>Ga0315296_10004062_pt1 | contig 12066 bp, 10 predicted proteins | sample YL17G14_18_MG_FD_203921 | JGI IMG/M metagenome (GOLD analysis project Ga0315296, IMG submission 203921) | Sediment microbial communities from Yellowstone Lake, YNP, Wyoming, USA - YL17G14_18 | ecosystem: Environmental > Aquatic > Freshwater > Lake > Sediment | place: USA: Wyoming | collected...
CGCTCGCGGTTCTTTCGATCCACGGGAATGAACCCGACCAGCAGCATGGCCCGCCCCAGCAGCGGGGTCCGACAGAACTCCTTCTTCACCAGCACCCGCACCCGGGGAAGGATGGAAATCACCGCCGGCGGGTCGCAATTGCTCTGATGGTTAGGCATGAAAACGACCGCTTGGCCGGTCGGAATCTTCTCGCGTCCCTGGACTTCCAGCCGAACCCCAGCCAGCCACACGGCAAACCTGCATCCCCAGGCACCCACCCGGTAAACCAAATTGGCGTTGCCCGTAAGATACGCAAAGAGGAATAGAGGAGGCCCAAGCAGCAGCAGGTACACAAACGTGAGGGAGATGACGAAGAAGGCGCGGATCATGGCCTGCCTGCCGTTGGCGTCGTGGTGGTTCCCTCCAGCCACCCTTGGCGAATGCGCCGTTGTTCCGGGCTGGCGTCGCTTACCTCTTCCACGCGATAACTAATCCGCCGTTTTGCCTCCAGCGGGAACTCGAGGGGGAATTCCCGCCTTCCTCGCCGCACCCGGAAATGGACCTTACGGCCCGGCTTTATTCCGGCGAGCTGGTCCAGGGGCGGCGCGTGGAGGGAGCGGCCGTCCATCTCAAGAAGGATGTCGCCGCGCTGCAAACCTGCCCTCTCGGCACCGCTGCCTGGATCGACCGCTTCCACCTGAATGGGCCCATCAAAGCTCTGCACCGCCAGGAATCCCAGTCCTGGTTGGTCGGTGGCTGCCGTTGCCAGGCGCAGGCCGGCATAACCGAGGTAGGTTTCGTAGTCGAGTTCGCGAGTGCCCGTGATGTAGTCGGCGACAAACTGATGCAGTGTGGTGAACGCCGGGGCCAGGCCAGAGATGACACCGAGGAAGTCTCCCTGGGTGAAGAAGCGACCGCGACGGGCGAAGTCGTCGTTCAGGCGGCGGATCACGTCGTCCAGGCTGCAGGCATTGTTACTGGCGTGGCGGATGCCGAGGTCGAGCAGGAATGCCAGCAGCGCTCCCTTATTGTAGTAGGAGATGCTGCGCTCGGGCCGCAGGAAGTCGGGGTATTTCTCCAGCCACGCTTCCCGCCCAGCCTGCTCCACACTCTGATAGTGTCGCGCGGGCCGCTCCTGAAGCCTCCGGATTTCCTCCGCCAGCCGCCCATAGAAAGTCTCTCGCGTAATCAGGCCCGCCCGCACGAGCGCCAATTCCGCATAGCCGCTGGTCACGCCCTCGCAAAACCAGAGGTCGCGCGTGTCATTCCCGTGGACGTAGTCCACCGGCTCAAGGTTCTGCGGCCGGATGCGCTTGACGTTCCAGAGGTGGAAAAACTCGTGGGCCAGGATGGCTTCGAGCGCCTCCCAATGGTTGCGCAGTTCGGCGGCCGACATGCTGATCGCTGTTCCGTTCCGGTGTTCCATTCCACCCCCGCCTTGGCGCGGGAAATGGAGAATGAAGGTGTACTGCGAGAAGGGCACATCGCGCATTAGCGCCGTTTCCGCGGCGGTGATCTTTTGCAGCGACGCCAGCAGGCGCTGAGCAGAGTAATCGGCGGGGTCGGCGTGTACCACTACCCGATACATCGCGCCGCTCTGCTGGTAGCGATAATCCTGGAATTCTCCGGCCTCGGCGGGGCTATCCGCCAGGACATCGTAATTGGCAGCGCTGAACTCACCCGGCGCCGGACCTTCCTCCAGGAGTATCGCCAGCTTCCAGTTTTCGGGCAGAAGGAATTTGACACGGGCCGCACGCTGGCGTTCCCGCGGCAGGTAGAAAAGCAGCAGGGCGAAGTTCATGAAACTGTGTTGTTCGTTCAGGACGCTCGAAAAGACGCTCTCTTCGTTGGCATAGACAGCATAGCGGACTTCCAGGCTGGCGCACGTTTCTTCCCCGCTTCGCCAAGTCTGGAGATCCACGCGCGTCAGCTCACGCGGTTGTGCGTCGCAGCGCGTTTCGAGCTCCTGGACGTTTCGCACAAAATCCCGAATCTGGTAGAGGGCGTCCCATGCGGGAAACTGAATCTCCGTGCGGGGAGCAGCCTGGGGCACGGTCATGGTGACCCGCACCAGATGCGACGCCGGCGCACGCAGGTCGAGAACGTAGGTGACTGGCGGGCCGGCCGGAGAAGCTATGGCTGGCGTAAGCACGCAGGCGAAGAGGCAGGCCCACCCCGCGGCGCCCACGCGCCTGCGGCTCGCATGAAAGGCGTGCATTCTGAAGGGAGGTGTGTGTTTCATCTGAAGAGACTATATCCTGCGCATCAGCCAAGCCGCTTTCTAATATAGCATCCCGCGGTCGAAGAGCAACCCACGTGGCTCACATGCATGTTCACAGCCGACAGGGGAGAGGGCGAAGCTTCTGCGCCTATTCCGCTTCGTGCTTCTGGGCTCCGGCGACGAGTCAGCCCTCGCCTCTAGCTGGCCCGGTGAAACATCAGTCTGTAAAGGAGCAAGCCGCAGGCCATGGTCAGCAGGCCCAGGAGAGATTCTGTGCGCCGCAGGAACAGCGTGTAGCCAAGCATCCACAAGCTTGCACCCACGAATATCGCGGGAGCCAGGGGATAGCACCAACTGACGGCAGGCAGGCGCTTCCACTCCGGCCGTCGGCGCATACGGAAAAGCCCGGCCGTGGCAAGGGCGGCAAAGAGAACCAAGGCAAAGCCGATGTAGTAGATCAGTTGCTGGAATGTGCCGGAGAGAACCATGATGCCGGAGACAACGGCCTGGTACAAAATCGCCTGCGCGGGGGTCTGCCAACGCGGGTGCACCTTGGCGGCGCCGCGGAAAAAGCAGCCATCCTGCGCCATCGCATAATAGACGCGCGGCCCCACGATGACCATGGCGCTGACGCAGGAAAGTACGGCCACCGCCATGATCCCGCTGAAAAGGCTGCCGATCCTGCCGCCGAAAAGCGCCGTTGCTGCCGCCGCCCCGACCCGCACCACGCCCTTGAGCGATGCCAGGGGCAAGGCGTAAATGAAGGTGACGTTGAGCGCCAGGTAAAAGAGGGCTACGACGCCCGTGCCCAGCAGCAGTGCGGCGGGCAACGTCCGCTCCGGCCTCTTGATCTCCTCGACGACGTAGGCCGCCGCGTTCCACCCGCTGTAAGCAAACATAACGAAAATCAGCGAGACCGCAAACTGTGCCGTCACGCTGTGGGAAGAGGTCCGCGTCGTCGCCAGGGCGAAGTTGCTCCAGGAACCATGCCCCACCGTGATAGCGAGGATCAGAAAGGTTCCCAGGACCCCAATCTTGAGCGCGGTTAGGACGGTTTGCAGATTCGCGGCAAGTCGCAGCCCCAAGATGTTCACCACGGTGAAGGCCGCGATTACTCCCAGCGCCACGAACTGCCCGGGGCCGAGCCGGAGCCAGCCGAAAAGTGCACTCGCCGATGGAGTCTGAGCGCCTATGGAGAGCGACGGGAACAAGTGCCCCAGGTACTCGGTGAATGCCAGGGCGCCGGCAGCGACCGGGGCGGCAAACCCGGCAAAAAACGAAATCCATCCACTCAGAAAACCCCAGGTCGGACCCCAAGCCTCGCGCAGGTAAACATATTCCCCGCCGGAGCGCGGGAAATTGATACCCAGCTCCGCGTACGCCAGGCAGCCGGCCACCGCCACCAAAGCCCCCACCAGCCAGACGGCGAGCACGAGAGAAGGCCGGCCAAGGTCACCCGCCAGATAGCCGGTGGTCGTGAAGATGCCCGTGCCAATCATGTTCGAGATCACAAGCGCCGTAGCGCTCACGAGCGTCAGTTCCCGGCGGAGCCGCGGGCCATTGGGCAAGGGAGGGGATGATGCCGACATAAGCTCTCTTTACCGCCAGAGACGATGATGTCCGAAGCCGCATTCGTCTCTCGACGCTGCGGTACTTACCATTGAAATGTGCCCAGGTCAAACCCCTGAGCCTCTGCCCGGGGTTTGGCTCGACAACGTCGGCGGGGCTCGTTAGAATCGTGGGGCTGGCCGAAAACGAGGGAGACTGCTGAATGTTGATGCTGAATCGCCAAGCGCTGCGCCGGTGTTTGCTGGCCACTACTGGTTTTCTTGTCTTGGTTCTTGCGCCCTCCCCTTCCACCGTGGCCCAGGAGCCGGCACCTCAGAAAACGGCCTTCCCGAACGACCGGCTTGCGCCTTTCGTTCCTACCCCGATGTCGGTGGTGGAGAAGATGCTGGAACTCGCGCAGGTTGATAAGTACGACAGAGTCTATGACCTGGGGTCGGGGGATGGCCGCATCGTGATTATGGCGGTGCAGAAGTTCGGAGCCGAGGCGGTGGGCGTGGAGTTGGACGATGACCTGTTCAAGGAATCCTCGGCACGCCTCGCGGAGCTGGGCCTGGAAAAGCGCGCCAAGATTCTGCACGAGAACATGTACGAGGTGAGCTTGCGCCCTGCCACGGTCGTTACGCTCTACCTGCTGACGAGCGTCAACGAGCGTTTGCGGCCCATTTTCGAACGGCATCTTCGCCCCGGCGCCCGGGTCGTCACTCACGACTTCCAGGTTCCCGGCTGGAAGCCGGAGAAGACGGTGCAGGTGATTTCCGAGGCGGGCGTCTCCCATACGCTCTATCTATATGTCCGACCCTGAGCCAACCACCTGGCAGCCCTGGAGCCCGGCGTGAAAGCAAGCGTTCCGCGCAAAAGATCTCTATGGGTTCTCCTGCTGGGCGTTCTGCTGCTGCAATGCAGTTCGTCACGAAATGAAGTCTCAAGCCCCGACCCCGTCTCCAGCCAAATCAGCGCGGACGCCGCGGAGCAGCGCCAGGCGCGGGAGCAAATGGTCCGCGAGCAGATCGAGGCCCGGGACGTGCGAGACAAGCGCGTACTGGCGGCCATGCGCAAGGTCCCGCGCCACCTCTTCGTCCCGCCGTCCCTGCTCCCTTATGCCTACGCGGACGAACCGCTGCCCATTGGTCACGGGCAGACGATTTCCCAGCCCTACATCGTGGCTTTCATGTCGGAAGCGCTGGAACTCAAGCCGCAGGATCGCGTGCTGGAAATTGGCACCGGCTCCGGCTACCAGGCTGCCGTGCTGGCGGAGCTAGTCCGGGAGGTCTATTCCATTGAGATTGTCGAGCCGCTGGGGAAAGAAGCCGCGGAGCGCCTGAAGCGCTTGGGTTACGCCAATGTGAATGTGCGCATTGGGGATGGCTACCGCGGCTGGCCCGAGGCCGCTCCTTTCGACGCCATCATGGTGACCGCAGCGCCCGACCACGTGCCGCCGGCGCTCGTCGACCAGCTTCGCGAAGGAGGGCGACTCGTGGTTCCCGTGGGCCGCTTCTTCCAGGATCTGATTCGCATTCGCCGCACCCGAAAGGGTGTGCAACAAGAAACGCTACTTCCGGTGCGTTTCGTGCCCATGGTGGGGGAAGCGGAAAAGGCCCGGCCCCCCAGGTAACGGCGGCAATCAGCCGCGGTAATGGTAGGTGCCTCGGGCGATCTGCTCGACGGGGCCGGTGAGGGTCACCTCTCCCTTCTCTTCCCAAGCCACTTCAAGAGGTCCGGCGGGCGTGCGGACGCGCACCTTGCGGCCGGTTCGGCCGTTCAAGACACACGCCACGACCGCCCCACACGACCCGGTGCCTGAGGACATCGTCTCGCCCACGCCCCGTTCCCAAAAGCGCACTTCGATCTCCCTTCGGGAAATCACCTTCACAAATTCCACATTGGTGCGCTGGGGGAACATGCTGTGAGATTCGATTTCACGCCCCAGACTTCGCCAGTCGCGGGCCGCGAAATCGTCCACAAACACCGTGCAGTGAGGATTGCCCATAGAGGTGACGGTGACAGGTACAACCCCGCGAGAGGTCTGAAGGGGGAACCCCACAACGGCCGACGCGGACTTGCCGCCCTTGAAAGGAATTCTCCGGGACGCCAGGATCGGCCGGCCCATGCCGACGCGAAAGATCCACCTGCCCTTCGCGACTTTGACCGGCCCAACGGACTTCACACCGGCCAAGGTCTCGATTGTGAGCGGGCTCTGCAATCGTCTGTGGCCCAGCAGAAAGGCCGCGGCGCAGCGGATACCGTTGCCGGACATTTCCGCTTCGCTGCCGTCAGCGTTGAAGAATCGCACCCGCGCGTGGTGCCTCTTGTTGCGGGGGGACATCACCACCAGCAGGCCGTCCGCGCCCACGCCAATGTGCCGCGCGCAGATCGCGCGCGCGAGGTCTGGCAGAGCCTGCGGAAGCCCGAGCGATCGGGTGACAAGGAAATCGTTGGCGAGACCGTGAAACTTGCTGAAGGATATTTCAAGATATGCAGCCATCGTCGGTCACTTGAGAGAAAGGCGCAGGTCAGTCTCTCTGGAAACATCTGACGGGTCAAGCGAAAGTCAGCGCGTCGCGCCGCGGCGATAGATTCTCACGCGCCCTTCACGGGGCAGCGTTTGCTGGTAAATCAAGTCGTAGTTGGCAAAGGCTTGCGGATAGGCAGCCATCAGCGCGTCCACGGTGTCGCCGTCGCCGCGGACAATCCACGCCACCCATTTTTCTGGCTCGGAACGCAATCTGGTCCAGTATTCCCGGTTCGCTTCACTCAAGGTCTTGCGGAAAGGGATCATGACTTGCGGCATTACGCAGGGCCACTTGCCGGCTGCCGCGAGAATGGTCTGGCCGTCGTACTTCTCCCGCAGGAGGTGAATGACGGCTTGCTGCTTGCGGGAGCGGCACGGCGTGTTCGTCACCCCTTCCTTGGCCACCGCAAGTTCCCCGGCCCCGTGCGCGCCAGTCAAGAGCGCCTGCCCCACCACGAGGCTGAGAAGGATTGCGAGGAGCACGGAGCGCAACCGCCGCGAGAAGTTCGGCGACAGAAGGAAGGAGGGGAGAAGCGCCACCGCGGGCAACATCTCCAAACCCAAGCGCAGGTTGAAATAGGTGTGAGGAAAGAGCGTCGGAACATAGAGAGGGACCGCCGCATAGGCCAGCGCGTGCAGGTAGAACGGGAAAGGCACCAGCAGTAACAAGGCAGCGGAACGGCGCGGGCGCTCGCGGCGGTCGGCTGCCCAGGCTACAAGACCCAGCATCGCGAGCAACAGCGGCCAGACTCCGACTACCAGCTCCAGGTCGGTCAGGTAGTAGCGCGCCGCAGTCAACAGGCTGCCGTCTGTCGGATAGCGGAAGGCGGTGGTGGCGAGTTGATGTGCGTATTGGTCCTGGGTGGATCCACGTCCATTGTAGAACTCCCAGGCGTTGCCGTAGCGGTATGCATTGTGCAGCAGCCACAAAACCGGGCCCGCCCCCGCGATTGCTGAAAAGATGAGCGTGTGGCGGAGACGAACCTGCCAGTATTCCCTCCGCGCGAGCAGCACGAACAGGGCGGCAAAGGGAAGCAGAAACCAGCCGTCGTAGCGCGTGAGCGTGCCGAAAAACGCCGCGAAAGCCGCGGCCAGAAGCGCACCAATGTGCCCACCCACCTGAAAGCGAAAGAGGCTGTAAGCCACCAGCACGGACCAGAGAATGGCAACTGGCTCCGTCAGGGGCGTGCTGGCGAGGTACAGCATGTTGGGACAAAGCAGGAAGCCCGCGAGTGCCAGCCCCGCGGCGGCGCCGTTGCGATTCATTTCCCATGCCAGGCGAAAGAGCAACCAAGCCGTCACGGCAAAGGCGGCCGTCGACACCAGGCCGCCCGCCAGTCCCGTTCGCCACAAGAAATCATTAATGGCCAGGGGCGAGGCCAGAAGGTGGCAGAGCGGCAGCCAGACAGTGCCAATCTCGCTGTATCCGGGCGTGACGGAATCGAAAATGCGCCGCGCGCCTTCCACGTGCGCCATGGCGTCGCCGTAGAGATTGTTGAGACCGCGGGAGTAGAAGAAATAAAGGCTGCTGGAAGCTACTGTGAGAATGGTCAGCCAGACGGCTATACGCGCGCGGAGCGATAGGCCTGGCGCCGGGCCAGCAGACTCCGAGGCGGACAAGGATCGGTCAGACATCAAAGTGGGTCAGCGTTTTGAATTCCCGGAAGCGGGCTTCAATTTCCTGCGGCGTCAACCGGAGCAAGCGGCTGAGGCCAAACTCCTCCACCGCAAAGCTGGCCAGAACGGAACCGTAGACCACCGCGCGCCGAAGGTTAGGTTCGGAGAGGTCGCCTGTGCGGGCCAGGTGGCCCATGAAACCGCCGGCGAAAGTGTCGCCCGCCCCGGTGGGGTCCTGAACCTGATCGAGAGGATATCCGGGCGCGGAAAAAATCGAACCCGCGGTGAAAAGACTCACCCCGTGTTCGCCCCGCTTCACGACCACGCTGCGGGGGCCCATCTTCTGAATCGCCGCCGCGGCCTTCGTCAGGTTCCACTCACCCGAGAGCATCCGCGCTTCACCCTCATTCACCAGCAGCACGTCCACTGCAGCCAGGGTTTTCTTCAGGGCTTCGAGTTTTCCTCGAATCCAATAGTTCATGGTATCCAGGCCTACCAGCCGGGTGCTGGGAAGCTGCTCGCGGACGTGTAGCTGCAAGACAGGGTCGATGTTGCCGAGGAATACGTACTCGCTTGCGAGGTAGGATGCCGGGATCTTCGGCGCGAACCGTTCAAAAACGTTGAGCTGGGTGTCCAGCGTCCGGGCTTCGTTCATGTCGCCCACGTACTGGCCCTGCCAACGAAAGGTCTTCCCCGCTGCGCGCTCCAAGCCCGTCGTATCAATCCCCCGGCTGGCAAAGACGCTGAGGTGCTGTTCGCTGAAGTCTTCGCCGACCACGGCCACCACTCTCACGGGAGTGAGCCAGCTCGCCGCCACCGCGAAGTAGGTTGCCGCGCCGCCCAGGATGCTGTCGGCGTGGCCATGCGGGGTGCGAACGGAATCGAAGGCTACGGAACCGACCACCAGCAAAGACATTCTGCTTCCTCCCGCGGGCGAAGATCACTCCGGGCAGTCTCTGTCGAGACTTCAAGTATTACTTCAAGTATTTCCCTAGCAACAGCGCCAGCTTCTTTCTGACCTGCGGGGGAATCTTCTTGGGATCGGTCAGAATCGCGTGGGCCAGTGCCGACCCGCACTTGCAGCCTCGCTCTTTAGGCATTTGGCGGACGGCAGCGCGGATGATCTTCTGGGCATTCTGCGCATTCCGGTTCAGGTAATCGATGATCTGGTCGACCGTGACGGCATCGTGAGCGGGATGCCAGCAATCGTAGTCAGTCACCATCGCTAGGGTGGCGTAGCAGATTTCCGCCTCGCGGGCCAGCTTGGCCTCTTGGAGGTTGGTCATGCCCACGACATCCATCCCCCAGGCGCGGTAGGTGGCTGATTCCGCCTTGGTGGAGAAGGCCGGGCCCTGCATGCAGATATACGTGCCGCCCCGGTGGCAGTTCACGCCGCTCGAGGCGCAGGCCTGGCTCAGGACGTCCACCAGCACGGGGCAAACAGGGTCGGCAAAGCTGATGTGGGCCACGATACCGCCCCCGAAAAACGTCGAGGGGCGATTGGTGCTGCGATCGAAGAACTGCGCGGGCAATACCATGTCGAGCGGCTTCAGTTCCTCGCGCAGCGAGCCCACGGCACTCACGGAAATGATGCGCGTGACACCCAGCTTCTTCAGCGCGTATAGATTGGCGCGAAAGTTGATCTCCGAAGGCATCAACACGTGGCCGCGCCCGTGCCGGGAGAGGAAGGCCACCTCGCGCCCTTCCAGCTCGCCCAGGAGGAAGGTCTCGGACGGTTTGCCGAAGGGTGTGGCGACGCGCACCCGGCGCATGCGCTGGATACCAGGCATGTTATAGAGCCCGCTTCCGCCGATGATGCCAATCTCTGCTTTAGACATAGTGAGAGGTCCTCGGTTGGTGATTAGTCGTCAGTCATCCACCGGGCTGCGCTATACCGGCGAATCAACTGGCCGGGCCACGATCTTGCCGTCTTCCTTCGCCAGCCTGGCCCAAGGCACATCCGGGTCGTGCGGGAAAACAACCAGTGTCTCCTGCTCCGCCAGTTGCGGCAGCAAGCGTTCCTTGTTGGCCAATGTTTCCAGCGGGTAGAGATCGAAGCTCGTGACCCACGAGTAAGGCAAGTGGGCGCGAGTAGGAACAAGATCGGAGATGAAACAGGCTTGCTCCTCCTGGGATTCAATCCACACGCACTGCAGGTCCCGGGTATGTCCGGAGACAACCTCGACGCGGATCCCCGGGACGATTTCCTGATTTCCCTCCAGGAGTTCCGTCTGGGGCTCCGCCGGGCGAAAGGACTCAGGCACGTAGCTGGCCTGATCGCGCGCTGTAGGGTGGAGCGCGTGCTCCCATTCGCCGGCCTGGATGAAATAGCGGGCGCGGGGGAACGTGGGGATTATTCTGCCGCCCTCGCGCCGCGTATTCCAGCCGCAATGGTCGAAGTGCAGATGCGTACTGATGACGATATCGATGTCCTCGGGCCGCACCCCCACTCGCTTCAAATCGGCCAGCAGCGTTGTGGACTTGTCGATTCCGTAGATGTCGGCGTACTTGGCGTCGAACTTGTCCCCGATGCCAGTTTCGATCAGGGCGAGGTGCTTGCTGGTTTCGACCAGCAGGCACCTCAGTGCCAAGCGCACCCGGTTACGCGAGTCAGCGGGGAGTTTCTTCTCCCAGAGCGGCTTCGGCACCACGCCGAACATTTGCCCGCCGTCCAGCGCAAAGGTGCCGTCGGAAAGCACCCGGAGTTCAAAATCTCCCAGCTTCATTTCTCTTCCACCAATTCGATCAAGACGCCGGCCGTGCTCGAGGGATGCAGAAAGGCGATCCGCTCCCTTCCTGCCCCTATACGCGGCTCGCGGTCGATAAAGCGAAATCCGGCCCGCTCGAGTTCAGCAAGCGCTGCGGAGACGTTCGATACCGCCAGCGCCACATGGTGGATTCCCTGGCCGCGCTTGCTGAGGAAGCGGGCAATGGGCGAGTCGGGCGAGGCGGCCTCCAGCAGCTCGATGCGGCTCTCGCCCACCGCGAAGGCCACCACGCGCACCTTTTGCTCCTCGATGGTCTCCTCGGCGTCCGGCGCGCGTCCCAGCAACTTCGCAAAAAGGGGAACCGCTGTCCGCAGCGACTCCACCGCAATGCCGATGTGGTGAATCCTCATAGCGTTTTATTCGATGTCGTCTCTTGGCTGCGGCAAAACTCCTCGACCAGTTCCTCGACCACCGAATGGGGATCACGCCGGCGTGCCATGACCTCCTCCACCCGAGCCTCAAGGGCGCCCTCGTGCAGTCCCTTCACCGCGTTTTCAAGCAAGCTCTGGCGGAGCAATTCTAGAAGCCGCGCCCGCCACTGCTCACGCTGCCGCCCCAGTCGCCGGGCTTCCTGTTCGCTGAAGACGCGAAACTGCTCCAGAGCCTCGCGCAGAGCGCCGACACCTTCGCCTGTGGTGGCTACTGTCCTCAAGACCGGGGGGCGCCAGCCATCCCGGCGAGGCGCCAGAGAGAGCATCGCGGCCACTTCCTGTTCCACCCGCTCGGCGCCCGGCCGGTCCGCCTTGTTGATGACGTAGAGGTCTGCGATTTCCATTACCCCGGCCTTGAACGTCTGGACATCGTCACCCATGCCGGGAACCAGCAACAGGGCCGTCACGTCCGCGTGGCGGGCGATCTCCACTTCATCCTGTCCCACCCCTACCGTTTCGATCAGCACCACCTGGCAGCCCGCGGCATCCAGGATGGTAACGACATCCTGCGCCGCCGCCGTCAAGCCGCCCAGATGCCCGCGCGTGGCCATACTGCGGATGTAAACGCCCTCATCGGTGGAGAGTGCCTGCATGCGGATGCGATCGCCCAGGATCGCGCCGCCGGAAAAGGGGCTGGTGGGATCCACGGCGATGATGCCGACCCGCAGGCCCGAGCGGCGGTACTCACCCGCCAGCTTCTCCACCAGCGTGCTTTTCCCTGCCCCCGGCGACCCTGTGACCCCAATCACATAGGCCCCGCCGGACTTTGGGAACAGAACCTTCAGCAGTTGGATTCCAGCCGCTTCGCCACTCTCCACGGCGGAGATGGCACGGGCGACGGCGTGCCGGTCTCCGGCGAAAATCTTCTCCGCCCAGGCTGGCAATAAATCGGACATCAGGAAAGGTTGCGAGTCAGCGCAAGACCAAGAATACGCGAACGAGTTCCGCGCGGATTCCCTTCTTTTCTCCGGC
>Ga0315296_10004063_pt1 | contig 12066 bp, 10 predicted proteins | sample YL17G14_18_MG_FD_203921 | JGI IMG/M metagenome (GOLD analysis project Ga0315296, IMG submission 203921) | Sediment microbial communities from Yellowstone Lake, YNP, Wyoming, USA - YL17G14_18 | ecosystem: Environmental > Aquatic > Freshwater > Lake > Sediment | place: USA: Wyoming | collected...
GAGCGTGGGAAGTTCCTCCGCCACCCGTTCACCGGGGTGGCGCTCGCAATGGAGGCCGGGGTTCCCGACCGCGTCTGCCACATCATCGCAGCCCACGCCGACGAGGGAAACCTCGTCAAGCGCTCCACCGAGGCGTTCATCGTGCACCACGCCGACTTCATGAGCTTCCTGCCGTTCAAAGCGATGAGCACGTAGGGGCGGGGCTTGCCCCCGCCCACGGGTGACCACAAGGGTCGCCCGTCCGTTAACCTGACGACGGAGACAGAGATGCCCGAGACCACCGAGAAGATCACCGCCACGATGGCCCGCTGGGCCGCCGGCCTGCAGTTCTCCCACCTCTCGGACGACGCGGTGCGCCAGGCCAAGAGGTTCCTGCTCGACTCGCTGGGTTGCGCCCTCGGAGGTTATCTCCAGCACGACGTGCAGATCGCCCTGGCAGTGCTCGACGAGACCGCCGGACGCGGCCCGGCAACCGTGATCGGGACCGGCGCGAGGCTCGACCCGGTTTCGGCCTCCCTCGCCAACGCCCTGATGGTCCGGGTGATGGACTACAACGACATCTACTGGAAACAGGACCCGTCCCACCCCTCCGACATCATCCCCGCGGCGATCGCCTGCTGCGAGCGGGCCGGCAGCGACGGCCGCGAGCTGATCGTGGGCATCGCGCTCGGCCACGAGTTCGAACAGCGCCTCTGCGAGGCCGCCTTCCCGGGAATCCGCGAGCGCGGGTGGCACCACGCCACCCTGACCGCGTTCGTCTCGCCGATCGTCGCCGGGCGCGCGCTGCACCTCCCGTGGGAGCAGATCCAGCACGCCATCGGGATCTCCGCCAGCCACCATGCCACCCTGGGCGCGGTCACCGCCGGCAAGCTCACGATGATGAAGAACACCGTGGATCCGATGGCGACGCAGGCCGGGGTGCTCGCGGCCCTCCTGGCCGAGCGCGGCTACACGGGACCGGAGCACGTCATCGACGGCAAGGAAGGGTTGGTCCGCTGCCTCGGTCCCGAGTGGAAGCTCGACATTTTGACCGATGGCCTCGGCGCGTCTTGGCGGATCACGCAATGCGGCATGAAGGCGTTCCCCACCGAGGCCCTCACCCACACGCCGATCTCTGCGGTGCTCGACCTCGTGCTTCAGCACGACCTGAAGCCGGCGCAGATCACCAAGGTCCACATCCGGTCGCTGGCTCGCGCCGCCGACATCCTCGCAGACCCCTCCAAGTACGACCCCCGCGGCAAGGAGACCGCCGACCACTCGCTCCCCTACGTGATCGCGGCCGCGATCGTGGACAGGCAGGTGACGCCGCAGCAGTTCACCGACGCGAAGATCGACGACCCCGCGATCCGTGCGCAGCTCCGCAAGGTCAAGGTGGTGGCCGACCCCGAGATCGAGAAGGTGTTCCCGGCGCTGCAGAGGGTGATTGTGACGATATTCACAAGCGACGGGCGGCAGCTCACCCGGCAGCTCGACTACCCCAAGGGCGATCCCCGCAACCCGCTGTCGGACCGCGAGATCGAGGAGAAGTTCGACGCCCTGGCCAAGCCCGTGCTCTCGGCCGCGGCGCGAGCCAAGGTCAAGGACGCGGTGTGGCACCTCGAAAAATTGGCCACCGTGACCGATCTCATGAGGATGTTGAAGGCAAAGAAGCCAAGGTAGGGCTGGCCCTGCCTACGGCAGGGCGGCCGCGGGCGGGCGCAAGGCCCGCCCCTACACTCGGACGAGGCGGAGGCAGGTATGGCTCAGACGGTCGTCGAAAAGATCGCGCAGGCGCACCTAGCGGAGGGGCCGGACCGACCCCTGCGGGCGGGGGACTTCCTCTCGATCCGGCCCCGCCACGTGATGACCCACGACAACACCTGGGCGGTAATCTCCAAATTCAAGGCGATCGGGGCGGCCAAGCTGGCCGACGGCCGCCAGCCGGTGTTCGCGCTCGACCACGACATCCAGAACACCTCGGACGAGAACCTCGCCAAGTACCGCAAGATCGAGGCGTTCGCCAGGGAGCACGGGGTGGACTTCTACCCAGCCGGCACCGGCATCGGCCACCAGATCATGGTGGAGCAGGGCTACGTCGTGCCGGGCTCATTCGTGGTGGCCTCCGACTCCCACTCCAACATGTACGGGGCCCTCGCCGCGGTGGGCACCCCGGTCGTGCGTACCGACGCGGCGGCGATCTGGGCGACCGGCGAGTTCTGGTGGCAGATCCCGCGCACGGTGCAGGTGGTCCTCAAGGGGAAGCTGCAGCCCGGGGTCACCGGCAAGGACGTGATCATCGCGCTCTGCGGCATCTACAACAAGGAGGAGGTCCTCAACGCGGCGGTCGAGTTCACCGGCCCGGGGATCGCGGCGCTGTCGATGGACGCCCGCCTCTCGATCGCCAACATGTCAACGGAGTGGGGGGCGCTCGTCGGCTGGTTCCCGCTGGACGAGGTCACGCTTGCGTACCTCAACGCCCGCCGCCAGCACCTCTCCTCGCGCGGCCTCGACCGCATCTCAGCCGAGGAACTCAAGCGCTGGGCTTCCGGCCCGCCGGCGCCCGACCCCGACGCAGCCTACGCGGCCCGCATCGAGCTGGACCTCGGCGAGGTCACGCCCGCCGTCTCGGGGCCCGACACCGTGTTCGCGATGGAAACCCTCGCCGAGATCGCGGGAAAGAGAGTTCCGGTTCACAAGGCGTACCTCCTCTCGTGCGTCAACTCGCGCCTCGAGGATCTCACCGAGGCTGCCGGCGTCCTCAAGGGTAAGAAGGTGTTGCCATCGGTGAAGCTCTACCTCGCCGCCGCGAGCGCCGAGGTCCAGGCGGAGGCGCAGCGCCGTGGGATCTGGCAGACGCTGCTCGAGGCTGGCGCCATCGCGCTGCCGCCGGGGTGCGGGGCGTGCATCGGTCTCGGCCAGGGTCTCCTGGAACCAGGCGAGGTGGGGATCTCCGCGACCAATCGCAACTTCAAGGGGCGCATGGGCTCGCGCGATGCGAAGTGCTACCTCGCAAGCCCCGCGGTGGTCGCCGCCTCCGCGCTCGCTGGCTTCATCACCGCGCCGCAGCCATGGAAGGCAGGCGTGCCACAACGTCGCTGGACCCAACTGCCGAGGCCAGCAGCCAGCGCAGAGGAGGTTCAGATTCTCGAAGGTTTCCCGGCGAGCCTGACGGGCCGCCTCGTGTTCCTGCCCCAGGACAACCTCAACACCGACGGGATCTACGGCAAGGACTACACCTACAAGGAGCTCTCGCGCGAGGAGATGGCCCGCGTGGTGATGGAGAACTATGACCCCTTCTTTGCCGCCAGCACAAAGGAAGGCGACATCGTGGTCGGAGGTTTCAACTTCGCTACCGGCTCCTCGCGCGAGCAGGCCGTGACCGCGCTGCAGGCCAAGGGGATACCCCTGGTGATCGCCGGGTCGTTCTCGCAGACGTACCTGCGGAACGCGTTCAACAACGGCTTCCTGTGCGTCGAGACCCCGGAGCTCGTGCGGCGCCTGATGGCGTTGCTCGCCAAGGAGGTCGGCGAGAAGCGGCGCACCATCATCCCGGGCGACCAGGTGACCATCGATTTCACCTCTTCGACGCTCACCTTCCGGGGCGAGGCTTTCGTCTTCCCGGCTCTCGGCTCCGTGCCGCAGTCGCTGGTCGTCGCCGGCGGCACCGAGAACCTGGTGCGCCGGCGCCTCGGCCTTGGGTAGTCCGAACCTCCCGCCGACCGGACGCGCCTAGTCCTCTGCCGTGGGCGACGGGCGCAGCATCACGCCCTCGAAGCGGGACACGATCGTCGCGGTCACCAGGTCGCCGGTGACGTTCGACGTCGTCCGGCACATGTCGAGGATGCGGTCCACGCCCAAGATGATCGCGATCCCCTCCATGGGCACCCCAACCATGCCCAGGACCATCATCATCAGGGGAATCGAGCCCCCTGGGACCCCTGCGGTTCCGATGGCGGTCAACACCGCCAGGAGCACCACGACCACTTGCGTGCCGAGCGAGAGATGGACCCCGAACACCTGCGCCAGGAACAGCACGGTGGCGCCCTCGTACAGCGAGGTGCCGTTCATGTTCATCGTCGCGCCCAGCGGCAGCACGAACCCCCCGATCTCGGGGGGGATGCCGAGGTTTTCCTCACTGGTCTGGAGCGTCGTGGGCAGCGTGGCGTTGCTGGAGGACGTGGAGAACGCCGTGATCATGACGATGCGGATCTTCCGGAAGAACTCCAGCGGAGGGTACTTGGAGACGAGCGTGAGGATCACCGAGTAGCCCAGGAACTGGAAGATCACCAGGCCACCGACGACCGTGAGGACGTACTGCAGCAGGTTGATGAGGAGGTGGAACCCGAAGCGCGCGGTGACGCTGAAGATCAGGCAGAAGACGCCGATCGGCGCCACCTTCATCACCAGGTGGATGATCGCCACGGTGATGTGCCCCAGGCTGTCGAGAAACTTGACCATCGGCTCCGCGCGCTCCGCCGAGATGGCGGTGATCGCCACCCCGATCATTAGGGCGAAGAAGATGACCGCCAGCATCTCGCCGTTGGCGGCGGCCTGCACCGGGTTGCGCGGCACGATCTTGACCAGCAGGTCGATGCCGAACGCTCCCTCCGACAGTCCCATCGCGCCCGCGGTCTGCCCCTTGTAGGTCTCCATCAGGCGGGCCTTGACCGCAGGGTCGAGGCTGCGGCCCGGCTGGAAGAAGTTCATCAGGGCGAGGCCGAGGATGGCCGACGTCGCTGTCAAGCAGAGAAAGCTCACGATCGTGATGATGCCGATGCGGCCCAGGCGCCTGAGGCTCCCCAACCCGGCGACCCCGAGCGAGAGCGTGGAGATGATGAGCGGGATGACGATCATGATCAGGGCGGAGAGCCACATTTTGCCGACCGGCTCCGTGACGAGGGAGACCACGCGCTGGGTCACGGGGCCGCCCCCCGTCAGCAGGTTGACCGTGACGCCCGTGACGGCGCCCGCGAGGAGACCGAGCAGGATCTTGGTGTGGAGCTTCATGGCGGTCTTGCCTCTCCCTGTGATCGCTGGCCAACGGCGGCGCTCGGGACCGTGATCGACGCGGCGATGCTACGACGCGGGCGCACGAGGGTCAACCCGCTGCTGCACGCCCTCGTCGCGCCCGAACGGCATGGGCCCCGGCTCCAACCGCCAGGGCCCTGCCTTACGTAGCTGCACGGGTTACTTCTTGGGCTTCTCCGGCGCTGAACGGTCGAGCAGGAACGAGATCGTGACCGTCGTGAACACCGCAACAGGTTTGCCGCTTGCCGTGCGTGCCGGTTCGTAGCGCGCCAGGCGCACGAGGCGGTGCCAGCTGCGCTCGGCCAGGAGCCCGAACGCCTCCCGGTCCCCGCCGCGCGCCGCCCGCACCAGATCGCCTGTCGCATCGTCCACGCTCATAAGACGCACCGGTTCGCCCGTTTCGTGTACATGCTGAATCGGGAACGTCCCACGAGCGTGGTCAGCGCAGGAGCTCGGGGTGGACCACCCCCTCGGCCACCCACTCGGCGGGGCCCGAGAGGCGCGAGGGGCACGCAGGGGGCGGGCCCTCGGGCTCCACCAGCAGGACCCGGCCCGAGGCCGTGTGCACGGCGACTGGCGCCGGGACCCACCCCTCGGCGAGCGCCACGAGGGCGGCGGCCACGTCGCCGGACCCGCAGGAGAGGGTCTCCCCCTCCACGCCGCGCTCCCACGAGCGCACCGCGAGCATGCCGTCCTCCACCTGTACGAAGTTGACGTTGGCGCCACCCTCGCCGAGATCGGAGTGGCCGCGCAAAGCCGGCCCTACCGGCTCCAGGCTGCGCCGCCAGAAGTCGGGCCACGCCACCCGCACCACCAACTGCGGCACCCCGACCACCAGGTAGCGGACGGCCACCGTCCAATCGGCAACGGCCAACTGAAGCCAGGGACGCAGGTCGGTTGGGGCAGGCAGCCGCAGCGTCACCTGCTCCCCCTCCACTGCCGCCGGGATCGCCGCGTACCCGGTCGCCAGCACCATCTCCCGCCACCCCCAGCGCTCGGCGGCAAAGCGAGCGGCACACCGGGTGGCGTTGGCGCAGAACGCCGCCTCCGAACCGTCGGCGTTCCAGTAGACCACCCGCGCCTCCCTTTCCCCTTCCGGCTGCAGGAGCAGCACACCGTCGGCGCCGAGGCCGAAGCGGCGGTGGCACAGACGCGAGACGAGAGTCGGCAGGGCGTCCGCGAGGGACGGGTCGGAGCGCCCGTCGAACAGCAGGAAGTCGTTCCCGGCCCCGTGCATCTTGGCGAAGTTCACGTGCCAGTCCGCACCTTGCAGTAGACCGCGTCCGACTGGTTGCCCGCCGCATCCACCGCCTTCACAGCGTATTCGACCTCGCCTGACGGCGGGGCGTTGTCGGTGTACTCGGTGCCTTGGAACTTTTCCTCGAGGTGATCCCAGCCGCCCTCACCCTGGCGGCGGAAGATTTTGTACGTGACCTTGGGCTCCGGTGATGCCTCCCAGCGCAGCTGCACCTGGTCCGGCTCGGGCAGGCAGATGAACGAGGTCACCGGGGGGGGCGAATAGACATCCGGGTAGGGAACCTCCACCTCCTGGCTCGGTGGGCTCGCCGCAAACTTGAGGTACGACCGCACCCGATAGCTCCAGGTCTGCCCCTGCTGGGCCGTGGTGTCGAGGTACGACGGCTTCTCGATCCCGATCGCCGAGACGGCCTCCCACGGTGCGGCCGGGGATCCCCGCCGCTCCACCACGTAGCCGAAGCCCGGAACCTCGCCCCACGAGAGCGCGATCCCGCCCGCCTGTGGCTCGGCCACAACCCCGGTCGGGGTGGGCGGCACCGGCCGCGGCTGCCAGCTCACGATGTTGGAGAGCGCCGAGGGCGTGCCGTCCTCACGGCGCGAGCGCACCGCATACCAGAGCGACGGCAGCGAGGTGCCTGTCGGCATCTCCGGCAGCTTGTCGCGGTAGGTGAGGGAGCTGCCGTGGGTGGCGGCCTGCAGCGACGTTTCCTCCAGCCGTGCCGCCAGCTTCCCGCGCCCGAGCATGAGCTGGCGCCGGAGATCTTCCCCTTGCGGCCCTGAGCCGACCTGCTCCTGGCCCGGCGGCACCTCCAGGCGCCACACCTCCACCCGCGCGAGGTCGGTCAGCTGTTGGCCCCCGCGGGTCAGCTGCGGGTAGGCCCAGGTGAGCACCACCTCCGCTCCATCCTGGTACGCCCCCAGGTCGGTGGTGGTCTCGGGAACCTGGATGATCGGTGGCAGCGGAGGCAGCTTCCGCCCGCACCCGGCGAGGGCCACAATACCGACCGCGAGCAGCAGGTGCCATGGCGGTCGCATCGGCGATCACTCTAGCAAAGAAGGCCTCAGGGAAGAGGCACGCCGCAGCGCTCTCCCGCCCAGGCTCGGCCCTCAGGCCTCGCGCCGCCTGACTCGTGCCTACAAGACGTAGCGGGCAAGATCCTCACGCCCCAGGAGCGGGGCGAGCGCCTCACGCACCTTTTCGGCGTCGACCACCACGTGGCTCCCGCTGCACTCGGGCGCGGTGAACGAGATCTCTTCCAACACGCGTTCGAGTACCGTGGTGAGCCGGCGTGCCCCGATGTTCTCGCCGCTGCGGTTCAGGTCGGCGGCGATCCGGGCCAGCTCGCCCACCCCATCCGGCGTGACCTCCAGCTCCACGCCCTCGGCGGCGAGCAGGGCCTGGTGTTGCTTGACGAGCGCGTGCTCGGGCTCGGTCAGGATCCTGACCAGGTCGGCTTCCGAGAGCGCCTCGAGCTGCACGCGCACCGGGAAGCGCCCCTGCATCTCCGGGATGAGATCGGAGGGCTTGGCGACGTGGAAGGCGCCGGCGGCGATGAACAGGACGTGGTCGGTGGTTACCGGGCCGTAGCGCGTGTTGACCGTGGTCCCCTCGACGAGCGGCAGGAGGTCGCGCTGCACCCCCTCCCGCGAGACGTCGGGGCCGACGCCGGTACTACCCCCCCGGGAGGCAATCTTGTCGACCTCGTCCAGGAACACGATGCCGCTCTCCTGGGCACGCTCCACCGCCTCCCGCTCCACCGCCTCGCGGTCCACCAGGCGCTCCACCTCCTCGGCCTCCAGCAGCTTGCGTGCCTCCCTCACCGTCACCTTGCGGCGCTCCCGCCGGGTGAACATGCCCCCGAGGGCGTCCCGCAAGTTCATCTCCAGGCTCTCCATGCCCTGCCCGCCGAACAGGTTCAGGACAGGCATGCGGGTCTGGGCCACCTCGAGCTCGACCTCGCGCTCCTCCAGCGAACCCTCGCGCAGGAGCCGGCGCAGGGCGCGGCGCGACTCCTCGCGCTCTCCGGTCGGGTCGGGGGGGAGCAGCATGTCGACCAGACGCTCCTCGGCCGAACGCTGGGCGGCCACCTGCACCGACGCCGCGCGCTCCTCCCGCACGGTGGCCACCGCGGCTTCGACCAGGTCGCGCACGATCGAGTCCACGTCCCGGCCCACGTACCCCACCTCGGTGAACTTGGAAGCCTCCACTTTGACGAACGGGGCATTGGCCAGACGGGCGAGTCGGCGGGCGATCTCGGTCTTGCCGACGCCGGTGGGCCCGATGAGGATGATGTTCGCCGGCATCACTTCCCGCCGCAGCTCCTCCGGAAGCTGCTGCCGCCGCCACCGGTTGCGCAGGGCTACCGCCACCGCGCGTTTGGCGGCCCCCTGTCCCACGATGAATCGGTCCAGCTCCGCGACGATCTCGCGTGGGGTGTAAACCGGTGCGGTCACGGTGCCACCTCCACCGTGATGTGGTCGTTGGTGTAAAGATCGATCTCGGAGGCGATGCGCAGCGCCTCGCGGGCGACCTCGGCCGCCTCGAGCTGCGAGTGGGCGATCAGCGCGCGCGCCGCAGCAAGCGCCGCCGGCCCCCCGGAACCGATGGCCAGCACACCGTCGTCGGGCACCACCACCTCCCCCGAGCCGGCGAGCAGCAGGAGGTGATCGCGGTCGGCCACGATCATCATCGCCTCCAGGTGACGTAGGGCGCGATCGGTGCGCCACTCCCGCGCCAGCTCGACCGCGGCACGCTCCAGGTTCCCGGAGAACTCCTCGAACTTGACTTCGAAGCGGGTGAACAGCGCGAGGGCGTCGGCGACCGATCCCGCGAACCCCGCCAGCACCTTCCCCCCGCCCAGACGCCGCAGCTTGGTCGCCCCGTGCTTCAAGACGGTGGTGCCAAGCGTGACTTGCCCGTCGCACGCCATCGCGGTGATCCCCTCGCGGCGCACCGCGCAGATCGTCGTGTGGTGCCACTCCTGCCCCATCGAACACCTCCCCGCGGAGGGTAGCAAAAAAGGCCGGCCTGAGATGCGGCCTTTCCCTGTATCCTTGGCAGCCGTGCCTACGGGAGAGCTTGCCGCCCTCGCAACCGCGATCTGCTGGTCAGCGACTGGCCTCTTCTTCGCCGAGGCCGCCCGGCGCATCGGCGCGCTGCGCGTCAACCTGCTGCGCCTCCCGCCTGCGCTCGGGCTGCTCTCGCTCGCCCTGGTGGTCACCGGCACCGCGTTCGCGCCGATCGACGCGAGGCGGGCAGTCTACCTCGCCGCCAGCGGGATCGTGGGTCTCGTGATCGGCGACCTCGCTCTTTTCGAGGCCATGCGCCGCATCGGTGCGCGCCTTTCCTTCCTGATCATGTCGCTGGCGCCGATCTCCGCGTCCCTGGCGGGACTGCTGCTGCTGGGCGAGCGCCCGGGGCCGCTGGCGCTGCTCGGGATTGCGGTGACGCTCGGCGGCGTGGTCTGGGTCGTCGGCGAGCCGCGCGAGGGCGAGCCGCTCGGCTCCCACCAGGCGATCGGGGTGGCTTTCGCCGTCGTGGGCGCGGCCTGCCAGGGTGTCGGCCTGGTGCTGGCCAAGGTGGGAATGGCGGGGGAGGTGCCCGCTCTTGCCGCCACCTGGGTTCGCATGGGCACCGCTACCGGGGTGATCTGGGTCCTCACCGCGCTGACCGGACGGGTCCGCGGCCTGGGCGTGGCGGACGCGACGCGCCGAGCGTGGCTCCCGATCGCCGGCGGCGCCTTCTTCGGACCGTTTCTCGGGGTCTGGCTCTCGCTGGTGGCCGCCCGTCTCACCGACGTGGGGATCGCCGCCACGATCATGGCGACGACCCCTGTGCTGGTGATCCCGATCCTGATGCTCACGGAGCGCTACCGGCCCACCGTGCGGGCGCTGGTCGGCACTGCGGTGACGGTGGCCGGGGTCGCGCTCCTGTTCGCCACCTGAGGCGCTGGGGCCGGGAAGCTCACGCCTTCGGATGGGCCTTGTTGTAGGTCTCCATCAGGTGGGCGAGGTCGAGGTGCGTGTAACGCTGGGTGGTGGAGAGCGACGCGTGGCCCAGCAGCTCCTGGATGGCGCGCAGGTCCATGCCGGCCTCCAGCAGGTGGGTGGCGAAGGCGTGGCGTAGCGTGTGCGGGTGCAGGTGGTGCACGAGCGCAACCCGGCGCACCGCCGCATCCAGGATGCGGCGCAATGAGCGGTCGGAGAGCCTGCCGCCGCGCTGGTTGACGAATAGAGGCTCCCCGGCGGCCGGGGCGCGGGCTTGCGAGCGCCACGCCGCGCGGTCGGGCAGGTAGCCGCGCAGGGCCTTCTCCGCCTCGCGGCCGAAAGGAACGAGGCGCTCCTTGCCCCCCTTGCCGCGCACCCGGGCCAGGCGGCGTGAAAGGTCCACGTCGTCGAGGTCGAGCCCCACGAGCTCACCTGCGCGCATGCCCGCCGCGTACAGGAGTTCGAGAGCGGCGCGGTCGCGTCGCCCCGCCGACGTCGCGGGGAGCGCCTCGAGGAACTCGGCGATCTGTGGGGCGGTGACCATCTCGGGGAGCTTCCTGGGGGCCCGCGGCGTGGGCACGACCTTGGCGGGGTTGGCGTCCACGACCCCCTCCCGACCCAGGAAGCGGAAGTACGTCCGCACGGCGGCCAGGGCCCGCTGGGTGGAGATTCTCGCCAGGCGCCGCGAGTGCAGGTGGGCGAGGTAGGCGCGCACCACGTTCGGGCTCACGCCCCGCGGGTCGCGGCAGCCCATCTCCGTGCCTGCAAACTCCGCGAACTGGGCGACCTCGCGCTCGTACGCCCGCAGCGTGTGGGGGGAGAGGTTGCGCTCGTCCCGCAGGTGGGCCGTGAACTCCTCGAGACGCCAGGGCACGACCCATTTTACGCGCTCGCATCCGACAAACCGCGCGATGGTACCCTCGAACTCAGGGTGCCTGCCAGGACGAGGAGATCTAGCCGCCCGCCGTGGCGCCGCGCGGCGTCGGTGACGGTGCTGACCGTGCTGGTCATCGTTCTGCTCCTGTTGGTGCCGGCGCCCGAGCCCACCGCACCGCACGCCGCCGGCGGGAGACCGTTCGTCTGGCAGCAGGATGAGCGGTGGGAGGCTCTCGAGGCGAGCTTCTTGCGCGCGCGCGCCGCCGGCTGTGAGAGCCTCGCCCCTCGGATCGACGCCATGCTACGCGACGGCCGTCGGCTGCTCGCCACCGCGGCGTCCCGCCGGCTCGAGCCGGAAAGCGCGGTCTTCGACGAGATCGAACGGGCTACCTTCGAGCTCGGCCCCATGGTCGGGGCCTGCCCAGGCAGGATCCCCGAGTACATCGCCCTCATCACGAGAACGCGGTCGGTGGTCAAGCAGCAGTCGCGCCGGTGGGACATGGGCCACCCAGCCACCCGCGACAGGCTCTACCGCCTGCTCTACGGAGGCCGGGCGGCCGTCGAGGAGGCCATGCTACAGGCCCCGCCCGGCACGGTGCCGGCCCTCATTCGCTGCGAGGACGAGCCGTCGTTCACACCCTCCGCCGAGATCCTGGGCGTGCGGATCCACAGCGGCGACATCCTGGTGTCCCGCGGCGGCGCTCCGACCTCCGCGCTCATCGCGCGGGGGAACGACTACCCGGGCAACTTCTCTCACGTGGCGCTGGTTCACGTGGACGGGCGGACGGGGGCCGCCTCGGTCGTCGAGTCGCACATCGAGAGGGGGGTGGCGGTCGCCACCCTGCCTGAGTACCTGAGGGACGTGAAGCTGCGGGTCATGGTGCTCCGCCTCCGTGCCGACCTCCCGCAGCTCGCCGCCGATCCGGCGCTCCCACACCA
>Ga0315296_10004064_pt1 | contig 12066 bp, 9 predicted proteins | sample YL17G14_18_MG_FD_203921 | JGI IMG/M metagenome (GOLD analysis project Ga0315296, IMG submission 203921) | Sediment microbial communities from Yellowstone Lake, YNP, Wyoming, USA - YL17G14_18 | ecosystem: Environmental > Aquatic > Freshwater > Lake > Sediment | place: USA: Wyoming | collected...
AAGCACACCCGACGCGGCAAGGACGCACCCGCCGCTCCTGCGCCTGCCACCGTCAACGCTGCCGAGACCGAGGCCCGGAAGGCGCCGGCGGCGGCCCCACGGGGCGACGGTGCCGAGGCCCGCCGGCCGGCGGCTCCCGATGCCGCCTCGGCGGTTCCGCGGCCGGCACCCGGCGGGACCAGGCGGCCCGCCATCACGCCGGATCCGGAAGCGACCCTCGACTTTGACTCGGCGCCACGAACGCCGGCCGAGCGCCGGAAAGGCGGGTTCACATTCCCGCCCGTCGCCTTGCTCGACACCGCGAAGGGCGAGCAGAAGATCGACGAGCGCGAGCTGATGGACGCCGCCCGCCTTCTCGAGGAGAAGTGCCGCGAGTTCGCGGTCGAGGGCCATGTCGTCCAGATTCATCCCGGCCCCGTGGTCACGACCTTCGAGTTCAAGCCGGACGCGGGCGTGAAGTACGCCAAGATCACCAGTCTTGCCGACGATCTCTCTCTCGCCCTCCGGGCGGAGTCCGTGCTCATCGAGCGCCTGCCGGGCAAGTCGACGGTGGGTATCCAGATTCCCAATGGGGCCCGCGAGCAGATCTCGCTGCGCGATCTCCTCGAGTCCGACGAATACCGGCGGTCGGGGTCCAAGCTGGCCCTGGCGCTCGGCAAGACGATTCACGGCGAGCCCTTCGTCTTCGATCTCGCCGCGATGCCCCACCTCCTGATTGCGGGCTCGACCGGCGCCGGGAAATCCGTGTCGATCAACGCGATGCTGTCCAGCATCCTCTATCGCGCCACCCCGGACGATGTCCGGTTGATCCTGATCGACCCGAAGCGGCTGGAGCTCGGGATCTACGAGCACATTCCGCACCTGCTCACTCCGGTGGTCGTCGATCCGAAGCAGGCCGCGAACGCTCTCAATTGGGCCGTGCGCGAGATGGAAGAGCGGTACAAGATCCTCGCGGCCGAAGGCGTGCGCAACCTCGAGCAGTACAACCGCAACATCCGGCAGGCGATGGAGCAGCGGCACACGCCGGGCGGCGCGGAGCCACCGAAGCCTCTGCCCTGCATTGTCATTGTCATCGACGAGCTGGCCGATCTGATGATGGTGGCGAGCAGCGAGGTCGAGGAGTCCATTGCGCGTCTCGCGCAGATGGCCCGTGCGGTGGGCATCCACCTGATTCTGGCAACCCAGCGTCCGTCGGTTGACGTCATCACCGGGCTGATCAAGGCCAACCTGCCGGCGCGGATCTCGTTCCGCGTGTCGTCGAAAGTCGACTCGCGGACAATTCTCGACGGGAACGGCGCCGAGCAGCTGCTCGGCAAGGGCGACATGCTGTTCCTCCCGCCGGCGTCGTCGCGCCTGATCCGCCTCCACGGGCCGTACATCTCCGAGCAGGAAAGCGCGCGTCTCGCGTCGTTCCTGCGCAAGCAGGGCACGCCCGTGTACGACGAGACCATCGTCGTGGAGGAGAAGGCTGCCGAAACCGTCGAGTTCGACAAGGATGACCTGTACGACGAGGCGGCGCGCATCGTCGTTTCGACGGGACAGGCGTCGATTTCGTACTTGCAGCGCCGGTTGCGCGTCGGGTTCAGCCGTGCGGCGCGCCTGATCGACATGATGGAAGCGGAGGGGATCGTGTCCCCCGCGGCTGGCAGCAAGCCGCGCGAGGTCCTCGTCGACAAGGGGTATTTCGACGAGGTCGACATGCAGCTACGGTGACCACCGGGATGATTCGCCCACTCGTCCTGTTCGCGCTTGCGGGGCTCGCGGCCGCCAGCGGAGCGGCCACCGCCCAGACCGCCGCGCCAAGAACGGCGCAGACGTTCTACGAGGAGGCGTTCGCGCGCGAGCACGTCCTGCGCGGGGATCTCAGGGCGTCCGCTCCGGACGCGGCCCGCGGACCGCTCGTACAGCGGCTGCGGGGCGTCATCGTGGCGTACGAGGACGTCGTGAGGCGCTTTCCGACCAGCGGCTATTGTGACAACGCGCTCTGGCAGGCCGCGGGGCTGGCCCGCGAGGCGGTCGCGCGATGGAACCAGGACCGCGATCGACGCACGCTGTTGCGGATGTTGAACTGGCTCGCCGCCGAGTACCCGGCGAGCCAGTTCGTGCCGTCCGCCCGCAGCGAGATGGCGAGGCTCACGGCAGGTGCGTGGCCGGCGTCGCCCCCTGCCTCACCATCACTCCGGTCGTCCCCTCCCGGGCCGACGCCGCAGCCGCCCGCCCTCAAGACGCCCGCGCCTGACGCGGCCCCGACGCCCGTCGCCGAGATCCGGAGCATTCGCCGTGCCGTTCTGCCAGAGGTGGTGCGGGTGACGATCGAACTCGACCACGAGGTGCCCTATCAGACGGAGACGCTCGATCAACCGCCGCGCCTGTTCTTCGATTTCTCCCCGAGCAGACCGTCCGCGGCCGTCGCCGACGGGACGTTCAGCTATGCTGACGATGTCGTGCGCGAGGTTCGAATCGGCGTCCACCCGGCGCAGACGACGCGCGTCGTCATCGATCTCGAAGGCGTCAAGCGCTACTCGGTGTTCCAGGTGTACGACCCGTACCGCCTTGTCGTCGATTGTGAGCGCGAGCGCCCCCGCCCCGCCGACCGCGCGGCACCAGGCCCAGAGCTGTCGCGGCCGGTGCTCGCAGCCGCCCCGTGGGTGGCGGTCTACCAGCACTTGCCCGGCGCGGTACCGTCCAATCCCCCGCCGGGCGACCCTGTGACCGCGCCCGCGCCAGCCGTGTCGCCGGGGACGCCGGCGGCTTCGCGCGGCGCACCGGCAGCACCGCGAACCGGGCCCCCGACCGCAGTCGAGACACCCGCGCCACCAGCCACCAACCGCGGCGGCGGCTACTCGCTCGCGCGCCAACTGGGGCTCGGCGTCTCCCGCATCGTGATCGATCCCGGCCACGGCGGACTCGATCCGGGCGCCAAGGGCCAAGGCATCACCGAGGCGCAGGTTGTCCTTGATGTCGCCCTCCGGTTGGAGGGACTGCTGCGCCAGAACCCCGGCGTCGACGTCGTGCTGACGCGCCGAACCGATGAGTACGTGTCTCTCGAGGAGCGCACGGCAATCGCCAACCGCGCGCAGGCGGACCTCTTCCTCTCCATCCATGCCAACGCGCACCGCAGCCGCACGATCAACGGCGTGGAAACCTACTACCTCAACTTCGCAAGGACCGCGAATGCTGCGGCGGTCGCCGCGCGTGAGAACGCCGCCGCCGGGATGAGCATGGGGAACCTCCCGGACATCGTGAAGGCGATTGCCCTCAACACCAAGCAGGACGAGTCCAAGGACTTTGCCGCGCTGGTCCAGCAGGCGATGGTGCGTCGCCTGAGCGGCATGGACAGGAACCTCAAGAACCTCGGCGTCAAGACGGCGCCCTTCGTCGTGCTGATCGGCGCAGCCATGCCGAGCGTCCTCGTCGAAATCGCGTTCATCACCAACGGGCAGCAGGCGCGGCTCCTGCGCGACGCGGCGTACCGGCAGCGGATCGCCGAGGCCCTCTTCGACAGCATCAAGCGCTACCAAAACACGCTCAAGACGGGCCGGCCTGCCCAGCTGCAGTGACACTCCCGATCGCCCACTCGATAGGCAGGGGCGGGGAACTCCAATGAGCGTCCCGTAGTACAATTGGCGCGTGCTGCAGCCTGCCCAACAACCGGTCACGCCCGTCATGGTCAGGATCGTCGGCGCCCCGACCGAGGAGGTCAACGTCGTGGATATCCTGGTTGGGGGCCTCGGGCTGACGGGCGTGCTGCTCTTGGGTGCAGCGCTGCTGGGGCTGATCGTCGGTGGACTGCTGGTCGCCTACAAGCGGTGGCGGCCGTCCAACAGCCTCAACGGCCAGACGGCCGATTCCTGCAGTCTGAACCTCAGTTCGTTTCCGCCCGAGACTTGACAGGGCCCCCGCTACGGCAGGTCCGGCGCCCCGGCTGCCCGTCCATTTCGGCGCGGGGCTGCTCGTGCTGTCGGCGCTTGCCGTGTGGTGGTGGGCCGAGCGTGGATGGTCCGTGTCGCGCGCTAGAAGCGCGTGAAGGGGAGCTCGGCCAGCGTCCGGACCGCCACGCCGGTGGGCCCCTTGGGCGCGTACGGCTTGGCTTCGTCGAGCCAGGCAGTTCCCGCGATGTCCATGTGAACCCACGGCAGGTCTCCCGCGAACTCCCGCAGGAACATGGCCCCGGTTATTGCGCCGGCAGGTCTTCCGCCAACGTTGGCGATGTCGGCGATGTCGCTCCGCAGTTGCTCCCGGTAGTCCTCGAAGAGAGGCAGGATCCAGGATCGGTCGCCGGCCCGGTCGGCCACGTCCCGGACGTGCGCCGCCCACCACGCAGGACGCCCCATCAGGCCGCTGGTCGTCCGACCGAGCGCCACCCGACAGGCGCCTGTCAGCGTCGCCACGTCAACGAGGTGCGTGACCCCCAAGCGCTGGGCGTACCACAGAGCATCCGCGAGCATGAGCCGGCCCTCAGCATCCGTGTCGACGACCTCGACCGTCGTGCCGCTGGCTCCGGTCAACACGTCGCCCGGCCGGATCGCACCGCCACCCGGCATGTTCTCCGCGCAGGGAACGACACCCACGACCCGCACGCCAGCCTTCAGCGCGCCGATGGCGCGCATGGCGCAGACGACGGCCGCACCGCCGGACATGTCGTCCTTCATGCGTGCCATGCCACGGGCCGGCTTGAGCGAGATCCCACCTGCGTCGAAGGTGACGCCTTTGCCAACCAGGCCGAGCACGGGTGAGGCGGGAGCGTCGGCCGGCTCGTAGCGAAGCACGAGCAGCCGCGGCGGCTCGTGACTGCCCCGCGCGACCCCCAGCAGCAGTCCCATCCCGAGGGCGGCTATCGCGTGCTCGTCGAGCACCTCGGCCGTCACGCCAGAGCCGGCGAGGAGATCGGCGGCACGCTCGGAGAGCACGCGCGGTGTCAGCATGCCGCCTGGCTCGTTTGCCAGCTCGCGCGCGAGGTTTGTGCAGTGCCCCAGGGTCCTTCCGCGAGCCGCGGCCTCACTCACGACCGGGAGCTGATCCGGCCCGGCGCCGGGAACGACGATCACCATGTCAGTCACGGTGCGCTCGGGGCGATCGGCCGTCTTGTGCCGGCCATCGACGTAGCCGCCGAGCGTGAGCCCTTCGCTGATCACCTGAGCCCACCGGGCGGCGTCGGAGCCGGGCAGGCGGGGGTCGCCTGTCGCCGCCTCCTGCACGAACGCCAGACGCCTCAGCCGCCGCTCGCGCACCGCGATCGAGACGGCGGCAGCCACCTTTCTCGCGCGGTCGGCATCGAAGTCCCGCCGCTGGCCCGCGCCGACGAGGACGACACGCCTCGCCCGCCAGTCGGCACCGGCGACCGGCGCAAAGAAGAACTCGAACGCCTTGCCTCTGAACTCGCCCGTCGCGCACGCGCGCGCGATCTCGCCGCCCGCGACCTGTGCGAGGCGGCTGCCGTCCTTCACATGCTCGTCCTCGAACGCCGGCATGGCCAGCACGTCCGTTTCAACCGACGCCAGCTCGGTTGGCATCACGGTCACCGACGCTGGGCCTCTCGCATCGCTCATTGCGCGCTCCTCCAATCGCCCTGTCGCCCCTTGCGCGCGCGGCGGCGCCGCCGCCCTCAGACGGCCAGGCACCGCCACGAGAATCCGGGCGAAGGAATCGCGTGATTATACCGATGCCTTGTGACGCGTCACAAGCGGCGATAGAATGAGATCATCGTCTGCCGAGGGGAATGCCCACGATGACTTCGCGGTGGCTTCTTGTTCCGCTCCTGCTCGTGATCGCGCGCGCGCCCGCCGCCGGCCCGCAGGTATCGGCGCAGGAGGATCGAATCGGCCCGCAGCCCAAGAGACCGGCGCTCTCGATCAAAGCGACGCCGATGATCAGCTTCGCGCCTTCGAAGATCCGGTTCGTCGCCGAATTGAAGGGCGGGTCGAACGACTACGAGGATCTGTATTGCCCGACGGTTGAGTGGGATTGGAATGACGACACGACATCGGAGTCGACGGCCGACTGCGAGCCGTATCGCGCGGGGACGAGCCAGATCCCGCGGCGATTCACCATCGTGCACGAATACAAGATGAGCGGGAATTACAGAGTCCGGATACGCCTGAAGAAGAAGACGCGCGTGATCATCAGCGCCGACGTCCTGGTACAGGTGTACCCCGGGGTGAGTGATCCCGGCCGTTCGGCCGCCGACCCGTTCCAAGATCCTCCACGCTGAGGCCGCGCGCCGGTTCCTATCACGACGGCGAGGCTCGCGCTGCGCGCGTCACTTCAAGTCCAGGTCTGTCAGCGACAAGTCCGCCGGCGCCAGTGGCTCCGGCGGCAGCTCCGGAACCGCCCGCGGTGCCTCGCCCGCCGGACGCGTACCGAAGCGGGTCAGCAGGGCTGCCCCGAACCCCACCGTCCAGGCGAGGTACTCGACCAGGAACCCGATCGCCGAGAACATCGCGGCCAGGCCCCAGACCGGCCAGCCACCCAGCGCGACCAGGTGGCCGATGAGGCTCAGCACCCAGATGGCCGCCAGCCCGATCACCAGCGCAACATAGCGGTTCTGCGGCGCGAGCCCGAAACGTTCCTGCGCCCACCGGCCAACGCGCGACGCCGCGCCCGCAAAGCCGGTCAGCAACGCGAACAGCAGTGCCAGGAGCGCGAACGGGATCAGCAGCAGCAGGGGAATGCCGATGATTGACACCACCAGGATTATTACGGTCAGCACGAGCAGCGGGACGAACAGGAGCTGAGCCAGCAGCCCGACGAGGCCGGACTTCCAGGGCTCTGCCACGACCCGGCGCTCGATTCGGCCAATCCGGTTGGGGGCCGCGAGGACCAGGACAGCGCTCAGCAGTCCGAACAGCAACATTCGCAGCGACACGGCGAACAGGTCGAAGGACGGCGAGAACCACCAGTGCTGGAACGGATGAAAGCGCCAGCCCCACACCTCGAACGGCCTGAAGCGCACGCGCGGTACGTCGAACCCAATCTCGTTCACCTCGCCCCCCACGCGAGCCTGGGGATCGATGTCGAGCCTTCCCCCGACGACGGTGACGGAACCGCGAACGTTGGCGTCCGGCCCGAGGCGGATGTTCCCCGCGACGGCCACAACGTCGTCCTCGACTTCACCCTCGACCGTGACTGACCCCAGCACCGCGACCACGGCACCGTTCACCACCTCGTCGCGCTCGATCCGGACCGGTCCGCCGATGCGAACGCGCGCATCGGACCGCCGGCGAACCCGCTCGACCTGCTGCGGCGCCTGCGGTGCTTGCTCGGGAACGACGTCCGGGGGCGACGGGGCCGGCGGCGGCGGGGGTGTGACTGCCGTGCTCAACAGCAGCGCGCGACGTGCCGCCGGCTCAAGATACGACAACTCGATGACGGCGTCCGCGTCGGCACCAAGTCGCTGCCGCAGCTCTGCGCCGCTTACCACACTGCCGTCGATACCAATGGTGCCCTCGAGGATTTCGATCGACTCGACGCGCGCCACGGGTCGCCGCGGCACCAGCAGGATGCCGTCGCGGATGGCAAACGCCTTGTACCGTGACTCGATGGCTGCCTTCAGCCTCAGTTGAGCCGCAGGGACGGGGGCCGGCTGCCCGGCAGCCGCAGATCCCGTGAGCAGCACCGCGGCTGCAAGCGCCGGAGCCAGGCCGCACAGCCGGCGGCCGTGGACACCACGCACACGCTGGATCACCATGAGATCTTCTCCTCACCCGGGCTCAAAAGCCTCCGGAGCCCGCATATCGCGACGAGCGCGAGGGCGCCATTCAAGAAGAGCCCCAGTCTCACCGGCGGCGTCGCCACAACAGCCCGGGCCGCCTCTCCGACCTGGCTGCACATCATCCACACCGACAACCCGAGGTCCAGCAGCTGGCGCAAACGCACCGCCCCGCGCGAGACGACTCCAGCCCACATGCTGACAAGGGATGGAACATCAGGAACCGGGGACGCGACGAACAAGCCGAGGGCCGCCACGCCCGTCAGGAGAAGCGCGAAGCTGACCAGCAGACGGAGCCAGACGACGTCCCACAGCGTTCCAACCCGGATCGGCCTCAGACCCCGGGCAGTACCCACCACCCGGTCGGCGAACGCCGCAGGGGGTTCATGGCGCGGCACGAGGCGGAAGACCTGGCGGAAGGCCGCGTCCGCCGCGGCGGAATCTTCAGCCCCCTCGGTGGCCAGCCACCGGCGCGCTTCATCGAGCGGATCGCGGTTCATGTCCCCTTCTGAAGACTCCTACGAATCCTGATGGAGTCGGGTTGCAGGCCGTCACCTCAGCCATTCCACGTACCGGCGGGAAGCACGTTTCTCAGGTGCTCGGCCAGCTCCGCTCGCGCCCGGTGCAGGTAGCTCTTGACCGTCCCCACGGGGATTCCCATGATGCCGGCAATCTCCTCGTGGCTCAGGTCCTCGTGGTAGCGAAGCACGACGACCTGCCGGTACTCGGCCCGCAGGCGCGCCAGCGCGTGCTCGAGGATCCGGGCGATCTCGGCGCGCTCGAGATTCCGGAGCGGGTTCGCCGCCGCACCGTCGATGAGGGCCAGCGCCGAGCGCCGTTCGTCCGAGGGGGAACCCTCGAGCGGGACCATCGGCAGGCGGCGCACCCGCAGGTAGTCGATGACCGTGTTGTGCGCGATCTTGAGCAGCCAGTTTAAGAGCTTGTACTGCGGCTCGTAGGTGTCGAGGCGCGTGAACGCCTTCAGGAAGGTCTCCTGGGCCAAGTCCTCTGCCGCGGATCGGTCCCGGACCATCCGGAAGATCAAGTTGTAGATGGGCCGCTCGTACCGGCAGACGATGTCCCGACAGGCCGACTGGCTTCCGCCACGAGCCCTGGCGACCAGGTCTGAGTCGGTGGGCGTCACGGATGATCGGTCCCCAGGTTCAACCGACTAGGACGAGGTCAACGGTATGGAAGTTCCCCTCGACAAACCGGTAGGCGCGCACGTCGCGGCCGTCGCCGGTCTCGAGCAAGGACACGATGATGTACAGGAAATCCGGATAGCTCGCCTGCGCCAGATCGGTGGCGGACGGGGAAGCCGCGGTGACGGGATGCGAATGATATGCGCCCATGACGCAGAGGCCCGCCTCCCTGGCGCGCTTCATTGCGGCAAAGTGGGTTTCGGGATCGATCAGGAAGCGAGTGGCGCTCGACCGCAGATTCCGAGCACGCACGGTCCACACCACTTCGTGCGGTGTTCCGACGAGAAGGCCGCAACATTCGTTCGGCAGCTCCGACCGCGCGTGGTGGACGATGTCGTCGACCGCGGCCTGCCGGATCGTCACCGCCACGGCTAGGACACTCCAGGCGGTCCAGGCACCTCCAAGGGTGCTTCCGTGTCGCGGCGCGCACCGTCTGGCGTCAAGGCGCCGCCTTCTGGCGGAACGCCAGCGCCCGCCTGACGCACTCCTCAAGCCGCTGATCATCCGAGAGGTGGGCGCGAAGCTGCCGCAGGGACTCGACAAACGCGTCCAGCGCAGCGCCGATCTCGTCGAGATTCGCCTGGCACCCCGCGCGCCACTCGCCGGGAGACGGCGGGACGAGGCGCGCCAACTCGATCAACGGCGGCCCGACAAACCGGAGATCGTCGGCTCCGACCGACCCGCCGAGGGCCTCGAGCAGGCTGGTGATGACCAGCACCGGAAAATGGGACAGCCGGGCCATCAACCGGTCATGCTCGGCGGCGGTCATCGATGCCGGGTGAGCGCCTAGATCACTGACCACCCTCCACAGGCGATCGAACGCCTGGTCATTCGGCGGATCGGGCGGAACCAGCACCCAATGGCTGCCTTCGAAGAGATCGGTCCGGGCCGCGTCGATTCCGCTCTCACGGGGTTCGATCAGCGGGTGGCCGCCGATGAACGTGAGTCGGCGTGGAAGCGCCCTCGCCGCCTCGACGATTCTGGCTTTCGTGCCGGCCGTGTCAGTGACGATGGCCGCGCCCTCCAGGTAGCGCGGCAGCTGCCCCAGCACGTCGAGATTCCGCGCCTCGTCATGGGCGAGCACAACAAGGCCGGCATCGCCGACGATCCCCAGATCGTGCGACGCCACGTCAACAGCGTGGCGGAGCATGGCCTTCTCGACGGCCTCATTCGCGTCAACGCCGATGACAAGCGCCGACGGCCAGGCCTCACGCGCCGCGAGAGCCAACGAGCCTCCGACGCAGCCCAGGCCGATGACGGCGATCTTGTCTACGACCCCGGCGCTCTGTGCCGCGCGACGCGGCTGGATGAGATGAAGCGCACGCGACATGACGGTCACCCGTGCCAGGCCGCCCGCCGACCGTCGGACCTCGGCCCCCGCAGCCGGCTCCCGAGCACGACTTGCCCCTCTTCGACCACGGTCAGACCCCAGCCATGTTGCGCCAAAGCGAGACAGGAATCAACTCCAGAGCGGGCTGTTCCTTGACCCGTGCGTGGCTTCTCCGCTATAAGGTGTCGAGACCGCACCTGCACCCACCAGACCTCTGAGGATTGGGGCCGCTGTATGCGCACCCGGCGTGTCATGGCACTCCTCTCGCTCCTGTGTCTCGCGCTCGCCGCGCTGCCGGCCTCGACGGCCTACATGCCGGTCGAGGCGGTCAAGCCCGGGATGATCGGCATCGGCAAGACCGTCTTCCAGGGCACGCGCATCGACGAGTTCAAGGTGATCGTCCTGGGTGTGCTCCGCAACGTGGCAGGCCCGCGGCGCACGCTGATCCTGGCGCGGCTCGAAGGCGGGCCGCTGGCCACCACCGGCGTGATCGCCGGCATGAGCGGCAGCCCGGTGTACTTCGACGGCAAGCTGGCCGGAGCCATCAGCTACTCACTGGGCTCGTTCTCGAAGGAGCCCATCGCGGGCATCACGCCCATCGCGGAGATCATCGAGGCGGCTGACGCTCGCACCGGCCGGCTGGTCGCGCCCGCCGCCGGCACGATGCTGCCCATGACGCGCGACGACGTCCAGACGGTCCTGCGCCGCGCGCTGCCGAGGCTTCAACCGTTTGCGGCGCGGCCGGATGACGTGCGCCTGCTCGGTCCAGCCGGGAGCGCGGGCGTGGATCCGGGAGTCGGGGTACAGCTGAGGCCGATTGACACACCGCTCGTGCTGGCCGGGTTCAGCGACGAGGTCCGCCGCGAGATTGCCGAGATGTTTCGACCGGGCGGTTTCCTGCCGATTGCCGGCGTCGCGGACCCCGGCGCGGTCCCCACGCAGGCCGTCGTCGCGGGCACGTCCGTTCTCCAGCCCGGCGACTCGGTCGGCGTGGAGCTGATCACTGGAGACCTGACGTTTGGAGCAACGGGCACAGTCACCGAGGTGGTCGGGACTCGCGTGTACGCGTTCGGTCACTCGTTCTACAACCTGGGCCCGACGCGCTTCCCGATGACCCGGGCGTACGTCCACGCCCTGCTGCCGAGCCTCCTGGCGTCGACGAAGGTGGCAACCACGGGCGAGGTCATCGGGACCTTCCGGCAGGACCGCGCGACCGGCATCGCGGGCACCCTGGACGAGGGGCCCTCGACGATCCCGTTCTCTGTCACCGTGGCCCGAGGCGCGGACGCGCCGCGGACCTTCAGAATGGGCCTGGCGCGGGACGAAACCCTCACTCCCCTTCTCGCCTACACCGCGCTTGCCAACGTCCTGCTCTCGTACGAACGTGCCGTGGGCGCCGCCACAATCGCCCTGAAGGGATCCGCCGTGGTGCGCGGGCATGGCCCCGTGGTGTACGACGACGTGTTCATTGACGACACGCCGGCGCTGTTGGCGTCCGCGGCTGTTGCCGCGCCCCTGGTCGCGCTCATGAACAACGAGTTCGAGCGCGTCGATGTCGACGCGATCGATCTCCAGGTCACGGTCAGCGAGCAGCAGCGGAGGACGACCATCGAGCGGGCGTGGCTCGATACCGACAAGCCGAAGGCCGGCAGGACCGTCGAGCTGAAAGTCGTGCTGCGCGGCTATCGCGGCGAGGAGGAGACCCGCACCCTGCCGATTGAGATTCCGGCCCGGGCCACCGGAACGCTGACCTTGCTTGTGGCAGATGCCTCCCGCCTTTCGCAGTGGGAGCAGCGCGAGTTGCGCCCGCCGCAACCGGGGACGGT
>Ga0315296_10004065_pt1 | contig 12063 bp, 5 predicted proteins | sample YL17G14_18_MG_FD_203921 | JGI IMG/M metagenome (GOLD analysis project Ga0315296, IMG submission 203921) | Sediment microbial communities from Yellowstone Lake, YNP, Wyoming, USA - YL17G14_18 | ecosystem: Environmental > Aquatic > Freshwater > Lake > Sediment | place: USA: Wyoming | collected...
CACCTACGTTTTTTGCGATTTGGCCGAATATTTCGAAATCGATTTCTCTTGGATACGCTGTGGCACCTGAGATGATGATTTTTGGTCTGTGCTTTTTTGCGAGCTTTTCAATCTGGTTATAGTCGAACCTGCCGGTATCTGGGTTGACAGTATATTGGACGGAGTTAAAGATTTTGCTTGTTACGCTGACTTTCCAGCCGTGAGTGAGGTGTCCGCCGTGCGGAAGGGACAAGCCCATAATAGTATCGCCCGGTTCGGCGAGTGCCAGATATGCTGCCCAATTGGCGACGGAGCCGGAATACGGCTGGACGTTAGCGTAGTCGGCTTTGAATAACTTTTTGGCGCGTTTTTGGGCTATTCTTTCGATGAGGTCAGTTACCTGTTGTCCTTCGTAGTATCGTTTTCCTGGATAGCCTTCGGAGTATTTGTTTGTAAGGCAGCTTCCGCTTGCTTCCATGACGGCTCTTGAAACGTAGTTTTCAGAGGGGATAAGGCGAATAGAGCCGCTCTGTCTTGCTTTTTCCTGTCTTATAAGCTCATAAATCTGTGGGTCATACTGCTCAAGTGCTGTTACCATGTTATTTTCTCCATAAAGAATAATTTGTTTGAGCTGTTTTTATAGCACAAGGCAGTTATCCATACAAGTATTTATTTGTTGACAAATTTGGGCTGAAGGTTAAGATAAGCGTTTTAAAAACGCGTCGGAAAAAGGGAATCGTTAGAACTTATGCCGGAAAAAGATATAGGTCAGTTGTTGGCTAAGGCCAGAGACTTTTTTGAAAGAGCCCGGAAAGCAGCGGAGGCAGGGGATTTCGATTTTGCAGTCGATATGTATCTTGAGGGTCTTCGTTTTGCGCCTGATGCGGTTCAAGAGGGTCATATAAAGCTTCGTGAATTGGCGTTGGTGCGAGAGTGCAAAGGCGGCCCGAAGCCCTCAACGGCAGAAGTAAGGAAACGTCTGGAGGGCGAAACAGCCCTTGAGCAGATGCTCGGAGCCGAATACCTTCTTGCAAAGGACCCCGGTCATTTGTCCTATGGCGGGGCGATACTCAAATCTGCGGTAGAAGGGGGTTACGTGGAGACGGCTAAATGGATAGCCGATTTGATGTTTCTGGCGAATAATAAGGCTAAAAAACCATCTTTACAAATATATGTTTTGTTAAAAGATTCCTATGCAGCAATTGGTCGATTAGACAGAGCGGTTGCAGCGTGCCGCAGTGCCATCAAACTTAAAGGTGGGGACAGGGATTTGGTGGAGGAGTTTAAAACGCTCTCAGCCAAGCTGGCTGTTGCCAGAGGCAAGAGTGACGGTGGGGACGTTGTTGAGCCGAAGGAGCAGCTTCTCTCCGGAGTTGAAGCAGATGGGGGGATGAATCAGTTAGAAGACGTGTCAGAAGACGATGGTCAGTTATTGGTTAAGGCTAAGGTTTTTTTCGAAGGAGCGGGAAAATCGGCGGAAACGGATAATTTTGATTACGCTATCGATATGTACCTTGAGGGCTTACGTTGTGCGCCGGATGCGCTTCGAGAGGGTCATATACCGCTTTGTGAGTTGGCGTTGCGTCGGCAGGGAAAAGGAGGCAAAAAGCCGACGATGCTGGAGAGAGTCAAGCGTCTGGGAGGAAAGACAGCCCTTGAGCAGATGCTTAACGCTGAATATCTTTTTGCGAAGGCCCCCGACCATTTGCCGTATGCGGAGGCGATGCTGAAAGCTGCGGTGAGAGGCGGATATAAGAAGACGGCGGGCTGGATTGCTAATTTTGTGTTCCAGGCAAATAATGCTGCCGAGAAACCGTCTTTACAAACATATCTGTTGTTAAAGGATTGCTACGCAGCCATTGGTGAATTCGAGAGGGCGCTTGCTGCGTGTCAGTGCGCCTCCAGAGTTAAGCCGGATGATGAAGAATTAGCGGATGAGTTTCAGCGTCTCTCAGCCGAACTGACTGTTGCCCGGGGCAAATATGACCAGGAGGGTGATTTCAGGCAATCTATAAAGGACCGCGAAAGCCAAGAAAGACTTCAAGCCCAAGAGAGTGTTGTCAAGACGGAGGATTACCGCCGCTCAGCGGTTGAGGAGGCCCGGAAAGCAATGGCGCAGGACCCGGGTTTGTCCAGGAACATATTTGATTTGGCTGAGGCTTTATCAGATTTGCGAAACGACAAAGCCGAGAACGAAGCAATAAGACTGCTGGAAGATACGTATAAAACGAAGAGGGATTTTAGCTTTAAACAACGCGCAGGCGAGTTAAAGATAAAACAGCTCAAACGTAAGCTAAGAGAGGCAAAAACTGCTCTTGAGACCAACGTTGGTGATGCTCAAGCCGAGCTGGAGGTAGAAGAATTGTCGGCGCAGCTAAGTGACACTGAATTAGAGCATTACCGTCTCTGTGTGGAAAATTACCCAACGGACCTGCGTGCCAAGTACGAATATGGTATTCGTTTGGTTGGTGATAAAAGATATGACGAGGCGATACCTTTGTTTCAGGATGCCCAGCGTGACCCCCGGCATAAGATTTCAGCGATGGATAAAATAGGCTTGTGTTTTTTTATGAAGGGCTGGTTTGCAGATGCAATCGACGTTTTTACGCGGGCGATAGAGTCCTACGAGATAAAAGATGACAGTGTCGCCAAGGAATTGCGGTATAATCTTGCCCGCACTTACCAGGAGCAGGGCGATACTGAAAAAGCTCTGGAGATTTATCGCAGAATTGCACAGCTTGATTTTGCGTACAAAGATGTTCGCCAGCAGGTAGATAAATTGAGAGGCAAGAAGACAGAGCCAACATCCCAGTGAATAAGTGTTTGTAAATAAAGTGACGGTGATTTTCAGGAGATTACAGTGGCACATTCGTTATCAGCGAAAAAAAGAGTGAGACAAGACGCTAAAAGAAGGGCGATTAATCGCTCGCGTAAGAGTCAGATAAAGACGCAAGTTAAGCATTTTGAGACGGCTCTGGCCAGCGGTGATGCAGAGGCTGCGAGTGGACAGTACCGGCTTGTTGTTAAGAAATTAGACAAAGCCGCTGCTACCAGCACAATGCACAAAAAAACTGCAGCACGGAAGAAATCGCGTCTCGCCAGGCGACTTAACAGTCTTAAGGCGAAGACGGGATAACACCCCAGTTGCGGTATAACAGGTGGTGAAGATGAAACTGCAATGAGTTCACAAGCGATGTTTTGACTCGGGAGAGTCTTCGGTTTAATTTCAGATAAACATCTCGTCCAGTCGATATTAACCCCGTTAGGTGCAAAGTTATCTAATAGGAAACAGCAGATTGAAAAGTGAATGAGGAAGACTTAATATCTAACGGGGTAAAAATTGATTGGGCGATTTTTTGTCTTTTTGTAAGTTGGTCGAATGCCGGAAATTTTCAAAGAACGAATAATAAAATTATTGAAGCACCCTGATTATACGCCATTGAAGCTGGCGCCATTAGCCAAAGCGCTTGGCGTAAGTTCAGAAGATTATCCGCAGTTCAAATTGGCATTTGAAGAGCTGCGTCGTGCGGGTCACGTCGTAATAGGGGCGAGGAATTTAGTTAGTCTGCCGCCATTGTCGGGGCGGATCATAGGGACATTTTGTGCAAATCCGAGGGGATTCGGTTTCATAACACCTCTTGAACCTGCTTCTCACGGTGATTTGTTTATACCGCCTGACGCAACGGCTAAGGCAATGACCGGTGATATTGTTGCAGCCAAGGTTGTCAAGAAAGGCAGGCGGGCTGGCCAGATGCGGTACAGCGGCAGGGTGGTCGAGATTCTTGAACGAGCGCAAAATAAATTTGTTGGAACCTTAGTGAAACAGGAGGGGGGATGGATTGTTCAGGCGGATGGGACAGGATTTATCGAGCCAATCAATGTTGACGATGTTACTGCGAAAAATGCCAGGGAAAAAGACAAAGTAGTTGTCGAAATACTTTCCTGGCCGAGCGAGAAGTATCTGGCTCGCGGTGTGATTATCGAGGTGCTCGGGATGTCGGGTCGGTATGAAAGTGAGATAAAATCAATAATTCGGCAATATCATTTGCCGACTGAGTTTGACGACGGTTGCATCGAGCAGGCGCGCGGAGCTGCCGGCGGATTTAATCCTGAGCAGCTCGACGGCAGAGATGACATAACAGAAAAAGTGATTATTACTATTGACCCGCCTGATGCAAAAGATTTTGACGATGCGATAAGCTTAGAAAAGAATTCCGAGGGCAACTGGGAGCTGGGCGTTCACATTGCCGATGTTGGTAATTTTGTACCAGCTGATTCGCCGCTGGATGCTGAGGCGAAAATTCGCGGCAACAGTGTTTATCTGCCTGAAAGGACTATCCCGATGCTGCCGGAGATTTTAAGTAACGGGATATGCAGTCTGCAGCCGGGACAGAGACGCTTTTGTAAAAGTGCATATTTAACTTATGACTGGGAAGGCAATGTCTTAGGACGACGTTTTGCGAACAGCATTATTGATTCGACGCAACGTTTGACCTACGAGGACGCTGACAAGGCTTTGAAAGGTCGCACCAAAGGGATTGAACCTGAAGTGGTTAAGCTGCTGAAAGATATGGAGGCACTCAGCCGAGCGATTGAGAGACGACGTGAGAAAGGCGGAATGATACATTTAGATTTGCCGGAGACCGAATTAGTGATGGATAAATCAGGGCGGGTTGTAGATGCACATCCGGCGGATGACAGTTATCCGCACACGATAATCGAGATGTTTATGGTAGAGGCCAATGAAGCGGTTGCTTGCCTACTTGACAGATTAAATGTTCCTTTTATGCGTCGGATTCACCCGGAGCCGGATAATTTGAGTATGCAAAATCTGTCAAATCTTGTCAGGGCATTTGGATTTAGTTTGCCGCGGGTGGCGGACCGTGCTGCGATACAGGAGTTGTTAGCTGCTGTTAAGGGTAGTGGTTGCTCTTTTGCGGTGAATTTAGCGGTATTGCGAAGTTTCGAAAAAGCAGAGTATGCGCCGCTACATATTGGTCATTTTGCGTTGGCTTCGAGTCACTATTGTCATTTTACCAGCCCGATACGGAGGTATGCGGACTTGCTTGTTCATCGCGTTTTGGAATTTTATCTGCAAAATTGCCTTGATTTGGCCAAGCAAGTCTCAGCAGGATTGGATTTAGCAGAGATTGGAAAACATATTAGTTTTACCGAGCAGCGGGCTGAGGATGCTGAAAAGGAGCTGCAAACCGTTTTGATATTGCAGATGTTAAGTAAGAAAATCGGGGACGAACTTGACTGCGTTGTTACCGGCCTAACAAGCTTTGGCGTATTTGTGCAGTCACGAAAGTATGGCATCGAAGGTCTTATCCGGCTGGGCGATTTGGGTGCCGATGTCTGGAAGTACAACCAAAAAGCACAATGTATTGATGGAGTGCGTTCGGGCACGAGCATTCATTTGGGCAAGGTGATAAAAGTACATATAGTTTCAGTCAATGTTCCTTCGCGGCAGTTAAATGTCACCCCTGCTGAGCCGTTCGTTAGCATCGGCAGCAGGCGAGAGAAAACCAAACCAACCAGAAGGTATGAGAAAGACCGCACGCGCAAAAGAACGAGGGGTAAAAGGTAACAGCGATTCGAGCAGTCATCTCGGCAGGGGTTTTGATTCCTTGACATTTTGCGGCGATTTTGTGATACTTGCTTTTGCAAATGATTATTGATAATTGACTAATGATTATTTTGTGGGGTATGAAATGAGAGCATCGCAGATGCAAAAAGGTCAGACCATTAACATTGATGGTAAACTATATACCGTTCTTGCCTTCGAACATGTCAGGCTCGGCGGAAGAGGCGGTGCAGTCTACCAGACAAAGCTAAAGAGCTTAACAGACAGCTCGACTCAAAATATTCGCCTGCGCTGCGACGAAACCGTTGAAGAGGTGGAGTTAGATAAGAGAACATACGAATACCTGTACTCATCCGGAAGTGAGCATATCCTGATGGACATTAAAAGCTACGAACAAATTACTTTTGATGAAGAAGCGTTCGGCGATGGAGCAAAATATCTTAAGCCAAATACTCAATTGCAGGTAAGTATGTATGAAGGCAAGCCGATTGTAGTTGAGCTGCCTAATACGGTGGATTTGGAAGTTACTGATACACCGCCGGAGATTAAAAGTGCGACGGCGACAAATCAGAACAAGCCCGCAACACTCGAAACCGGGCTGGTCGTTCAGGTGCCGCCTTTTATCAAAGTCGGTGACATTATCCGAGTTGATACGCGTAGTGGTGAGTACGTAACAAGAGTGAAAGAATAGGAAAGCACGAAGCACGAAATCCGAAACACGAAACAAATTCAAATGAACAAAATTAAAATGACCAAAACAAAATATTTTGAGAATTTGAACATTTGAATTTTGAAATTGTTTAGAATTTCGAAATTAGATATTCGGATTTTTATTTTGATGGTTGGTAAAGTAAGCAAAATACTATTGAAGGTTTTCGGTTCTCGTAATGAGCGGTTAATAAAGGCCTATTCTGTAATTGCTCGTCAAGCGGGGGAATTTGAGGAGCAGATAAAAAAGCTTGACGATGAGACCTTGAAGGCAAAGACCGGTGAGTTCAAGGCAGCTTTAGAGGGCGGAGCTCGGCCGGAAGATATATCGCCTGAGGTCTTTGCGGTTGTTCGTGAGGCAGCAAGGCGAAATGTCGGTATGCGGCATTTTGACGTTCAGCTTATCGGGGGCAATGTTCTCTATGAGGGCAAGATTGCGGAGATGGTGACCGGCGAGGGTAAAACGCTGGTGGCGCCATTGGCAGCATACCTTGTTCATCTAACGGGGAGAAAAGTTCATATAGTTACCGTCAATGACTACCTGGCTAAGCGGGACGCAGAATGGATGGGCCCGATTTATAAGGCTTTAGGATTAAGCGTAGGAGCAATTCAGGCGGATATGGATACTGCCGGTGATGAGCGAAAGGGTCAGTATGCCTGTGATATAACCTATGGCACAAACAACGAATTTGGTTTCGATTATCTTCGAGATAATATGAAACTGATGCTGGGCCAAATGGTGCAGGGGCCGTTGGAATATGCCATAATTGATGAGGTTGATTCAATTCTAATCGATGAAGCGAGGACGCCTCTGATTATATCGGGTCCTGCCTTTGATGATGTTACCCGATACAAGAAAGCAGACGAGGTGTCAAGGGAGCTAATTTCCCTTCAAAGTAACTACGACCGTATCAAGAGACAAATTGATTTTTCTGAGCGGACAGGGGCCAGTGCTGCCGGCGAGCTGTCGGAAGCAAAGAAGGATAAAGACGGTAATCGAATCGCCAAGGCCCAGGAGGCAATCGAGAAAGCCGAGAGAGAGCTTGAGGCAGCACAAGCGAGGCTAACAGAAGCTACGCAATACTACGAAGTAGAACACGATAGAAAAGCGGTTCATCTGACGCATGAAGGGGTTGGGGCAGCGCAGGAGATAGCGGGTGTAGGCTCATTTTTCACCGGCTCAAATATGGATTGGCCTCATCTTCTTGAACAGAGCCTGCGTGCGCACGTGACCTTCGAAAAGGAAAAAGATTACGTTGTTATTGATGGTAAGGTTGTCATTGTCGATGAATTTACCGGCCGATTGATGCATGGTCGGCAGTGGTCTGATGGGTTGCACCAGGCAGTCGAAGCAAAAGAAAATGTCTCGGTAAAGGAAGAGACTCAAACACTTGCTACTATCACCCTGCAAAATTTTTTCAGGTTGTATGACCAAATAGCAGGAATGACCGGTACGGCTGCTACCGAAGCCGAGGAGTTTATGAATATCTACAAGCTTGAAGTTGTTGTAATACCAACCAACGAGCCTTGCATCAGGGAGGACCGGGAGGATGTAATCTATAAAACGATGGGCGAAAAGTTTGATGCGATAGTGGAGGAGATAAATAACATCAGCGGCTCTGGCCGACCGGTACTCGTGGGTACTGTAAGCATTGAAAAGAATGAGTCGCTGTCCGAGGCCCTTAAGGAGCGATACGGTAAAGAATATGAGCACGAGGTTTTAAACGCCAAGCATCACGAACGAGAGGCTTCGATAGTTGCCAAAGCCGGCCAGCAACACAGTGGTCGGGATGGGCGGATGCGAGGCAATGTAACAATTGCAACAAATATGGCAGGGCGAGGGACGGATATTGTATTAGGGCCTGGTGTGGCTGAGCTTGGTGGTTTACATGTGCTGGGCACCGAGCGTCACGAGGCCAGAAGAATCGATAACCAGTTGCGAGGGCGATGTGGCAGACAGGGAGACGCCGGCTCGAGCCAGTTTTTTCTCAGCTTCGATGATGACCTGATGCGGGTTTTTGCCCCGGAATGGACGGTCAAGGCACTTTCCTGGATTGGTTGGGAGGAGGGACAACCAATCTATCACGGTCGGATAAGCAAGGGGATTGCAAGGGCGCAGAAGAAGGTTGAAGAGCGGAACTTCGAGATACGCAAGAGCCTGCTTGAATACGATGAGGTAATGGACTACCAACGAAAAATCTTTTATTCTCGGAGGCGCAAAATCTTAAGAGGCAAAGGTCTCAAAAATATTATCGAAGAGATGATAGAGCACTCTATTGCAAATAATTGCGAGACTATTCTTGATGCTGGTTATCCTCTCAAGTGCATCGTCGAATGGGCCAGAACCAACTTTGGTGTTGATTTGAAGCTGTCTGACATTGCCGGTGCTAAAGCAACGGAGATTGAGAGATTAATTAAGGACCAGGCGAAAGGCAATACCGCTAACGAAATATCGCTTTCTATGGGGGAATATTTGGAGGACTGCTCGGACCGGCAAAGCTGGGATATCGGGGGTTTGTGCAAATGGGCGATGAGCGCATTCAGAGTTAGTTTAAGCCCTGCCAAAGTCAAACATCAGGAGCCGGAGGAGATTGAAGAGCAATTGATTTGCGCTGCTGCTGAGCAAATTGAGAAGAAGGATTGTTCACAATTAGTTGAATTTTTGAAAGAGGATTTTGCTGTTCGCACATTTGCTGAATGGGCGCGTGCCAAGCTCGACATAAAATTGGACGTTGTTGAGCTGGCAAGCCTAAACGTCTCCCAAATCCGTCAGCGACTTGGTGAAGAGGCCGAAGCCAAATACAGACAGCGGGAGATTGAGTATCCAGTTGAATTTGCGATGAATATGGTTTACGGTCCGGAAGGGGCCAACGTATATGCGTTCGGGGCGCTGGCTGACTGGGCGAACAGAAAATATAACGCTGGTTTTTCAATTGAGGGGATACAGAATATCAAACCTAAGGTCTTACATAAGCAACTGCTCGAATTAAGTGAAAGCTTTAATAACGGCCAATTAGAGCGGGAGCTTGATACTAAAATTGCTCAGTTAAACATTGCCGAATTAGTGAACTGGGCCAACGAAAGATTCGGAGCTTCTTTAAGTGAAGATGACCTTGCTGGTGAAGCGGAGCGCAAAGCCAGGCTGTCTGAAGCGGCGCGAGAGTTTTTGCGCAGCGAACTTAGCGACCTTGAAAAGTATGTCCTGCTGCAGATTTACGACAGCAGCTGGAAGGACCATTTGTATTCGATGGACCATTTGAAGAGCAATATTCATTTTCGAGCTTTTGCTGAAAAAGACCCCAAGACTGAATATAAATGCGAAGGTTTCCGGATGTTTAACGAGATGCTCGAGAGTATTGAGGAGCGAGTTACTGATATTATATTCAAGGTGCGGCTGGAAGCGGGTGCCAGAGCCAGGAGTGTTTGGAATATAAGTCGCACGGTTCATGATGAGGTAGGCCAGTTTGCGATGGCTGAGCGGCAGCGGGCTGCTGCGCAGGCCCCACAGGGCTCCGGCGAGGTGAAACAAATCCGATTGGAACGGCCTAAAGTTGGCCGAAACGACCCCTGCTCCTGCGGCAGCGGCAAAAAATACAAGAAATGCTGCGGAAAGAACACATAGAGCAGGTTATCAGGATATCAGGAAACCAGGTTATCAGGGGGCGGGATATCAGGATATAAAAAAAGAAAACATCGAGCAACGTTTCGCCACCCGATGTTTTCCGGAGGGGAGAAAAAATCTTTTTTTGCTTTTTTTGTTATCGGCAACAGCACAATTGCCACTTTAGCGCCGTTAGAAATTTTTGTTTTTTTGTATCATATTATTCCCTTGCTACAGGATTTCTAACGGAATTAAGCGAAAAAATCGCAATTTTGCTTGTTCCTATAAAAGTTTTACGCTGTCGGTGCATAAAGGTTCTGTATTTTTCTTGGATTGTGGATTTGCTTGTAAGCAGGGGGTAGACGGCAGAGGCCTTTTTATAGCTTTTGGTGAAGCCGTCGGCTAATAAAGACTCATCGGCTCGTGCTTTCTGCTGTGTCGGCGATAAATCGTAATTCCTTTACAGCCAAGACGATAAGCCAGTTTGTAGGCCTTATCGACCGCTGCGACGGTGGCCTTTTCGCTGAAATTTATAGTCTTGCTGACTGCTGCGTCGCAGTGCTGTTGAAAAGCAGCCTGCATCCGAATATGCCATTGTGGCTTAATATCGTAGGCACATTTGAAGACTTTGCGTATTTTGGGTGGGATTTGGGGGATTTTCTGAATGCTGCCGGTATTGGCAATCTGGTTTTCCAGTTTTTTGGTGTAGAAACCGGCTTTTTCGGCTATTTGTCTGAAGATTGGGTTTATTTGCAGCATTTTTGAGCCGTTTAATATTTGGCGGACAAACACCAGCGAGTAAGCCGGCTCAATTCCGCAAGAACAATCTGCGATGATACTTATGGTACCGGTTGGTGCTATGCAGGTGATAGAGGCGTTACGCACCTTCCTGTTTTTTTTGGTTCTCCAGATACTGTCATTCCAGTTTGGAAAAGGCCCACGCAAATCAGCAAGAGTGCTACTGGCCTGGTGTGTATTTTCGTTAATAAATTTCATAACAGTCTGGCCGAATTCGATACCCTGTTGCGAATCGTAAGATATGCCAAGCAGAAACAAGCAATCAGCGAATCCCATAACGCCGAGGCCTATTTTGCGGTTAGCCTGAGCGAGGCGGATGGTATCCCTGACGGGATAATCGCAGACATCGATAATATTGTCCAGAAATCGCACGGCTAATTTAACGGTTTCGGCCAGTGCCGGCCAATTCATATCTGCTTTTTGCTGGTCTGAGGTTACAAACTTTACAAGGTTAATACTGCCGAGTGTGCAGGCTTCGTAAGGCAGCAGAGGCTGTTCGCCACAGGGATTGGTCGCTTCTATTCGGCCCAGAGAGGGAGTTGGATTGTCGCGGTTGATTCGGTCGATAAAAGCTACACCCGGCTCACCGGTTTTGTGAGCGCAGTTGACTATCATTTTCCAGATGTCACTGACGGTGTAGAATAGAGCTGGGCGTCTGATGGTCCGTGGTGATTTGCCGGTCAGCTTATACAAATCGTTTATTGTGTAGCCTGCAATATCAATTCGGCGTGGCAGTAAATACCGCTGTTGCGTGCGGGGGTTTTCCACGATGTGGGGAGACTTTCCCGAGGCGGCAAGTGTTTTCATCCAGTCATCGGTGATTTTGACGGAGATATTGAAGTTGGTAAAAGCCTTTAGATTCTGTTTGGCGTGCAGGAATTTTAGTATGTCCGGATGTTTGACGCTCATCATACCCATGTTTGCTCCGCGGCGAAAAGCGCCCTGCTGAATTGCATCGGTGGTCTCAGAGAAGACCCGCCAAAAGCTTATTGGTCCTGAGGTTGTTCCACCGCTGGATGCGACGCGGTCGCCGGTGGGTCTTAATTTATCGAGGGAGAAGCCGGTGCCGCCTCCTGCCTTTTGAATCAGAGCGGTTTGCTTAATTGTCTCAAATATTGCTTCGATACTGTCTTCAATTGGCAGGACGAAGCAGGCACTAAGCATTCCGCGTCTTCCTGCATTCATCAAGGCCGGGGAGTTTGGGAGGAATTTTAGGGAGGCCATCAGGTCGTAATATTTTTTTTGCCAGTCTTTGATTTCGCTATTGGTGGCCCCATATTTGGCTTCAGCCTCAGCTATCAAGGTCGCCACTCTGCTGAAAAGCTGAGCCGGTGTCTCGATGCATTTACCCTGCTGGTCTTTGATCAGATATCGGCTTTTCAGTACGGTT
>Ga0315296_10004067_pt1 | contig 12060 bp, 16 predicted proteins | sample YL17G14_18_MG_FD_203921 | JGI IMG/M metagenome (GOLD analysis project Ga0315296, IMG submission 203921) | Sediment microbial communities from Yellowstone Lake, YNP, Wyoming, USA - YL17G14_18 | ecosystem: Environmental > Aquatic > Freshwater > Lake > Sediment | place: USA: Wyoming | collected...
TATTATTTCTTAATAATCTTTTTCTCCATTCCAAATAATTTCCAGATTTAACCATACAAGAATAAGGCAATACAGAGAATAATACCCCCCTGTCCTGCATTTGTTTTAAAGCATAATCTACAAATTTATACTCTTTCTCATCACTACTCTTTAATGCAAAGGGTGGGTTCATTAAAACCTTTGTTATTATTTGTTCCCCTTCTTTATATTGTGTTGTAATAATTCCCGTATCCCCTCTTGAAGTTATATTTTTACTAAAACAATTTCCTTCCATCATATTATTTTTTCCATCACCTCTAAAAATCATATTAACCAAAGCTAAAGCAACAACAGAGGGGTCTTGTTCAATTCCAAAAATATTTTTTTCTTTGAACATCTTTATTTGTTTCTCATTAGAATTTTGCCTTACATAATCAAAAACAGAAACAAGAAAGCCCCCCGTCCCACAAGCAGGGTCAAGTATAAAATCATTATGATTAACATTAAGAACTTCGGTTGTAAATCTTGTTATGTGTCTTGGAGTTAATACAATCCCCATCTCTTTAGCACCATTTCCATATTTTAGAAAAACCTCATAAAACTCTCCTAAAACATCATTTCCAGATTTCATAGCTGAACGGATATTCAATAAATTAAGTTCTTGTATTGTTTGCACTATCGCCTTTTTCCATTTTATATGATTGTCTGGAGAAGGTGGTAAAATTATTTTAATCTGGTCTTTAAAATTCTCTTTTCCTTCTCTTTCTAATACATTTTCAACTCTTGAATTTATATCTCTTATCAAACCAATAGGTGTTGTGTCTATGTTTGGTGGCGTTTCATCAATAAGAGCTAATAGAACAGCAGACATAACCTTTGCTCTATCATTCTTATTAATCGCCCCTAAATGCAATATCTCATTTATTTTTTCAGCTTTTTGTAAAAATAAGTTTTCATCAATAACAACATCTTTTATATCTGAAGAATTTTTAGAAATTATAATTTTTACTTCCTCTGGTTTTAATACTCCAGAAGCTTTTTTATCATTTATTGTAATCGTATTCCATTTTTTGCCATCAAAAAACTCACTCTCAATCAAATAACTATCTGTTCTGTTTCCTACAACGCCAGATATAAAAAGTGCTTTTATTTGAGAACTTTCATTTATTTTTTCTGCATAATCCTTTTTTGCCTCGTTTAATGCTTGTTGTAATTGTTTATGTTCTTTCTTACTCTCAATAATCCAAAAAATAGTTTCAGAAATTTTAATGACGGCTTCTGGCATTTTTCTACCTAAAAATTTCTTAATCTCTGAATGTGCCTGACATTCGTTTTGAAAATAAACTTGTCCATCTTGAGTTCTTGATGGGTTTTTTATATTCCAACCTAAACTTTCTAAAGTTTCCTTAATAAAAGAATAGGCATCTGTTTCGGTATTTTTTGCTCTTGGCATTTTACCTTTTATCCAATCTGCTATATATAAAGAAACTTGGCTATTTAAATTGTATGGTTTTGATTTCCTTCTTATCTTAATTTTAGAGTAATATCTTCTCATTTTACAAACCCCTACCCCGATAAATCAAATCAAGCCATTTATTTTCTCCAAGTTGTAAATCAATTCCAGCTTTTTCAATAGGAGTGCAATTTATTCCAGAATGAACACGAACAAAATTATACCATACAACAAATAAGCTTAAAATGGCTTCGGCACTTTTAGGATTTTTAAAACTCCTCATAATTTTAATTCTGTCTCTAATTGTGCCTTGAACTCTCTCTATAATATTATTTCTTTTATCGGTATCTGCTTTTAATCTGATATATGTTTCTCCATCCTGTTTTCTTGTAGCAGAACCCCAAACCTTTCTAAATGCCTTACTATAAGCTTGAAGTCCATCTGTAAATAAATTAAGAGGTTTATGCTTAGCTTTTAAAAATAACATTCTTGCAGATTGATAATCTCTCTTTTTAGAATATACAGAAGAAAGTAAAACTCTTGTTCCTTTGTCTATCATATCAAAAAAGTAATGCTGTTCATTCTTGCATTTAATAAAAATTTCATCTGCGTGATATTGACCAGAAAGATTTAAATTAAAATTCTGTTGAAAATCTTTTAATTGAAAGGAAAATCTAATAATCCAATTCAAAATACTTCTATAAGATATTTTTTCTTGTGAGAATTGGTTTATATGATTAGCAATTTTTCTTAAAGACATCCCATTCATATACAAATCTAAACAACAAGTTATTAGTTCTCTTGATGTTTTAACTTTTTTGAAACCATCATCAACAACCCATAATTTAAAACAAGTTTTACATTTCCATCTTTGTTTTTTCTTTGTATGATTAAATCTATAACCATACTTTACTATATCTTTGCTCTTACAATAAGGGCAAGACTTCGGAATATGATAAGAAATATTTATATACTTATTTTGCTTATTATTTTTGTATTTCATTTGATTTAACAGTTAGGTGAAATGCCAAGCCCTTCGGGGCTTGTTCATATTTTTATTTATTCTATAAATTTTCTAATTGATAACTTCTCGTGAACAACTAATTTTATATTGTTCTTGTCTATAAGCCCCTGAAATTTCTTTGGGAATTCTTCTAAATTATTAAAAAAAACCATATCTGGTTTAATTCCCTTTATTTCGTTCTTGAGTAAATGGATTGTTCCACTTGCCCAAGCTGTTTTGCTATCTGCATTTTTAGGCAGATTATTTGTCCAGAACTTTATAGTAAATTTTATCATATTTTTACCATAAGGTCCTCGTTCTTTCTTTATCATTTTTCAATTAAAATTTAACTCCAAATTTAGTTAATAATTTAAGGTGAAATTAGTATTTAAACTTTGTGGTAGTGTAAGATATAAATTATTTCAACTAATTTTATCAACCGAAGATTTCACAGAACCCTTTAATAGGAAGCTTTAAATACCTGCTTTAATAGTAATTTATATGGAAACTACACAGATTTTAGCAAAAAAAGAATATCTTGGATTGCCTCCCTCTGAGCAGGAGAGGTATGTAGAGAAAAAGATAAAGGAAATACTTAAACTGAACAAAAATGGGGTTACAATCCAAACCATAGTGGACAAAACTCCTTTTACACGCCCAACAGTCACCAAACATTTAGAAAGATTAGTTTCGTGTAGGGAGGGATTTAAAAGAAAGTTTGGTAATGTTTCACTCTATTTCCCAAATAATCGGGCAGTTTATCCAGACAAAACGATTTCATTTGAGTTAGATAATAAAAGAAAATTTATAGGCTCCCTCATAAATAACAATTATGGAGAATTTGTGTTTATTGAAGAAACTGGTGGAGAAGGGATTTCTGGAGGAGGGTTCTTGGTTAAAAAAGAAGAATTTATAATGTTCAAAGAATTCATAGAAAAAATATACAAGGAGATAAAAAAAGATGGAAATAAATAAAGAAGACCAAAGAGTGATTCAAATTCAGAAGCCAGAAGAAAGAATTGAAATTAAAGGCAAGTTATTACCAAAAGATTTTATGGTTTCTATGCCTTGTACAAGTGTTGATTATAACATTATTTGTGAGGTACTAAATCCAGAATTTCTTTATGAAGAAATAAAAGAATATGGGGGCAAAGATTATGCTGGGGGAATATGTTACGGGCTAAATAGTCATGTAACATCCTAACAGATACCCAGACAAAAGAAAATTTCTTATCATCTTTTCTGTTTTTAACTAAATCTTTAAGCAACTGAGAAACCATAACTGTTTTACCGCTCCCTGTTGGAGCTTGAAAAATTACTATCTCATTTTCAGAAGAACGCAGAGAATTTTCTATTTTATAATGTAAATTCTTAATTGCTGTAGTTTGATAATCTTTTAATTCTATCATTTGAATAATTTCTTATACACATTTAATATAACTGTCGGAATTGGTTTTAATTCAACCAAATTAACAATATCTTCAAATTCTTCTTCCCTAGCACTATCATCTAAAGAGAATATATAAACAACAAACTTTTTCTTTAAATCTTTTACTTCTCTCTTAAAATCTTCTATTGCCTCATCATCATAAATTATGCCTAAGTATTTATTTTGAGCATTTTTAAATATTTTAAATTCTTTACCTTTCTTAATTTCTTCAAAGCAATCTTCTTTTAAGCATAACATTTCAGTTGATTTATCTACCATCTTTTTTTTATTTCTATCTGTTGGCTTGGCATCAACAAAGTCTGTTTTGAAATATTTTAGGTTTCCTTTTAATAGCCTATATTTCTCCTTGCTAATTTTACCTACATATCCTTTTATAACGTATTTAATTCTAGGATAACAGACATCACTACAAATGCCATTTTCATTATTGGTACAAAGAATAAACTTCCTTTTCCCACCATCTTCATTATTAAGTTCTAAAGTTGCATGACCTGTGGTACCAGAACCTGCAAAAAAGTCAAGAATGATAGAACTTTTTTCAGATGAAATCTCTAAAAGCCATTTTATTAAGTTAATTGGCTTAGGATTATCAAATTTTTTATTTCCGAACAATTCCTTTAGTTCATTATTGGCCTCTGTTTGAGAGATATTCATAATAATTGAAGAGGGGGTTATTGGAGCAGGTTCTCCCAAAAACTTTTTTAAACGTGGAACACTTTTGCCACTACCCCAGTATATTCTTTTATCTTTATCTAAAGCTAAAAATTCTTCATAAGAGATATGCCACTGTCTCTTAATTATTCTTCCTTTAGGTGTTTTTATAGAATAATAATTCTTTCCATTAGGATTAGATTTAACTTCAGATTTACAGATTTCACAGCTCATCCAATCGCCTCTTGAATCATTATCTAAATTCCCATAATCATTTTTAACTTTTTTTAAACGAAGAGGTTTATTGAATCTTAAATTATCTTTCTTTTTATAACAGATTAATATATATTCATGGTCTAACCTAAATCTATAAGTTATTTTCATTTTTCCTTGACCAGCAGTGCCCTCTTCAGGTATTTTGTACCATATCATTAATTCAACATTTTTTTCTCCAAAGATTTCATCACATAGTAATTTAAGTTGAGATAACTCTATGTCGTTAATAGAAATAAAGAGAACACCTCTCTTAGACAACAAATTTTTACAGAGGGTCATTCTTTTTTCTATAAAACTTAACCACTTGCTATGTCTGTATGAATCTTCAAAATCAACCCATTTATCATTATATTTAAAATCCTTATTCCCAGTATTGTAAGGTGGGTCAATATAAATAACATCAATCTTACCTTTATGCGTGTAATTCAAAACAGAAAGAGTATGATAATTATCTCCCTCAATAAGAATATTTACTGGTTTTTCTTTATCCGCTTCGATTTCTTTAGATTTGTCTTCTACTAAAACTGGAAGTTTTTCCTTGCATAATTCTGCTACTTGTTCTGGTTTATCTTCCCAGATTACCCCATATCTCTTCTTAAGAAGTTTATCTTTCTTCTCTAACTCTTTAACTAATTCTGGTTTATCCCATTTTGAATAATCTTTTTTTGCCATTTTATTGTTTTATATATCAAAAATCATATTTCTTTTTTTTCTAACATAGTTATATCCCTAACTAAGGAGTCTATTTCTTCTTTAAGTCTTAAGATAATTGCTTTTCTATGGGGGTCGCTCACTGTTTTTACTAATTCCCCCCTTGGAAAAAAGCGGATGGCGTCTATTGTTTTTTGTATCTGTTTAAATTCCTTACTTCTTAATATTGGGTCTTTTTCCTGAAGCAATTCAAATGATGCTTTAAAACCGCTGTTCTCAAAAACCCTCATTAAATCTTTATCATCTATAATTCGTGCTAAGATACGAATGTCTTTTGCATCACTAAACTTATTTTCATGTACCCATTTAGCAAATCTATCAACATTTTGCTGAAATTTACTGAATTCTTTTAGGTCACGTCTTCTAAATAATTCTTCAAAATAGGTATATTTCCTGTACCATTTTTCATCGTCGGGATATTTTTGTCCGTAATCATAAGTCTGTTCGTACGCATTTACCACTTTGATTATAGTTATTTTTCCCATACTGAGATATTTAGATAATGAATCATAACTTAAATTGTCAATTTTATATAAATCATATATTTGTTTTGCTTTATTAAAGGCAGGCCAAGGTTGTTTTCCTTTAACGTGTATAGAAGCTAAATAAAGTCTTTTTTGTATTTCAGTAGTACCTTTAGGTATAATTCTACATTTAATAGTATCAAATATCTTTTTATTTGAACCAGGTAATTTTCCAGAATGTGCTTCAGACTGTAAACGTCTTACGCATACTAATCGTCTATTTCCTTCTAAGACTCTATATTCTGATTCAACTTCCTCTATTATTGGTTCTTCATATAATCCGCCCGCCGCTTTAATTTGTTCATACAACTCACGTGTACTCGATTCTTTCCAGATTAATTCTTCCATTTTTTTGTCGTCGACTAATTTTCCAACGTGTTGAAACCTTACATTGTTCAAATCAAGTTTTAATTTATCCAATTCAACATTTATTGTCTTTGTTTGCAATCCCTTTATTTTCTCCATGCTTTATTTAATAATATGGTTTTTATAAATCTTTCTAAACCATATAGAACCGAGATAAATTTTTTAGGCTATTAACTTCGGTTTAGAGTAGTTTAGTCTAAACCGAAAGACTTAAATAGTGTGAATCCTTACATAGTCAGAAGTCAAACTGTCAAGGCAGCCTTTGATAAGGCAGAGGGAATTAATTCTTATGTTTTCAAAGACTTCTTGGTAAAAGATGAGCCTATTAATCTCGTCTTAGTTGATGATAAGTTAGGAATAAAAAGAGCCTTTGTATGCAATTTTGATATTGCTCCTTGTTTAGCTTATCGCTTTTATGAAATGTATTCAAAAAGATGGGGAATTGAAACAGGTTATAGAAATTTAGACCATGATTTTAAAGCTAAGACAACAACAAGAAATTATAACATCAGACTATTCTATTTCTTATTTTCAACCTGCTTGTATAATCTATGGGTTCTTGTTAATATTTGTGTTAGCTTGGCTATTTATGGAAGAATTAAAGATAAACCTATAATCACTGCTAAACTCTTTGCTATTCTGCTTTATAAGGTTCAGGTTGAGTATTTTGAGCCTGGAGGCTAATTATTAATTTATTTCTTAAGATTTATAAAGAACTTCTTCTTATTCTTAACTATGGAATTAATTAAATTTTCAGCATCAGTAGTAGGATTTAGGAAGGTTAGATTGGCGGTCTGGCTAAAAAAAGAAGAAGGGCATTTCATATTTTGGTCGCCAATTATAAAATTTTAATCTACTTCCCTAACTACTGTTTTAAGCCTTAAAAAGCATACTCTTTTGCCTGTATTAAAGTGTTAATTTCTTTGTTTAAGTCTTAAAGAGGTTATTTTTGGCATAAAAAAAATTCTGAAAAAAATGTTGAGACGGGCGTAGAAAAAGTGTTAAAGTGTTTGGCGGAAGGTATATCAGTATCATCACATCAGAATTAAAGTGTTAAAGTGTAACTATACTATATATATATATTTATAAATTTTTCTATATTATATTATATATATTATAGTATATGTATCACACACAAAACACTTTAATTTCTACCTTAATATATTATTCATTTCCAAAAACACTTTAACACTTTTCTTGCGTGCGTGAACCACACACATAAAAAACTATAGTTTTTCGTTCAACCGAATAAATAACACTTTAATTTTTTATGAAATTTATAGAATTTTGGCAATTTACAGAAAAAATAAGAAATTGTTATTATTTTAATTAAAGTGTTATCTTAATTTTAAATGTTAAAGTGTTATATTTTTTGTTAAAACACTTTAACACTTAAATTCTAAGTGAATTAATATTGGTTATTTTTCTTTTGACACTATAAAAAATTCCCAAAATTCTATCTTATTGTCTTATTGTTTTTACTACTAAATTACAATTTAACAACCAAAACATTTAAATAACCACAATATTTCACTAATTTGAATGTAGGTGAGAATATGATTGTAGAACTAACAGAGAATTATCAGCCAATCAAAATCCCCCATAGAGACACACAAATAAAAGCTATAAAAGAGGTATTTGAAAATTTTAAACAAACAGGAATGGCTTCAAATCTTTTAATTTTAGGTGTTTCGGGTTCTGGAAAAACAACCACAATAAACAAAATTATTCAAGAAGAAAATAAAAATTTTTTTGGCACTGCGTCAATAACAAATACTGCTTTTAAAACATTTAGGGCGATGTTTGATTTGAATTGCAAAACCACAGAAAGATTGATAAGTGATATAATAAACAAATTAAAAAAAGAGCCAAAAATATTGATTATAGACGAAGTTAATAAAATAACAGATTTTTTAAATTTTTTTAATTTGTTAAATACAATATATAGAGAGACTGGTTGTCCAATTATAATAATTACTAACAAAAGAACTATCCACGAAGATATTCCAGAAGATGCGAGATTAACATTATTTTTTGAAAGGGTTGAATTTCCCTCTTATAATGCTTTAGAGCTTTATGATATTTTAAAAGAAAGAGTAGAATTGATTAAAGATAAAATACCAAAAATACCAGAATCTTCATTAAGAAAAATATGTGCAATAGGCGGAAAAGATTCATCTGCAAGAATAGTTTTAAGTTTAACATTAAGATGTATTTTAGCAAATGATTTTTCAGAGAAATATATAGACAAAAAAAATAACGATTTGAGGAGGGAAGATTGGAGAGAATTTTCTCTTGGACTGAAACCATCTGAAAAAGAATTTTTAAAGAGTATTCTTGATTTACAAACAATACAAAAAGAGATAACACCAACAGATATATCTAAAAATATGAAAGATTTCACTCCTTCAAGGATTTCACAATTAATCAGTTCTTTTGAAAACTATGGAATAATTGAATCTAAATATAAAAATACTGGGAGAGCTGGTGGGAGGAAGAGAGTTATAAAATTTGCTTCACCAGAAATATTTGAAAACCTTTCAGAGATTGTGGGATATTAACCCATCTCCAAGAAGTCCATACCCTAAGCATCAGTTAGGATATGGATGAATTGGAGTAGCCAAACTTATAATCATTTACTTTCAGGACTTGATGAAAGATTTACAAAAAATGAACTGCAAAACTACCTTCTTGATTTGAAAGTTTGTTATCCTGAACGGAGTTCATTCTAAGGTTTTGCAGATGGAAAAGGAGGTAAAATAAAAATGGGAAAATTTAAAGATTCTATCTTAAATATGCAGAAAAGACTGGAAAGCCTTTACAACCGAGAAATAGAAAAGTTTGGGGGCATTGGTATTTGGGAGACTATTAGCGGAAGAGATAAAAAGAAAAGCCATGAAAAATCTGACTCTTAAGAAAAGTCTGGAGTTGAAGAAGATGAAGAAAATTAAAAAATATGTGTGGAAAAAAGAAAATAAGATATTAGAAATTGAAAAAACAAACAGCAAAGATTTTGATTATAAATATTTAGTTTATCTGCATGGAAATAAATGGAATGGTAATGGATTTAATAGTAAAATTAAAGCTCTCAAATTTATTAAATCATATATGAAGAAGCACTAAAATGAGGAAAATGAATGGAAAAATTACTGCGACTGATTTATTTAAAGAAGTTAAAGAAAAACTTGGACTTAAAGAAATTAAGAGAAAATTAGACTTACATATTGGAACCATAAATAGATGGATAAAACTTAACAAAGTTCCAGAGAACTATTTTAATGATTTGAACTTTCTATTGAATGATAAATATAAAGTAAAAGAAGAGTTTAGAGATAAAGACCAATTTTTTACTAATGAAAAAATCTCTAAATATTGTTATGAAAAAACATTAGAAATACTTAAACAATTGGGAATAAATTATGAAGAATATGTTTTCATAGAGCCAAGTGCAGGTTGTTGTAATTTCTATAATCTTTTCCCAGTAGGTAGAAGAATCGGAATTGATATAGACCCAAAAGGAAATAAAGAGTTAATTAAACAGAATTATTTAGGTTTTATTCCTCCAGAGAATAAAAAATATATTGTTCTTGGAAATCCCCCTTTTGGATTAAGAGGGAATTTAGCATTAAGGTTCATAAATCATTCTTCAAAATTTGCTGATGTGGTTGCTTTTATACTTCCCCAGCTTTTTGATAGTGACGGAAAAGGAGTTCCAAAAAAGAGGGTTTTAGGTTATCAATTAGCACATACAGAAAAGCTATCTTTAGACTCTTTTATATATCCAGATGGAAGAAAAATTAACATAGCTACTTTATTTCAAGTTTGGACTAAAATAAATACAGATAAAATAAAAAAGAATATAAAAAATACTTGTAAAAGCTATATTAAAATCTATTCTCTTTCTGATGGTGGAACACCAAGTAGCACGAGAAATAAGAATATGTTAGATAAATGTGATGTCTATTTACCTTCAACGTGCTTTAATGGAATGAAAACATATAAATCTTTTGAAGAATTACCTCATAGAAGGGGTTATGGTATTGTAATATTAAAGGACAAAGAGAAACTTAAACATATTTTCCTTAATGAAATAAATTGGGAAAAGGTTAGTTTTCTTGCTACAAATAGTTCATTAAATTTAAGAACGAGTTTAATAGAAGATGAAATAATAAAGAGAGGATTTAAAGATAAAAACAATAATAGCAGTAATACCTTAAATAAATACTGTTAGTTAGGGTGTCTTAATCTCTTTAATAAACTCCTCAAAAAGAACTATTAAATCATCTTCAGTTTTTATTAATTTGATTTTGTATTTCTTTAATTTATCTATTTTTCTTTCTCTTATATTTTTTAAAGAAAAATCAAATTTATGTTCTGTTGTTAAGATACCATTAACTTTTCTTTTGTGTAATTTATCCCATATAATATCTGATTTTTTAGCAAGAGTCTTCTTGCAAATGATTTATAAAATGCTTCAATTCAAAAGAAGCCGATAAATTAACGCAACAATATACTAAAAACTAAAACCGAAAGATTTAAATACTTATTTAAACTGATGTTAATATGAACTTTGAAAAAGAGCAGATTTTGGAATTATTGGAAAAAAAAGGAGAAATAAGCATTACAAAAATTCATAGACTTTTAAAAATTCCGTACTATAGACTAAAATATGAATGGTTGCCAGAATTAGAAAAAGAAAATAAAATAAAAAAATCCATAAAAGATAAATTTACCTTTTTTAGATTAAAAGATGAATAAAAAAATTTTATCTTATATTTTAAAAGTAATTTTGATAATCTTAATAGGATTACTTTTTGTTTTAATTGTAGTCTCATTATTATATTCAGCATCAGCAATTCAAGTAACGTGTGATTATGAAAAATCTGGGGAAGCTGGGGGAATTAAAGTCTGGAGCAATTTAAATTTAACAGAAAGCCATTTTATAGGAAACATCTTTGAAAATTTATCAGAACAATTAAACTGCACATTAAGTTCAGAAACAAATTTAACAGAAATAGAATGCAAAAAATATTTTGCTCCAGTTATTAATATTTTAAATTCAAATATAGACGAAAGAAATAAAACAATAAGAAATGATAAAATATTTATGTTTATCTCAACTATATTATTTGTTTTATTATTTATAAGAGAAATTTTTTTAAGGAGGAAAAAGTGAAAATAGGTGAAGATTGGATTTTAAAATTAAAAAAAGTAACATTGTATGATTTTTTAATTGAAAATTTAAAAGAAGTTGGAAAAATCTTCAGAATAACAAATGAAGATGAATTTTTAAGTTTATTTTTTAGTAATTCAGAAGAAAATTTTAAAGACTTTTTTTTAATGAATATGAAATTTTCAAAAAAAGATATTAAAGAATTAAGAAAGAAGGTAAATCAAGAATTATTTAATAAAATAGGGAGGAAAAAGTGAAAAAAATAATTTTGATGATTTTAGGGATTATTGCATTAGCAACTATGTTTTCAGTTTCAATAACTGAATTAATTTATAATCCTAATTTTTTTTGGGGTGTTGCTTTTGGAATTGATTTTGTTTGTTTGTATATCTTTTATAAAAATTTAATCAAAAAAAAATGACAGAATTATATTGTAGAGGTTGTAAGAAAAAAGTAGAAGCATTAAATTTAAGA
>Ga0315296_10004068_pt1 | contig 12060 bp, 9 predicted proteins | sample YL17G14_18_MG_FD_203921 | JGI IMG/M metagenome (GOLD analysis project Ga0315296, IMG submission 203921) | Sediment microbial communities from Yellowstone Lake, YNP, Wyoming, USA - YL17G14_18 | ecosystem: Environmental > Aquatic > Freshwater > Lake > Sediment | place: USA: Wyoming | collected...
GTGCTCTCCCCTACTTGATGGATCACCTCCGCCTTGGGGTAATAAACTACCTTCCAACCGGCGTCTTTAGCGCGCTTTTCAAGATCGGTCTCCTCAAACCAGAGCCAAAAGTTCTCATCAAATGGGCCAGAGGCCCATCGTCCTCTGGACGAGGATACAAGCTCATCAAGCATCTTCCGCCGCAGGAGAAGAGCTGCTCCCATCAAATGCTCTGCCTCTTGGGTCTTTTCATAATCAAAATCGCGAAGGAGAAAGCCCCGAAGCGGGGGAAGGTCAGGAAACGGTGGAATCCGATGCAGTCGGAAAAGCCAAAAAATCATCGGCAAAAGGGTGGGAAACCGTTGGACCTCTTTTTGAACAGTCCCGTCAGGAGAAAGGAGTTTTGGTCCTACAATCCCGATCTTGGAATCAGAATCGGCAAACTCTACCATCCTTTCCAAAGCACCCTCTTTTACCACCGTGTCTGGATTAAGCATCAAGATATATTTGCTTCTGGCCCTCCTTATCCCCTGGTTAACGGCTTTCGCAAAGCCGATATTCTTTTTATTTTTGACCAGCTTGATCTTGGGAAAATTTTTAACGATAAACCCTGCTGTCCCATCCTTTGAGGCATTATCTACGACCAAAATTTCACTAACCTGGGGTAAAAGTGATTTCAAACATTCTTCAACTGTCTCTCGGGAGTTCCAAGTAACAATAACAACGGAGACGTTGCTAGCCACGGCTGCGGTCAAAAAGGAAACGCTTTACCCGCCGCAAGAGTGCATCGGTCCCGGTGATGTAACCAATCTTCAAAAACACGTCTTTCAACCGCCAATAATACGGTTGGTCGTAAGGGAAAAGCCGTCCTTTGTACTTTTGGTAAATGGAGGCTTTAGCCACTTGGATATCTTCCCGGGCGGTAACCCCTTTTTCATGAACCCGGTAGAAAAAGAGAGGTTCTGGGAGATATAAACCACGTCCACCTTTCAGAAGAACAAGATTTAACCAAAAATCCCAATCCTGAAGTCTTTTTAACTTTTCATCGAACCCTGGAAAGAACGAACGCCTAACGAGAGAAGCAAGATCGATATAATTTGTAAGCTTTAGGTAATGGAGGTCGAAATCCTTTGAACGCCAAAGTCCCATCGGCGGCTGGTACCAGCTGACATCTCCCTCGGGAACATTATAACGGTCACAGTAAGCAAAGGCGGCAGCAGGATCACCTTCCAAAACTTCGCAAAGCTTCTCTAAAAAATCTTTGCGCATGTAATTATCGGCATCAAAGAACACAAGATACTCCCCTTTGCTTTTCTTAAAACCAAAATTTCTTGCTTTGTTACCGTTTCGAAACTCAACCCGGTAATACTTGAGGTTTGGAAACTTCTTAGAAAACTCTTTGACAACCTCGGAGGTATCATCCTCGCTGGCATCATCAACCACAATCACCTCATCCGGCGGAAGTGTTTGATTGAAAATTGAGGTTAAACACTGGCCAAGGTAACGACCGTAATTGTGGCAGGGAACGATCACTGAGATTTTCGGCACTTTTGGCATCTTCTTTAAAATATCACACCTCTGCCTTCGATGTTCTTCCTGGCTTTTTGCACCACGAGGCCTCGGACCATGTCAATTCAATTATCGCCTTTGGCTCTACAATCTATCAACTGGCACACCAAAATAAAAAGGAGGTCCCGATATTTGTATCGAAACCTCCTATCTAAGTCTTACTCTCTCACTAAACTTTAGAAGCTCCTCTCCAAGAACTTCCTCCAACTTATACAAACACTCAAACCCGTGCACCCTTGCCTTGGAAGTGTCCATTTTGTAGCTCATTACTTCCTGAGGTCTTAAATTGGGCTGCACATTAAGAACTGTTTCTTTAGCTGTTGCCTTGCTTCGAAAGATCTCTGCCACTTGCTTGACAGTATAGTCACCCTCAGAGATGTTGAAAACACCCTGAACAGAGGCGTGAAGTGCCCATTCGTAGCACCTTGCCACATCACCGATAAAAACAAGTGGGCGCCAAGCCTCCCCCCCGTCAAACAGGGTAAGTACCCCCTCTAGCATTGCTTGCTGAGTAAAGATGTTAACCAAAATGTCCCAACGCATCCTAAAAGAATTACCGTAGACAGTCCCAAACCTCGGGACGATCACCCAGAAGTTCTCTGAGGATAAGGCCAGTATCTTTTCTTCAGCCTGAAATTTGGTATCCGAATAGATGTCTATCGGTTGGACCTCGACACTCTCCTTGGGGAATTCTTCCTGACCTAGCGGTCTCTGGTAAATAGCGGCTGTGGAAGCGAAGATAAATCGTTTTACCCCCGCCGCCTTAGCAGCTTTTGCCAGGTTAACTGTTCCCCAGACATTTAAGATACGCGCCCGCTTAGGGTTAGCGTTGCAATCTGCATGGCTGGAAACAGCCGCAAGATGGATGATCGCGTCGTATCCAACCAGATCTCCCCGCATTAGCTTGGTACAATCCTTAAGCAGGAAGGTAACGTCCTTCAGTTCGGGCATACCGGACGGAAGAGAACGGATGTCACAAGCTGTGACCTGGTATCCCTTCCCTTCCAGATAACCAAGCAAGTAGGTACCAATGTAACCGGCCGCGCCGGTGATGAAAACCCTCATGGCAACCTCCTAAGTCCGGCCGTAGTGAAAGGCAGGATTTTTCAGATAATCCTGCAAGCTCGGGGCGTTTTGATCCTTCTTCGACAAAACTGGATCATTGTAGGGCCACTTAATACCTACATCAGGATCGTTCCACCACAACGCTCCCTCGGAAGAAGGTGTATAGAAGCCACTGCACTTGTACTGGACCTCCGCCACCTCTGAGAGGGTTGCAAAACCGTGAGCAAATCCTGGCGGCACCCAGAGTTGCTTCATGTTCTCCGCCGAAAGCCCAACCGCAAACCACTTGCCGAAGGTCGGCGAGCCAACCCGCAGGTCTACCGCTACATCGAAGATCGCTCCCACGGTACAACGAACAAGCTTGCCCATGGGTGCGGTCATATCCTGATAGTGGAGACCGCGTAAAACCTTGGCCCCCGACCGGGAATGGTTATCTTGCACGAACCTGACACCCGGAAAACCAGCCTCCGCGAAACTCCACTCGTGGTAGGCCTCGATGAAGAAACCACGCTCATCGCGGAAATACTCAATCTCCACCACGAGGACGCCCTCGAGGGGGGTGAAATATACAATTGTCTTCACTGCTCTCCTCCTTTTAGAGTTTTCCTTTGACCATTTCGCGCTCGGCAAAGTAATTCAAAAGACCCTGCCGCCACGTAGGCATATCGTCTATCCCTAACGCTTGAAGATGGCCATGTGCAAGCGCAGAAAATTTCGGGCGTTGCGCCCTGTTTCCTGCCTCAACGGTTGATTGAGGAAGGAATTCTTTTGGCCAAATCCCAGTGATCTCAAAGATTGTCCGAGCAAACTCGTACCAGGAACACCATCCACTTCCGGTAACGTGATATAAGCCATATCGATCGGTCTGAACCAACTCCCAAACCTTTCTTGCCAGATGCCCAGTGTAAGTTGGGGAGAGGGTCTGGTCGTTGACAACCTTTACCACCGGCTTTTCGCGAGCCAAACGAAGCATGGTTTCTACAAAGTTTCCACCTTTTCCGGAGGAGCCTGCTACCCCAAAAAGACAGGCAACTCTGATCAGAAAGTGTTTCTTCCAGACTCGCTGAAGAAGAATTTCCCCTGCAAGCTTGGAAAATCCATAAACGTTGATGGGCTTAGGGGAATCCTCCTCGAAATAGGGAGAACCTTTTTCCCCGTCAAAGACATAATCAGTGGAAAAATGAACCAAAACTGCATCAATCTCCCGACAAACCTGAGCAAGGTTTAGAACACCAAAGGCGTTCACCTCCAGAGCTTTGGAAGGGTTATCCTCCATTTCATCAACTCGGTGGTAAGCCGCAGTATTTATCACAATCTTTGGTTCATATTGAAAGAGAACTTTGCGAACCTGTTCACGGTTGGTAATCTCGAGATCTTGATGTGTCAAAGGAATAAGCTGCTCAACTGGAAAAACCTTGCGGATATCTGTGGCTAGCTGCCCGTTGGCACCGATAAGAAGATACATGAATCACCTCTCCTGGTTAAGATTTAATGTGCTGCTATGTAATTAACTCTAAGATTAAGCTAACACCGACCTAGAGGATAGTCAAGATATAGGCTTTATTACTGCTTCTGGGCTGCTTTTCTTTTCTGAAACCCCAAAGTCAGGCTCTTCTTTAATTTTTTGGGGAGGGGATCCTCATTGGCTGCAAGGAGGAATTTAGTAATAGCTTAAAGGCCAAATCCTGGCTTTTATTTATTATCAGCTTTCCGGATCTTTTAGTTGGTAATAGCACGGCCAGGGCCAATCCACCCCACATTTGTTTATAAATATCTCTTCTTTCCTGGAATACACCATGCACAAAATCCAATTCGACTGCAGCGACATATGGGTTCGATTCCCATTTTGCTTTCAGAATACCTGACCTTACATCAGGATTAAAGCTATCATGCATTAATATATAGAGAGGTTTGCGCGGCTTATAATTGAGTATGCTCTCGATATCTTTCATCACCCCTTCTGTCGTATGATCCCCATCAATCAATGCAAATTCCAAAAATGGTTCACTTTTATTTAAATAGTTTATGAGAGGCGGTAAAGTCTCTTTCGTATCTCCTGTAATAAATTCGACATTTGAATAGTCATTTTTCAATTTATCATCGTGCCTTAAATCAAATGTATACACTTTATGTGAATAATGGCTGATAGACCCCAGGCTTCCACCTAAATAAGTTCCTATCTCAATTGAAACATCTGGTTTAATGTGGTTCAGTAGAAAGAGCAGTGCCGCTCTTTCACCATACTCCATGTGCCACTCTTTTTTCATGTAAGCTTCGCTAAAGATTGTTTGATACAAATTCATGCCTTACTTCTTATCCTCTTCACAATACTTCTTTATTACGCGCTCCGGATATTGTTCATCAGAATCAAGCCCGCTTTTCTTCAAGGAGTGAAATATACGCTTCAGCACACGTCTTCATGTCATAGGGCTGGAAAAGTTCTTCACAATTAGCCCTGAGCCTGTCATACATATGGCCCTCATTAAAAGCAAGCTGTTTCATCGCCAGGAAAAGGTCATCAACTTTAACCGTACCGGCAACAATTGGGATTAAAATTCCCGCCTGTTTTTCGTCATGGATAAGCATGGTGCGTATCTCGCCGATATCGGTAGCTATTACCGGTTTATTATGGGCAATAAATTCAATAATGATCAATGGTTGGCTTTCTGACTGGAAATACGAAGGAAGAAGGCCTGCATCAAACATAGCGATCCATTCCGCGAGATTACTCTGGAATCCAACAAAGTGAATTGTCTCGTCCTTTGCGTATTTACCTTTCAATTCCTCCGCATATCTGCCTTCGCCGATCAAAAACAGGTGTGCCCGCCTGTTTTCCAGTATTTTATTCAATTTTACCGTCGCCAATATAGCCTGCTCCCAGCCTTTTTCAGGTATTGCCCTTGATATTAGGCCAAAAACAAAATCGTTATCATTAACTCCTAGTTCGGTACGAATTTTTGCAGTGAATCTATCTGGTTTCAAAAAGCCGTTGTTTATTTTTATCAATTTATCTTTTAAGCTTAAGCCAAGCGATTCTAGTGCTGTAAGATTCTTATCGGCTGTATTGACAATACGGTCAGCCCTCAGCAAGAGCGGCCTTACAATCCTCTGAAAATCACCATCCCAATGGGGATTGGCGACTAAAGCCTCGTAACAGCCGTGCATAACAAGCACCCACCTGACCTTTTTGTCCTTGACTGCAAGATATGCCAGTTTGTCAGACCACCACACGTTGGAAATTACGGCGTCAATTCCATAAGTATCGATGATTTGTGCAGCCTCATCTGGATTGCCATTATCTTGGTATAATTGCACACCCACCGATATGGTATCTTTAATCCCTCTGTTTATTAAATACGGCCGTGCATTGTACAGGACCACATCGTTTGTATTTGATAAAAAGTTAGCCAGCCTTATGCCGAATAACTGGCCGCCGCCAAACTCAAGATCCGGGATAATCACCATAATCCTGTGTCTCTGACCTTGCTTAAGCGTACGCTTTTTACACAACCGGGCCAAATCCCGCATCGTGCCTGCCAGGCCAAGATTGCGCATGATATCCCTTGATTCTTGTCCCTGGCAACCCAGCCGCCGGTATTCTGCTATAAGGTGTATTTTCATTTGCTCGCATACTGCAGAACGCACAATATAGTTCTTTAAGACGAACTCCTGTACAGCTAATATCTCCTTATAAAATAGTTCCGTTTTCTCAGATCTGCTGATATTGCTCTGGCTATGGCGCCTGTGGTAATTCAGAGCCTCGTGACAAAAGGAGACCTTCCCTTTTCTTAATACATATACATATGTGAACCAATCACCACATATCTTGAATTGATGCAGCATATCTTCTATACCCGTTAACGCGCTTTTCCTCATAACTACAGCGCTTGCATTGGGGATAGTATTTTTTATTGCCAGTCCGTCGTTGATTTCCAGTGCCCCGCTTTGGCAATAGTCCAAATTCCATTTATCTTGCGACAGGTCGGCTGTATATGAAGTGTAGGAATAGTCTATTTTCTCTGATTTTTCATCTACAATCTGGGATTGTGTATATGCCAGGGTAACCTCATCATCACTAAACCTGGGAACGACTTTTTCAAGAAAACCCTGTTCACAAAAATCGTCAGCTTCTGCCGTCCATACTAACTCACCTTCAGCTAACTGAAATCCCTTGATCCACCGGTTGAAAACACCCTCATTGCTGTTGTTCTCGATTATGCTGAATTTTATACCGGAACCCTCCAGTATGCGCCGGGCAACCTCTACACTCTTATCAGTAGACGCGTCATCTAAAAATATAATTTCATACGGTTTATAAGTCTGGCCTATAATTGATAATAATCTTTCGGTCAAGTATTTCTCGTGGTTATAATTGGGAACAATTACGCTGATAGTCTTCAGTTTCAAGGCATCTTGGAAAGCCATGCTCTTTACAGCAGGCCTACCATTACCAAGCAAATCCAACAAAAATCCAGCATATTTTTCAAAGTCATACTTTTCCTTGATTACAGGTTGGGCTTTTTCGGCAATATCTTTTCTTTTATCTTTGTTTAAAAGAAGCTCAACGGCAGCATCGGCCATAGCAGCCGTATCCAAGTAAGGCACGGCAATACCCCGGCCGCCATCAAGCACTTCAGGAGCACCACCAGCACCTTTAAATGCAGTCACCGGCAAACCTGCATCGATTGCCTCCAGAAGAACTGAAGGAAGGGGGTCCTCACGAGAGGTGAGTAAAAAAGCATCTGCACCAGCAAAAATAGGTACTACGTCACTAACATAATCCATAAAATGAACCCTGCCTTTTATATTCAGTTTTTCGATGTCGTGTTCAGCCCAGGCTTTCAGTCCTTTATCAACACCGCCCACCCATAAGAAATGGACGTCTTCGTGGGGTACCTGCTTCAATACCAGTCTGGCAACCTGTATAAACAGGTCAAAGCCCTTCCGCAGGTCTGCGTGTCCACAACCTAGAAAAATGAAAGATTCTTTTCCCCCGCCAATCCTGTGTCTTAATTTCTGTCTTGCATCTACTTTATTGACGAGGCTGGTCCTGCTATAAATGCCCTGAGGCTTGACTACAGTTTTTTCTTCTCCTGCGCCATAAGTGTCCACAAACTGCTGCTTTACGAACTCAGCAGCAAAAACAATTTTATCTGACCGACGCGCAATATTCTTAGCTGATTCTCGTACCTCAAGCATCTCGATGGAAGTCGGCAGCTCATGTACAAGCGAAACAGTGTAAAACCCGTGCTTCTTGAATAGCGGGACCAGATAACCGGAGACTACTGTGTTTAAAATGCAATACCGAAGACCACAATCCTTTAACGCTGCAATGAGGTTGTCTATTCGATCAAAGGCATCCAGAAAACCAAAATGCCTTAATTGAAGGCAAAAGACCTGGCCGTATTGCCTGAAACTGTCCTCCAAGGCACCGCCCTGCAGTAGAATGATAATTAGTTCTTTGTTAAACTTCTCTCTCATCGTTTTTGCAAGATGCAAGGCGAGTAATGAGGCTCCCCCTGTTTCTGCATTATGAGAAACCAGCACTATGGCATTCGTGGGGTCATTTACATGGATGGAGAACCTGTCAATAGCTTTATACTGCTCAATAATTGGAAAGTGCTTTGATCCTTTTAGGGAGGTCTTAATACCTTTTAGCACCAAATCATAGATCCTCCTTCTCCTTGTCCCCTTCCGCAGAATACTGTCTTTGATCCCTCGGCACTTGTTTATCAATTCCCACCCCAGACTTGAATAGATCGCTTTTAATTTCTGTTGTTGGCTCTGTACCGTGGCCTGAAGCTGGGCGACTTCTTGGGTCAGCGGTTCTCTCTCCGATGTTAGTTGTGTAACCTGTTCCTCTTTTTGTGCTAGCGCCTGTTGTTGGCTCTGTACCGTGGCTTTTAGCCGCTCCTCAGACAACACTAACTTTGTCAGGGCCTCAGATAAAAAGTCGATTATCATTTTTTCAAAAGCAAGTTGCTTGTTATAGTCAAGTCTGCTGGAAAGTGAAAAATCTGGAAATTGTTTTTTAGAAATTATGTAGAAATCTCTATATCCCGGATGTTTTAAATCACCTAAATTCAAAAAATTACGATTATAATATCTATTTATATCTTGCAATTCTGCGTGGTTAACCTCAATAAAAGCAGGAAGAAAGTTGGGCAGAACAAAAAACAACCAGTTGGGAAGGCGGTTGGAGCTTAAATTAAAAAAGCCGTAGCTTTCTTTCTTTAAAAAGTCCTCAAACCACTTCTTCTTTGGCAGTTTTGCTTCAAAATGTTCTTTGAGCCAGGGGTGGTCTTTGCCAGTATATTTTAAGAAGAAATTATTGGCTAATCTTTCCGCTTCACGAACTTCGGAAGATTCAAAAGGGGCGGCAAGGATGGCAATTTTTCCCAATTTTAAAAACTTTGCCAAAAATTTTTCTTTTTCCTCAATATGCTCCAAAACATCAAACGAAGTTACCACATCAAAATTTCCGTTAATTTTTTCTTTTAAGAAATCTGCTTGAATATAATTATCACAAACAGTATGACTGTTTTTATCATCAGGCAAGATATCCGAAACCGTTAACTTATAGGGCAAATTTTCATTTCTTATGAAATCGCCCAAAATTCCCCCTCTTCCCCCTACATCTAGAATTTGACAGCTTTTCTTACCCCAAGTTCTTTTAATAATCTCAAAACCCAGATAATAGCGGAGATAAAAATCTGGGGAAAGTTTGATTAATTCCTTTGCCGGTTCTAAAATTTTAGTATTGTTTTTCTTCATAATTGTCGGTTATATTGTTTTTGAAGTAACTCTTGATACTTAGAAACCACCCGTTCTGGTTTACTGGCGGTTATAATTCTCCCCACTGCCCCGGGTATAAATCTTTCACCAGTGAACTTCATCTTTGCTTGCTGAATTCCTCATAAGCGGAAACAACTTTATCGGCATCCCCGATCGCCTGAATCACTCCTTTCTCAAGAAAGATTGCCCGATTGCAATACTCCCTAACCGTCTCTAGGCCGTGGCTCACAAAAACAATCGTCATCCCCTTTTTTTGATAATCGTTAAACACTTTAAGACACTTCTCCTGAAAAGCGATATCCCCTACCGCAAAAACTTCATCCACAAGAAGAATCTGAGAGTTGACATGGATTGCGACCGAAAACCCAAGCCGCACCACCATTCCCGAGGAATAGTGTTTAAGCGGCATTTCCAGAAACTCCTTTAGCCCGGAAAAATCCACGATCTGATCAAACTTTGCCTCGATCTCCTCGCGGCTAAGACCCAAAATCGCCCCGTTAATAAAGATATTCTCTCGCCCGGTCAGCTCGGGGTGAAACCCGGTTCCTAGTTCAAAAAGAGTAGAGACCCTACCGTTAACTTTCACCGTTCCTGAGGTTGGATAGATAATCCCCCCCAAGATCTGAAGAAGAGTTGTTTTCCCGGAGCCGTTTGGTCCAATAAGCCCCAAAGTCTCCCCGCGCTTGACATCAAAGCTGACATCCTTAAGCGCCCAAAACTCGCCCCTTGTCAGTCCCTTACCTCTTAGCAAATCTAAAGCGGCGGATTTAAAAGTTGACTTCCCTTTGGGCCAAAGATGGAACTTTTTGGAAAGATTTTTAACTTCAATTGCGTTGTTAGGCATGGGATATGAATAATGCAGTATGAATTATGCAGTATGAATTATGCATCACAGATAACGGGACCTGACACCTTTAATCAATCCATTTACCAGCTTGTGAGCATCCACTGATAAGTTCATTAGACGATGGTAATCCACGTCATTCAGATAACCAAGATCCTTAGCGATCTCCAATTGACTCTGGAGCTCCACGATTGATCCTAGCGCAATTGCGTAGAACTGTTGCTTCTCCTTCGAGAAGGTTCGGCTAAATCCCTCCGCAATATTACTCACGATTGAAACAGCCGCTCGGCGCATCTGACTAACTAAACCATATAATTCCTCCTGCGGAAACCCACGCGTTGCTCGATATACCTCAAGAACTAACTTATGCGCAACCTTCCAAGCGTCCAAATCCTTAAAGTTCTTTATTTTCCCCTTGCCCCTTAATTCTTGCTCCATTATTCTTTCCCCTTACTCCTTACTTCATTTCCCATAATTCTTACCCCATACTTCATATTTCTTCCGCAAACCCTTTTTGCAACTTTTCAAAAACAAACCAACCAACAGCCAAGGTAAATAAAGAGGTTACGGCAAGCAACCCCAGGAGGCTTAGCTCAGGAATCCTCCCTTCCATAAGAAACTGCCGGTAAGCGGTAACGGCTGAGGCTAAAGGGTTGAGAAGATAAAAGGACCGAAATCTTTCGGGAATCATTTTCAACGAGTAAAAGATTGGGGTCGCAAAATACCAAACCCTAAGAAGTGACTCCACAATAAAGGGAAAGTCGCGAAAATAAACGCTTAACGCGGAGGTAAAAAGCGCCGCCCCATAATTGAAAAGAGTGGTCAAAATAAAAATAAGAGGAGCGAAAAGAAGCAACCCCATTAAACTGATCTTTACGGAGACAAAAGGAAGAACGCACCCTAAAACAACAAGCGCTAGAAGAAAGTGGATTAAATTCGCCAAAACGGTTGCCAACGGAAAGATTTCTCGGGGGAGGTAGATCTTTTTGATCAATCCCGCGTTACCAACAATGGCTTGAGATCCTTGACTAACTGAAGAGGCAAAGAAGTTCCAAGGGAGAATCCCAATTAGAAGAAAGATCGGGAAATTCTCAATCCCTCGCGCAAAAAGGTAACCAAAGATCACCCACAGAACCGCCATGTTGATTAAAGGATCCAAAAAAGACCACAAAAAACCCAAAACTGTCCCCCGGTAGCGCGCCTTTAAATCCCGAGCAACAAAGGTGTAGATCAACTCCCTGGATTTCCAGAGTTCAGTCAACTTTTCTAGCATAAATATTCCCTCTAATATTACCAGAGAACAAGCTCCTGTGTTAAAATCCTCCAATGTGAGGCTGATTGTTACCATCCCTGCTTACAACGAGGAAAAAAGCATCGGGAAAGTTATCCGCTCTATCCCCAGGAAGATCAAAGGAATCAACAAGGTTGAAGTTCTTGTTGCCAATGACGGTTCAACCGACAACACGGTAAAAGAAGCAAAAAAAGCCGGTGCCGACTACATTATCTCCAATAAAAGAAACCTAGGATTGGCAAAAACATTCAAGCGAGCACTTGAGGAAGCCCTCGCACTTGACGCTGACATCATCCTCAACACCGATGCGGACAACCAATACGACCAAAAAGAGATCCCCAAACTCATAAAACCCATTCTTGAAGGGAAAGCGGATATGGTCATCGGTGACCGGCAGGTTGAGAAGCTCAACCACATGCCCCCCTCCAAAAAATATGGGAACATTCTTGGAAGTTGGGTTATCCGGTTTTTAACCGGAACCAACATCCGCGATGCCTCAAGCGGCTTTCGTGCTTTT
>Ga0315296_10004069_pt1 | contig 12059 bp, 8 predicted proteins | sample YL17G14_18_MG_FD_203921 | JGI IMG/M metagenome (GOLD analysis project Ga0315296, IMG submission 203921) | Sediment microbial communities from Yellowstone Lake, YNP, Wyoming, USA - YL17G14_18 | ecosystem: Environmental > Aquatic > Freshwater > Lake > Sediment | place: USA: Wyoming | collected...
ATGACGTACTTCATGGTATTGCCAAAAGTTTTCCTGCCTTCTAGAACTCCCTCTTCAAGGACCCTTAAACTCGTTTGCGAAAGTATGATATCAGCGGACTCCTTTGCAACATCCACTGCGTTAGCAACAGATATGCCGACATCTGATGTTTTCAGAGATGGCGCATCGTTAATACCGTCCCCAAGGAATCCAACAACGTGGCCATTATTTTTCAATGCCATTATTATTCTGTTTTTCTGAACCGGAGTTACCCGAACGAAGATGTTTGTTTCTTCAACAAGTCTTGCGAGGGCGTCATCTTGAGTTTGTGGGATTATATCTCCAAAGACAATGCCTTTAATCTCAAAACCCAACTGGTCGCAGATATACCGTGTTACCAACTCGTTGTCTCCAGTGATAATTTTTAGTTCGATTCCGGCCTTTCTTAGTAGTTTCAGTGATTCTCTAGCGGTTTCCTTCGGCGGATCGATAAAAGCTACAAAACCCAAAAATATCATGTCACTTTCATCATTTACGCAGCATGATACCTTTTCTGCCCCAATTTTTTTGTAAGAAACCCCTAAAACTCTGAATCCTTTAGAGCTCAATTCAAAATATTTTTGGTTGATCTTTTTCTTTGATTCTTTTGTCAAAGCAAATGTCTTTTCTGCAAGTTCATATTTAGAACATACTTTGATAATCTCTTCTGGCGCACCCTTAGCAATCAAGAATTTCTTACCTTTGTGCTCTGCAACGACCGAAACTCTCTTTCTTATAAAATCAAATGGGACTTCGTCTATTTTGTTATAACCTTTCAAATTGATATCTTCATGTTTAAGTATGGCCTCATCGAGAAGACTTTTCAATCCAGTTTGATAGTAGCTGTTCAGGAAAGAATGCAATAGCACTTTTTCGTCGTCATTACCTTTCGCATCCACATGCAACACAAGTGTTATCTTGTTTTCTGTGAGAGTTCCAGTTTTATCAGCGCACAAAACATCCATACTTCCGAAATCTTGTATAGACGCCAATCGCTTTACGATAACACCTTTTTTGGACATCGCAAGGGCGCCCTTCGAAAGATTTACTGTGAGAATCATCGGCAAAAGTTCTGGCGTCAATCCAACTGCTAGAGCCACCGCGAAAAGGAGTGACTCTAACACCGAACGTTTGAAAAGCGCATTTATGAAAAATACGAATAGCACCAGAAGAATGGTGACTTCCATTATAAGGTAACCAAATTTTCTGAGGCCTCTCTCGAACTCTGGCTCGGGAGGTTTTGAAATGAGCTTTTTGGCAATTTTTCCGTACTCCGTTAAGTTACCAGTTTTAATCACTACAGCAGTTGCCGTTCCGCTTACAATTGATGTACCCATGAAAAAGCAGTTATTACATTCATTGAGCGTTGCATTCTTCTTCACCGGCGCAGGTGTTTTTTCCACCGGAAACGACTCGCCGGTTAATGCTGATTGGTCAACAAACAAATCCTTTGCATTGATTACTCTTGCATCTGCTGGCACTATGTCCCCGGCCGAAAGATAAATTATGTCGCCGGGGACGATTTCGGTAAGTTTTATTTCTTGTTTGATGCCATCCCTAAGCACCGTCCCAGTGGTGGTTACCTTTTCCCTAAGCATCTCCGCTGCCTTTTCAGCTTTGGATTCCTGATAGAAGGTAAGTCCGACGCTCAGAAACACTATTGAAAATATGATGATGGCGTTAATGGACTCGCCATAGAAAATTGAAACGAAGCCCGCAATTAGTAGTATGATCACCAGTGGATTTCTGAAATTAGAGAGGAACCCAACAATGGTGGCTTGTTTCTTTCTTTTTGCAATTTCATTACGGCCGTATATTGCGATGCGCTTTTTAACTTCACGGGATGTGAGGCCCTCTTGAGAAGTTTTTAACTTTGAAATGAGTTCATCCACAGTAAGGCACAGGATTTCTTCGGTACTCATTGATTGCACCGAATTCGAAACGTAGTTCACTTTTTCTTTCTTTGCATTGCTTCCCTTCATTATCTTCGCCATCCATAATTTTTGACCTCGGACCTAGGTTACCCTGATTTTTCATAAACCATTGTGTCGCTGCCCAAATAGGCTTTTGTTTCAACTAACATCGATTACTTTAAATTCAAAATGCATTGGGGACAACTACGTTGAGTAACGGGAATTTATCCTAATGTAGTCGTAGGTCAAGTCACATCCCCACGCGGTCGCAGCAGCTTTGCCCGCAGCCAGGTCCACATGGATTTCGATTTCCCCGCCCCGCATTATATCGCGCGCCCGCTCGATCGCCCGCTTTGACTTCGGCTTGCCCCGCTCGATCAAGCTGACCCTTCCACGGTCGCTCGCGAACTCCAGACTGATTTTAGACGGATCAAAATAAGCGCCAGAATACCCAAGCGCCGCGACAACACGTCCCCAGTTTGGATCCCTACCAAAGACGGCGGCCTTGACTAGGTTTGAGCCAGCCACCGACAGCGACGCAAGACGGGCCTCCTGCTTGTTGCGCGCATTTTTCACCATCACCTCGATCATGTGGCTTGACCCCTCCCCATCCCTCACGATCATTCGCGCCAGCTCGGTTAGCACGTAATCCAACCCAGCCTGGAGCATTCGATCGGGATGCTTGAGGGTTATCGGACGATTTTTTGCCCTCCCATTTGCGATGAGCAGCACTGTGTCATTTGTGCTGGTGTCTCTGTCAATGGTGATCATGTTGAAACTTTGTTGAATGGAATTGTCAAGTGCATCTCGGAGGTAGGCTGGACTGGCGGAAGCGTCGGTTACTATGAATGCTAACATCGTTGCGACCTTCATCCTCGGCCTGATCATCCCGGCTCCTTTTGCTATGCCAGCAATTGTGACCGTTGTGCCATCCTCTAGGTCAACCCTGACTGCGACCTCTTTAGGGAAGGTGTCGGTCGTCATAATTGCCTTCGCCGCATTAAGGCTAGCTTCGCGAGAATTTGATAGATCCGATACGGCTGTCCTGATGCCTGTCTCAACCCTACGCATTGGAAGGTGTGATCCGATTAAACCGGTTGATGCGACGGCGGCATCGTCCGAGCGCAGCTTCAAAAGCCTAGCGGTGAGCCGGGCCATCCTGCGTGCATCGCTCATTCCGCGCCTGCCTGTATAGGCGTTCGCGCAGCCACTGTTCGCCGCGATAGCTGCGAGTTTGCCGTTTTTCAAGTGCTCCATGGTGACGCATATCGGGGCAGCTTTTACCAGATTGGTCGTGAATGACCCGGCCGCAGGCGCAGGGCCATCCTCGTTTACGAGCACCATGACATCTAAGCCGCGCCGTTTGATTCCTGCCCTGACGCCAGCCGCCAAAAAACCTGGAACTGTTGTCAGCCCGCCATCGAGCACGGTGATCATAGGGCCACCTAAGGTCGCAGAGGTGGAATCTCTAATCCCTTCACCTCATCGATCCCGAACATTAGGTTCATATTCTGGATCGCCTGCCCAGATGCGCCCTTAACTAGGTTGTCTATAGTCGAAACAACGACCAACCTTTTCGTCGCCGCGTCGGGTTCAAATCCGATATCGCAGTAGTTCGAACCGACGATGAAATTTATCTGTGGAAGTTCATCAAGCACACGTACAAATGGCTCGCCGCGGTAGAAGTTGCGGTAGAGCTCAAGCAAGGCTTCCTTGGACATTGACTTGCGCATGAACACATGTGCTGTGCTTAGAATCCCCCTGACGATCGGTATCAGATGAGGCGTGAAGTTCACTTTGACACCTTTACCAGCTAGCTTGCTAAGTTCCTGGTTAATCTCTGGGCCATGGCGATGGGTGGTCGCTGCATACGCGCGCATGCTTGCACCGCAGGTAGGATGGTGGGTGATATCGCTCGGTGCTGCTCCTGCTCCAGAAGTGCCGCTTTTGGCATCGATGATTATATGCTCTAGGTCGATCAGGTGCTCCTTCACAAGTGGCGCCAAGCTCAGGATCGCAGCGGTGGGATAACATCCGGGGTTGGCGATGAACTTAGCATTTTTTATCTTAGGACGGTAGAGCTCAGGCAATCCGTAGATGGCCTTTAAATGTGGACTCTCATGTTTGGTGTAGTAGCGCTCGAATACCTTTGGGTCATCAAATCTATAGTCAGCGCTTAGGTCGATCACCCTCGCGCCTCCTTCGAGGACCTTCGGGACGAACTTCATCGCGACCCCGTGTGGCGTTGCAACGAACACTGCGTCAGCGGACTTCCCCATCTCCGCGTAGTCGGGATTGGTTATGACCATGTCAACGATCCCGCGCAGATTTGGATGCACCTTGTGCACCGGTGACCCAACATTCTTAACATCGTGGGCTCCTACCAGCCTTACATCTGGATGATTCACAAGCAGCCTGAAGAGATCGCCGCCAGCGTAGCCAGACGCTCCCACCACGACAGCGGATATCGTCATTTGGATATTCTCCTAATCTCTTTCAGCAGCTTCGTTTCGGACTTTGTAATTGCCTTCATCCTAGTGTGTGCGATTTTTTCGTGTATTTTATTAGTCCTTTTCAAATGATCGAGTTGTGATTTTATCGCTCTCGGTGCTGGGCCACCGATCAGTGCCCTAGCCTCCACACATTTGCTGGCATCTAATGCTCCCTTGAATTCTTCCTCGCTAATCTGGATTTCTTTACCAAGGACTTCCTTGCTGGCATCCTTCAAGTCCTCGACTTTTAAGTTTTGTTGGGACTTGCCTTCCTTCACGGCTTTAGCTATCATTCTTCCGACAGCAGCATGTGCTTCTCTAAACGCGAGCCCAGACCTGCGTACAAGGGTGTCGGCGAGCTCGGTTGCAGCAGCAAATCCCACATCTACCCGCTTGAGCATGACATCCGACTTTGGTTCGATGGCAGAGATAAGCTTCGACATCGCCTTGACGCTATCGCGCGTCTGGTCTACTGCATCCCAAAGCAATGGGGTCAGGTCCTGCATGTCCAAACTGTAGGACTGTGGTAGAGCTTTCATAATTGTTAGTGAAGCAAGCAGGTCGCCGGCCAATCTCCCACTTTTGGCGCGGGCTATCTCAGCCACGACTGGATTTTTCTTCTGTGGCATGATGCTGCTGGTCGCCACGAATTCCTCGGGCATCTCCACCATATCGAACTCCGCTGAAGCCCAAAGCACGAGCTCCTCGGCTAGCCTGCTGAGGTTCGTCATCAAGATGGTCATGGCGGAAATCGCCTGGATTGCGAAGTCCCGCGAGCTAACGGCATCCATCGTGTTTTCCATGACGTGTTTGAAGCCCAGCAACCTGGCCACGCGTCCCTGGTTGATGTTAAAGCTAGTGCCGGCCAATGCACAGGCGCCCATCGGGCAGGAATTCATCTGTTCAAAAGCGTGCGAGAGGCGCTCGACGTCCCGTAGGAAAGCAGACGCATATGCGGCGAGGTAATGAGCAAATGTGGTCGGCTGTGCGACCTGTAGATGAGTGTAGCCCGGCATGATCGTTTTCATGTTTTTCCCTGCAAGCGCGATCAAGTTGTTTATGAGTTCGATGAGTGCTGACTGAACTTCGAGTAGATCCTCTCTGAGTCTTATCCGGATTGCGGTGGCGACTTGGTCGTTTCGGCTCTTTGCGGTGTTGAGTTTACCCCCCACTTCCTCGCTGGTGGCACCTATGACAAATTTTTCAACCGCAATGTGTATGTCCTCTAGTTCTGGCTTAAGCTCGAGGGCTTCAACGCCCTTTCCGTAAAGCTCGTGCAGCGCGCGCAATATCGCGGCGGCATCCTTTTCAGGGATTATACCCCGCTCAGCCAGCATTACGACGTGTGACATGTTTATTTGCACTACTGGTTTGAAGATCCGGATATCGGCCTGCATCGAGGAGGTGTACTCGCTGACCGTCTCGTCCATTGGCCGCTCGAAGCGTCCTTTATGCAGCATTTATTCTATCTCCATTCCATTTTCGGTACAAAGTCAACTATCCGCTCTTTTTTCTAATGCTAGCGATTTTTTGTTGTAGCCCGTACAATTTTATGAAAGCCTCAGCATCCGCGCCCTTCCATGTTGCCGCCTGTGCGTATTTTGCGACCTCTTCTCGCACCAGGGAGTATGGGGATGAGACGCTCGCTTGAATGACGCCCATGTGGTCCAACTTCATCATCACCTCTCCGGTTACGACCTTTTGTGTTGAATCTACGAATTCTTCGATGTCCCGCATCACTGGTTCATAAAACAATCCACGGTACGAAAGATCTGAGTAGGTGCGTTCTATCGTAGCCTTGGTGGCGAGCTGCAGGTGCGTAAGCACGAGCCGCTCGAGGGCTTTGTGCGCCTCAATCAGCAGAAGCAAGCCCGGTGCCTCGAAGGCCTGGAAACCTTTTATCCCAACTGTTTCATCCTCCACGTAGAGCCCTCTTCCGTACCCATGGGCTCCAGCTAGGTCGTTCAGCTTTTGGAGGATTTCTATTCCGTGCATTTTTACCCCGTTCAATGCGACTGGGATCCCTTCTCTGAAAGATAGGTTGACGTGTTCAGGCTCTCCCTTCCTGACCTTTGCCATCACCCAAACTTCGTCGCTTGGTTCCTTGTTCTCGTCTATTTCAGAGCCCGAAATGGTGCGCCCGAAGACGTTCTCGTTGATCGTGTACTTTTTTACAGCACTTTTCACCTTGAATCCCTTGTTCTCCAAGTACTCTATCTCTTGCTGTCTTCTCATTCCAAGCTCGCGTATCGGTGCAATTATTTTTAGATCCGGAGCAAAACACATTACAGTTACATCGATCCGCACCTGATCGTTACCGGCGCCGGTGCACCCGTGCGCAACCGCGCTGGCTTTCTCCTTCCTAGCGACCTCGATCAAGTGTTTTCCTATAGTATAGCGATCGGAGCACATTAGCGGGTACACGCCCTCGTACAGCGAGTTCGCCTTGATTATGTAGGAAATTATTTCGTCGAAGATCTCTCTTTTTGCGTCCACAAAATAGTGTTTAATCGCCCCCAGCTCCTTGGAACGATTTTCAATATATTTCAACTCTTCTTTACTAAGCCCTCCGGTGTCTATCGTTGCCGTGATAACATCAAATCCCTTTTCCCGTAGATGGAGCACGCAAAAGCTAGTGTCCAGACCACCCGAGAAGGCTAACACAACTTTTTCTGGCATTTCAACACCTCCTTAACTCATGAACATTCTAGTTTTATTAACATGAAGTTATTATTTTACTTTGCGATTGTCGTTATCTAGGATATGATTGAATGGAAGTAGTCCTAAAACTTCAAGGCGATGTCCGTGAGAAGGCGGGTACGGATACAATAAAGCTGCCAATCACGGAGAACGAAACCGTGGACACTCTTTTAATAAGGCTGAGCAAGCGGTATCCATCGGTGACCGAGGCGATTTTGGACCCAACGACGGGCGAGCTCAAGCCCGATTTTAACATCTTGCTGAATGGAAGAAGGATTCAGCAACTTCGAGGCATCCACACGAAGCTTAAGGACAGGGATGAAATATCCATTCTTCCGCCTGATGCAGGTGGCTAACCACTAATTTTGTTAAATGTCTAAAAGGATTTGCAATAAATCAGAGCACCCTTACAGTCGTTATGTCGACCATTTTCTTGATCTCTTCCTGCAATTGACTTGGCAGGCCGAAGATGCTGACGTCCATAAATCCCCTGACGATAAGAGACTCGGCCTCCGACTCTGAGAATCCCCTCGCCATCAAATACTGGATCTGATCCTTCGCTATCTTGCCGACCGCGGCTTCGTGAGAGAGTTCTGCGCCTTCCGCCTTCGCGATTAACTCCGGGACCGCGTGGATGAACGAACTATCCGAGAGGAGGAGCCCTCTGCACTCGAGATGAGCTTTGCTGTTTCCGTGCTCTCCGACCAGCAAGCCGCGTGAGTATATTTGAGCGCTGTCCGAGGCTATGGCCCGGGCCGTGACCTCTCCCCGGCTGCCCGCGCCCTGCAGGACTACCTTCGATCCGACATCTAGGTAGGAATTCTCTGCGCCGTACAGTATTGAGTTGAACCTCGCCCTCGAGTTAGTACCCTTGCAGTATGCGACGGGATACATCTGAAGGCTCTTCACAGGCTTCAGGCACACGTAATTATTCGCGAACGTCGCTCCTTCCTCTATTATGGCTCCGGACCTGGGACGGACGTCGAAGTTCTGGGCCCAGTTATGAATCATGGTGAACGTTAGATTTGCCCCCTCTTTGACGAAGAACTCCGAGATACCTACGTGTAGGCCGCGTTGGACGTTGGGGTGGACAGTGCATCCGGTTATTATCTGCATCTCCGAGTTCGGCTCGGCTATTATCACATTATGGACGTTCTGGTTGAGATTGTCCTTGGAGATGAATAGGCACGCCTGCAGGGGCAAAGTGATCTTCTGGCCCTCCAGTGCCCTGATGAAGTATCCCTTATCCCACTCCATCTCTGCAAGTGCTGTGTATTTGTCTGCGTCGACTGCCACTACTTTCCACCAGTAATCATCCATCCAATCATATTTTTCGAAGGCTTCCTCGGTGCTCATTATTTCAGCCTTCCCCTCGAACATTTTCTGAGTCGCGCTGAAGACGGTAGAATGATCTATTTGGAAGTAAGTGCCTGCCCTGCCCTTCTCATCAGGCCTGACACCGACATTCACGGATCTTTCGATGATGTCCCTCGGGAGGGAAGGCGTCGGAGTATATCGCCAAGGTTTGACATCCCTCGTGAAACCCGTCACGTCGAGGTCTGGGCCGAGTGCCGCGGGCTTCTTCGCTTTCAGTGCTTTCTCCTTTTTTCCTTGCATTCCTTCACACCCTTTTCCCTCAAGCACCTCTCGCACCACTTGTAGCCCTCCTTCAAGATCTGGCCGAGGACTTCTGTGGATTTGCCCGAGCAAGCGACCCTTCCGCCGATCAGCACGTGGGCTACATCCGTCTTCACGTAATTGAGGATGTGGCCTAGGTGGGTCACGATCAAACCGGAGCGTCCTTCAAGAAAGTTGTTGATCGCCTTGCCGATGACTTCCAAGTTTTCGACATCCACCCCGGAATCAGGTTCATCCAATATCGCGAATTTTGGCCTTTGTGCCAGCACTTGCAAAATCTCGGATCTCTTTATTTCCCCGCCTGAAAAACCTAGGTTTAAGTCCCTGTCCAAAAACTCGATCGGGAAGTTCACGGCTCGAGCCAGCTTGATATCTCTCCCCACAGCCTGACCTTTTCCTTCGAGAAAACTGCGTACGACGTGGCCCAGTTTAACTCCCCTTATTGCCGGGGGGTTCTGAAAGGCTATGCCGATCCCTAGATCAACCCGCTCGTTTATCGGCATGTCTGTGATATCTACTCCATCGAACCAAATCTTACCAGAAACCACGTTGCAGCTGCAGAGCCCCATGATCGTCTGTATCAAAGATGTCTTTCCAGATCCATTTGGGCCGAGGAGGACGTGGATCTCCCCCTTAGGGACGGTCAGGTCGATATTTTTGAGTATCTTCTTCCCGGCAATTTCGACGTTGAGATCCTCTATCCTCAGTATGTCCAAGGCTCGCCCCAAAATGATGCATACTTTCGGGAAGATTTATCCCTATCGTACTGCCTTAAGACCTAAATCGAATGCACGCAGGTTGACCTCTTCGGTGCCCTTTGGGACGTTCTCTCGAATAACCTGCTTTATTGATTCCACCGACAGGGGCAGCTTTCCGGTTCCTGCTAGGGCGCCGAGCATGACGACGTTCATCGCGCGGACGTTGCCGGCCTTCTGAGCGAGCGAGGTTGCGTCGATGCTGACCGTCTTGCTGCCGAGCTTTTTGATGGCGCGCTCTATCGTTTTCGTGTTTGGGTATTCGGCCAGCCCGATGTTCACGTCGGTGGGACTCCAAGCTCGGGTGTTGGTCAAAAGCAAGCCACCCTTCCTAAGATACCTAACCGAATTTCGAATGCCCTCGAGGGGCTCCAGAGCTAGGACTAGGTCAGCTCCGTCCTTGGATACCAGTGGGGAATAAATCTTCTTGCCCAATCTGACGTGGCTGGCGACCGCTCCCCCCCTCATTGCGGCGCCGAAAGTCTCACCCACCCTTGCGCTGAGGCCCTCCTTTATCGCGGCCATCGCCACGATATGGGAAGCCAAAACGCTCCCTTGGCCGCCAACGCCGGCGACTATCAGGTTGACCTCCATTTCACTCCCCTGCGCTCAAAGCTCCCGTCGGGCAAACTTGGACGCACATCCCGCAGCCGTTGCACAGTATAATATCGATGCCACCCTTCTTGTCCTTGAAGACTACTGCCGGGCATCCGAGGCTGACGCAGAGCTTACAACTTGTGCACTTCTCCGGGTTTACCACTATTTTTTTACCAACAAATTTTTTCTGACGTTGAGCCTGAAGGGTACAAACTCTGCGGGCAATTACCACCGCGAAGCCGTCGGTCTTCATGGCGCCCTCCAGCGCTGCCTGCGTCGCTTTCAGGTCGAAAGGATCGACTACCTTGACGAAATCCACTCCGCATGCCTTGGCGATATCCTCGATGTACAATGTTTTTGTGGGCTGTCCGGTCGCGGTCACGCCTGTTCCAGGGTCCGGCTGATGTCCGGTCATAGCAGTCCATGAATTATCCATGACCAGGAAGACACCTTTGGCCTGGTTGTGAACGGCGTTTATCACCGCCGGGATGCAGGCGTGGAAGAAGGTCGAGTCCCCGGCCACAGCTACGATTGCTCCATCCTTGTAGCCGGCGTGAAACTCCCCCTGCATCAGGCCTAGGCCGCCGCCCATGATGTAGTTGGTGTCCAGCGTTTCGTAAGGCGAGTCGATGAGGTAGCGCACAGATATTGTCGAAAAGCTCGGCTTTATCGACTTGGAAAATATTCCATAGCCTCCCTGTTCGTAGCAGCCTATGTCACCGTTGACGATTGGCACGCCACCTCCCAACTTGCGCAGGACCTGCTTCAGGGCCCAGTAGCTTCCTAGGTGCTGGCAGCCGGCGCACAGCGTGGATGAGCGGGGAGCAACCAGCTTGCTGGCCTCAGCCCTAGCCAGTTCACGGGCCTTGTCCGTCCGCGATTTAACTCCTGCCAATTTTGCTAGGGCATCGGCTACGATATCGGTGTTTATCTCCCCTACCGGAGGAAGCACACCGGTAAGCTTTCCTGACACCTTGACCTTTGGATTGATATCCTTGGCGAGGACCTTGACCTGAAGTTCGACGAGCGGATCTCCCTCCTCAACGATAAAAACAGTATTGACGGCCTTCAGCAAGCGGCCCACGAGTTGCTCGGGCAAAGGTGTCGGAGCTCCTACTTTTAGGAACGCAATTTTTCCCTCAAATCCTAGGCTTCTGACGGCATCTCGAGCATAGCTTGCCCCAAGGCCGGACGCGATGATACCCAGCTTCGGCCGCCCCTTCATCTCAAGCTTGTTCCAGGGCAGTTTTTCAACGGCCTTTTTGGAGAGCGGAATTCTTGAGTGAAGCCATTTATGCTTCTCCACAGGCCCAGGAGGCCCATAGACGTTCCATCGATATGGCATCTTCCAGTGCTTGTCGAAGACGGGCTTTCGATCAAGCTTCTGAATTTTCCCGAGCTCGACGTCGCCGGAGGCGTGGCTGAGGCGAGTAGCAGATCTGATCATCACGGGAAGCTCGAGCTGCTCGGAGAGTTCGAACGCGTAACGGGTCATGTCCTTCGCCTCCTGCTGGTCGGCCGGCTCGAGGCAAGGAATTTCGCCGTAGAATGCCGCGAACCGCGTGTCCTGCTCGTTCGATGAGTAGTGGGCGTCCGGATCGTCGGCGACAGCTATGACGAATCCACCCCTGACCCCGCCGTAGACCAAGGTCATGAACATGTCCATCGTCCAATTTAAGCCGGCGTTCTTCATCGACGTCAGGGCCCTGACGCCAGTGATCGCTGCCCCGGCCGCAACTTCGAACGCCACCTTCTCGTTCGTCGACCACTCGGCGTGGAACCCGAGCTTTGGTGCGGCCAGCGCGAGGGTCTCCATGATCTCTGACGCGGGCGTGCCTGGATAGGATGCTGCTACTCCAACCCCAGCCTCGATCGCCCCCCTCGCGATGGCTTCATTTCCCATCAGTAGTACCCTTTTGCCAGGAGCGTTCTCGACTATCGTTTCT
>Ga0315296_10004070_pt1 | contig 12052 bp, 5 predicted proteins | sample YL17G14_18_MG_FD_203921 | JGI IMG/M metagenome (GOLD analysis project Ga0315296, IMG submission 203921) | Sediment microbial communities from Yellowstone Lake, YNP, Wyoming, USA - YL17G14_18 | ecosystem: Environmental > Aquatic > Freshwater > Lake > Sediment | place: USA: Wyoming | collected...
AAATAGCAGCCAAGCCAACGAGGGTGTAGATAATCCGCGACAAAGCTGACATTTCACCAAATACGCCGCAAACAGGAATAACCTTGAACAGACCCACCAATCCCCAACTCAAGCCGCCAACTATGACGAGTATCAGAGCCAGCCAGTCCAACCCCTTTAGCTTTGACATTCGAATCACCCCCTTTCTTTACGATTTCTGAAACGTCGCCAACCCATTATATCCATGTTGCTGCGGATTCCTTCCCGAGTTGGCGAGATATCCGAAGTACTTCGGATATAAATTAGTCTGGCTGAAGAGATTCATAAATAAACACCAGACTAAATGAGAAGAGATAAGTCTAATAGTTAAGTTTCTCTTTTTTCTCTCTTATTCGGTCATTAAGAGAAACTATGATTATTTGCGTTATTGCCAATATATTCCCAATTTGGCCCGGGGCTCGTTTACTTCGAATCCTTGCAAGTAACTAAAACCGTCAACACGAAAATCGAGATTCGAAATTAGACCGCAATGAAAAATCTATTTTCTAATTTCGATTTTCCATTGCTCTGTTCCGACGAAGTCGGAACAGCCGGGGGAGGATTCGCTTTTTCGCCGTCCCCAAAACTCCCACGGCTCGAAAGCCGGCCAACTCGCTTCCGCACTCCGTGCTCCTCCTCGGATGACCTCGGCGCTCGTTGGCTTCGAATCCTTCCTCAAGTAGGTAAACATGGATTCGAAATCAATGCAAACCATTTTTATAACATTCCCAAATAGCGTTCTCAATACTAAAAAGAAAGATTTGAAAACGTAAAAGCATTCCTCAGCGGGTCGTTCCTCCGCCTTTATATCAATTATCTCCAATTTTACAATTTTTACGTACCTCCTTATATGGAGAGAAATATAGATATGTCATTCTGAAAGGGCAACTTATATTACTTTGAGAAGAGTCTCCCAAAACAATTATCAGAAACAATCTATTCTGTTTCAAACATATTTCTTTTATTTCTTATAATTTCAACCTTTCCTCTAACGAACTTACTAAAACTTTTACTGAATTTCCACAATTTGTTTGTAAGCTTTCTATTCCAGCTTGAGCGGCACACTCTGCAACTAATTTTTTAACTTCAGCTTCAATATTCTTATTCCAAGGTCTCCCTTGATGCCGAAATACATCAGCAACTCTTTCAGACCAGATTTTCTTATTGTTCTTAAATAAACGCCCTTGCAATCTAACTCCAAATTTGTTTTGAACAGCCTCTGTATACACATTAACAACAATTAGATCTTCGATCTCTGATTCTTTTTTCCCAGGACAAATTGCAAAAATAGCTTCATGATAATCAATTAGGCCCTTTGTTTTTGCTTTTTCAAAACTTCCGTTCCCTGAGGAATCATTATCCAAATAAACAAATATATTACACAATAAGCTCTTATACTGAGCTGACTTATATGAAAGATTTGTTGACCCTTGAAGGTCATCAATGGTTATCCTCCCTGTTTCAAAAGCAGTTTTTAATCTTGATGACAACTCTGTTATCCAAGTCTTGATTATTTTTTTATCTTCCTCACCTTCGACTAGAAGAACCCAGTTTGCACATGATAAATTATCAGAAACTTGAACTCCTAAAATATCGCGTATTTCAGCTATATCGATCGCTGCCTTTGCTTTGGATTTGTAAACAACTATATTATTTTCAACGTTGATCCTATCAACTAATAGGGGTGAATGTGTCGTAATTATAACTTGCTGTTCCAATGATATTTCAGATAAGACTGTGCTTAATCTGTGTATCGCTTCTGGATGCAAATGAGATTCTGGTTCCTCAATAGCTAGAATTATATTTCTTTGTTTTGCTAACGTTTTAGACACATGTTTTACCAGTGATATTGCAATTAAACTCTTAATACCATCACCCTTTTGTTCCATATCTGTTTTTATACCATCATCAACCAGTACGCGACACGATTGCCTAATTGCTCTACGAAGGGTGCGGCTTGTATTTAGTTCAACTTCTTTAACAGCTGGAACAAATTCTTTAATACTTGTGGTTAGCCCAGTTGCTAAAGTTTTGAGAATAGGTTTTTGCCTTTCTTCAATTTGGTCTATTAGCCTTTTATATTTTGGGTCCTCTTCTAACTGCCAAAGTGCTCGTGCTAACAAATTTTCTACTATATCGATCGCGTAACTTGTTGTACGAACAGCAGGAATATATTGCGAGTTTATATGATCACGTAAAAAATTTGAAATTATCTCATATTTCTTTTCCAGTACTTTTTTTGCAGGCCCCGATATAACTACATCAAAAGTAATTCTGTCGTTATAAAAGTTTAGTCTTAATATGAGATTAGTTGATAGTTGACACCTTAGAAGTTTCTTAAATTCCTCTTTTTCAGACTCCGTTAATTCAAACTCAATAATAAATTCCGACGAACCATCCGGCTTTGTTTTCTGTAGCCGGACGGGAAAATCTTTTTCCCAATCATATCCAATTATGTTTTCTCGATATAGATATGGTCTTATCATATGGCTTCTTATTGTTCCAAATGTCGCCCGGCTTAGTGTCTGTAAAGTTAATACTAATCCACGAAGAATATTTGATTTTCCTTCATTATTTGGTCCTATTAATATACTTTTATCATACAGACGCACCTTATATGCTCTCGTTATTGAACGATAATCGTTAATAGAAAAGTTATAAATCTTCATAACTAATCCTCCTCAGCTACAGCGTATACATATCAATAAAGACACGGAAAATAGATTGAACATAAAAAACAAACTCGGACACTTTTTTGTTATAATAAAAAATCAGAGACTGAAAAAATAATAAATTCTTTAAATAAGAGGCTGAAAATTAAACTGTTTAATTGAAGCTACACGGAAAATAAATTTTTTATTTTTCGAAAATTTTTATTAGGTCTATTTTACGGGGGAGGATTCGCTTTTTCGCCGTCCCCAAAACTCCCACGGCTCAAAAGCCGGCCAACTCGCTTCCGCACTCCCCGCTTAGCGACCCATTTCCACTCACCCTAAACCCTCTCCCCTCGGGGGAGAGGATAAAGGTGAGGGGGTGACCTCGGCGCTCGTTGGCTTCGAATCTTTGCAGGTAAGCAAAGCTGCCCGCTTTGGACAACTGTCGCACACTCAAAATTTCCTTTCAAAACGAATTATATCATTAATTGAAAGAAAATCAATCGAAAATCCTACCTTTTGGGGTGGCTGGGTGGGAATAGATAAAGAATAATGTAAGTAATAATCAATCATCCTCATCACCTCCATTTACGCTCGCAGGAAGCAACGCATGTGGGCGGGTGCTCGCTTCGTCTCACTTCGTTCGCCGTAATCGTCGTTTACGACGCCGTTACCCTCCACCCGCCCTTGAACGCTCGTCGCCTCGCCTTCCCCTCCCACATTGCGGTCGGGGATGCTCGGCAGACTCGCTTTTTGTCCAGCCAAATCAAAAAATATCTCCCCGCAAAGCAGGAAGATAAAGGTGTCGCCGAAAAAATCTTTTTTAAAATCCCTGCCTGCCCAAGAAATTTTTGGAAATACTCGAAAGGTCAAGTTTGGTTGTCAAATGAAGACACGACCCCAATTTCTTGCAGATGTTCTATAATTGATTAAGTGTAACTTCACTATTTAAATATTATAAATGTTTATCGTTTAGCTAACCCTTTTCAAAAAGAATTTATTGAATTATTTTTTATGATTAACAGGTAGATATAAATCTACAAATTCTGCTATAATTTTAAATTCGCCTTCAAAATCTTCCTGAACATTTTCAAATATAAAGGGCTCATAGTTATTATTAAGCGGTTTCAATTCTATTTTAATATGTCTCCACGTTCCGTTTTTATTAAATATTTTCTCGCTATAATATTTCTTTATGGTATATGCCCCCCCTGTCTCGGGGTCTGATATTTCTGAATGCCTGACCAATAATATTTTATTATTTCTTGAACCGACAGGATTAGCCCTGAAAATACAAAAGGAGCCATCTGAAATTTTTGGCTCCATTGATTTACCATGAACTTGTGTAATAAACAAGTTTTCATCTAATTTCATATTTTTTACTTCTACCCAGCCAAGACATTCCATTTCTTTATCCTCACCAAATTTACCACATGCGGCTTCTAACAAATATACAGGTAATAAATCTTTAAACATTCTTTCCCGAAAGTCTTCTATGAATCTTAATGCTTTTTTAAGTATGAGTTCTTTTTCTTTAACTTTTTCCTCTTTTAACTGCTCAATTTCATAAGTTCTGGCAATATCTATAATTTTTTCAATAGAATATATCTCTTTTTTAATTATTTCGTCTATTGCTTTCTCATATAATAAGACCGCTTTATATTTCTCAATATCGTTTATTTTATTAAGAAGCAAATTTTTCAATTTTACGCTGAACTTTTCCCCTTTTGTTTCAATTACATAAAAATTATCATTCAAAAATAATATAAAATCTGGGAAATATTTATGTGACCCATATTCAAGATAAACCCTTCTGTCATTTTTTATCCAGTAATTTTTTTCTTTATTTCCTTCTTTTTCAATTACTTTATCAAATATACTGGCTGTTTTGTATTCGGGCAGAGAATCAAATTTGACATACTTATAAAATGAGTTTTTAAAGTGAGAAAAAAAATATCCATTTGAGATAACTTCTATAAGTTTCTTTTCGTCATTATCTTTTATATAGTCCATAACATTTTTTTCATCGGAAATATGGTTAATCTTATGCTCTTTAAAATATTCCTGTAAAGGAAACCCTTCTTTATCAGAATAATCATATATCAGGGTAAAATATTTCCCTTCTATATAATTTTTATAAAAAAAGCAGAAAGTGTTAATAAATCTCTGCTGACAGATTGGTAAATCATCACTATCACAGGAATAAAAATATAATGGCAGGGAATCAAATACTTCAAAATATTTACAAAATGCTTCTTTACTTTGCTTTATATTCGGGATACAATGTAAGTCCTTAATAATCCTTTTAGTAATATCCTCTTTATTTTTATCTCCAATTACGAATTTTGTCTTTTTACCATCATTCTTCAATATCTGTTCGTGGAATATTTTCTCATCAGAAAACAAGTCAATTTCAGTAAATAATGATTCGGGTTTATATTTAATAAAAACATCGCCAATATCATCCTTAAAACTGTTGTATTTTATATAATCATCAGTAACAGTTTTATAATCTTCCATAAGGTTAAAAATGTCAGCACCGTGTTTTCTCTTTAAACTTGCTTTAATTCTTGGAAAATATCTGCCACTTAGTAGTTTATTGTTACATAAATTAAGTTCCGGCTGTACTTCCTTATCAATACCTATATATTTATCTGTGACACCAAATTCATTCTGAATATCAATTATTACCTTTTCAAAATTCTTATCTTTATCGCATACAATATGTATTTTTTCTGTCTGGGTCTTGAAAATATCAACCTCATCATCAAACTCTCTTAACGGTTTATTTAATCTAACCCCCCTGCCGATTATCTGTTTAACTGGAATTAAAAGATTTGTATTAACATCGTTTATCACTCCGATGGTGTAAATGTTAGGCAAATCAATTCCTTCATCAAGAATTTTGTGATAGACAACCAACTCGCAAGGATTCCTTGATTCTTGTATTGTAGAATAAATATTTTCTACCTCTTTAGGAGAATCCGAATGATAATATATTGAATTAGTTATAATCCTCTTCATGTCAGATAGAACTTTATCCAGATTATTTTTATATTCTTCTTTTATAACGATATTTATCACTTTTGTTATTTCTGAAATTTCTTTATTTATCTCGGTAATAGTCAATTTTATTATTTCTTTATCTTCCAATAACTTATTTCTCAAATAATTATAAATTTCTGTGCCTTCTGTAATACTTCTGTTTATCTTAATGAAACATAATGGCTTAAGGTTTTTTGTGGCAAAATCATATTTCAAGCAATATTTTTTTGCTAAATGAATCAATAAAATGGCAAAAAGTTTAACTTTCTCATTTACAGGCAGGACTTCTTTTGATTTCTTCTTTAATTCACTTAAAATTCCAAATGCCTTTACAATTTTGCAGTATTTATCTTCAAGTAAATCCTTGATATTATACTTATAAACAACCTTCTGCTCTTTTTTCTCTTTTTCAATTTCTCTTGCAGTGGCGGTAAATTCCAGAACAAATTTAGGGGTAAAATTCTTTATTATCTGCAAGGCACCAGATTTATTCTGATTATGATGTGCTTCATCAGTAAATATAATAAGTTTTTTATTTCTCAAATAATCCTGCAAACTTATGGTATTTCCATTGTCATCTCTCCACAACGAATTCTCATTTGGATTTTTTGTTTTTGTTGCACCTTCTCTAAATTTATCTATATTAAAAATGAAAATATTAAAATCCTTTTCACTATCAAAAAGTGTCTGCTGGTTGTAATTATCGCCTGTTATAATATTAAAATCACATAAAACATTATCAGCCCAGATTGTCTCTTTTGTCCTTTTAGAAAAATTTTTTATTGTTTTATAATAAATCTCCATCTTTGCCGGTGGTGTTATAACAAGGAAATTTTTGAAATTATACATTTTATTAAAAAAATACATCATTGCACCCATAAGGAGGGTCTTTCCTGAACCGGTAGCCATTTCAAATGTGGCAAAGGGGATTTCAACTTTTTTATTCTTTCCCTGGTCCTCAATTTCAATCTCTTCAATTAATTCCTTAAAAATATCTCTCTTAAAATAATTATTAAAACAATCAAGAATATATAAGGCATTTTTCTGATATTCCCTTAACGAATGCTTCATCGCTTTGTTTTCAATATGGGAATATAACTCAATAAGATTTGCATTATCAAAAAGCCCGGGCTGATATTCCGCCAGAACTTTGGCATAATTCTTCAAAAGTTTGCCCAATTCTTTCTCATACTTCTGGTAAAAAGTTGCCATTTTTACCTCTATTCTATACTTGCAATGATTTCCTGCGGAACCTTCATAATACCCAACCCTTCAGGAATGTTTTCATCTGTATATCCAACTCCACAATTTGTGAAAAGATATGTCTTTAATGGATTGTATTGTTTTTTTATATAATCTAATATTTTTTGTAATTCAAGTTCAGTAATAACAAATTCGCCTTTGCTTTTAAAATCTTTTATATTAACAAGCCCAATTATTTTTTTATCGTCGTTTTCCTTAATACCAATATAAAAACCTTCTGGTAATTTTTTATCATCTATCTCTTTGTAATCAAAATAATACAGGACACCGCCGGCAATATCTCTGACAGAAAGATTCCAGTTAAAATCTTTATGTCCGTCTTTATCAATTGAAAGTATTGACTCTCCAAGATGATAGTATTTAAAACTCCCACCACCCTGCCAATTAACAGATTTAGATATTCCTGCCTGGTCCTCGCCAGATATAACATTCTTTAATCTTTGGATAATATGCGTATCAGCGTGTCTTCCAATTTCTACACCAATCCATCGTCTGCCCATCTTATGAGCAACCGCAGGTGTGGTTCCACTACCGGCAAATGAATCAAGAATAATATCATTAGGTTCAGTTGACAACCTAATAATTCTTTGAATTAATTCTTCTGGTTTCTTACTTTGTGGGAAATAAATTCCACCTTCTATTGATAAACTTGCAGTATTAACATCCCATAAATTACTTAATTTTTTCCTTACGTAATATTTTTTATCAATTTCAACTACTATATGACGAAGCCATGCTAAAATTCTCCTATTTAAGAAGTAAACTTTTGATAGTTTACCAGCATCACGACCTTTTGTAGGAGTATATTCTATATATGATAAACCCTTTTCTGGGATTTCTCCTTTAATAGCATTAATCATACCGCCACTAGGATTATAGTCGATACAAATTTGATTAATATTTTTTAGGTATTGATTGAAAGGAACATTTTTATCGATTTTTTCGATTTTATAATCTTTTAATTCATAAATTTTTATTACACCAACATTTTGTCTTTCAATAACTTTATATAACTTCTCTTTACCAAAATCTATCATAATTTTATTATAACCCTTTACTATATCATTTATTTTTTCATATTTATATGACTTCCCAATTATTTTAACTTTACAAAGTTCTAAATCATTAGAGTAGATTAATATATATTCACAAATATCAAATAGAGGACTTTCTTGACCTACACCTGCAACATCTTTAACCTTTATTGTCAAAATACTAATAAAATTATCCTTACTAAAAATTTCATCTAATAAGGTTTGAAGGTATCCTACTTCTCTATAATCAATTTGAATAAATATTATAGCATCTTTGCTCATCAATTTTTTAAAAAGTATTAATCTATCTCTCATCATTGTCAGCCATTCTGAATGTTCAAGATTATCATCGTAATTTTCAAATGCAGCCCCTGTATTATATGGAGGGTCAATATAAATACATTTAACTTTTTCATTATCTGGTTTGTTTTCAAACATTTTAACAAGTGTATTTAAAGCAAGCAGATTATCCCCCTTTATTAAAATATTTTGAATATTCGGGTCGTCATAATCTGACTCTTTAGCAACATATTCTTTTTCTGTGCCTTCAAGTGAGCCCTTTTTTGTTTTTTCTTCAGCAATATATGCTTTCTTAAAAACTAAGGGTCTTGGCTCTTTTACCCTTATATCATTCGTGTCAACCCAGTATGGTTTTAATCCTTTGCCTTCATTTTCATTAATTTCATAAAATAATGATTCATCTTTATTTACCCAATTTAGTTTTGGTGCAGGAATATCTTTTTCGCTTTTAATATCTTTTTCGCCCATTAACAGGATTGATTTTTCTTTATTGTACCATTCAAGGGTAAGGGTGCCTTTATATGATTTTTGTTTTTTCTCATTCTGTGGCATATTTATCCTCCAATTTTAACACCGTATTCCTTCTTTTTCTGTACGGGCAGGCATAGGTAATTTGAATAACAGGTTTTACACTTTTTCCCCTCGCATTGTTTTATTAACTGATTATTCCTGATATTATCTGCAGCATTTATAATACTATTTTTAGTTTTTCCAAGGTCTTCCTTGTCCAATATTTTCCTGTCAACTGTGTTATCATCAAGATTATATATTTCAATAAAATGCGCATCTTCACCTGTGAGTTTGTTATAGCCAATGGAATAAATCTTTAATTGTTCTTCGGATAACTCTGTATTTATAGGCAATCCTTTTGTCTTATCAATTGTCTTAAAATCCACAATATATGTTTTTTCTTGATTATCCAAATCCTTCTTTTTTACCAAATCAATCCTACCATTTACCCTAACTCCGTTTCCAAAATCTATTTCTATATCTTTTTCCACAAATTTAATTTTATCAAATTCGTCTATTTTTCCATTATAATAATCATTAATTGATTTATCCGCTTTTTGTCTCATATTTTCATTCATTTTTTCATCAGCATAAGGTAAATAGAAATGTCTATCTATTATTTCCGGTAAATTTTCCTTTTTTACAGTTTCCTTATTAGCAAATTTTCTATGGATTTCCATCACAACATTATGTAATGCCCTACCATACCCCTGAGGTGTAGCAATAGGCTGAACAAAACCATAAAAAAGTGATAATTTAAACCTGTATGGACAGTAATAATAATCTTCTAAAACTGAGAAATTTAATAATATCTCAGCATATTTTTCTGCTTCGCTTTCTACCTTTGATTTTTTAGAATAATTTATGTGTTTATCATATTGAAAAATATAACTTGACTTCTTTGCTTCTTCTAAAAATTTAGAAGTTACTTTATTCATTCTCTCATTATACACTGCTCTTGTCAAGAATAAGAACTTTTTGGCTCTCGTAACAGCAACATAAAAAAGACGTCTTTCATCTTCAATATTGCCGGAATCATATCTGTCAGGATTTATAATGATTTTTCTATCTAAAAAATGCCAGGCGGTTTTGCCACTATATTTTTTATGCGGGAATATATTTCTGCTTAGTCCAGGGACAAAAATTGCCAGAAATTCAAGCCCCTTTGCCTGATGAACTGTCATAATTCTCACAGCATCTGGCTTTATATACTCATTCTGCAGATAACCTTCCGGATAATATTCTTCAGCTGTATATTTCAAGAAATTGCAAAAACTTTTAAGTTTATTTTCTGGGTTTGTTTTAAAATAAATTGTCTCAAAATCATTGATTACCTGGCTAAATTTTCCTAAATTGTAAAGTATAATTTCTAAATCAGCATCTACTTTATTTTCTTCTTCTTTTAATTCTATGATATTTATAAATTCCTGATATATTTTCTGAAAAATATAATCGTGATAAAATTTATGTCTTTTAGGACGCCACTTATCCAGATATATAATTGCTTCTTCTACTTTTTCACATCAAGTTTATGGTCAATTGATAACCATGTTCGTTTTAATGCTTCTTTATCCATCTCTCCATTCAGATAATCAAAAATATATTTTGATGCAAGAGCCTCTGTTGTTGAGAATAGTTCATTTACACCTTCAACGATAAATTTTATTTCATTCTTTTTTAATACTTCTATTAAAACACTACCTAACCTTTTAATTCTCATCAAAATTGCAACGTCTGATAATTTTAATCCTACTTTTTGTAGGTCTTTTATTCTATCCGCAATAAACTGACACTCATCTTTCGGTTCTTGAAACTCTTTATAAAGAATATCGCCTTCTTCGTATATATATTTACTTTTGTGGATCATTTTTTTTTCTTTTCTGTTTATATTATTTTTTATTGTAATATTTGCTAAGTCAATTATACCTTGCGTGCTTCTAAAATTATCAGCAAGAATAACGGACTCAAGATTTCCTTTATACCTTTTATCAAACTCCAATATATTTTTGATCTCACTTCCCCGCCACTGGTAGATTGTCTGGTCATCATCACCAACAACGCATAGATTTGCACCAAGCTGATGGATAATGCTGATTAATTTCTCCTGAATAGGATTTACATCCTGATATTCATCCACAAGCAAATATTTTATCTGGGATGATATTTTTTTTCTTAATTCCAGGTCATTTTCAAGATGAATTATTGCCTTTTCCATAATCATTGAGAAATCAAAATAATTATATTTTTCAAAACAGTTATTATATTCAATCAGAGTTTGCTTTAATTTATCAGGTAATTTTTTGTTTTCCATCTCACTTTCTTTAAGAATACCTATTAATATCATAAAAATGTCTGTGTCTTTATACCTTTCCATATTAAGATTTTTCATTCCTATGTCAGAAAAGTTCTTATCAATGAATAGTTTTGTTTTTACTTCATCAAGAACTGAAAATTTCTGATAATCATTCATATAATCCTGCAATATTTTTAAGCAAAAACTATGAATTGTTCCCACATACATTTCTGCCATTCCAGTTATTTCACCAATATTTTCTTTTACTCTTTTATAGATTCTTGTTTTAAGTTCACCTGCTGCTTTTTCAGTAAATGTAAAAGCAACAATATTTCCTGGAGTAATATCTTTGATTGTTTCAAGTATGCGTACGACTCTCATAGAAAGCACATCTGTCTTACCTGAACCAGCACACGCAATTATCTGCAAGTTCTCGTTAAGTGTATTTATTGCCTCTAATTGTTTGGGGGTGTATTCAACGTTCATATTTTTCTTTAAAATGTTTTATTCTAATTAATAGTTTAATTAAGATACAAATAGATACAACAAAAATTTTCTTTAATTTTTATTTAAATTGGCTAAAAAACAGGAATACCGTATAGTACGGTTTCCTTGGTTAGTAACGACGATAAATTCTTTCTTCATTATTAGATTTTATCAAATCGTGGGAGAGGATAAAGGTGAGGGGGTGACTTCAGCGCTCGTTGGCTTCGAATCCTTCCGCAAGTGAGTGAGCTGCCGGGGGAGGATTCGAACCTCCACAGCAAGATCCAGAGTCTTGTGTCCTACCATTAGACCACCCGGCAATTTCTATTCCTTCTGCTCTTCTTGCTTTTCTTGTTTGCCTTCTTCCTGTCCCTTCTCTTCCTTCTTCACCTCATCAACATAATTTAGTTGTAGAGTGGCGAGCGTATCACTGATTAACCTCTCTTCTT
>Ga0315296_10004071_pt1 | contig 12050 bp, 10 predicted proteins | sample YL17G14_18_MG_FD_203921 | JGI IMG/M metagenome (GOLD analysis project Ga0315296, IMG submission 203921) | Sediment microbial communities from Yellowstone Lake, YNP, Wyoming, USA - YL17G14_18 | ecosystem: Environmental > Aquatic > Freshwater > Lake > Sediment | place: USA: Wyoming | collected...
GGCCAGCGGGGCAGTACCATCTTGAAAGAAACCAAGATTAACCTTGGCAATAACTATGTCTCCAGCGCGGGCATCACTCCCTGAATTTTGGCTCAGTATCTTCTCAGCGAGGGTCTTCCCCATAGCAGCACTAACCGATCACAGCTAGGACATCGTCCTTGGCCACTCGATCCCCCGGTTTGAACCTCAACTCCTTGACAGTACCATCGATAGGGGCAGGGAGGGCAGACTCCATCTTCATCGCCTCCAATATGACCACGCTATCGCCTGCTTTAACCTGTTGCCCTACCTTCACTTCGTATCTGATGATCATTCCGGGCATCGGTGCCTTAACTGCCCCGGCCACAGCAACCTCTGTTGCTGCTTTGGTTGCCTTGGCCACGGTGGGCTCTGCCGCCTTCGGCGGTGCTGCAGGAGCAACGGCCGGTCGTTTGGCAGGCATTGAGGAAATGCGCGCCCCTCCTGCCGGCTCTACCTCCACCTGGTAATACTCATCGCCGACAAAGACGTTGTAAACTCGTAGCCCCGGCCCCTTAGCCGGAACTGGCTTTTCCACCTTCTCCACCAGCTTGCCCGCTTTCGCCTTGGCGATGAGCTCATCCTCCCGCTTTATCTCCTCCATGGTCTTTGGAGCGCGAGGAGGCTTCCAATCTGACGGGATCTCCTTATCCAATCCATATTTGTATCTCAGGAAGCGCATTCCTGTGGTGGGATAGAGGGCGTAGGTTAACACCTCCTTGTCATCTTTGGCGATGCCCTTTGTCGCCGCTCTAGCCTTTTCCAGCTCCGGCTCCAGCATGTCTGCAGCGCGACAGGTGATTGGCTCTTCGCCCCGCTCATAGCCTTTAAGAACCATCTTCTGGATCTCAGGGTCAATGGGGGCTGGTGACTTGCCATACAGGCCCCAGCAGTAGTCCTTCGCCTCTTTGGAGATAAACTTGTAAGGCCCCAGTAGGACGTTCTGCACCGCTTGAACCCCCACAATCTGGCTTGTAGGAGTAACCAAAGGAGGATAACCGAGCTCCGCTCGAACCTTGGCCGTCATTGCCTGGCATTCAGCCAACCTATCAAGCGCAGCGGCTTCCTTTAGCTGGGATACCAGATTGGTGGTCATTCCCCCAGGGATCTGGTGGACGAGCACACCAGTGTCGATAACCGACATCCGTGATGTGTCCAAGAAATCCCGGTATTTGGGAGCTATCTGCTCAAGCATCTCACCACACTTAAATAACTGCCCGATATCAAGGCCGGTATCCCTATCGGTGCCATAAAGAGCCACCACTATAGGCTCGATCGCTGGCTGCGAAGACCTTAAGGCAAAGGGGGATAGGGCAGTATCGATGATATCAACCCCAGCCTCGATTGCCTTTAAAAGAGACATAGAGCCCTGACCGCTAGTGTAGTGGGTATGGAGTTCAACTGGGACATCTAAGGCCTGTTTAAGGGCTTTAATTAGCTCATAGGCATCATATGGCGATATCAGCCCAGCCTGGTCTTTAATGCAGATGCTATCAGCACCCATGTCTCGAAAGATGAGCGCCTTTTTGACAAAATAGTCAAGGTTATATACCGGCCCCCCCATTCTCGGCTGGGTGAGGGAATAACATATCGCCCCCTGGTAATGCTTTCCTACCCTCTTGATTGCCTTAGCGGCGCGTTCATGATTGCGCTCGTCATTAACGGCATCAAAAACGCGGAAGATATCAATGCCTACTTCGGCAGCATGCTCAACGAAGGCATCAACCAGATCATCAGGGTGGTTTCTATAGGCAACCAGGTTCTGCCCTCGGAGAAGCATCTGAAGCGGGGTGTTGGGCATGAGCTTCTTCAATTTCCGAGGTCTATCCCAGGGATCCTCACCCAAGAAGCGGTGTGGGACATCAAAAGTTGCCCCTCCCCAAACCTCCATGGAATAGAAGCCGCACTTGTCCATCTCCGGGGCAATCCATTCCATATCCTCGGTTCGCATCCTGGTGGCTAGAGAGGACTGGTGTCCATCTCGGAATGTAGTATCACAGACCTTAACCGAATTTGCTGCTTTTGGCCTACCCTTCACCTTTTCAGTGGTCAATTCGCTTGCCTTATATGGGCCCTTTCTAATGTCGGCCATAGCTTTCACCTCCCAAAAACTTTTACCTAAAGTCAAACAATCGTTGCTACATTCCCCTCATCCTCATTATTTCCCCCGGAGCTTCCTCAAAGACCAATAGTCACTTGTAGTCCCAACACGCAGATATGTCAAGAAGGCCAGCCTCTTCGATATTATCATCCTCCTTGTAAAGGGGGGCTTTAGAAGCCCTTTTTTAGCTGCCATAATACGCGCATGCTCATGATTTCTTCCAGCCCGGCATACTTCCAAAAACTGGGCTCATAGCGGGGCCTAGGTGGCACCGCTAGGGCTTGAGCTTCCTCTTCCATAAGCTGGTCTATGGCCATCATGATCGCAGCCATGACCCCTGCTTTATCACTCACTTTTCACCTCTAAAGTGGTATGTTCCCGTGCTTCTTAGGCGGAAGGGTATCCCGCTTGTTCTGTAGCATTTCTAATGCCTTAATCAGCCTGGGGCGTGTCTCCCTTGGGTCGATGACGTCATCAATGTAGCCCAAGGACGCAGCCACATAGGGATTAGCAAATTTCTCCACATACTCAGCCACAAGCTGGCTGCGGGTCTCATCGGGTTTTTCCGACTTGGCGATGGTTTCCCTGTGGATGATGTTCACCGCACCATCAGGGCCCATGACCGCGATCTCAGCTGTGGGCCAGGCATAGTTGATGTCGCCGCGCAGGTGCTTGCTGCTCATTACTATGTATGCGCCGCCATAGGCCTTCCTAGTGATGACGCTAATCTTGGGCACAGTGGCTTCGGAGTAGGCGTAGATCATCTTAGCGCCATGCTTGATGATGCCCCCGTATTCCTGCTCAGTTCCGGGCATGAATCCAGGGACATCGGCAAAGGTGATTATGGGAATGTTAAAACAATCGAGGAAGCGAACAAAGCGGGCTGCTTTCATCGAGGCGTCAATATCGATAACCCCGGCTGATATCGCAGGCTGCTGGGCAACAATGCCCACCGAGCGCCCATCGAGCTTGGCGAAACCGGTGATGATGTTGGGTGCGTAGTGTTCATGCACCTCCAGAAATTCGCCGTTGTCTATCACCCGCCAGATGATCTCTTTCATGTTATAAGCTTTGGTGGGGTCTTCAGGGACGATATGAAGAAGCTCCTCGTCCCTCCTATTGGGGTCATCGGTGGGCTCCTCCAGTGGAGTCTCTTGCATATTGTTCTGAGGGAGATAGCTCAGGAGTAAGCGCACCTTATCTAGGCAGTCTCTATCGTTCTCGGCGACGAAGTGGCAAACTCCACTGATGGTGGCATGGGTCATGGCTCCGCCCAGTTGCTCGTGGGTTACCTCCTCACCGGTCACCGCCTTGATCACATCGGGACCGGTGATATACATCTGCCCCGTTCCTTTTACCATGAAGATGAAGTCGGTGAGCGCCGGGGAATAGACAGCGCCTCCAGCACAAGGCCCCATAATCACCGAGATCTGGGGGATAACCCCGGAGCACAGGGTATTGCGGAGGAAGATGTCGCCATAGCCAGCGAGGCTCAAGACTCCCTCCTGAATCCTGGCCCCTCCGGAATCATTGAGCCCGATGAAGGGAGCCCCGTTCTTCACCGCCAGGTCCATGACCTTGCAGATCTTCTTTGCCACCATCTCCGATAGCGATCCGCCGAAGACAGTGAAATCCTGAGCAAAGAGATAGACAGCCCTGCCATTGATCCTGCCGTAGCCGATAACTACAGCATCACCTCGAAATTTCTTATCGGCGAGGCCAAACTCCGTGGCGCGATGGGTGACAAAAGCATCTATCTCCTCGAAGCTGCCTTCGTCGAGGAGATAGGCAATGCGCTCTCTGGCGGTGAGTTTACCCCGCTCGTGCTGAGCTTCGATGCGCTTGATTCCGCCCCCCAACTTTGACTCTTCTCTGAGCTTGCCCAGGGCTGATATCTTATCTTCGATTGCCATTCTGCCCTCCGCTATTGGCTTGTGATGATAAGCACATATTTATTTTATCACCCCCCTTCTCCAAAATGCAAGGAAAGGGGAAGATGGGAGTGAAATGCCGCTCTTATCTGGCGGCGATATTTTTGGGTTCGGGGTGCAATCGGAGTTTTCTCAGCGGGAGTTGCCCTTTTCCCTCTGGGCGATAAACTCCGCCATCGCTAACACCCTTTGCGCTTTTCGAGCTTGGGGGGTGTCGATCATCTTTCCTTCGAGGGAGGTAGAGGCGAAGCCCCGGGCTTCAGCAGCGGCAAAGGCTGCCATGATCCTCCGCGCTTGGGTTATCTCCTCTGGAGTAGGGCGGAAGACCTGGTTAACCGGGTCTATCTGGCTGGGGTGGACCAAGAACTTGCCCTCAAAACCCAGGCTTCGAGCAAGGCTCGCCTCTTTAATCAGCCCCGCTTCATCCCTGAAGTTGTTATAAGTGGTATCTAAAGCGATAACCTCGGCAGCTTTGGCGGCGATGACCACCATGGTGCGGGGCAAGAGAAGTTCGCCCCCCTCTTCAGTGCGCTCCATGCCGGTGTCCAGGGCTAAATCCTCAGCACCAAGGGCAATGCCCACCACCCGGGGAGAGGCGCTGGCGATGTCGAAGGCATTGAGCAGCCCTTTTGCTGTCTCGATCCAGGGGATAAGCTTGATGTGGCCCTGCTCGATCCTCCTTTCTCCTTCCAATCGCTCAATAATGGCCTCCACCTGCCTTACCTCGTCCCCAGAGCTGGGCTTGGGCTGGCTGATGCCATCGATGCCATTGATGATTACAGCCTCCAGATCCTGCTGACCATATCCGCTGCGGAGGGAGTTGATGCGCACAAAGACCTTTTGCCCCTTAAGTGCCAGCCCGGCTATGGAGTCTCCCAACATAGCCCTGGCTTTGATTTTTTCGGCTGCGGGCACCGAGTCCTCCAGGTCGAGAACAAGCACATCGGCGGGAAGGGAACGCGCCTTCTCAATCATGTTTTGCCGGTTGCCTGGGATGAACAATAGCGTTCTCAGTGGCTCCATTTCTCCCTCCAGAAGATGCTCAGGCTAGTATGGTGTCTATGCTGCTTGTTGTCAAGTGCGGGGCGGCACCGTCAGTAACTATTCTCAAAGCTCCAGGCTTATGCTAGAATCTGAAAGAGCGATGGGGATGGAAAATGAGCAGCTATGACCTTGGCGTTACCCGATGCGGCAATATGGAGTTTAGATGGGGGGAGCGGACCTATATCATGGGGGTGCTCAACCTCACCCCGGATTCCTTCTCCGGCGATGGGCTGGGGGGCGATGTTGAGGCAGCACTGGCCAAGGCAAGACGTCTGGTGGAGGAGGGCACTGACATTCTCGATGTTGGCGGTGAGTCGACTCGTCCCGACTCCAGTCCCATAGCGGTGGATGAGGAGCTGCGCCGGGTGATGCCAGTGGTTGAGAGGCTAGCTGCTGAGCTCGGCGTGCCGCTGAGCATTGACACCTATAAATCGGAGGTGGCGCGGCGCGCTGTGGAGGCTGGAGTGAGGATGATCAACGATGTTTGGGGGCTGAGGCGAGACCCCAAGCTTGCCCAGGTCGCTGCTGAAGCAGGGGTTCCAATCGTTATCGTAGCCAATCAGCGGGAAACCACTTATCGGCAGATCATGCCTGAAGTGATGGATTCCCTGAGGAGAGGCATGAAGTTGGCGCTAGATGCTGGGGTAGCTTGGGAGAATATCATCGTTGACCCAGGCATCGGTTTTGGCAAGACCCTAGAGGGAAACCTGGAACTCATGCGCCGCCTGGGCGAGCTCCGGGCTCTGGGCAGGCCGATCCTGCTTGGCACATCACGTAAATCGATGATTGGCCTGGTGCTGAATCTGCCTCTGGATCAGCGGGCGGAAGGCTCGGCGGCTACCGTGGCCCTGGGCATTGCCAATGGCGCTGATATGGTGCGCGTGCATGATGTCCTGCCCATGGTGCGGGTCTCAAGGATGACCGACGCCATTGTCAGGGGACGGATAAGATGAGGGTGAGGCATCATTTACCTCCGGGGCCGGTAACCCTTTATCTTGGCCTGGGGTCCAATTTGGGGGATCGAAAGGCAAACCTGGGAAAGGCGATCCAACTTCTTAGTCAGATGCTCTCCGTAGAGCAGGTCTCCTCCGTTTATGAAACCCAGCCCGTGGGCTACGAGGAGCAACCCCTGTTTCTCAACGCCGTTTGCCGTGCCACCACTGAGATAGGCCCCTTCCAACTTCTTTCCCTGATCAAGGGGATTGAGGTCGCCATGGACAGGGTGCCCAGCTTCCCCAATGCCCCCCGCACCATCGACATCGACATACTTCTTTATGGCAATTTGATAGTAGAGGCACCGCAACTGATCATCCCCCATCCTCGTCTAATAGAGAGGGCCTTTGCCCTTATCCCCCTGGCTGAGATCGCCCCTGACCTGATCCACCCGGTAAGTGGTCGCAGCATCCGGGATCTGGCGAGCGGGGTTCAGGGACGAGAAAGGGTGCGGAAAATCGGTAAACTGTCGAAGCAGAAACGCAGGCATGGCTCCGGAAGCCTTGAATAATGTAGCGAAACTATATCCGCAGCGGGAGGGCTTTTGGCACAAAAGAGAAAAATAGTTATACGTCAAAAGGCAGGCTCACCATCCTTAAAATGCAAAAAGCTTGTCACCAAGGCTTCGGCAATGTAGAATAGCAACCAACCTAACCTGCTAACTTTCCGGGCAAATGAGTGCGATGGTCGATTTCTTTAAAGACCTGGGTTTAAGTCTCATCCCCCTTTTTGTAGCTATGGATGCTATTGGCACCCTTCCTTTTATTCTGTCCTTGACTCAGGATATGAGCTTATCAGAGCGACCAAAGGTAATACGCTATGCCATGCTTACCGCCTTCGGGCTGGGGCTTGGATTTATCGGGATTGGAAAAGGTGTATTTAGTGCGTTAGGCATCGAAATCGAAGACTTCTTAGTCGCCGGGGGAGTGCTCCTCTTGGTCCTGGCCATCAGGCATTTGATGACGGGCAAGCTGGTAGAGCTTCAGCCAAGTGTTTCGAAAGAGATAGTTGGAGTTGTACCTATAGGAACGCCTCTAGTTGTAGGACCGGCAGTCCTCACCACATTGCTTCTTCTCATCCAACAGTATTCTGTCCTTGCTGTATTGTTTTCTTTCCTGCTCAATCTGGCATTTGCTTGGCTTGTCTTTGCCCAAGCCAACAGGGTAGCCGCACTCTTACGTGAGCCGGGGCTCCGGGCAGCATCTCAAATAGCAAGTTTACTTCTGGCAGCTATAGCGGTGATGATGATTCGTAAAGGTGTTGTCGAATGGCAGCTATAAAGGGATTAACCCTCTCGTTTTACTTCGTCTCAGCGAAGGATTTGAGGCTCTCCGCCATTTCCTTCAGCCTCTTGTCCACCAGGTAGTTGATGCTGCCTTCGGGATAGGATCCATCCTCTCTCCTCTGCCCAGCCTCCACCCCGGTTAGCACCTCTATCCCCTCATCTATGGTCTTAACGGCATATATGTGGAACCTCCCTTGGGCCACTGCGTCCACCACCTCTTCCCGCAGCATCAAGTTACGTACGTTCTTACAAGGGATCAATACCCCCTGCTCGCCAGTGAGCCCCTTCGCCTTGCATACCTGGAAGAAGTTTTCGATCTTGTGGTTGATCCCGCCAATGGGCTGTACCTCCCCCATCTGATTCACCGAGCCGGTGACAGCTATGCCCTGTTTCACAGGTACCCCCGACAGGCTGGACAGAATGGCATATAGCTCCGTGGACGAGGCACTGTCCCCCTCCACACCCTCATAGGATTGTTCGAAGCACAGGCTGGCGGAAAGCGACAGCGGCTTATCCTGGGCGTATTTCCAGCCCAGGTAACCACTCAGGATCAGAACCCCTTTGTCATGGATTCTGCCGCTGAGCTGAGATTCCCGCTCAATGTTGACCACCCCGCTACGACCTATGAACGTCTTGGCAGTAATCCGAGAGGGCTTGCCAAAGATTATGTCACCTAAATTATAGACACTTAGTCCATTGACTTGGCCTACCGCTGTCCCATCCACGTCTATCAGCAGTGTCCCGTTGTGGATTAGCTCCCTTATTTGCTCCTCGATCAGGTTGTGGCGGAATATCTTCTCGTCCAGTGCCCTTTGCACGTGTTCCGCCGATATCAAGGAAGCACCGCTTTTCCCTGCCCAGTAGTCGGCCTCCACCAGCAATTCCTTTATCTGGGCAAACCTGGAGGACAGCTTCTCCTGGTCAGCCACCACCCGAGCTGCGAACTCCAGCACCTTGGCTACTCCAGAAGGGTCAAAATGCCGCAGGCCTTCCTCTTCACAGCAGTGGGCGATGAAACAGGCGTAGGCTTCGATGTTCTCCGGGGTGCGATCCACCTGGAAGTTGAACTCGGCTTTAACCCGGAACATCTCCCAGAATTCCTCGTCATATTCGGAGAGCAACCGGTAGATGTAGTTGTCGCCGATGAGAATCACCTTCACGTCCACAGGCATGGGTTGCGGCCTCATCCCCATGGGGGCGATGAGACCGAATTGCTCGAAGGGGTCTTCAATCCGGACTTCCTTGTTGCGGATGGCCCGCTTCAGGGCCTCCCACACTCCAACCCTCATCAGCACATCCCTGGGATTGAGCAGCAAATAACCCCCGTTGGCCAAGCTCAGTGACCCAGGTTTCAGCATGGTATGATCGCTGAGATAGCCGCCAAGGAAGAAGCGCCGCTCCACCTTGCCGAACAGGTTCCCATAGGTGGGATTGCTCTCCACAATCACCGGTGGCCCTATGGTCTCGCTGTTGTCCACGAAGACGTTGACCCGGTAGGGGAGGGAGGGGTCCCTTTCTCCCATCTGGCCACCGGGCATGCCCAGAATAACCTGGGTGGGGGCTTCCCGCTGTTTGAAGAACTCCAGGTTGTCCAGGGTGTAGGCTTCCAAGCCCTTCAAATACTGGTCCACATCGCTGAACTGGCGATAGTCGCCCACTAGCTCCTGAAACAGGATGTGGATGGACCTTTCCCCTATCTTGCGGTCCAACTGACGTAGTCTCTCTAGGGTGTTCTTCTCCAGCTCTCTCACCTTCTCAAAGCTTGTCTCCATCAGCTTCATGAGCTGGGTCCGCCTCTCGTCCAAAGCCTTTCTCACCCCTTCCTTCAGGGAGAGGTACTCCGTCTGGGACAAGGGCTTGCCCTCAGCCATAGGGATCAACACCGGTCCCACAGGGGAAATCTGGAACAGAAATCCCTGAGATTGGGCCTTATTCTCCAGTTGCTCGAAAATATGACGCTGCTCGCTTTGGCCCTCTTCAATGATCCCCTTCCTCTCCGCTCCATATTCCTCACTGGAGAATACCTTGCCCAGCTCTTCTTGTAGCCTGTGCAGCAGGGTGGCCACCTGGTTGGCGAAGACCCTGCCTTTTCCTCGGGGAAGCTTCACTATTGGGGGACGATCGGGGTCGGCGAAGTTATACACGTAGCACCAGTCGTCGGGATTATAGGGCCCTTCTCTCTCCTCCCGTTCCTTTATCAGCCTTTGGATATGTGCCTTAACTACTGATGTCTTACCCGTGCCCGTCAGGCCAGCTACATATATATTATAGCCTGCGCGGTTCATCTCCAGACCAAACTTCACCGCGTTTATGGCCCTATCCTGGCCAATGAACTCTTCCAGGGGAGCTAGATCCTCAGTGCAGGCAAACTTCAACAGGCCGGGATCACAGCTCCAGCGCAACTTATCAGCCAGCACCTCGTACTTCTTGATATCCATCGGCATTCCTCCCCCAGGCTGAACCTCAGGCCTTGATCCTTGCAGGGCCTGTAGTACCTCGGTCGTTTTCAGACGAGTCGACCCCCGCCAAAATGTTAGACCCCGTCATGGTTTTCGTCAAGCCCAAGGTAGCTCTCCTTAAAGCCAAAGTTCATGCCATGCACTACATAAATAATATGTAGCTACAGCGCTTCGGTCGTTTTCCAATAGAACGGCGCTGCCATGATACTGGGACCCTCTGGGCATATTGAACAATTCGTCATGTGCAAATGCAAAGCGCCGCTTTCCGGCGCATCCCAACCCATGAAGCTACTGCTCCCGCTATTGGGCAAGATGTAGATTCTGAGGTACCCTAAAATGACCTTAACTTGGGAGAAGCTAGGATTATTGTGAGCATGCACAACTTACCCTGCTAAAATTGGAAAAGAAAGCAGTTACAGGTATCGCCATACATGCTCTATATGGCACGCAAAATGCGGCCTACGGCACTGTTCACCCGCGCTTGCACTGTCCTAGCCCGGTTTGGCCGCAGCAATGACTGCCCTGAGGGCAATGATGACCGCTGCCGGGGCCATAAGTAAGGCGAAGCAAACAACTATGCCAACCACATTTTCCGCCAGACCTACGGACAGGTCATAAACGGGCTCATAGGCACCTGAGTACCCCCAGATGCCCAAAACAAGCAGGGCCACAGTGGCCGCCAGTACCGGAGTGGCCTCCTTGACGGTGATATTGAGAAGGCCGATGATGAGGCCAGCGATCAGCAAAACTGCGATCACCCCATCGTTGGTTGGTGCCGCCGTGCCGCCCCAGATGCCGCCGCAGATGGCGAAGAGCACGCCGACCACGAAGGCGGCTTTGCCTACAGTTGCCACTTTGCCCAAGGTTGCCATAAGATTTGCCATTCTACTCTAACCTCCTTTCTCTGATCTTGTAGCGCCTGAACTCCTAGGCCAAAGTCGAAAGGTTCTTTCCTATTTATCTTCCGGTGAGTCTTCTCTCACCACTACGACATCACATTTGAGGCATTTGCAAAATCCGCCTGAACCCAACCCACGTTGACCCATTCTACTTTTTCCTTCCATTCATGTCAACCCCCTTGCTAATCAAAGAACTCAATGCCGACGTCATCGGCATGTCCATCCACCGTCGATGGGATATATGGCGCCGGTGATGAACGAGGACTCGTCTGAAGCCAGGAACAGCACTAAGGAGGCTACCTCTTCCGGCTTAGCGAAACGGCCTAGCGGTGCCATCTGCATCAGAGCTTGCTCAGCTTGAGGCATTGCAATAATCTGTCCCTGAAGCATAGGAGTGTCCACAGCCCCGGGGGCGATAGCGTTAACACGGATAGCCTGGCCTGCGCACTCCAGGGCGGCAACCCTGGTGAGAGCGATTACCCCACCTTTGGCTGCAGCATAGGCCGCAGCGAAAGGCGACCCCACCATGCCGAGAATGGAAGCAGTGTTAATGATAGAGCCGCCACCGCTTTTGAGCAACTCCGGAATCGCGTGCTTCAGTCCAAGAAAGTAACCCTTTAGGTTGACCGAGAGGACCCGGTCAAAGTCTTCCTCTGGATAATTGGCTAGGTCTGCTGTTACGCCTATGATGCCGGCGTTATTGAAAAGGACATCGAGCTTGCCGTAGAGGCGGACGGCACTGCTTATGGCATTCCTAACGTCATTGGATTTTGTTACGTCGCAGTGGACAAACTCCGCCTTGCCGCCTGCTTTCTTGATCTCCGCAGCCACCGCCTTTCCCTGCTCCTCGAGCATGTCAGCCAGCACCACGCTGGCGTCTTCCTGGGCAAACAACCTGGCAGTAGCTGCGCCTATACCTCTGGCCGCGCCGGTAATTACGGCCACCTTACCCGCTAGCCTTTTTGCCATAGCCAGTACCTCCTTCCTTTTCCAAATGTCTAGATTCTCCTACCAACCTCGGCTCCGTCGGCGAAGGCCTCAAGAGCAGCGGCCTGTTTTCAGCTATGTAAGACTAACTCTTCCTCCCTGGAGCAACCCCCGCCCCTTGCTATTTATAGACCTCTATCGCCAGCTCATAGGCCTTGTCTGCCGACAACTCCCGCCCCGCAGGTGGCAAATGTCGTAAGCCAGAAAAGCTCCTGGTATCTACTGCCCGAAGACCTCGAGCGTTAGTGTCTCGGCCTCGTCCGTCGACACATAAAATACTCGGTGATACTCTCCGGTCCCTCTAATCTCCCCAACCCAGCAAGGCATTATAAG
>Ga0315296_10004072_pt1 | contig 12048 bp, 9 predicted proteins | sample YL17G14_18_MG_FD_203921 | JGI IMG/M metagenome (GOLD analysis project Ga0315296, IMG submission 203921) | Sediment microbial communities from Yellowstone Lake, YNP, Wyoming, USA - YL17G14_18 | ecosystem: Environmental > Aquatic > Freshwater > Lake > Sediment | place: USA: Wyoming | collected...
CTCCCCCCTCTCCTGAATCCTTCTTCCTAGGAGAGGTCCTCACAGTGCATCCCGAAAAGGCATCGACCAGGGACGTTTTGAACCTGTCGACGAATCATCTGGCTAGACGAACTGTAAAAGATGGGTAATGAGTCTACCAAACCTTCTCTAGCTAGCCTGTGTCTGAGAAGCCTGTCAACATCAGAACCCAAAACGATAATGCACTAGGTTGAGAAACGATCGGCAAAGTGTCTCTTGAGATATGCTGCTAGAGCGTCCTTCCATTCCGGCATGTCGTTCATCGATCGCAGTTCGAGAACATAGTTGCGCATCTCCTCGGAACGCGGTCGCGGAGCAAAGTAGTCTTTCTTGAAGAAATCAGATGTGACCGGTTTGAGCTGTACATCTCTACGATCGAGAATGCGCAAAATCTCGGCAGCCACATCATATCGACTGGCCCTTCCTTTGCAGGCCAGATGGTACGTGCCGTAGAACTTGGTCTTAATTAGTTTCTCGAGAACGACCGAGAATGCGGGTGCGTAGGTCGGGGTTCCTAGACGGTCTGTGACCGCGTGAATCGTTCCAGCTCCACCTTCCAGCTGCGCGAGTATCTTGGAGACGAACTTTCTGTCGCGCTCACCGCCACCTATCATCCAACCAGCTCTGACAATGAAATGGTCCTGCATCGTCTGACGAATGATCTGTTCTCCCTGGAACTTTGACGCGCCGTATACGTTGATTGGATTGGGTTCATCGAACTCGGTATACGGCTCGGTCTTGTTTCCATCAAATACGCCCGCCGTGCTGACATAAACAAGAGGTATATGCAACTCGCGGCACACAACGCATGCGTTCTGAGTACCCAAGAAGTTCTCCCGATATGCATAATCTACATTACTCTCGCAGACTTCGAGATCGGTCTCTGCCGCAAGGTGAAGAAGCATTTCGGGCTGGGACTGCTGAGCTGCATCACGTATCTCATCCAGATTCCTCACGTCGAGTTTGTTCATGTCCTGGCTGATGAACCTGATGTCTGAGGCAAGAACCGTATGGTCGTTTTCTTTGAGTACGGGCAGGAGCGATGTGCCTAGCATTCCGGCAGCTCCTGTGATGAGAAGTCTCATCTCACACCTCGTTGGAGAGCTTCATCAAGAAGCACATATATAATGTTGACCGTGTTGCCAGAACGAAAGATAGGCGGCTGTTTTCCGCTCCTGATGACGAAATGATGCGGTGAAGCTCTTGAGAGTCTCTATTCTTGGAACACGAGGGATCCCCGCTCGATACGGCGGTTTCGAGACCTGTGCTGAGGAAATCGGAACTCGATTGGTGAAGAGAGGCCACGAGGTCACGGTATACGCAAAGGCAGATGTATCCACTGGCCGACAGAAGGGAGAGACGGAATACAAAGGAGTGAAGATTGTATATCTTCCTAGGTTCTCGAATCGCTACTTCGACTTCTCATACTACATAACCCTCTCGACAATCCTCGCTGTACGTTCGAGATCAGATATATTGCACTACTTCGGATGCGGGCGTGTTCCATTGACTGCATTAGGTAGACTACTTGGAAAAACCGTCGTGTTGACTCTTGATGGTCTAGAGTGGGAGAGGAGCAGCTACCCGCTTTTGTCTAGATTGGTGATGAGGGCATATGCGGAACTTGCCATGGTATTCCCGAACGTCACCGTGGTGGACTCACTAAGAACACAAGAATGGTATGCTGCGAGAACTGGCAGAGTCCCAAGATTCATTCCATACGGAACAACGATTTCAACTGAGTCTGACAACGCAGTGCTGAACAAGTACGGTCTCGAGGAAGGCAAGTACATCTTGTTTGTTGGAAGGCTAGTTCATGAGAAGGGGGCGCACACTCTCATCGAAGCATTCAAGTCTGTCGAGACTGACGTGAAGCTGGTCATAGTGGGCGACTTCCTCGCCCCTAGTGACTACGTCAGGAGACTCAAAGAAATGGCCGACGAAAGGACCCTCTTTCTGGGCTTTGTCTACGGTCGTGAATTCGACGTCCTCAGGAACGGCTCGCTGATCTATGTTCATCCTTCACTCTTCGACGGGACTTCGATTTCTCTTCTTGGAGCGCTCGGGGCTGGGCGATGCATACTCTCCAGTGATCTTCAGGACAACAAAGAGGTTGGTGGAGACTCGGTATCATACTTCAAGATGGGAGATGTCAATGATCTAAGGGAGAAACTTCAGGCACTCCTCGACGACCCTGACAGTATCAATGTGAATTGTGGCAAGTCGATTTCGCGAGCCGCCACCCTGTTTGACTGGGAGAGAATCACTGACTCCTATGAAGAAGTGTACACACAAGCACTTGGCGTGAGAAGGCAAGAGTAGTTGCATGTTATGGCATGGTCCTTTGTCCTATCCCCGACCCCACAAATATGATCGCTCGGTCGTCCGGAGGCCCTCCAATATAGAGTACATTGGCAACAAGCTGAACCCTTGTGTACTCAGGTTCGGGCACGACCACATTCCCTTCGGGATAGGCGTTCACTCCATTTTTCGTCCACCGATCTTCTATCACACACATCCAGCCAGGCAGGATTGTGACATTGTGTTTCAAGTACAAGGGAAGACCTGAATCCCTCATTAGCCCAAACATACTCCACGAAATGTAGGAAATCCGCTCGTCGGAGATCACTCTTATGGCATTTGTATGTCCGTCAATCCATTCAAGTGCGTCGACCTCAAAGGCTTGCGTGTCATGGCGCACACCTAGGAGTTGTTCACTAGCATATGCGAAAGGGAATGAAATGACGAGAGAAACAACCATTGCAGTCCCAATCAGGGGATACAACTTCTTGTGTCGATCTCGGAATGCGCACAAGGCAGCGCCGGCTCCAACAAATATGAAGATATCGAGAAAATCGAAGGTCCTGTAGACTACTTGATGAGAAGCTGTGGAGAAGCCTTGCAGGAGTCCAAAACCTATTAGAGTGAGTGGCGAGAGAGCGAGAGCGACTTGCACAGCCCTGTGGGCGGGGCGCGTCTCAATAAGTACCTCTGTTCCATACCATGCGAGGGAAAAGAGAAAACAAGCAGCAGCAATGAGCAGAATGTACAAGTTCGACGCGGAATGAGAGTAAGGGAACACCAGTCCCAAGTAGTCCAAAACTAGCACCACGAGCAAGCCAACCCCTATGAATGGAGCGAATGTCATTTTGGAATATCGCCGTGGCATCAGAATGACCGTTGCGACTAGAGACAGGATCACGAAGCTTGAGAGAAGAAGTGCTAGCTTGACTGGTGAGGATATGTCTGACAACCTGTCGAAATCCACAACCACGTAGTATGAAACTGCCCATACTGTGGCCACTCCAACAATTCCAAGATCAACGAACTGCCTCTTCCGCAATGAGCGGGTTGCGATTGCGAAAAACCAGCTCCACACCAGCAAATATGCTATGATCAGGAACCCGACCAAGGCGACTAGATGGTGCGCCAATGGAAGCATCATCAACACGGCAAAAGTGAGAAGTCTGAACCTCAATTGACTGCGGTGAACAAAAGCTATCAACAACAGCACCAGGAGGGCGATTCCGAGAGACTCATTCCAGACTGATCCTGTAGTGAACACAAATGTGCCCATCATAGTGGCCATGAATCCGGAAGCCATGGCACCGAGAAGACGACCCGTCATCGCTCGAGTCAGGATGAAGAGTCCACCAACCGTAACCATTGCCAACGAAGCATCAACAAACTGAGCACAATGAAGTGGAGTGGTCCCAGTGGCGCTAGCAAAGTATGAGATGATAATGCTAAGGAGCGGCGTGCGAACGCCATGTGCGTTTTGCCATAGTGGGGATATGAGGTCCGCTAGCCGATGGGTGTTCATGATGTCCGATGAGATGCCGCACACGCTCAGAGCATCGTTGTTAAAAGGAAATTGGCTGACGGACAACGGGAGCAGGCGCGTCAGAAAAGCCGAAAGCGATAACACGGCAACGGCGGTCGCGGAACTGAACACCTTGTTCTTGTGTGGAGGCAATGGAGCCATGTGCACCGTCCCTTGTAGTTGCCGCCTTGTAGATGAAGTCGAGGATAGATAATCCTTCTGCGAGTCCAGTTCGAGGTCCAGAGATCACAGTCAGTCATTCCATCGGCGCTATCCGACTGGCATCTCGACCATGAAGAGAGTGATCCGTTCACTCTGATAACTCTGGTAACTTGGAAGGAAATTTAGCGGTGATTCGGAACCAGAATGCCAGTTGGCATATCTGAGTTCTGCCGGAAAGTTCGCATAAAGGATGCCATATACATGCACATACTCCTCAGGCCAATTATTGTCAACCACAACGACAAGGTTCCTGTTCGCTGAAAACAATTGCCTAGTCTTAAGACTGAAATCGCCATAACTAGACAAGATGCTGGTGCCATGCACCATCAGACCCAATACATACATGTCCACCGCTGGCTCATTCTCATACTTATACCATGTCAGCAGATCTCTTGGGAACGTGTCATGCATGAAAGTGACATTGTCCTTCATGTCGTCTGCACTGACATAACCACTCAAGGCGAGTGGAATGCCTCCCCGCAGGAACTTGACATCTGACATGGCCGCAAGTTGCTGTGGCAACACGTATGCATTTGAGATTGCTGGAACGTCATTATAGAACTTGTTCAGGTAATTTGCATCATTGAATATCTGATCTCCCACTTCGACTGTGTCGCCTGTCATTTGCGCAGTTGTGTTCCATCTAGCAGTGGACCACAAAGGGAGAGCAATTGAAGCGGCACACAATACGACGACAAGGAATACAGCGAGTATTCTTCGAGAGGTGTTGCGGAATAGCCCAGAAAGCCACAAAGTGCCAAGGATAGACACAAATGGGGACACGACCATAGATACGTAGAGCGTGTTGCCCAAGAGAGGTATGAACGAGAGAATCACTGCAATTGGAAATAGGGTCGCGACCGTGAGCTTGTGGTTCCTGAGAATGCTAGGAATGCCCATGATTGCTACAATCAGTATGAAGCCGATCTGGTTGGTGTAGCTTACTCCTGCAATCAAGAAGATTGAGAGACCCTTTGGCTCAACATTGAACAGCATGGCCTGCTCCATACTCTTTGCGAGGAATTGAGAGTACTCAAAGAACCCGAAGGAGATGACCGTTATTGCGGAACCGATAGCCAGGAAATACACTGCGACAATTCGTCTGGCCAGCAACCCCGCTCTTGGAGCAACATAGTCCGCAGCAATCGTCGCAAGAACATATGCTGCGCCAAGAAGGAGGAACATTGCCGCCATATGATGCAAGGCAAAGCAGCCCAATCCAGTGACAACAGCGACAATCAATAGTCTGCTCTGGCCAGTGGACGCAGCGCGAAGAGATGCAAATACAGTCAGAGTCATCAACACGATCAAAGGCCCTCGAGCGCTGCCGTCCCAATAAGTAGTATCGACGAACCTTGGTCCTGTTACGGCAAGCAAAGTAGCGAGCAGGAAGAACTCTGGTCGTCGGATGAACTGCCGTGCCAAGCAGAAGACCGCGAGGCAGAAGAGTGTGGAAAGCACGATATCGAAAAGGAGAATACTGACTTGGAGGCTCAGGCCAGTCAAAGAAGCTAACTCTGCAAGAATGAATGGGGTGCCCGAGGGATAAGAGAGCGGATAGTAGCCAATGTAGGAAAGAGGATGGAAGGTCCACTTGGCATACGCATCCTCTTCGATTGCCTTTGCCAGATAATGGATGGTATACGAATCCGTTTGTAAGCGCTCGTGTTCAACGAGGGGGTAGCGCAGCGCTGCAGAGATCAGCACGAGCGCCAACAAGATGAGCAAGACAGTCCTTCTTCTCACAATCGTGCTTACCACTTATCCGACGAATACATTCGAGGTGGCATTCGATTGTCTTCGAGCTATTAATCGCCTTCGCTTGTCCCTGTCTTGATTTTCCCGTGCTTGGAGACGTATCCGAGCAGCAAATACCAAAAAGCTGCTGACCAAGACAGAAACACGATCCACCCTACATTCTCGTGTGCCCAAAGGAGTGCGTCGATTCCCCGGTAGTAGCCTACGATACCGATGATTACCATCCGAAACAAGTTGCCCACGTATGCTACAAACAGCCCGAGAGCCAACACTATAGCGAGAATTCGGTTGGGAAGCCGCTCAAAGATAAGAACAAAGGCGAAGAACGCAGCCAAGAATATTGAGAACGAATAGAGGCCGGCGCAGTATGCCGATATGCCGAGTGTTTGCATCGTTCCGTCGTGAAACTGTATTGTGACATAATTCCCAGATGAACTGGCAGGGATTCCGATCAAATCGAGTGCACCAGCGAAAGGAGCAGCAAGCATATAGTGCACATACCAGTTTCCTATCGTCGACGTACTTCCGCTCGAAGAGAGAGCAGACACCGCCTGCGGCGCCACCAGAAACACAACCACGAGGCCCAAGAATAAAAGCGAGAAGCTCGCCTCAATCTTGAACTTGCGAACAATGAAAGGATAGACTACGAGCATTCCTCCAAGCATAATCGACAGGGTGTCCAGATCTCCAAGTTCAGGCCTGGAGGAAATGTACCTGTTGTACAAGAGCACCAGGACAATCAACAGGCTGCCCAGAGTCACTATGGCATAGTCTCCCCCCAAGAGTCTGACAAAGTAGTCTAGCAACCTGATTCCCGGAGTCCTTTCCGCTTCAGACACTTCGGCAGGTTCGATTCGTGACCTGAAAAGCAACATCAGCAGGAATCCAAAGACAATAGAGAGGACTCCCACAAAGGCCCCGACGTAGGAAAAGAGAATTAGAACCGACAGCCCTTCGAAGATGAGGATGATTCCGAGTATCTGTAACAGCTTTCTCTTTGGCGAATCCTCAGGCGCGAACGCGTCAGCTGTCGCGACAAATCTCTGCCAGACCGAGGCCATCAGAAGCTGGTAGAAACTCCAAGTGGATAAAGGTAACCATATACATTTCGTAACGCATAGCGGTGGTAGCCGCGCTAGGTTAAATGCGGAAACGCCATTTGCGGCCTCAAGGGCATGTCTCAAACCCAGGGACCACAGGGGGGATTCACTGGGGTCGCGCGCACTAGCCGCGATGGCATTCGCGCGGGCTTGGCGTTCTACTCCAGAGCCGGCAAAGAAGAGAAATGGCTCATCAAGGCATCGTTCTACATTGGCGTCACCTCGGCCGTTCTTTGGTACGTTCTCATACTCTACTGGGGATCCATTGGGTTCAGCTCCGAGGAGATCGGTTACATGGAGGCCACGGGCACTGCCGCTGGCCTTGTCACCTATCTCGTCGGCGGCTATCTCGCCGACAAGCTAGGCCGAAGACTATTATTCCTCTTCGGGCTCGTCGCCACCGCCATCGGCCTCGTCATCTTCGTCGGTGAGAGGAGCTTTGCCCCGTTCGTCGTCGCATACACCTTCACGAACATCGGCGGGTCGCTCGCGTGGCCGTGTCTCACCGCCCTAATGGCCGACAAGACCAGCCCTGCCGACATGAAGTACTTCTTCTCAGTCCAGGGGTTCGTGAACCAGATGGGCACAACGCTCGCCACCTTCTTCGGCATCTTCATGCCCGCGTTCCTAAGGGACTCGTACGGCACCGATCTCGTCGCCGGCTACGGTTACGTGTTCCTCATGACCGTCGTTTGCTCGTTCGTGCCGATCATGTACGTGCTACGCGTGACCGAGAAGAACGCCAAGCCCGAGAAGCTGACCGTCCACTTCGACCGGAAGATGCAGAAGATGCTCGCGGTGTACGCCGTCCAGAACGGCCTGTTCGGGGTCGGCGCGGCGTTCGTAATCCCGTGGTTCCCCTTAATCTTCGAGAAGGGCATGGACGCGAACCTGTACGATGTGTCCCTGATGATCACCCTCTCGAACATCGTGCTCGCGGTCGGCTGGCTCGTGGTCCCCAAGTTCGCCGAGATTAGGGGCAGCGTCGTGCTCGTAGCCGTAGCTCAGATCGCCTCCGTCGTGCCGTTCGTGCTCATCCCATACACGAACTCGCTCACCCTCGTCGCCTTTCTCTACACGTTCCGCAACTTCCTGATGATGGTCCCCGTGCCCGTGCTCAACGCGTACCTCGTGAACGTCGTCTCTCGTGAGATCAGGGCATCGTTCCTCTCCCTGAGCCAGCTCGCTTGGATGGCCGGCTTCGCCCCTGCCGTAGCCCTCGCAGGCCACATCTGGAACGACAACTACTCGAAGGCCGAGCCGTTCTTCTACGCCTCGGCGCTGTACATCGTCGCGACCGTGATCTTCTGGGCGTACTTCAAGAACATAACCGACCCAGGCGATGCGAGGAACAACAGCCAGGCCAAGTAAGAAATGGAACGCCCGAGGGCCCAGTTGGGAGAGGTGTTCTGCGGGTCCTTACAAGGGGATTTTGGGGAGTCTCTTCTGTGAGAAGCTTCTGCCCCAACTGCGTGATTCGGAAGTCTTCAGCTGGACCCTCAGGCGCATTTAGCGCGAGTCTTGCGTGCAGGTTTCTCGGAGGTGTCTCTCTTGAGCCTCAGAGCTTCCTCGAGCAGCTGGGACAGCCATTCCTCTTCCCAGTAGCGAATCCTTGCCTCATAAGTCATTGACTCTAGCTCTCCGGACATGGTCTCCTGGCCTCCTGCGTCACTACATATGTCCGTGACCATATATCAACATTATCGGCGATTTATTGGTCATTTGAACACGAAATCACAGAATAGCAATCCTTATGACCAACCAATGGCCGTTCGAATGCAAGCTATTTATAAATGCAAGTCTCTTCTTGGCACCGATGGCGGCCAAGGAGAAGGATGCTGGCGGCGTCGAGCTGGACGATTTGGACATTGACATCCTGAGGAGCCTGAACGCGAACGCTCGAAAGAGTTTCAGGGACATCGCGAAGGAGTTGCACGTTTCCCTCACGACGGTCTCGAACAGGGTCAAGAACATGGAGCGGGAGGGCGTGATCGGAGGGTACATGCCCATCATCGACCCGGCGAAGCTGGGGTACGACATCACGGTCGTCATAGGCATCAAGGTCATCCACGGGAAGATCGTCGAGACCGAGAAGGATCTCGCGAAGGAGGGAGGGGTGTTCGCGGTGTTCGACTCGACCGGCGATTGGGACGCTATCGTGATGGCCAGGTTCCACAACAGGGGAGAGCTGAACACCTTCGTCAAGAAGGTGCTGGACCACGAGAACGTCGACAGGACCTACACCCAGGTCGTGCTCAACGTGACGAAGGATGAGAAGCGCGTGCTAATGTGAGCTTGCGCGAACGATACTCCTGCGCAGTGGGATATATTAACAGGGCATCCGATTAGGTGTACTGACCTCGCCTCATGTGGCGCGTTTGGGAAGGGAGATAAGAGTGGTTCGCAGGCTCGTTCTCGGGGGCCTGTTGGCGGCTTCATTGGCCTTCTGCATGGCTATCGCATCGTTCCCAGCGGCAGCGGCGCAGAGCGAGTATGTCGATGTGGTGTTCGATTTCGTAGACGCTCAGGAATCGTACGCGCCCGGGGAGAACTTCACGATCGAGATCTCAATCACCAACTCCTACGCGAACAACACGATGAACATCTACACGGTCGAGGTCACGGAGATCCTCGCGTACTTCTCGTGGATGGGGCCGAACGAGTGGAACACCACGAACGTCTCGGCCCAGTCGAAGGCGCTGTACCCGGGCGAGATGGAGAGCTTCACGCTCAACTATCAGGTCCCTGACGGTGCTGCTGAGAAGACCTACTCGTACAAGTTCAAGTTGTACTTCGCGCTCACGAGCTCCGCCTGGGGCGACATGGGCGTCCAGTTCACGGAGACATTGCTCTATCGGGATTTCGCCGTCGCCCTGCCCGAACCGATCATCGACGGGGAAATCGACTATGTACCGTATCTGGTCGCGGCCCTGGTGGTTGTCGTGGTCGGAGCTGCCAGCGCGTTCCTGTACTACCGCCGGAAGCGGCCCTCGCCCGAGGCTCCTTCCGTCAGCAACGGACAGGCAATGGGAATGGCGAAGGCGCCTGCGACATCCTCGAGCGAGCTGCCAATCATACACGCCACCCCAGGCGAGCGCTTTCCGATCGAGAGAGGGTTCGTCTACCTAGTCAAGGAGAAGCGCCCGGGGATCGCATTCGCCATGTTCAACGAGGCCGTGAACCGAGGGGCGAAGGGCATGCTCGTCACCAGGGAACACCCCAACCGGCTGAAGCAGTCCCACGAGTTCAGCGCTGCCAAGATCCTCTGGCTCACCCGCAGGGTCGGCGAGGACCATGTCGATCCCACCGATCTGAGCCACCTCAGCATGAACATCTCGAAGTTCATCGAAGCTACGAAGAGGTCCGTCGTGCTCCTGGAAGGGCTCGAGTACCTCATCACGCAGAACAACTTCGAGACCGTGCTCAGGTTCGTGAACCACATGCACGATTTCGTCCTCGCCCACGACTGCGCGATCATCATAGTGCTCGACCCGAGGGTCCTGAGCATGAGGGAGATCGCACTGCTGGAGCGCTCGGCCAAGATCGTCGAGCCCGGGGACCTGAGCGTCGTGAGGTCCGAGCGGCTGGTGGAGACGATCGGGTCGAAGTAGTTCCTGGCCAGCATTTTTCCGACAAAGCCTTATAGCCCCCGAAGTGGTTGCCGCCAACAAGGGATTGGCCAGTTACTGGCCGGGATGCGCTGCACGCCTATCGGGATGCAGGGCGTTCGATTTGATGGATCGGACTAACGGTACCACGGTGAGCGCACGGTAGCAGAGCATCTTCTCGGGGGAGGAGCCCGCTGACTAGCAAGTTGCTGGGGTTGAAGGGCTGCGCGGCAGCTCTAGCTGTGGCGATATCAGCCTCGTTGCTCGTTGTCAACGCGCCTGTCCCTGCGGACATCTTCGATCTCCCGCTGCCTCTGTCACCATTCCCCCAGGCCACTCCTGTCAAGTTCGAGTGGTGGGAAGGGCCGTCTTTGATCGTCTCAAGGGCATCACCCGCAGTGGTCGTCCTTCAGAACGGCGACGTGTTCGTCATCGGCGGGACCACCGCGAACGGCCCGACCGCCACTACTGAGGTCTTCGACGTGAAATCGTCCGCCTGGAAGCTCGGGCCGACGATGAACACCAAGCGCGTGGGCCACACCGCTACCCTGCTGAAGGACGGGGCGGTGCTCGTGGTCGGAGGAGACACGGGAGCGGGGGCTACCGCCTCCGCTGAGATTCTGAACGAGAGCCGGGGCGCGGCCTCCATCGTCTCGAGTATGACCTTCGCGAGGTCCGGGCACTCGGCTGTCCTGCTTGGAGACGGCAAAGTGCTCGTGACCGGCGGCTCTGACTGGGTCACCGGCACCTGGAAGCAGGCAGAGGCGTTCGACCGCTCCACCTTGAAGTGGTCTCCTGCCGGGAGCATGAGCACACCCCGGTTGTTCTTCTCCGTGCATCTCCTGCGTGACGGCACGGCGCTCGCGATCGGAGGTGAAGCGAGCGGCACAAGCGAGAGATACAACTCGACGACGAACTCATGGGGGAGCGTCTCGAAGATGACCTCCCCAAGATACAGCTTCGCGTCGACTATGGTCTCTGGCAAGATACTGGTCGCGGGCGGAGTCGTCACGGACGCTCCCATGAACTCCTCAGAGATGTTCGACCTGGCGACGAACTCGTGGAAGGCCGCCGGCAACATGAGCTCTGCACGAGCGAAGTTCTCGGTCGTGCCTCTTCCGAACGGAGATCTCATCACCGCAGGCTCGTCCAGCAAGCTCGGCACGACCGCAAGTTCAGAAGTCTTCCATCCCGAGACCTCTCTCTGGCTGCCCGCGGAATCTATGAAGACCTCGCGAGGAGCGTACGGCGCGGCCGCCCTTCCCGACGGAGCTGTGATTGTGATCGGAGGGAAGAGCGGGACAGGGATCACGTCCTCGGTCGAGACATACTCGCAGATCGAGTACGAACCTGGGAAGCCGTGCATGCCGATCGATCTCGTCCCGTTCGTGCAGGCCGCGACGGAGCTTCCGGGCAACTCGTCACACGGATTGATCGCGAAGCTGATAGCGGCGCAAGCGCAGTACGATTCTCAGAACTTCAGCGTGTGCCTGAACATCATGCACGCGTTCTACAACCA
>Ga0315296_10004074_pt1 | contig 12047 bp, 9 predicted proteins | sample YL17G14_18_MG_FD_203921 | JGI IMG/M metagenome (GOLD analysis project Ga0315296, IMG submission 203921) | Sediment microbial communities from Yellowstone Lake, YNP, Wyoming, USA - YL17G14_18 | ecosystem: Environmental > Aquatic > Freshwater > Lake > Sediment | place: USA: Wyoming | collected...
CTTCAGTCGCTCCGCTCCTTCAGAATGACACCTATTAAAGAGGGGCTCCGCCCCTCTTAGACTCCATAACTATATCCCTACCCCTTGCTGGAAACGGAAAGGCTGTGGCAGTAGAAGGGCGGGGTCTGTAAAAAGCCTCCCACCCATTTAGTCTCGCTGCCGATGGCGGCAATGTCTTTAAGTATCCTGTAGACATTCCCGGATACCATCGTATCCTTTACTCTACCCACTATTTTACCATTTTCTACCTTGTAACCCAGCAAAACGTTGCCGCTGAAATCACCTCCCAGGATGTTGCCCTGCTCCGCCCCCATGAGCTGCTCGACGACCAGCCCTTCTTTGATATCCTGCACCATATTATCGAAGGCTGTTTTACCGGGGGTAATGACCAGGGCGCTGGCAGCCGGTGCCGGCAGGCCGCCGCGACCGCGACTACCGTTGCCGGTGCTTCTGGTGCCGGCCAGGGCCGCCGTTTGCAGGTCGTAGAGAAATCCGGCCACGACTCCCTTTTTTATGAGGTGTGTGCGCTGGCTGGACACTCCCTCGTCGTCGCAGGGCCGACTCCCCGGGCGGTAGGCGACCATCGGGTCGTCCCGGAGGCTGAACTTTTTATCAAAGACCGGTTCTCCCAGCTTATTGCCGACTGGTGAAGCCCCCTCGAGGACAATCTTGCCGTTGAAGGCGGATATCAGGGGCATTATCAGGGCACTGGCGACCCCGTTGGGGGTGAAGACCACCGGTATCTGTTTCGTCGGTGCTTTAGCCCGGTTCTTCGCCAGGTCGAGCTGTCTGAGCACCATGTCGGTTACTTTTTGGGGGTCGGATAAGGGGTGGCAGGAACTCTCGCTCTCGCCGACGAAGAGCATGTCTGTCTCGCTGACAAGGTTGCCTTCGATATCGAGGGAGAAGAAGCTTTTACGGTATTCCGCCTGCCCTCCACGGGAATTGATGATACGCACCGAGATGACGCCCCGGCTAACTCCGGCCTCGCACATGATACCCGGCGTGTGGCCGGTAACGGCGGCTATCATCTCTTCGCCGAGACGAATCATTTCTTTGATGGATACGACCTCCACGGCAGGGTCGAAGATGTCCACCTTCGGAAAGGCCGCAGTATCGGGCAGTTGAAACCTGGCCTCGGTGCCGAACTCGGCGGTCTCCACGGCATTCCTGACCAGTTCCTGCTCGTCGCCCGTCCCGGTGGTCGTGGCATAGCCAATTTTGCCGTCCTTGATGATACGCAGGGCGACGCTCGTTGACTGGTTAGTCTGGAGCTGCTTCAAACGGTTGGCTTCGAATCTGACCTGGGTCTCTTCGGAGGAAACCTGAAAGACTTCGGCCTCACTGGCGGTTTTTTTCGCCCGGGCCAGGATGTGTTCCATTTACTTACCTCCGACCAGGCAGCGCTGGATGCGGATATGGGGACTGCCGTTGGATACCGGCAAAGGCATCTGCCCCCCTTTACCGCAGCCGCCGCCCTGGTTCATGTCAAGGTCGTTGCCGATGACATCGATATTTTTAAGAGTGCTGAAAACGTTGCCGGTAAGCATGACCGGTCGGAGCGTCTCGGCGATTTTGCCGTGGCGAATCATGTAGGCTTCGCCGGCCGAGAAGGTAAACATTTCCATGCTGGTCATGCCGCCATACCAGTTCTTGGCGTAAATACCCTCCTTGATATCGGCTATCATGTCCTTGAAGGAAATAGTCCCCGGCTCGATATAGGTATTGGTCATGCGTACGATGGGCGGGTAGCGGTAGTTGATAGCCCGCGCATTACCCGTGGGTTTCTCGTTCATCTTGGCGGCGGTCTCTCGCGAGTGTAGCCTGCCGACCAGTTTCCCCTCACGTATCAGGTAGGTCTTGACGGAGCGGACGCCCTCGTCATCATATTTATAGCTTCCTCGCAGCCCCGGCTCCGCCGCCGAGTCGACGATATTAAGGTGCTCGACGCCGAACTGTTTGCCCAGCATCATAATCTCCCGCAGGCGGTCGTTCTCATAAACGAAGTCGGACTCGGACAGGTGTCCGAAGGCCTCATGCACGAAGACGCCCGCCAGGATGGGGTCCAGCACGACGGTATATTCGCCACCTTTGGCCTGCGGTGCCGATAACAGAGCCACGGCATTCCTGGCCATCTCTTTTACCTGCTCGTGGAGCCCTCGTATGGCGCTGAAGTCCCCCCGGCTTCCCAGGCTAAGGCCGACCTGCTGTACTTCGCCGTCTTTAGCCGCGATGGCCGTCAGCCGCAGGGTAACATCGGCCCTTTCCTGTGTGATATAACTGCCTTCCGAGCTCAGGAAAATGACCTTCTTGCTGCTGTCCGAGTAGCCGATAGTCGAGGTCTGTATCTGCGGTATGCTCCAGATTATTTCGTTATACTCGTCCAGCAGGTTTTTCTTTTCCGCCAGGGGGATAGTAACCGGATTTTTGGCCACTCCGCTCGGTATGCTATCTAATACCGACTCTAAAGGCGCCAGCTGGCTCTTACCACGGCCGGAGGACTGTGCCTGCTCTAAAGCCAGAGATATGCGGTCGGAGAGTTTGTCGAGGTCGTTAAAGCTGGTAAAGCCCCACCCCCCTTTCACCAGGGCCCGCACGTTGCCACCGGAAGCGGTAGAACGTCCGATGGACTCCAGTCCCTTGCCCCGGTAGGTGATATGGCTGGTCTGGCTCTCCTCGAGACGAGCCTCCAAATAGTCAGCGCGGCGCTTTTTCAATTGGTCAGCCAGACTTTGGGCGATGGCATCAATTTCCGGCATAGTAACCTCGGTGAAAAGTTGAGAAGGTTTACAGTTAAGTAAGTTTAACGGATATAGGCGGGAGTGTCAATTTGGATAGAGAGAGACAGCAAGAACTTTACCTTGACACATATGAGCCTGTTAGCTTAAACTATTTAAGGAATTTTCTTCTCAGGTGGAGCCCCAATCACCTCAATTAACGAGAACAGGTACGCTATACGAAACGTCCAAGCGAGCAGAGAGGAGATAAGACCGTGACCTACAAAACTTTACTCTATGAGAAAGCCGATGGCATCGCTAAAGTTTCACTCAACCGCCCGGAAGCGTTAAACGCTCTCAACAGCACAGTTTACACCGAGCTTTACGATGTATTTGAGGAGATTGAAAACGACGATGAAGTGCGGGCGGTCATCCTGAGGGGAAGCGGGGAGAAAGCGTTCGCCGCGGGGTCTGATGTTGCCGAGATGGTGAATATGAACACGCTAGAGATACAAAAGTTCATGGCGACCATACGCAAGGCGTCCGACCGCATCTACTCGCTGAGCAAGCCGACCATCGCCGCCATCAGCGGCTATGCCCTCGGCGGCGGCTGCGAACTGGCGATGTGTTGCGACTTGCGCATCGCCTCAGAGAAGGCACGGTTCGGGCAGCCGGAAATTAACCTGGGGCTGATTCCCGGCGCTAGCGGTACACAGCGTTTACCCCGGCTCATCGGGGTGGCTAAAGCTAAAGAGATGATTTTCATGGGGGACATGATTGACGCCGCCACCGCCCTGAACCTGGGGCTGGTGAATAAAGTGGTGCCGCCGGAGAAGCTGATGGAAGAAGCTATGGCGTGGGCTAACAAACTGACGAGCAAGAGCAGCCCGGTGCTGGCGATGGCCAAGCTGGCCATCAATACCGGCATCGACACCGATATTAACTCCGGGCTAAGCATAGAAGCACGGTGCGACGCCCTCTGTTTCGCCACCGAAGACCAGAAAGAGGGCATGAAGGCATTCATGGAGAAAAGAAAAGCGGTATTTAAGAACAAGTAACCTTAGCTACAATGTCATTCCCGCGAAGGCGGGAATCCAGAGGGGGAAGGGTGGCTGGATTGTCGGGTCAAGCCCGACAATGACAGTTTTAAACGTTTTGTTAATAACAAGAAGGAGGTTAGCTACCGTGGCGATTAAAAAGGTGTTTGTCATTGGCGCCGGGACGATGGGCAACGGCATAGCCCAGGTAAGTGCCCAGGCCGGCTACGACGTGGTGATGTCCGATATCAAGGACGAGTTCATTAAGAAGGGCATGGCTGCCATTGAGAAGAGCCTCGACCGCATGGTGAAGAAGGGCACGATGCAGGAGGGCGAGAAGACCACCATCATATCCCGCATCAAGACTACTCTGGATATGAAGGATGCTAAAGATGCTGACATGGTCATCGAGGCGGCGCCGGAAATACTGGAATTAAAGAAGAACATCTTCAAACAGCTCGACGAGATATGCAAGGCGGATGCCATCCTGGCCACCAATACATCATCCCTCCCCATCGGTGAAATCGCCGCTGCCACCAAACGTCCGGGGAAGGTTATCGGCATCCACTTCATGAACCCGGTGCCGGTAATGAAAGGCGTTGAAGTAATACCTGGTCGGCACACCGCCGCTGATGTCCTGGAAGCCTCCAAGGAATACGTGAAGAAAATCGGCAAGGAACCGTGCGAAGCCAGGGATTACGCCGGTTTTATCGTCTCCCGTCTGGTGGACGCCTTGATGAACGAGGCCTTCTACTGCGTCATGGACGGCAACAAGCCTGAAGAGGTGGATAAAGCCGTAAAACTCTGCCTGAACCACCCCATGGGCCCGCTGGAGCTCTGCGACCTGGCCGGCGCCGATGTCGTCATGCACGGCCTGGAGACGATGTATGAAGAATTCGGCGAGAGGCTGATGCCCGCCCCGCTTTTGAAGAACATGGTCCGCTCCGGCGACCTCGGGCGCAAGACCGGCCGCGGCTTCTATGATTATACGCAAAAATAGAATATTAGATAGTTTATATACTCAATCAGGAAAGGAACGGAAAGAAATAATATGGCAAACAATAATGATGTCGTCATCGTCAGCGCGGCAAGGACGCCGTTTGGGAGATTCGGCGGCTCGCTGCGGGATATCGACTATTACGAACTGGGCGCTATCCCGATGCGCGAGGTCGTCAAGAGGGCAAATGTCAAACCGAATGTTGTGCAGGAGGTCTTCTGGGGCGTAGGTGATACCTCGGCCTGCCGTGACCCTTATACGCCAGTGGCCGCCCGCCAGTCACTCATCCGGGCGGGGCTTCCCCACGAGACGGTATCCATCTCCTTCGATATGGCCTGCGTCTCCGCCATGCATGCCATCAAGCTGGCGGCCATGGAGATGAAAGCCGGGGAGATAGAGGTTGCCATCGCCGGGGGTGCCACTTCTTTCGGGCAGTCTCCCCTCGTTGTCAGGGGGCTCAGGTTCAACGGCTACAGACTGACCGACGTCAAAATGGAGGACCCGCTGGTAGCCCTCGGCTATAAGGATTTCAATCCCGTTTCCGTGGATAGCGATAATGTCGCCAATGAGTATGGGTTCACCAGGAAAGACTTGGACGAATGGTCGCTGCGCAGTCACCAGAACTACGGCAAGGCCTGGAACGCCGGCAAGTTCAAGGAAGAGATTATGCCCCTCCCCATACCCCAGCCCAAGGGCGAGCCCAAGATTCTGGACATCGACGAGCAGTATCGCGCCGATACCACGTTGGAGAGGTTGGCCTCCCTGAAAACGGTCTATAATACCCGCATGATAACCGCCGGCAACGCTCCCGGTCTGAACGACGGCGCCACGGCGATATTACTCATGACCCGCCAGAAGGCTAAGGAACTCGGCCTGGAGGTCCTCGCTACCGTGGTTGCCTCAACATCTATCGCCATAAATGCCAGCCGTATGCCGGAGGGTCCCGGCTTTGCCATGCTGAAAGCCATCCAGAAGGCAAACCTGACCTTCGACGACATAGCGGTCATGGAGATAAATGAAGCTTTCGCCTGCGTGCCGCTCGTATCTATGAAGGTCGCCGCCGGTGGGAACGATAAGAAATATAAGGCGCTGGTGGAAAAGATGAACATCAACGGCAGCGCCGTCGCCATCGGGCACCCCAACACCGCCAGCGGCGCCCGGATTGTCATGAACCTGATGTACGAGTTGAAGCGGCGGGGCGGCGGCTACGCCATGGGCTCTCTCTGCGGAGGGCTAGCGCAGGCCGATGCCTGTATTATTAAGGTGGAATAGTACTGGAGGTTATTTATTGTCGTCATTGCGAGGAAGTCCCGACAAAGTCGGGGCGACGAAGCAATCCCAATCAATGCATTAAGCTATCTTTGAGATTGCTTCGCCTTCACAGATGCGCTGTGAATGGTCTCGCAATGACATAGTAACGAAACCAACAGTAGGTAAAAACAAAAAGGAGTATTGCATGGAATTATCCAAATTTTCTTTAAAGGGAAAGGTAGCAGTCGTCGTCGGGGGGGCGGGGGATATTGGCCACGCCATTGCGGTAACTTTCGGTAACGCCGGTGCCGATGTGGTCGTCACCAGCCGCAAGCTGGAGAACCTGCAAAAGGTCGCCGATGAAATCAAGTCCAGGGGCAGCAAGGCAATGGCCATCGCCTCTCATATCGCCAAGCTGGAAGAAATTCAGAACCTGGTCAAGCAGGTGATGGACAACTTCGGCCGTATTGATATCCTGGTCAATAGCTCCGGCGCCAGCTTTATCGTCCCGCTGATGGAAATCGAAGAGCGGACCTGGGACCACGTGATGAACATCAATCTCAAGGGTCCTTTCTACCTGTGCCAGAAGGTGGCACCCGTCATGAAAGCGCAGGGCGGCGGCAGCATTATCAATATCACTTCCTACCTCGGCACGAGGACGGAAGAAAACCTGGGCGCCTACTGCGTCAGCAAGGCGGCCATGATGCACCTGACCCGCGTCATGGCCAAGGAGTGGGGCAAATATAATATCAGGGTGAACGCCATCGCTCCCGCCTGGGTACACAGTCACCTGGCCGACCCCTTTTTGCAGCAGCCGGGAATAAACGAGAGAATGTTGAGTCAGACTGTTATCGGGCGCTTCGGTGAGCCTGACGACATAGCGGCAATTGCCCTTTACCTGGCGTCCGATGCCGCCGCCAATCAGACGGCCGGTATCTTCCCGCTGGATTACGGTATGCTCACCTAGGCTTGAGGTCGTTTATGAACCGCTCATGGTGAGCCTGTCGAACCATAGCGGTATGGGACCCACAACCTTCGACAGGCTCAGGGTGAGCGGAAAAATGTGGAACCAAACGACCTTTAGACTTGATAATAAAATAAAGGAGGCATCGAAATGTCTTTAAAAGGTAAAGTTGCTCTGGTAACCGGGGCAAGGCAGGGCCTGGGGAAGTCCATCTCTCTGGGCATGGCTGAGGCCGGGGCCGACCTGGTGATTTGTGACCGCGTTATTGATGACGGTAAGCTGGCCGAGACTGCCAAGGAGATTGAGGCTCTCGGGCGGAAGACGCTGTCTCTTGGCGGCGATATCACCGTCGAGGATGATGTCAATAATATCGTCAATAGGTCCATAGAGAAGTTCGGCAAAATTGACGTGCTGGTGAATAATGCCGGCGTCACCGCCCAGGACTCTTTCCTCCAGCTTCCGTACCGGAGATGGCGGCTGATTCTGTCTGTCAACCTGGACGGCACCTTCCTCTGCTCCAAGGTAGTCCTGCCGCACATGCTGGAGAAGAAGAGCGGCATGATTATCAACGTCTCCTCGATACTGGCGCACCAGATACGCATGAACATCGCCTACGGCGTTACCAAGGCCGGCGTGGAGAGGTTTACCCTCGGCCTAGCCAGGGAAATGCGGAAGGAAACGGACATCGCCATCACCTGCATCCGGCCCTACTTCGTCAAGACAGAGGTCGTCATGAGCTTTATGGAAGGCCGGGATACCAGCGACTATGAAGAGCCGATAATCTGGCAGAAATACCCGGCGATGCTGGCCGGCGCCGACCCGCAGGAAGTAACCGGCAAAATATGGGATAAGGCCGCCCTCGAGGAGAAGTTCGGGAAGATAGAGGTTTAGTCAGGGGCAATCGCCCTCGCGTTTAAAGAATCTAAAGCCCGGCCGGGGAAGTGCGGAGAAGGCTATTTCTTTCTTATGTTTTTCAAGGCTGACACGAAAGCCATACCGCCAAGTAGCGCGGCTACTATCAGGAACATCCACCACCAGCTGCTAAGAAATCCTTTATCGGTTGAAGAGGTGGTGGGCAGCTTGACGGTCTTAGCCGCCGGTGTTTCCGGCTTCCCAATTGTTATTGTCCGGGATTTGGTATTATTGGTTTCGTTGCTTTCGAGGACCGTCTGGTTAGTATCGATAAAAGCGCTGATTTCATGGGGACCTGTCATAGCCTTCCAGGCGAAATCCGCAGTAGCTATGGCGCCCGTGTCTATCTTTGGTATATCGAGAGAACCCAGGGGAGAGCCATCAACAGATAAGGCCAGGCGCGGATTCAGGGCTTTATCTCTGCCCCGGTTCTCGACTTTCACGGTAATGGTTACGTTATCACCGGCGTTGGCGCTCAGCGGCGCACAGGTAATTGCCTTGATAGTCAGGTCGGGAGCAATAGTCGTGAAAGATAAAACTTTATTATTATTGTTTTCGTCGAGCTCAGTAACCGCATTATTAGCGTCGATGGTGACGTTGGCTGTATGAGTCCCCCCCCCGAGAATAGAGCTGAATTTGTATTCCGCGATGTCACCCGCCGGTATCGGTGTTATGTCTGCCAAAAGGGCAGGGTTCTTATCAATGGAGTACTTCAATTGAGAGCTGCCGGCGATACCGGTGCCCTGGTTTTTTATCGTAATGGTGAAGTACACATCGTCATTCGTCATCGGATTCTCTATAAGCCAGCCGATATTCTTAATAACCAAATCCGGGGTCAGCGTCGCAAACTTTATCTCTTTATCATTATTGGTCTCATCGGACTCGATAACGAGGTTATTTGCATCGGTCGATATTTTGATATTGTGTATGCCTGCTTCAGCGACCCAGTTGAATGTCCTGGTGACCGTGTCTCCGGCATTTATCTCCGGCAGGTCCTTGGAAGCGACAGGTAAACCATCGATGTTACAGGCTACCTGCGACTTTTGAGTCTTGCTGACGCCCTGGTTTTTAATAGTTGCGGTAATAATCACACTATCGCCAATTTTAGCGTCGGGCGGCGAATAGGTAATGTCCTGTACTACCAGGTCGGGCGGGGGGAGATTTACCATCTTGGTGTTATTGTTTTCATCATACTCTGATATTTGATTATTAGAGTCGACAACTATTCCGATGGTATGTTGACCTTCTATAGCTGCCCAGAGGAAGTGCTCCGTGGTCACGCCGCCGGCATCCAGTTGCCCGATATCTTTATAGCCGACATTAGCACCGTCAACATAATAAGCTATACGCGATGGGCTGGCGCTTAAACTTCCCTGGTTTTCTATATTGATATCGAAGGTAACCTCGCTGCCGGCAGTTATATCCGGTGGTGACCAGGTAATATTGGTAATGGTTAAATCGGGCATGTTAGGGGTAATTGTTATCGAGCTTTCATTGTTTTTTTCATCGCTTTCAGCAATACTTTTATTGTAGTTAGCGTATGCCTTGAAGATGTGGCGACCGTCCTGCATTTTCCAGGTAAAGGTTTTTTCGGTGGAAGCGCCGGATGCCAGACTGTAGATATGTTCTAAGTTCAGTAAAGAATCATCGATATAGCAGGCGACTTTAAAGTTTTCGGCCTTACCGCCGCCTTGATTTTTCACGGTTACAGTGAAAGTGACGGTATCGCCTTCGGTCGGATTTTCCGGCGAGTAGTCGATGCTGGCAATTATCAGGTCTGGCGGAATGATGGATATAGTCTTGGTGAGTTTGTTGTTATCTTTGTTGCTCTCGATTAGTTTATTATCGTAATCGACTTGAACGCTGACAGCGTGGGAGCCGCCTTCAGCCACCCACAGGATGGTCGTAGTCGATTGAGCCTCGGATGCGATTTCCGGGATGTTCGGGTAAACGACGGCCTGGCCGTCAATATAGCAGACAGCCCGGGATGCTTCTGCCCGGCCGCTGCCCTGATTTTTTATCGTTATGGTGAAGGTAACATTATCGCCGACACCGGCCACTGATGGCAACCAGGTGATATCGTTCACAAAAAGGTCGGGAGCCAGGGTCTGCAAGGATGCGGTTTTTTCATTATTGGTCTCATCGCTTTCGGTTACTTTCTGATAGTAATCGATGATTGCTTTAATTTCATGTGCTTCGGCCGTGGCTGTCCAGGTGATGGTAATGTTTCCCGAGGTACCGGCATTCGTGGAGTTGACGGAAATTGACGACTGATATACTCCATCGATATTGTAAGCCAGATGACAGGGGTCGGCTCGACCGCTTCCCTGGTTTTTAATGGTGACCGTGAAGGTTACGGCGTCGTCCTTCGATGGATTCTCCGGTAACCAGGTAATAGCCTGAATAGTCAGGTCCGGCGGGAGGGTCGAGAAGGTCACCTTAAGTTCATTATTCGTCTCATCGCTTTCTCTAACGTTGTTCGGTTCGTCGATAACCGCTTTCAAGGAATGCTGGCCTGTAATAGCTGTCCAGGTATAGGTCGCGGTGAGAGAACTGCCCGGGTTGATGGCGGCAATGTCCTGAAAGCCCCTGGAATTCTCATCAATGTAAAAAATTACCTTGGTGTACTGGGATTTACTGCTGCCCTGGTTCTTGATGGTAATACTGAAGACGATGCTATCGCCTTTTGATGGATTGCTCGGCGACCACGTTATGGACTGGACAATCAAATCAGCGGCCTGCGTCGTCAGGGTGAAGGTCTTCGTGTTGTTGTTTTCGTTGGTTTCTGTGATAAATCCGCTGGAGTCGGCAACTGCCTTGATGGTGTGTGAGCCCTCTACCGCCTTCCACGTGAATACTGCGGTCGTCATGACACCGGAATTAAGAGGGTCAATGGATTTTGTGTCCAGGATGGTACTGTCAGCATAACATACGACGTTACTGAGGCCGGCTGTAGCTGTACCCTGGTTTTTGATGGTTACCGTAATCGTTACGGTATCATCGATAGCCGGGTTTTCCGGTGACAGGCTGATATTCTGCACGATAAGGTCGGGGCCTGTATCGGCAGAGACCACCGAATGGTAAGAGCTGAACGCAGTAATACCCAGAAGAATAGATAAAAATACTACAAGAGTTCTGGCGATAATTTTCTTCATGATTTCCGGGTAACCGGACAAGGAAGGTGTCCTCCAGTTCAGGCATATTAAATGTTCCTTTTAATTGTAGAGTTCTATGAGATAGTAACCAATAGTCCTTTAGTAAGGTATGGGAAGGTGATTTAGTACTATGTTATTACTCTCTATCGCATCAAGGAGGGTTGGTAGGGGGTTCTGATGACTTTATTCTTTGACAATGGCCCAGGCCGGGCAGTAGTTATTTTCGATACAGGCTCCACACTCGGTGCATTTATCCGGGTCGATGATGTAGCTCTTCTCGCCTTCGGTGATAGCATCGTTGGGACACTCGTAGAAGCAGCCGCCGCACTTGACACAATCTTCGGTGATTTTATAGGCCACGATGGACTCCTTCAGGGCCGGTCTCGAAAGAGCCAGCGGTATTTGCTCTATGTATATTATACGATATACGGGAATGTCTCAAACTGAGATTATTTATTTTCATGTCATTCTCGGCCTTGAACCGTCCTTCTCAGGAAGGACTAGACTACCCCTCCCCCTACGGATTCTTCGTCCCGATTATATCGGAACTCAGAATGACAGTGTGGGAGTACTGGATTCCCGCTGGAGTTTACCCCGATTTCATCGGGGCGGGAATGACAATTGTGGAAGACTGGAATGACACACAACCAATACTAAATTTATATTGTGGGTAAAGGATGGGAGGGGACATGTAATTTTTCCTAGCGCAGGCGGCTGACCGCCATGTAAACGCCGAGTCCGAGGCTGACAAGGTCGATAGTGATGCTAGGCCCTATGGATGGTATTCGCCCGAAAGTGAAAATATTGACCACATAGCTCACAGCAACCGCTATGCCCCCCACCGCCGCCAGCCAGGGGCTTCTCTTCCGATTGACGGAGAGGCCGGTCACCTCGCCGATGGCATAGCCGGTGCCGGCTGCCAGTAACAGATTGAGGTAGAAGAAAGGAACAAAGTTATTGATGACACCCCAGATAAGTCCGGTAACAATTGCTATCCCCAGCGCCGTGCCGATA
>Ga0315296_10004075_pt1 | contig 12046 bp, 13 predicted proteins | sample YL17G14_18_MG_FD_203921 | JGI IMG/M metagenome (GOLD analysis project Ga0315296, IMG submission 203921) | Sediment microbial communities from Yellowstone Lake, YNP, Wyoming, USA - YL17G14_18 | ecosystem: Environmental > Aquatic > Freshwater > Lake > Sediment | place: USA: Wyoming | collected...
ACGGCGAGGCCGCCGGCGCTGAGTCCGAAGACATAGGCCCGCTCGCCGTGCTGCGCGATGTCCAGCCCCAGGACCTCCTCCTCCTCCGAGACGCGCAGGCCCAGGGTCAGGTCCAGGACCTTGAGGATGAGGAGCGTTGCAGCGAAGGAGTAGCCCATCGTTGCGCCGACGGCGACAAACTGGGTGCCCAACTGGCCGATGTTTCCGTGGATGGCGCCGTTGGTGCCTCCGACCGCGGCAACGGCGAAGATGCCCGCGGCGATCATGCCCCAGGCGCCGCCTACGCCGTGGACGCCTACCACGTCTAGCGAGTCGTCGAGGTGGAGGCGGGCCCGCAGACGCACGGCGAAGTAGCAGAAGGCGCCCGCGCCCACACCGATCGCAAGGGCCGGCATGGTGTCCACGAAGCCGGAGGCAGGCGTGACGGCGGCCAGGCCGGCCACGGCGCCAGCGGCCGCGCCCACGATGCTGGGCTTCGCTGAGAAGATCCAGGTTAGCACCATCCAGGTGAGGGCACCTGCGGCGCCCGCCACGTGCGTGACGACGAAGGCGTTGGCTGCCTGGCCATTGGAGGCCACAGCGCTCCCGGCATTGAAGCCGAACCAGCCGAACCAGAGTAAGGCTGCCCCCAGCACCACCATGGTGATGTCGTGGGGCTCCATGGGTTCTCGCCCGTAGCCGAGCCGCTTGCCGTACAAGAGGGCGGCGGCCAGGGCGGCGATGCCGGCGTTGACGTGCACCACGGTGCCGCCAGCGAAGTCCAGAACCCCCCGCTCCCGCAGCCAGCCGCCCGAGGCCCATACCCAGTGGGCAATCGGTGCGTAGACGACGAGAGACCAGACAGCCATGAAGACCAGAAAGGTGCTGAACTTGGCTCTCTCGGCGAAGGCGCCCGTGATAAGGGCCGGCGTGATGACGGCGAACATCATCTGGAAGATCATGAACGCCTCGTGAGGGACCGTGGTGGCGTAGGTGTCGCTGGGTTCCTGGCCTACGCCCCTGAGGCCAAACCAGTCCAGGCCGCCTATGAAGTGACCGCGGTCGGGCCCGAAGGCCAGGCTGTAGCCCGCTATCACCCAGATAACGCTGATGAGGCCAATGACGATGAAGCTTTGCATGATGGTGCCGAGGACGTTCTTGTTGCGCACCAGCCCCCCGTAGAACAAGGCTAGCCCCGGCGTCATCAGCATGACCAGCGCCGACGAGATCAGTACCCAGGCCGTGTCGCCGCTGTCGATAGCGGGCATGCGAATTGCCTCCTCCCTGGACGCAGACTTCTGGGCCGGTCCCTCGTTGCGAAGGCTACAGGGACATTGTTACGGCGACGTTACGCGGCCTTTACGAGGAGGTTAAGAAGATGAGGGCACGGGCGGCGACGGGAGCGCCCTCAGGGGGAGACCTTGAAGCGGTAGCCGACGTTGCGCACCGTCTCGATGAAGCTGTGGTCGGCGTCCTCCAGCTTGCTGCGCAGGCGTCGGACGTGGACGTCCACGGTGCGAGCGCCGCCGTAGAACTCGTAGCCCCAGACGTGGTTGAGGAGGGCCTCCCGGGTGAAGACACGGTCCGGGTGGGTGGCCAGGAAGCGCAGTAGCTCGTACTCCTTGTAGGTGAGTTCGACGGGGCGGCCGCTCAGGAAGACGCGATAGCTGCTGACGTCCATGACCAGGTCGCCGCAGCGAACGGCCTTGTTGGAGTCGGCTCCGGTGCGCCGCCAGAGGGCACGGCGCAGGCGGGCCACCAGCTCGGCGCTGGGGGTGGGCCAGACCAGGAAATCGTCCACCGCCAGCGTGGAGTCGAGCGACTCCACCTGCTCGGGGGTCAGGAGGACGATAGTGGCCGTCTGGCCAAGCCGCAGGTCGCCGGCCAGCAGCTCCCGGGCCAGAGCGTCGTTGGGCTGGTGGATGAGGTTGATGAGGACAGCGTCGGGGAGCGTCTCGCCCTCAAGGTGGGAGGCGGCTTCGCTCGAGGGGCAGGTGAACACAGCGTAGCCCGCCGCCTGGAGTTCGCGGGCCAGGGGCTGAAGGTCTTCGCTGGCCTCGACGAGCAGGATGCGATTCATAGCTTGTGCCGCCGTCCAGTATAGCAGAAGTGTTCGAGGAGCTCGGACGGGGATATCGGGGGCATGCCGGTGCCAGTGCGCTATCGACTGGTTCTCGCTGGATCTTGGGGGGCTGCGAAACGCCCTGAGGGGTTCAGCAGGCGCTGCCCCTGCCGAGGATGGATATGAGGGCTACTCCGGCCACTCGCTTTTTTTGGCCCGTTTTTGTAGGGGCACCAGGGTCGCGCGGGGTGGTCCTCTTGCTGTCTATGGAGGCGCCACGCCGAGCCCTTTTGCTGGTCGGGATACCTCCCGGCCAGGGCGCTGTTGCCGCGAACCTGCCCGTGCTAGAATAGCCTCTCCGGAGCCGGTGTAGCTCAGTGGTAGAGCAGCCGCTTCGTAAGCGGCGGGTCGGTGGTTCGAATCCACTCACCGGCTCCAGAAGAAGTCCGCGCGGCCACGACCTGCCTTCCCCCCCCTCACCCCCGCATGAGGCCTCCTCCGTCCACCACGAGGGTCTGGCCGGTGGCGAAGTCCGCCCCCTCGATGAAGCTGAGCACCGCCTGGGCGATGTCTGCGGGGGTGCAGACCCGGGCCAGGGGCGTCCCCTGTGCAACGCGCTCCTTGAGCCCCTCGTAGTCTTTGGCTTCGGGGCGGGCCGAGTGCCAGCGCGTATCGATGAAGCCCGGCGCCACGCAGTTCACGCGCACCTCCGGCGCGAATGTCCGCGCAAAGGCCATTGTCAGGTTGATGACGGCGGCCTTGGAGGCGCAGTAGGCGATGGAGCTGCCGACACCTGTGATGCCAGCCACCGACGAGATGTTGACGATGCAGCCGCTGCCCTGCTCCTTCATGTGCGGGACCACGGCCCGCGAACAGAAGAACACTCCCTTCACGTTGACTGCCAGGATGCGGTCCCATATTTCCTCGGTCAAACCCTCAAGATCTCTGAAGTCGACGAAGCGGGTGATGGCGGCGTTGTTGACCAGCACGTCCACCGACCCGAAGCGGTCCAGAGCCCGCCTCACCATGTCCCGCACCTGGTCGTCCTGGGAGACGTCCGCGCGCACCACCAGCGCCTGAGCCCCCAACGCCTCGATGTCGGCTGCCGTCTGGAGCGCCTCCGCCTCCGAGCGCGTGTAGTTGATGACCACGTTAGCCCCGCGCCTGGCCAGCTCCAGGGCGGTGGCCCGGCCCACTCCCACCGCCGACCCCGTGACGATGGCTGCCTTGCCCGAGATGTCCACGTAGCTCCTCCTTCCATTTGAGTCGGGGTTGCCCGGCTCAAACTGTTGGCCAGCAGATCATCATGCAGCGCCGTCGGGGCCGTCAACAGGGCGGTGCTTCTGGCAGTCGATGCGCTAAGATGGCCGCATGCAACAAGGTAGGTCCCAGGCGTACCCGGTTCTGGCCATCGGCGTGGTCGCTGTCTCCTGCGCGGCCGTCCTCATCCGAGAGGCAGATGCCCCCGCGCTGGTCATCGCGGCCTATCGGCTGGGGCTGGCCGCAGTGCCCACGGGAGCCCTGGCCCTGGCGACGGGCCGCTACCGCGCACCTCGAGACGGCCTGCTGGCGTGGCCTCTCCTGGCGGGCGCGTTCCTGGCGCTGCACTTCGGCTTCTGGATCGCGTCGCTCCAGCAGACCTCGGTGACGACATCGGTGGTGCTGGTGACGACGAATCCGCTTTTCGTGGGGCTCGCCTCGCCGTTTGTCCTCCGCGAACGGGTGTCGGCGGCGACGTGGACGGGCATCGCCATAGCGACAGCGGGTGCGGCCTTGATGGCTGCCGAGGACGTGGGCGAGGGTATGGGGACGCTGGTGGGCGACCTGTACGCGCTGCTGGGAGCGGTCTTCGGAGCGGGCTACCTGATGATGGGGCGGCTGGCCCGGCCGAGGATGTCCTGGGTGGGATACGTGGGCACTGTCTATCCGGTAACGGCCGTGTTGCTGGTGCTCGCCGTGCTGGTGGCAGGAGAGCCGTTCACGGGCTACAGCACGAAGACGTTCGTCATGCTTGGCTTGCTGGCATTGGTGCCCCAGCTCGTCGGCCACTCCGCCATCAACTGGGCCCTGGCCTACGTCCCCGCGGCCCTGGCGGCGGTGGCGATTCTGGGTGAGCCGGTGGGGGCGGCGATCCTCGCTGCCCTCGTCCTGAAGGAAACGCCGAGCGGCTTCGAGGTCGCTGGGGCGCTGCTGGTGCTGGCAGGCGTCTACAGGGCGCTGCGTCCGGACCGGCTGCTGCCCGCGGCCGGGCTCGGCTGAAGAGGCGTTCATCCTCCAAGTTTCAGAGATGCTCGAGAGGTGCAGGCCGGCTATCATCGCCCCGGGCATTCTGAAGACGGTGTCCGAAATGCGGGGGTAGAAGGAAATGCCTTCCCAAGCAGCATCACCGCAAGACCTGGAATTTCAGCCCGTGACCCCTGAACGCTGGCGAGACCTCGAGGCTCTGTTCGGGGAGCACGGCGCCTACGGCGGCTGCTGGTGCATGTGGTGGAGGTTGACACGCTCCGAATTCGCCAAGCAGCTAGGTCAAGGGAACAAGGAGGCCTTGAAGAGAATAGTTGACGCCGGCGAAGTCCCAGGTCTCTTAGCCTATGCTGATGGTCAGCCCGTTGCCTGGTGTTCGGTAGCCCCGAGAGAAACGTTCCCGGCTCTGGAGCGCTCTCGCACCCTGAAGAGGGTTGACGACAAGCCCGTCTGGTCCATCGTTTGCTTCTTCATTGCCAAGTCGGCCAGGCGTAAGGGAGTCATGCTGAAGTTGCTGAGGGCCGCCGTAGAATACGCGAGGGCCCATGGCGCGAAGATCGTTGAAGGCTATCCCGTCGAGCCGACGGGGAGCCTGTCCGGCGCCTCCGGCTTCACTGGTGTAGCGTCCACGTTTCGCCAGGCGGGGTTTGTGGAGGCGCTCAGGAGATCCAGGGCTCAGCCGATCATGAGGTGCTTTGTCGGAGAGCGGCAGTAGCTTGCCGTGAAGTATGATAGGCCGGGCGATTTGCTCATGACGGGCACGCCGCCGGCGGTCGGCTTCGCGTGGCGCCGGCCTGAAGGGCCTGTTGAAGAAGCAGCCGCATGCCCTTCGACACGCTCAGGGCGAGCGGTTCTTAGATTCCGCTCATGGTGAGCCTGTCGAACCACGAGCGGCCCACTTGGGTTTATCAACAGGCCCTGAAGTCTTGCCCGTAAGGGGCATGTGCGAGGTGCGAACATGATCATCGGCACGGTTCGAGAGGTGAAGGTGGGGGAATATCGGGCGGGGCTCAGCCCGCACGGTACCCACGCTCTCCGCGCGGCAGGTCATCGCGTCCTCGTTGAGCGGGGAGCAGGAGAGGCCAGCGGCTTCGATGACGCGGCCTACGAGTCGGCCAGCGCTGAGCTGGTGAACTCGGCTGACGGGGTATGGCGAGAGGCCGACCTGGTGGTCAAGGTCAAGGAGCCGCAGCCGGAAGAGTTCGAAAGGCTTCGCCCAGGCCTTACCCTCTTCTCCTTCCTCCACCTGGCCGCCTCGCCGGCAGTGACGGAGGCTCTGCTCAGCCACCAGGTGACGGCCATCGCCTACGAGACGGTGGCCTCGCCGGACGGCACCCTCCCGCTCTTACTGCCCATGAGCCAGATCGCCGGTCGCATGGCGACGGAGATTGGGGCCCAGTTCCTGCGCAAGCCAGGCCCGGGGCGAGGCAAGCTCCTCTCCGGCCTGCCGGGCGTGCCTCCGGCGCGTGTGGTCATCCTTGGCTCCGGCACCGTTTCCACCAATGCCTGCGCTGCTGCCGTGGGGCTGGAGGCACACGTCACCGTGCTGGGCGTGAACCTGGAGCAACTGCGGCGTCTTGAGATGGCCTGGCGCGGCCGCGTCGCCGTTCTCGTATCCAACCATCTGGCGATCGCCGAGTCCCTCCGCGGCGCTGACCTCCTCGTCGGCGGTGTGCTGGTCCCCGGTGGCGTCGCCCCCAAGCTGGCTACCCGGGAGATGGTACGAAGCATGGGCCCCGGCGCCGTCGTGGTCGACGTCTGCATTGACCAGGGCGGCTGCACCGAGACCTCCCGTCCGACAACCCACGACGACCCCATCTATATCGAGGAGGGCGTTATCCACTACTGCGTGCCGAACATGCCCGGCGCTGTGCCCTGCACCGCCACCGGCGCCTTGACGGCGGCCACCCTTCCCTACCTCCTGCGGCTGGCCGACCTGGGCCCGGAGGCTGCGCTGCGCGCCGATCCCGGCCTGGCCCGGGGCCTGAACACCCACCAGGGCCACCTCACCTACGAGCCGGTGGCCCAGGCTCAGGGCCGGCCATACACGCCTGTCCAGGACGTTCTCTAGGGGGCCCGCGTCTCAACGGACAGGGAAGGGCAGGCGTGTGCCCACGCGCGTGGCGATGGAGAGGAGGAAGCCGATGACTGCTCGCTGGATGCTCACAGGGGTTCTGCTCGCGGCCTTGCTGGCGGCCTGCGGAGGGGGCGAAGAGGGAAAGGGAGGCGCCACGCCGACCGTCTCCGGCCCTGTGGCCATCGACTTCTGGCACACGATGACTGCGTCCAACCAGGACACGCTGAAGTCCCTGGTCGACCGCTTCAACGGCTCTCAGAACGAAGTGCGCGTCAACCTGGTGTACCAGGGCACGCCCGACGAGTGCCTGACTAAGGTCCTGGCCACCCTCGGCACGAGCGACGTGCCAGCGGTCGTGCAACTACTGGACATCCACACACGGCTCATGGTCGACAGCGAGGAGATCGTCCCGGTCCAGAACTTCATCGATCGGGAGGACTACGACCTCTCCGACTACGAGCCGCGTGCCGTCGAGTACTACGCGCTGGAGGGGAAGCTCCAGTCGATGCCCTTCAACGTCTCTACTAACCTCCTCTTCTATGACAAGAACGCCTTTCGCGACGCCGGCCTGGACCCGGAGAGGCCGCCTGCCACCCTGGACGAGGTGCGCCAGTACTCAGAGAAGCTGTTTCGGCGCGACGATGCCGGCAACGTCGTCCGAAGCGGCATCGCCCTGGACATCGGCCCCTGGTACCTGGAGAACATGCTCGTCATGCACGGGGACCTCTACGCCGACAACGAGAACGGCCGCGAGGGCCGCGTGACAGAGGTCGTCTTCAACCAGGAGCCCGGGAAGGAGTTCTTCCGCTGGTGGCGCGACATGATAAGGGACAACCTGGCCATCAACACGGGGCGCAATCCCAACGGCATCGACAACCTCCTCGCCGTTGGGGCCGGGCGGGTGGCCATGACCATCAGCAGCTCCTCCGCCCTCCGCTCCGTCATTAGCGTCCTGGAGAGCGCGGAGCAACCCACCATCGAGCTCGGCGTGGCAGCTTTGCCTGGCCTGGAGGGCAGCATCGCCGGCCCGCCGGTCGGCGACTCGTCCCTCTGGATCATGAAGGGCCGGCCGGAGGCGGAACAGGAGGCCGCCTGGAAGCTAATCAAGTACCTGATGGAGCCCGAGCAGCAGGCGGAGTGGTTCGCCGGCACCGGCTTCGTTACCGTCAGGAAGTCGTCGTACGACCTGCCGGCGGCGAAGCAAGCTGTGGAGAAGTACCCCGTCTTCCTGGTGCCCGTGGAGCAGCTCCGTCGCGGCCCCGACACGCCCGCCACTCGCGGCGCCCTCATCGGCCCCTTCCCCAAGGTGCGCGAAGCGCTGGCCGTCGCCATCGAGCAGATGATCTTGCAGTCCAAGGACCCGGACCAGGCTCTCGATGATGCCGCCGCCGAGGCCAACCAGATCATCGCCGACTACAACCGGCGGCTGGGTGAATAGCGGAGCGCGCTACCCTATCGACTCCCGCTCCAGCGTGCCGTCGAACCATTCCGGGTCGCTTACCAGGTTCGACCGCAGCTCTCGGAACCAGGCGTCCTGCTCCGGGCGGTTGGCGTTCTTCATATAGTTCTCAGTGTTGTCCCAGCGGATTCCTCCCATGAACTCATCGGGGTCGCTGTTGCTGCTCACCAGGATGGAGCGGTGGAAGCCCGCTGCTTTGGACTTCTGCTCGCGCTCCCACCTCTCGAAGTGGTCGAGGACGGCCTGCCTCCTGCCGGGCAAGGCCTTGAAGCGGACCATCGATACATGTTCCATATTAGGCCTCCTCTGAGATGCGCTAGCGGGGCCGACCGCTCGACCCCGCTAGCGAGTGCTCTATTGTTTCGCGTAGTTGCTCGCGCCGGCCCAGTCTATGAGGACGACCGGCTCATCTCCGACGACCCAAGCATCGTGTCCAGATGGAAGGGCGGTCACTTCCCCGGGGCCGACCTCGAACTCGGTGCCGTCCATCATTAGAACGTGAATCCGACCCGAGATCTGGTACTGGAAATGAGGCGCCTCACACCATTCGGTCCCCGCGATAGGCTTCACGTGCTTGGACCACCTCCAGCCCGGCTCCAGGGTGAGCCGCCCGACAGTCCCACCCCCTATGTTTATCAGGTCCAGCCTTCCCTTCTCGAAGGTTCTCGTCTCGTCGGGCGACTTCAGGTCCTTCCGCTCGTAGGTTGCAACCGCTGGTCGTGTCATGGTTCTTCCCTCCTGTTTTGTTCCGCCGCTCCGGAAAATGCGGCGATGTCGTCCGTGGACATGAGCGAGTGACGGCCGCCTTGCTTCCGGCATTCGCGGCCACCTCAGCGCTAGGCGGGAGCCGCCAACGGCACTCTTGTCACGCCTAGCTGGGTCATCATGGTCGCCATGTCCATGTACTCCCGCTCGTGGTGGATCTTCCCGTCCCGCAGCTCGAGGACGTCGCAGACCGGTATGGTGATTGACCTTCCGGTTGGGGCGATGCCCATCAGGTCGCCCTTGTGCGTACCGCGGCCGATGAACTCGACCAGGACGGTATCGCCGAGCTCCTTGATGTTGACGACACTGATGCGGCCGTCAGGAAAGGCACTGGCGAACAGCCGGGACATGGTCAGACCGGCTTCAGGCCCCTTCTGTTCCTGGCCGTCGCTCCCAGTGTAGGTGTAGTCCCGGTGCATCAGATCACGCATGCGGTCGAAGTCCCGGTTGTTCCAGGCCTCCAGATACTCCTTCACAATGTCTTTGGCGGACACGTTCGTCACTCCCTTCTCGCGTGCCGAGCCCTCACGGGCTCGGCAACACCACTCGATGTGTAGCCGGCCCCTCAGAGCGCTGTTAGGGACCGTGGGCTATTTCGTCCCGTGGAAAGACCTTATCTGCTCCGGAGTGAACTTGCCCACCTCGACGATGCGCGCCTTGCCGCGCACCAGGACGGGGACCATGCCTCGGGCCGCGGTTTCGCTTCCTGCCTCTACGACGGCCCAGCCGGTGTGGTCCCCGGACATGCATCCCCACTCGAACCTGGACAGGAACTCGGGTCCTCGCGCCAGGACGTCGTCCAGGGCCTGGAGGCACTCCTCCTTGGTGTGCGGCGACTCTACCAAGTAAGTCATTGCCGGTTCCCTCCCTTGTGTGATTCGTTCTGTGCGGTTGATCATGAGAGATACGTTGCCGGGTCCATTCTCAAAGCCCGGCTCATCACCTCCTCTCGCCGCCGGCGTACATCCAGCCTCTCTATGAACCTGCGGTTCGCTGCGGCGCGGTTCCCTCGTGTGGGACGCGGCGCTGGATCCAGGCCAGCGGCCGCCAGTGGAACGAGGGCAAACGACTCAAATAGTATACCAAATGCATCACGCGCCCTGTCAAGCCTTTCATCGGCGGCGGGCGGCTGATGACCCGTGCGCTCTCCTGGCGGGCCGTCCAGCCACGGTCTACGACCAGGGAGGCGGCGGTGTGTCAACGTGAGTGTTCCTTGACCCGGCCCAGGGCGCCCCTTAGAATGAAAATGCCGCCGGTCTGCAAGCCCGGCGTCCTTTTCATCGGCGCGGCTCAGGCCCGCGGAAGCGGAGCAAGTGATATGATTGCGGTGGGCCTCACCGGCGGCATCGCCAGCGGCAAGTCAGAGATCGCCGCCATGCTCGCCGCCAAGGGGGCCGCCGTCATCTACGCCGACCAGATCGGCCACGAGGCCTACCGTCGCGGCACAGACGAGTATCTTCAGATCGTGGCCGCCTTCGGGGCTGAGGTCATCGGCGAGGACGGCGAGATCGACCGGCGCCGGCTGGGCGAGAAGGTGTTCAACGACGCCGAGGCCCGCCAGCGCCTCCAGGCCATCGTCTGGCCCGCCATGCGCCGCATGATGGAGGAGCGGCTGGCCACCCTCGAACGCCACGGCGTGCCGGTGGCCGTCCTGGAGGCCGCCGTCCTCATCGAGGCCGACTGGCTCCCGTTGGTGGACGAGGTCTGGGTGGTCGAAGCCCCGCCGGAGGTGGCACGCCGGCGCCTCGTGGCCTACAAGGGGCTCTCTGCGGCCGAGGCCGAGGCCCGCTTGGCTGCGCAGCTCAGCAATGAGGAGCGTCGGCGGCACGCCGACTTGGTCATCGATAACGGGGGCAGTCTGGAGGACACGCGGCGGCAGGTGGACCGCCTCTGGGAGGGGTTGAAGGAGAGGGCGGCGCCGGTGGCCTCCAGCAGGAGCGAGGATAGCAGTGGGTGACGGGATGGTGGACGAAGAAGAGATCGACGCTGAGTATCGCCAGTATGCTATTGAGGAGTACCGGGCGATCGAGGAGCCCTTCTATGTGCCCATCGGCGATGAGGTGGAGTTCTTCGAGGCCGCCTTCGAGCGGCAGATACCGGTGTTGCTCAAGGGCCCCACGGGGTGCGGCAAGACCCGTTTCATCGAGCACATGGCCTGGAAGCTGCGCCGGCCCCTCACCATTATTCGCGACGCCACCAAGCCTTCGGGCCGGGCCTCAGGCCGAGGACTCGGCAAAGCCCGCCAGCGCCAGGACGAGACCCGCGGTCTCCCCCTGGTGACGGTGGCCTGCCACGAAGACCTGACGGCCAGCGACCTTGTGGGTCGCTATCTGCTGGAGGGCGAAAGCACTCGCTGGATCGACGGTCCCCTCACCCGCGCCGTCAAGGCCGGCGCCATCTGCTACCTGGATGAGGTGGTCGAGGCCCGCAAGGATACCACCGTCCTCATCCACCCCCTGACCGACCACCGGCGTATCCTGCCCATCGAGAAGCGCGGCCAGGTCCTGGAGGCGCGGGACGGCTTTACCCTCGTCATCTCCTACAATCCGGGCTATCAGAGCGCCCTCAAGGACCTGAAGCACAGTACCCGCCAGCGCTTCATCGCCATCGAGTTCGGCTATCCGTCGCGGGAGGTCGAGGCGCGCATCATCGCCCACGAGAGCGGCGTCTCCGAGGCGGTGGCCCTTCAACTGGCCAAGCTGGGTGAGAAGGTGCGCCACCTCAAGGAGCACGGCCTCGGTGAGGGGGTGAGCACACGGCTGCTGATCTACGCCGGCAAGCTTATCGACAAGGGAATACCGGCGCGCAAGGCCTGCCAGGTCTCCGTGGTCTGGGCCCTCAGCGATGACCCTGAGGTGCAGCGCAGCATTGAAGAGGTGGTCAGCTCGATATTCGAGTAGGATGGTCCTGAGCCTGTGGAAGGAAGCATCCTGAGCCTGTCGAAGGAAGCATCCTGAGCTTGTCGAAGGACAGGCTTGGCGGGCTGAGGCGCCCCTTCGACAAGCTCAGGGTGCGGCTATGAAGGGTCATCTCTATATGCTGCGGTGCGCAGACGGTTCGTATTACGTGGGCTCTACGACCAACCTAGAATTGCGCGTCGCGGAACACGAGGCTGGTGAAGGAGGAACCTATACAGCGCAGAGGCTTCCCGTGAAGCTGGTCTACGCGTGCGAGTTCGATACCCTGCACGAGGCGTTCCTTCGCGAACGGCAAGTCAAGGGCTGGTCCCGCAGGAAGAAGGAGGCGCTGCTAAGGGGGGACTACGAGGCTCTAGTCGAGTTCTCCAAAGCTAGATCATCCTGAGCCTGTGGAAGGAAGCATCCTGAGCTTGTCGAAGGAAGCATCCTGAGCTTGTCGAAGGAAGCATCCTGAGCTTGTCGAAGGAAGCATCCTGAGCTTGTCGAAGGAAGCATCCTGAGCTTGTCGAAGGAAGCATCCTGAGCTTGTCGAAGGAAGCATC
>Ga0315296_10004077_pt1 | contig 12040 bp, 16 predicted proteins | sample YL17G14_18_MG_FD_203921 | JGI IMG/M metagenome (GOLD analysis project Ga0315296, IMG submission 203921) | Sediment microbial communities from Yellowstone Lake, YNP, Wyoming, USA - YL17G14_18 | ecosystem: Environmental > Aquatic > Freshwater > Lake > Sediment | place: USA: Wyoming | collected...
TGGCCCACCGGGGCGTGCTGTTCCTGGACGAACTGCCCGAGTTCGGCGCGCGCACGCTGGAGGGGTTGCGGCAGCCGCTGGAAGACGGCATGGTCTCGATCGCCCGTGCGACCGGCACGCTGGCCTTCCCGGCGCGCTTTATGTTCATCTCGGCGATGAACCCCTGCCCGTGCGGCTACTATGGCGACCCGGTGCGCGAGTGCACGTGCTCGATGCAGACGATCAGCCGCTACCAGAAGCGCATTTCGGGGCCGCTGCTGGACCGCATAGACATCCACATCGAGGTGCCGCGCGTGGACTACCAGAAGGGGGACAAGGAGACAAGGAGACAAGGGGAGGGGGAGTTTCGGCTCGATCCGGATTCGCCGATCCACAACCCGCAGGCGGCGCCGCGGCGGGAGGAGAAACCGGCTGGACGAGACGGGGCGCAGCCTGGTGCGGGCAGCGATGCAGCAGTTGCAGATGAGCGCGCGGGCGTTCCACCGCATCCTGAAACTGGCGGGGACGATTAGTGATTTATCGGTTTTATGATATAACTGGGCCAGGATATGGTAACAACTGCAACCCGCTGATAAAGCGGTAATCGCGTTGGTTTTTTGAGATGAAAGGCTGATTCAATGTCATTGCTGTTGCTGCAATCAGGGCGTCAGGTATCATCAAGCCGTGACTCAACCGATACTGACGCAGAAGATCGAGCGCGGTATCGCATATTGGCTCATTCAGTTTGAGCACCTGGAAGCGTTGCAGAAAACGTTCTGTATTACGCAGTTCTGCTTTATTCCGGCAGCCGACAAGCAATTCCATCTGTGTTATCACGCTGACGGCCAATACAGACTGGTGCTCGATCTGAGCCAGGCAATCCACTGCCTCGCTGATTTGCCGTGCCGCATCAATCAGAATGTCGGTATCCACGATGGTCAACCCGTTCACGCGTTACACTCCCACTCGTGCCGGCGCAGACTTCGCACCCAGGCTGTGCTGTCTTGCATATCCTCACGATTCCGCCACATGCCGATGAATGGCTCATCGGCCAACCTGGTTCGCCTCGTTTTCCTGACAGGCTGCGTGGTCGGGTAACGAGCCTTCAAGAAGGCCACAAAGTCCAAGACTTGTTTCTGTGCCTCTGGCGGTAGTGATGCTATCTCACGAACGATATTCACAGTTCCCATCTCCTGACCTCACTTCTACTGAAAGTAACGCCCACGGACGAGTCTCCCGGCGATTGCGAGAGGCATTGTTTCCCTCACCTGGCTGCTACGTATTTCCCGGCTGGCCCTGAAGCGCAAGAACAGGTATTGCTACGACGTGCAGCGTTCTGTCGCCTGAGAGTGTAACACAGGCTCGTGGTTTTCGCAACCGGTCCAACCGATCCTGGACAAGAGCCGACTCGAACGAGATTGGGGCAAATTGAAGGAGACAAGGAGACAAGGAGACAAGGAGAGGGGGAGTTTCGGCTCGATCCGGATTCGCCGATCCACAACCCGCAGGCGGCGCCGCGGCGGGAGGAGAAGCCGGCTGGACGAGACGGGGCGCAGCCTGGTGCGGGCAGCGATGCAGCAGTTGCAGATGAGCGCGCGGGCGTTCCACCGCATCCTGAAACTGGCGCGCACGATTGCGGATCCTTCAGCAGGCTCAGGACGGGCCTGGCGGGCAGCGAGCGGATCGAGACGGCGCATCCCTCGGCTTCGCTCGGGACAGGCCTGGCAGAGGCGATCCAGTACCGCCCGCGACGGACGACATAAACCTGCAGGGTTTCGAGACTCTGCGCCACCCGCATAACGCCGAGGAGCGAAATAAAAAGACAACACCCCCGCAGACCGCCGGGGGTGTTGTCATGCTGAGAGAGACCGGATTCGTCAGTCCTGGCCGGTCTCCGTGCCTAGCACCGTGCCAGTCATAGCATCCACCTTGACGTCCGTCCCGCCGATTTCGACGCTGTAGACTAACTGGCCATTCTCGTCGTCCAGTTCGACCTGGGTGGCCGTTCCGGCGTTCAGGTACGCCTCGGCGGTCGCCTGGGCCTGCTCGGCGGTGATAGCGGGCGTCCCGGCTGGGACGGCGTCCTGTTCGTTGTCTCCCGTCTCGGTATCAGCTTCGTTCTGGTCGCCGACCTGTTCCTCGACGTCGTCGGTGTCGGCTGCCACGGTGTCCTCATCGTCCGGCGCCTCGGTGTCGGCTGTGTTCTGGTCGCCGACCTGTTCTTCGACGTCGTCGGTGTCGGCTGCCACGGTTTTCCCTTCGTCCGGCGCTTCGGTCGCCTGGACCTGGGCTGCGGGATGGGGGGTCTGCGCAAACGAGCGGGCGGCGACGGCGCCCATCGCGCCCACGACGAGCAAGACAATGGCGGCCAGTGCAACGAAACGGTTGATTTTCATAGTCTCATCTCCTTAAACTGTTTGGATTGGGATGGCGATTCCCATCCTCATGCTCGTATTATAGCAGGCGGAGATGAAGCCCTCGTGAAACCAGGGCGCCAGTTTCTTCATCTGGGCAGGAAGACAGTGAACGTCGTGCCCACACCAGGGCTGCTGTCTACTTCCAGTGTGCCGCCGTGGGCGCGCGCGGTTTCCAGCGCGATCGCCAGGCCCAGGCCCACCCCACGCCCGGAACGCGATTGGTCCACCCGGTAGAAGCGCTCGAAAATGTGGGACAGGTGTTCGGGGGGAATGCCAATGCCGGTGTCGGCCACGCTAACGTGCAGTCCGTCTGTATCGGCGCGGGCAGCCACGTCAATCCGGCCGCGCTCAGTGTACTTCACAGCGTTGTCCAGCAGGTTGACGAACAGGCGGATCAGAGCATCGCTGTCGCCCGGCAGGGTCAGGCCAGCGGGGACGTTGCAGGTGAGCGTCAGCCCCTTGGCCTCGGCCAGCGGGCAGAGCGAGTCGGCCACGTCGCGCAGCAGGATGGAAAGGTCAACCGTCTCACGGATGGCCGGCTGATCGGCGTCGCCGCGCGCCAGGTAGAGCAGCTCTTCTGTCAGGGCGCGCAGGCGGTCGGTCTCTTCGGCCAGGTCGGCCAGGGCTTGCTCGTACTCCTGGGGCCGGCGGCGTCTTTCACGTACCACGCCCAGGATGGTCTGCATGGCAGCCAGCGGAGTGCGCAGCTCGTGTGAGGCGTCAGCAGTGAACCGGCGTTCGCGGCGGAACGAGTCGTCCAACCGGGCCAGCATTTCATCGAAGGTGGCGGTCAGGCGGCCCACCTCATCGCCGGTGGCGGGCAGGTTGAGCCGGGCGGACAGGTCTTCGGCGGAGATGCGCCGCGCCGTGCGGGTGATGTGGTCAATCGGGGCCAGGGCGCGGGCGGCGAGGAGGTAGCCGCCAAAGGCAGCCGACAGCACCAACAGCGGCCCACCGAGCAGCAATGCCGACAGCAGGCGGTCGAGCGTCTCACCCACGCCATCCAGGCTTTGCGCCACCTGCAACACACCGACTAACCGGTTGTTCTCGACGATGGGCGCCGTGTACACGCGCACCGGGTCGCCTTCCAATGGGTCACTCAACGTAACAAAGCCGGGTTGCCCTCCCTGGACGGCGGCCAGGCTGGAAGTCTCGACCGGCAGGGCGCGATACGGGCCGAATGCCTGCAACACCTGACCGGCCGGATCCAGGATACGCAGGGTCAACCCGCGTTCGCGCAGGTTCAGCGTGGGGTCATTTTCCGGCAGGGTGTCGCTGAAATCAATCTGGCTGTTCTCGACGTTGATGGAAGCGATCGCCTGTGAGGCGCTCAGACGCAGTGAATCGTCAATCGAGGCCTCCAGCCCCTGTTTCAGGCTGAGGTAAACGAACGTCCCAAAGGCTGCCAATACCCCCAGGAGCAGCCCCGCTACCCACAGCGCAAACCGGACGCGCAGGGTCATAGATCGTCCCCGTTCTCGACTGACAAGCGGTAGCCCGCCCCACGCACGGTGTGGATCAGTCTCAAGTCGAAACCGTCGTCAATCTTGCGGCGCAGGTTGCGAATGTAAACGTCCACCACGTTGGATTGGTGGTACACGTCATAGTTCCACACGTGGTCGGCGATCGCAGTACGGGTGAGCACGCGCCCCGGCTCGCGCATCAGGCACTCCAGCACAGCGTACTCTTTGGCCGTGAGTCCGATAGCCTTGCCGCCGCGCCGGACGCGCCGGGTGAGCGTGTCGAGCGTCAGGTCGGCGACCTGCAACACCGAGGATCGTGGGGTGTCGGCGCCGCGGCGAGCCAGGGCGCGCAGACGGGCCAGCAGCTCCTTGAGGGCAAACGGCTTGACCAGGTAATCGTCCGCGCCGGCGTCCAATCCCGCCACGCGGTCGTCTATGGCGTCGCGGGCGGTGAGCATCAGGATGGGCGTGCGGACGCCGCGCGCGCGGAGCTCGCGGCAGACGGCGATGCCGTCCAGTTCCGGCAGCAGGATGTCCAGCACGATCAGGTCAAAGTTGACCACTGCGGCCCAGTCCAGCGCCTCGGGGCCGGTGTAGGCCACGTCTACGGCGTAACCCTGCTCTTCCAGCCCGCGCTTGACGTAGGCCGCTATTCTGCGTTCGTCTTCGACAACCAGCACGCGCATCGCATCTCCTCAGCGCCAGGTGAAGTATACCACAAAAAGATGAATGGCGGGTGGCTCGCTCAATCGTGGCGCATCTCTACGAGCGGCAACTCCCAGCTCTCGCCTTCCGTCGTCACCAGAACGAGGCCTATCCCTTGGGCATAATACTTGTGCTCGACGACCGAAGGTTCGAGCGCCGACCATTCCTTGGTCATCAGGAGGTTGGTGTAGGAACCGTAGGGGACGGCAGCCGATTCGGTCAGGTTGAGCACCTGGGCCATATCTTCGGCCTGCCCCCTGTAATACTCCTGGCGGTAGGAATCGCCCACCGTGGGACGCGCCGGCATGAGAATACCCGGCTGTGCGCCGTCCACGCCGGCCTCCCACGAACCCGCCGTGCTGACGACTGCGTCATTCTCGTACTCTCTTGCGTCTTCCCCCAAGTACCAGACGTTGCCCTGCTTGTCCTGGGCATACCAGTCGAGCGTCGCTTCCTCCAGGTTCCCATCCACCGTGACTGTGTCCGAGACGACGACGCAGGTCACACCCAGAATGACCCTGGTTTCAGAGGAGACGTAGACCTCGTTGTGCTCGTTGCCAGTTTCCGTCCTCCCCTCGTAAACGAAGGTTGTACCGGGTTGCAAGGGAAAGTATAGGTTGTCAATGGCTGTAACGAAGTTGACGGGGTCAATGACTGGGGCATACACTTCTTCCGTTGGGTTTGTGGAAGTGGTGGAACCGCTCCTGCATCCCACCGCCAACACAGCCAATCCTACAAGCAAGACCAACACGATGATACGTTTCACGGTCCTTATCTCCTTCCTGTTGAGGTTGAGGCGGACAGGCTATAACTCCCGCAGCGCCTCCACCACTCTTGAGTTCGTCCTTCAAGTGACACGGGCCCCATAAGCCCGCACGTCCGGAGACAGTATAGCAGGCCAAGATGAAATCTGGATGAAATCAGGAAGATGAGCCTGCGCCTTCCACCGTATCCTCAAACTCGCGCGCACGATTGCCGATCCTTCGACAGGCTCGGGACAGGCTCCTTCGCCAGGCTCAGGGCAAGCCTGGCGGAGGCGATCCAGTACCGCCCGCGGCGGGTCGCATAACCAGATTCAGGTTATATTCCTGCCCGCACCGATACAACAGGTTGGATAACAGATACGTCTGGGAACGAAACGGCACAACCAGGGTCGAGCTGAACCACACTCGCTATCAGAAGCGCATCTCGGGGCCGCTGCTGGACCGCATAGATATCCACATCGAGGTGCCGCGCGTGGACTACCAGAAGGGGGACAAGGAGACAAGGGGACAAGGAGAGGGGGAGTTTCGGCTCGATCCGGATTCGCCGATCCACAACCCACAGGCGGCGCCGCGGTGGGAGGAGAAGCCGGCTGGACGAGACGGGGCGCAGCCTGGTGCGGGCGGCGATGCAGTTGACTTTTCTCGCTACTTCGCGGCCATGGCTTGTATCTTACCCAGCAAGGCAGTATAATAGCAGCACTGTGAGTGTGACCAACAGGGAGAGATATATATGAGTGCTGTTAAAGCCCTTCCCCAGGTTCAGGATATTGTCGAAGAGATTGACCGGCTGATCGCCAAAATGGCCATTCTCCGCAGCCAGGTTTCTGCCCTGGGTTCTGTCCCAGCCCGACCGGATCGTTCGGTGCGGGAAGCGGACTATTTCGGCATGTGGGCCGAACGCGAAGACATGCGTGGGCTATCATCGCGGAAATGGCTGGAAGGCCTGCGCAGCCAGCAGTGGTCGCGTCCATGACCGGCAAACTGTTGGACATACCGGACGCCCTCATTGCAGCCACTGCCATCACGCAAGGCTTTGAACTGGCCAGCGACAATGCTCGCCACTTCAAGATGGTCCCAGGCCTGGCCGTAGAACGCCCTTACTGACACTAGCAGCCTGTCGGAGAGGAGGCTCCGTTGGCTTCCCACCGACGATGTTTCATACAAGCTATTGTCCATCTGCTCTAGTCGTATCCACCGGGCTCTTATTGACGGCCACGCTTGCCTGTGATAGAATGAAACTCAGGAGGTGACACAATGACTGTCACAGAGATCCTGAAGTCAATGAAATTCGTCGTTGATCAGGAGGGCAAGCCCACGGCAGCGTTGTTGGATATGGACGCGTGGGAGGCCTTTCTCTCGATGTTGGAAGACGTAGAGGATGCAGAGTTGCTCCGAGAACGGACGAGGAATTGGCGTAGCAAGGAAGGCTGGACTCGCTGGGAAGACTTTGAAGCAGAGCTGAAGGCCGATGGGCTATCAACTCTGGATTAAGGATGAGGCCAAGGCCGAGATCAGGCGGCTGCCCGGACACGTGCGCCAACGGATTCGCCAGGCCATACAAAGCCTGAGCAACGAACCCCGTCCCCCCAATAGCCGCGAGTTGAGGGTGCCCGAGGGAATAACGCTGGAAGCGAGACGGCTTCGGCTAGATCGTTGGTGGGTGATCTACGTTGTGGGCGACGAGTGGTCCGAGGTCGGAGTGCTGGCTGTCAGGAAGCGCCCCCCATATGGCTATGGCGACCTGCCAGACTTGCTAGCCGAGCTTGATTAGCAGAAGGGAGGATCACGATTGGGGCCGACGGAAGTGGCGTTGCTGCGCAACGTGGGAGGTGTGGCGGCTGGACGAGGCGGGGCGGGGACTGGTGCGGGCGGCGATGCAATTGATCGGCTCATCGCCGAAATGACTGCTCTGCGCAGTCAGGTGTCTGCCTTAGACTTTCTTCCGGTCCAGCCGGATCGTTCCGGCGATGAGGCCGACAAACTTGAGCAAATGGAGCAGGCGGCCAGCGATCCACTTTTTATGGCAGATCTACGTGAGACGATGTTGGCTTTTGCGGGAGTAGACGCTGATATATAAGCAGACGCACCAGGCTGCACCCCACAAACAGAAAGCCCCGGTTCACAAAAGCCGGGGTTCTTTGTTGTCCGGTGGACGGGCAGTTCCAACTCCAACCGAACGGTGTTGCGCGTGGACTACCAGAAGTTGACCGACGAGCGCATGGGCGAGCGGTCGGAGGCCCTCCGGGGGCGGGTAGAGCGGACGCGGGAGGTGCAGCGGCGGCGCTTCGCGGGCACGGCGCTCTCGTGCAACGCCGACTACTGGGATGTCTCAGTGGCAATAGCCCTGCTCATCAAGGATACCTGGCAACCAACTGCCCTGCGTTGTTGTAGAGCGCAGCGGGGTCAGGCTCGTCGTTGCTCCAGATATTGCCACCAAAGCCGCAATTGTAGCCGCCCTGCCCCGCATCTTCGGCCATCGCCCAGATGCGCAATACCTCACCAGGGTTAAGAACACCCCCCAGCGTGCACCTCTGCTCCCCCTTCTCACTGACCAGCACCCATCCGCCCAAGTCCTGCGGCTGGTCTCCGTCGTTGCGAATATCTACGAACTCGGCCCGCTTGTCTATTGCGATGATGCGAATCAGAGCACCTGTGGGGGCCGGCGGCGCTGTGGGCTGGGGCGGGCCAGTGGGTGGGGCTGGAATATCAGAAGCAAGTTCTGGTGGCGCACGTCGGGCGCATAGGTGACCGACTGTGCATACCCCAGGCGCACCAGTTCTGCGTTGACGAGCGTACCATCCGCCAGGAAGACGTAGCGCAGCAAGCGCCCGTACTGGTCGGTTTCCGACACGTCCTTCTCCAGGTACACGGTCCTGTCCTCAACGAGTTGTCGGTTGGCGTCGGTTGCTTCTGGCCCCATCCACTCAACGGGCCCGGACGGGTGGGTGGTCTCTAGCGGGATAGGTGTCAACCAGCGTCTCCGTACCATCCCGCAGGTACGCACAGTCACCGCTGTTGTTCCAGACAGCCGTGCTACTGCCATAACCGACATCAGTGAAGGTGGCCTTAAGGGAGTTGCTTATATGTCTTGATGACCGGCCCGCCCGGCTCCGGCAAGACGTTGCTGGCGCGCTCGAGGCCCTCGATCCTGCCGACGATGTCGGTCGAGGAAGCGCTGTCTGGGTATTGACTTTCGCGCCAAGTCGCACTACACTATTTGTGTGCGACCAAATGCGAGAGAGTTGGAGGGCATCGGCGACCAAATTATGGGCAACATGACCATACCCATCCTGGCAACCAAAACCTACGTTCCGCCTCTCCGGTCTGCACGGGTGACACGCCCGCGCCTGATCGAAAGGCTGGACGCGGGGCTGCAGCACAAACTAACGCTCATCTCCGCTCCGGCAGGGTTCGGCAAGACCACGCTGTTGAGCGAGTGGATCGCAAATTGCAGATCGCAAATCGCCAAATCAGCAAATCAGCAAATCAGCAAATCAGCAAATCTCCGATCTCCATTCTCCGATCTCCATTCGCCATTCGCAATGCGCCATTCGCAGTTTGCCTGGCTCTCGCTCGACCCAGACGACAATGAGCCTGCCCACTTCTGGCGCTACGTCATTGCTGCATTGCAGACGGTAGATGCCACGCTTGGCGAAACGACCCTGGTCGCACTGCAATCGCCACAGCCACCCTCGCTCGACGCACTCGTGGCCACGCTGATCAACGACGTGGCGACCCTCCCGACCCCACTCGTGCTCATCCTGGATGACTACCACCTCATCGGCAGCGACGCCATCCACGTCAGCGTCAACTTCCTGCTCGACCACGTGCCGCCGCAACTGCGCCTGGTCATCGCCACGCGCGAAGACCCGCCCCTGGCCCTCCCCCGCCGCCGTGCCCGCATGGAACTGACCGAGATCCGCGCGGCCGATCTGCGCTTCACGACCGACGAAGCCACCACATTCCTCAACGCGACGCTCGACCTGGGCCTGCCGGCTGAAGACGTGGCCGCGCTGCAAGACCGCACCGAAGGCTGGATCGCAGGCCTGCAAATGGCCGCTCTCTCCATGCAGACGCAGGCCACTTCCGACAAACACGGGTTCGTGGCCACTTTCGCCAGCGACGACCGCTATATCTTTGACTACCTGGTCGAAGAGGTGTTTCAGCGCCAACCGCCGCATGTGCAAACCTTTCTGCTACAAACGTCTATCCTGGAGCGGCTGTGTGGACCGTTGTGTGACGCCGTCGTGGGAATCAGCGAATCGGCGAATCAGCGAATCAGCAAACCAGCAAACCAGCAGATTGGCGTATCGCTGACTCGTTCGTTCGCTGACTCGCAAGAGGTGCTGGAATATCTTGAGCGCGCCAATCTCTTCACCATCCCGCTCGACAACCGGCGGCAGTGGTACCGCTATCACCATCTCTTCGCCGATCTGCTACGCCAACGCCTGACCCGCTCTGTAGGTGCACAGGGGCTCACGCCACTATACCTGCGGGCGAGTGCCTGGCACGAACGGGAAGGGTTTGTCCCCGCAGCCGTGTCGCTTGCACTGGCCGCGACCGATACCGAATACGCTGCCGATCTCATCGAGCGGCACGTATTGGACGTGTTCTATCACAGCGAAATTGCCCTCGTCTACCATTGGCTCAAGTCCCTGCCCGAAAACCTGATCCGTGCCCGGCCTCTGCTCTGCGCCGTCTATGCCAATTCCATCGTGCTGGCCTTGCTTCCCCATCCAGAGGCGATAGAACTGGCAGAACGGTGGCTGCAAGAGGCCGAAAGCGCGTTGGCAACTGGTTCACCCGCTTATAATACTACTGTCGGCTTCATCGCTGAATTCCGGGCCTACCTGTCACGCTTCCGCGGCGATCCGCCGCAGACGGTGATCGACCTTTCGCTGAAGGCGCTGGCCTTGCTTCCAGAAGACGAAACAAGATTCCGCAGCGCTCTGGCCAATAACCTGGGCATGGCTTACTGGGCACTGGGCGATGAAGAGGCCGCCAGTCACGCTTTTATCCAGGCCAGACAGATCGGGGAAAAGACCGGTGACTGGTTCAACGCTGCGGGCGCTGCGTATTTTCAAGCCCAAATGGCTTGCCAGCGCGGACGGTTGCGCGAGGCGGCAGCGATCTGCCGGGCGGCATTGCAGTCCTTTGGTGGGCCAGCCGGGCGTAAAGGGCGACCAATTCCTTATGCTGGGACCATCTACGTTGCGCTGGGCCGTGTCCTGTTGGAATGGAACGAACTGGAGGAAGCACAGCAATTATTGGAAGTGGGATTGGAACTGGTCAAACTGACCACGCCGACTGAGCAGACGACTGCCTATATCAGTCTGGCCCACCTCAAACACGTCCAGCGCCAAAGCACACAAGCGCTCGATCTGCTCGATCAAGCAACAGGCGACACGCGGACCAAGCCTTACATTGCTGCACAACGGGTCAGAATCTGGCTGGCGCTATCGGAGACCGATCCCTGTTACCTGGCCGCCGCTGTTCAGTGGGCACAAGAACGTCAACTGACGTTGGATGGCGGCAACCAGTACGATCCGGAACAACTCGCCCTGGCCCGCTTGCTCATCGCTCGACACCGGGCATCACCTCCCGCTCGTGGACAAACCGGCCTGCGGCCCATTTTGCAGTTCCTTGACCGGCAACTCCACCTGGCGAAAGAAAAAAAGCGGAGCGGGTGGACAATCGAAACCTCGATCCTGCAAGCGCTGGCCCTGCGCGCTCAAGGCAACACCCATCAGGCTGTCGCCACCTTGCAGCGTGCGCTGGCCCTGGCCGAACCGGAAGGCTATGTCCGCACTTTCGTGGATGAAGGCGCGCCAATGGCTCACCTGCTCTACCAGGCCGCAGAACGTGGCATTTCACCAGCGTACGTCGGCAAACTGCTGGCTGCATTCGAAGCAACTGAGGAGCAGAGAAGCAAGGGGGCAGGGGAGAAAGGACTCACCACCGCACCCCTACACCTCCGCCCCCCTGCGCTCATCGAGCCGTTAAGCGAGCGCGAGATCGAGGTGTTGCGACTCGTCGCGGAAGGGCTATCGAACCGGCAGGTCGCCCAGCAACTCTTTCTGTCTCCGAACACGGTCAGAATCCACACCTCCAACATCTACGGCAAACTCGGCGTGAACAGCCGCACGCAGGCCGTCGCCCGGGCCAGGACGTTGGGCATCCTGTAGAACCTGTCCGAAAAACGCTCCCCGCTCCATCCTTACGACGTTCAGATGCCGGAAGTCTCAGGGACTTTCGGCATCTTTGTGTCAGCCGAAATAGTACGCCAATAGTCCATTCGTCAGATGCGCATGGTACGACCTTGGGAGTATGATGAGAGGCAGGTCAAGGAGCGACGAGCCGTGAAGCGGTTACTCGATCAGCCAGCAACGTATCGAATCCAGGTGCAGGGACGGCTGCACGAGGATTGGTCAATCTGGTTCGAAGGCATGCACGTCGCGGTCGAAAGCGACGACACTGGCGCGACGACGACCACGCTGACCGGCGTCGTGGCCGACCAGGCGGCACTATATGGCCTGATCTCCCGTGTCCGGGACATGGGCCTGCCGCTCCTGCTGGTACAATACGTGAAACAGGGATGAGGGAGGATACAAAAATGAAACGCCTGCAAGAATACATTCCGCCTATTATAGTGCTGTTATTGCTGGTCGCAGGATGCGCGCCGGCGACGACCCCGCCGCCCGCCGCCACGTCG
>Ga0315296_10004078_pt1 | contig 12040 bp, 20 predicted proteins | sample YL17G14_18_MG_FD_203921 | JGI IMG/M metagenome (GOLD analysis project Ga0315296, IMG submission 203921) | Sediment microbial communities from Yellowstone Lake, YNP, Wyoming, USA - YL17G14_18 | ecosystem: Environmental > Aquatic > Freshwater > Lake > Sediment | place: USA: Wyoming | collected...
TTATCTGTTCTAGCGCAGCGAAAGGCTTATACACAAAGCCCATACCCCTTAAGGGCATAGGCGTGAAAGGGAAATGAGTAGAACCGACGCCCAGCCAGACGTAAACGTGATTCTGAAAGGTCACGTTATAGCTTATGACCTTCCGGCGGAAGACCGGACCGACTTGAAGAAAATCCCAGAAGCATATCACAAAGTAGCAAATGCCCGAATCAGAAGCACGACCGCATTACACGCACTGGGATTATGTGCCACTCAGTCTGTAGTTCTCACAACGAAACCGGAGACGGTTATCAAAGAGACCTTTGAGAAAGTGCATAGCTTCTATCAGGATGCCAACGCGGCCCTTAGAATCTTAGGAATCGGAGAACTGGGAGAGCCCGACCTTAGACCTATCAAGATACTTGAAGCTCAGTACATGGATTTCAAGAGTCTAGCAGAAGCGAAGCTCTCCAAGAGCCTTGATAAGACGATAAACGAACTTGCAGCGCTCGCCCAGTCAATCGAGAACCTAACAGGTGAGGCACGCGATAAAGTGATTGAGAGCTTGAACAGAAAAGAAAAACCACTCACACAAGCCCAAGCACTCGCCAAGGAATTAGGAGTGGACCTCTCCGACAAGTTTAGCCTTGTCGAACAACTCACGAAGACCGTGTACGCCAAAGCCGGGATCTCCGCATGAGCCTCGAAGACATGACGGCACGTTTTCCGGACCTGAACACCGAATACCTAGAAATGCTAACTCCGAGAGCCCAGCGTGATCTTGAAAGGTTGGCGCGTCTCGAATGATCAACAAGAACTTACATACGAAACTCTGCGAGACTCGAAGACTAATTGAAACTACGTTTTTCCATGACGCATATTATCTAATGGTGGTCCTCGCAGCTTTTGCCAGCCGCTCGCATATCTGTCTCTTAGGAACACGCGGGACCGGGAAGACACACTTGGCGAAGGCTCTCTTGCGAACCGTAGACCCCGCGATCACCGCAACGCAACAAGGTTATCTTAGCGCCGATTTCGAGCAAGTTTTAGCAGCGCCGAAAGTCGCCCAGCTCATGCAAGGAATAGAAGAAGTGACTTTTCGGAAACTTGCCACTGCTCGCGTTAAGATGATTGACGAGATTCAAAGGCTCGGAATGGCCGCATTATCCGCTTTCTTCAGAATACTAGACGACGGTGCAGTTGAGTATCTAGGTCAAGAGCGCCAAGTGGAAGAGCATTTTACGATAGCGACAGCGAACCCGACAGAGAGGGACAGCGACACCCTCAATATTACAATTCCTGAACCCCTCTGGGATCGGTTCGCCGCTGTGGTCTGGGTGCCGATAGCTCGGCTCAAGGACCAAATGAAGATTAACGGCAACGTGAAGAAAGCACTCGACGCCATACAGCCGGTTTGGACCGAAAAAGACCTCTTAGACCTCTGGAATAACGTTAGAGAAAATGTGACGGTCAGTAAGGAACTGGAGTACACAACAACCCTAATGCTGCGTATTCCGTCAATCTGTATCAAGGGACAAGGCTATGACGGTTCAAGCCTTGAACCAGAAAAGAAAAGAGCAAAGTGCGCAGAGTGTAACCAAAACTATCTCTGCTCAAAAGTTCTCACACCCCCCTCCTTACGCTTGAAACTTGCATATCTCGAAATGGCGAAAGGGTTCGCCTATGTGGACGGACGGGACAGCGTGAATATGAAAGACCTTGAAGACGCTTTCCCAGTGGTTTTTTGGAAGCGTATAACCTTCATGGACGAGGACGAGATAACGGACAGGCTCACAGCGCTCCGGGCTTTCTTCAAACTACTAACTAAGGAAATGCAAGAGGCACAGGAAGCGGTAGAACTTGCCTATGAGCTGAAACAGAAATACACAGCTGCGAAAATGCAGGAGCTAGAGACCGCAGCGAACGCGAAGGTTTGGCTTATTGAGGCAGTGGATGACGTGAAAAGTCATCAAGAGCACGTAAGGACCCAGCTGAAAACGAGACATGCCCAAGCGAAACAGAAGAATGACTCAGACGAATTAAGCAAGATCAGCGATCTAGCCAACGAAGTATTACCATCGCAAGACGCTAAAGCCTTTCATCACAACGAACCCCAAACGATCCCCCTAACCGCTCAGACAGTCGCAGAACTCGCAGCGGTAGACCTTGAACTCTTCAAACGTGCAAAAGTCGCATTTGACGCCAAACAGACAAGCATGACCCTAACCGACGAAGAAGCCCGGCGAGTACGAGCAAAGCGCACGAAACCAAACAAACAAAAAGCCAAGTGAGCCCCTATGATTCTTGATAACGATTTTCCAGAATACACCGAGACCGCTGAAAAGATAGATCGAGAACTTGCATACGTTAACCTCATCATTAGAAGACTCAGCGAGGACAAGGTCCCTTGTGTCAAGAACGGGATTATCTACATTCCAGAAAAGAAAGGCCCAGGTAGATTCAGCGCCGACATAACCCACGAAGGCGCACACCTTGTCCGGGACCCAATCACCTACACCGATTATGTGGAAGGGATTCACGCGATACACTCACTTGTATGTCCCAATGACATGCGCGAAGCGGCAGACCTCGCTAACCGCGCCTCAGACCTCATTATTGAGAACTGGATCAGTCGCAGAAGTAAGGCGCTCCGGGACATTATGGTACGGGACAGTCTCGCGTTATGGCATACACACTCTTCTAACACAGACCCGAAATGGCTGGCGCTCATGCAAGCCTACGGTCAAATCTACGGACTTGCAGAGATTCCGCTTACTATGCCTGATTTCTGGGAAAAGATCAAGACCGCACTAAGAGACCCGGATCGACTCAGCAAATACGTTAAGATCGCTCAGGCTTTCACAGAATTACCGAGCACCCCAACCCCGCCCCCAGAAACCCAGAAGTCACAAGAGAACCAGCCCGGAGAAGGCGAGCAGCAAAGCCAGCAGGCGAGCGGAAGCGGACAGAGCAAGGACGGAGAAAAGGGCCAAGACAAACAAGAGTCCGACGACGAAGAAGAAGAAGACACAGACGCAGACGACGACGAAGAAGACGAACAAGACGGCAAAGGACAAAGCCCCAAGAGTGAAGAAGACGAAGAGCAAAAGCAGAACGGCAAAGGCAGCGGCTCAAACGAGCAAGAGCAAGAAGACGGAGAGGACGAAGACGGAGAAGGCGACCGACAAGAAAAACAAAAAACAAAACACCAAAAACAAAGCGAAGAGACGGAAGAAAAGGACAAAGGAGAATATGAGGCCCGCCCCGCAGAACCAGACGCCCCAATTAATCCCACCCATGAAGACATGCAAACCGCTATCGAGACCGCTATACAGAACAGTCAAAACGATAGCGAGCTTAGAGAACGACTTGAAGAACTCAGCGCGATAGGCGCCGGTGTCGGAGCGGAAGAAATTCAACAGCTCCAAAAAGATCAGTGGTTAAGGATTCTCCGATTCTACGAGACGAAAGCCGCCAAGATCACATTAGCGATAGATTTTCCGAAGAGAGCAAGCCGCACAGCAACCGAGTTATCCACTCGGAAATGGCGCTTTAGTGATGGACTTCAAGCGATAGACCACGCAGCCACGATAATGAAGAAAGGCATTAACGTGCCTCTTGTCACAGCGCAGACCCCGCAGAGCTTCAACCGTGTCCGACTTGATCGGAGAGGCCGGGAACCCCGCCCCTTGATTATGTCCTTCGATTGCTCCGGCTCAACCGGAGCACGTTTCGGGACTATGCGAGAGATTAGGGACTGGGAAGCGATAACATTCTTAGCGATTCTTCGCCAAGCGAGGAAACTCGGTCAACAGATCGGATTTGATTTATGGCATGACTACTTAGCGAAAGAGGCGAAGCCAACAGACCCCCGACAATTCCCAGAGCTAAAGCGCCAATTCTTCCAGAATTACCCGGGCCCAATGTACGGGACCAGCATCACCCCAGCTCTACACAAAATAAAACAAAACCCAGATGAGGCGTTTATGCTGATTACGGACGGGATAATCTCAGAGGGACGCGAACAACTCAGCAACGAAGCTAAGGGCATATCGAACACCCTCGTTCTAATCTTCGCTCAGTCTGACCCGGAGACAGCCCAACGCCAAAGAGACAAGTATGTGCCAGCGTTTCAAGAAGCATTTGGCGCTAACCGGGTGCTCTTCATTGAGAAATTGACCGACTTGCCGAAAATCGCATTGAAGTCTTGGAGGGACTGGTTTTGGTCAGCGTGACAAGGCTTTCAGGTGTAATTGCGACCGAGTGCCAGCGGTGCCCACTGGTGGTTCGGCATTGTCCTGCCTCAAAATTAGAGACACCCACGAATGTGCGCCGAGCTTTCGACGATTGGCTTGCGCGTCGATGTCTGAACGGTACAAAAGAGGACATTGAGATGCCGGGGAAGACAGCAGCGGACCATAATCTGAGCGGCTCAGACATGACTGTGCTTTTCCGATTGATCATAAGGGCAGAGAAGCTTGCCAAATTTTCAATGAAGAAACTTACACCTGTAAGTATGAAGAGAGCGCCCGAGCTTTCACCTGTAATCACAGGGCGGCTTATCGGGCAACTGTTTCTAGGAGAGGATGCCGCATGAGCATGAGGAATCTTTCACCTGTAAGTTCACATGTCGCTCAGATTTCGGTCCCAATGGCAGAACAGGGATACTATGTCTGTAAATGGGAAGTGCCGAGTTTCAGTGATTCGAGCAAAGCCTACACTGTGAGTAAGACCGTCTCAGGAGACTATCAGTGCAGTTGTCCGCGCTGGACTAAATCGAAGCTGTATCGTCGTCAACAGTGTAAGCACATTGATGCTGTGCTGAGTCATCTTCCCCCGTCGCCGCCGCCTCAAAATAAGAGGCAGCCGCGAGTGCCGAAGAAGGCTCCCGCTCCCGTTAGGGTTACACCTGAAAGTGCGGTTGATCCTACCGAGACCGGACGCTTGTTTGGAAAACTGTTTGCCGACGAGGAAGTGGAAGTCGTGGTAGGTCCGACGACACGGAGAGCAAAGAACACACTAGAGGCATAAACACATGAGGAAGACTTATTTCCACGGAAGCCCATTGGGGGTATAGCACAAGGCGAAAACAAATGAGTGAAAAGCCCAGAGTCGTAGCAGTTTGGGAATGTCGCCTATGCGGTCGAGAAGTTAGCAGCACCCCTCAAGAGGAAGCGAGGACGAGAGCGCAAGAGGAACATGTAGAACACCACTGTAGGGTCGCTAGGATTCTCAGAAAGTTGCCGCCTGAAACGACTGGCGAGCAAATCATCAAATTACTGGATGTTGAAATCTGAATTTGCACAACATTGTCATTTGCAGGACACCACAGAAATGTAAAGGATGTGGCACACGAATTATTGTTGCATGAACTGTGCAAGAAAAGAGAACCTGATAGAGGGGCATGATTAAGTGATGTGAGCAATAGACCCGGGCAATCACCCTGAAGAGGCCCGGCGAAACTCCCATGTCGTGTGAGAGTCGGTGAAAGGTATGAGTAACACAGAAACCGTAACCGTGACGCAGCCGCCCGATACTGAGCAGCTACGTCAAGAACTTGAACAGAAATTGTCCGGTGAACAGAAAAGCCAAAAAGGAAAAAAGGCGTTCGCCGGGTACGATCTCAAACTCTCTTATGGAAGCGGAAGCGTCAACGTCGATACAGTTGTGAAGTTTGAGAAGCTGGACAGCAAAGAGATAGATCAACGCCTACGAAGAGAAATCTTCGCGGAAGCGATCTTGCCAGACGGTGCTCACGTGTGCGTACATAATGGGTACGCTCCGAAAGGCATGTCTCGTAAGGCATGGTGGAACCTAGACGAGACACAAGACTACCCAGATACGATGATACACTGGTACCAGGAGACAAGCGACGGCAAGTTCGAGGTAACACCGCCCCCACGCACTACCGAGCTTCAAGGAAAAGATGCTGAGACAATTCCAATGACGGAAGTTGAAGAATGGCTGTCTGAAAGCGAGTACACGATATGGGCGCACCCGAAGAAAGGCTCAGTCTCAGCATTGTGGGCAATCGCGGAAGACATGATAAAGACCGATACAGCACGGAAGTGCGGCCCGTTCAGTTTCGGAATCAAAAACAGCTTCCGTGAATGCTGGGCGATCCTCTATCCGGTCAAGCGTGACGGAGAGTTTCTTCTGAAGATGCGCTTGGCCCGGGTTCACGTACACCTGAAACATTTCATGCCGATAACGAACGGTACACCCGCCGCGGTCCCGGTCGGTCCGAAGACGACGCGGAGAGCAAAGAACACACTAGAGGCATAAGCAAATGGCATTTGTGACAATCGGCCTATCAGGTGGCCTACTAGACTACGTGGAAACGTGGGCAAGCGAGGACTTGGCGAATAAAGACGCGGGCCGGATCGCTCGGATGTATGGCATTGACCCGAAAGGGAAAAACCGTTGGCACGACGACGACTCAGACGTGTACGTCAATGAGATTCAGCTAGAACCGGAACGCATGACTTCTGAAGAATGGGAGTTCTTCACGACTTGCTGGCTTGAAGGCATGAAGAAAGTGCGCTTCAGTGACAGTTGGGATTCAAACGATGAATCACAACGACTACTCAACGAAGTGGACCGGAAGCTCCTGAAACTGAAACCCCTACAGGTGAAAACGGAATGAGTGAGAAGTATATTCGGTTCGCCCTCAGTGCGGAGCAGAAACCGAAAACCCAAGTCTGGGATGTGCTCACCACAAGTGGCGGTGTGCGACTTGGGACTATCCGATGGTACGGCCCGTGGCGGCAATACTGCTTCATGCCCGACCCAGATGCAGAAACCGTGTTTAGCGCCGGATGCCTTCAAGATATAGAATCCCACATCAAGCAACTAATGACTGAACGAAAGGTGAAAGCTGAATGAGCGGAATGAAGGATTTTCCTAAGAAGTTTGAAACAGACATCACTGATGGCTCTATCGCATACGGAGTCTTTGAGGTCTACTATGCGTCTGACATCAACTCTTGGCTAGAAGATCTGCGAAAGACTCTGCGAGACATGAGTTCAGATCAAACAGTGATTCAGCACGGCAACGAAGCTCAGATAATTCTCAGGCTGATTGACGCAAGTTTTGGGGGCAAGCAGCATTGACGCTTGAACTTATCTCTAATCCGCTAGAGGCTGTGGATCGGGAGCTTGCGGAGAATGTTGCTAAGTGGATTCAGTTACACGGTTCAGAGTTGCCCTTGTGCGTGACCGCGCAGATCACGATACCGGAGGCTAAGTGCTATTCATGCGGAGCCGTATTCCCGGCAGGTATCGTGTCAAGGCCGATATACTGTCCGGAATGTGGCACAATGAACAGTCGCCAAATGGCGATCAAACGAGCAAACGTACAGGTGTAAGCGCATGGGAGGGAAACGACACTACCTATCGGACAATGAGTTTGAGGAAATGCGGATGTCCCAAGAGGTTACGAAGGCGATAGCTTTTGGCGTGACAATTGAAACCACAATCTACAGAAGGCAAGACTACTGCCCAAGGGTTCACGTGTTAGCGGTACTCTCAAGCGGATTTGCTATAGTCGAAGTTCTTGAAGGCGAAGAAAAAGGCGAAGTCATGGCATACGCGCTAGGCGGCAACCAGTTTCGCTCAATGTACGGCAGTATCAAGAGCGATCTATTCACGGAGAGAATCAGCAGGAAAGTACAGGTGTAGTCAATGCTTTCGTCTGTTATGGTTCAGGCGACTGTTCCAAAAGTGTGTGAGGAACCGCTTAAGACGTGGCTTGTGAAGAATCGAATCGGGCCCTACGCTGTTGAGCGGAAGATTGATGGTGAAAGGCTCCAGGCAGAAGTGGCCGCAAAAGTTGTGTCCTACGCGAACCGTCACACCTTCCTAGCCTCCAACGGTGACTTGCCGAAGCTATCTAAGGCGATCCTTGAAGCTACGCATGGTGAGGATTGCTGGCTTGACGGTGAACTAACTACAGGTGTAACTAGCGAGTTCTACGGCAAGAACGGATACTTAGCAAACCGGGCGAACCGTGATGAGATGATCCACGTCATCTTCGACATTCTCCGCTTGAACGGCGAAGATCTGCGGCTGAAACCGTACAGTGAGCGGAGACAGATTCTCGAAACGACCTTGCGTGCGAACGAGAAGGTTCAGCTGGTCGAGGCGTGGACTTGTGAGACCGAGCAGAAGATCTTACAGGTGTATAATCGAGTAGTCGCGGAAGGCGGCGAAGGCGTCATAGTGAAACCGCACCCCAGTATCTACGCGAATAATGCGTGGATCAAAATGAAGCATACGGCCAGTGGCGACGTGGTGATCTTGGGTGTGATGAAGGCAAAGGAGAGTTTCCTGATCGGTCATTACAGGTGTACGCAACCAGCCGGGTTCATCCGCTACGGACGTGTTTCCGCGCATGGTTGGGAAGTTGTGAAAGAGACAGTTCTGAAAGCCGTGACTGGGGAAGACACGCAATTCTGGTACGTGCAGCCGTTCATAGTTGTGGAGATCCGACATAACGGCCTCATCGAAACCTCAGAGGGCAGAACATACCGTCATCCTCGTATCGCTCGTATCCGTCTTGACAAATCCGTGAAAGACTGTGAGGCGCACAAAACTTGAGCAGTATCGTGGTGAAGAGTAGCCGTTTCACGGGATTCATAACGGAGCACAATGCGGCCTATCAGTGGCCGACGACTCACTTCGTCCCAATCGGCGAGAGTAAGACGCTTTGTGGTCTGGAAATTGAGAAGAGGCCTGTTGACGCATTCGGGTTCGAGCAAGACATCAACCAAGGAGACGAACCTAGTTGTCTCAACTGTCTGCGCGTATTCCGTAGTAGAAAGGAAAAGGCGATGGAGGAAACGCGGCTATGACGGTTCGGTTGAAGGATTTGGTTCGCTTGCCTGACGGAACAATCAGCACAATAGCTGACCTAGCAGACGGTGGGCGAGTCGAGTTTCGGAAGGTCACAAACTTTGGGGATCGAGGCGTGACGAAGTATCTTGCTGAGTTGAAAGACGGCTCAGGTGCATGGGAGATTGGTGAACTCGCATTTCTTTCCCGTACAGACCGCGCCAAAATACAGGTGAAATTAGCATGACCGACGAGGAACGGCTTGAACGCCTAGAGGCCCGAGTGGCGGTCCATGACCTGAGGGAGCACTGGCACGACATCACGACACTACAGTTGAAGGACAAAAAGGGCGACAAAACCGTTCAGGTACTTCTTCCAAGTGGCACGAAGGCGAACGAGGGCGATCCGGTGCAAGTTACAGGTGAAATTAGGTGAAAATTAGGATGACAAGTTCAGGATACATCATCACCATCTCCCGGCAACGACCATCAGGACACAAAATGACGATACACCGTGAAACTCTCAGCTGTCCACATGCACGCAAGCACATTGGGTTGTTGACTCACCTGCTCGATGTGATCGCTTATGATTGTGGTGTTGATCAAGGCGAGTTCAAAGAATTGACGGGTAGAGTTGAACGGATCAAGGAGCTGGTCGGTCTGCTTCGAGCCATGCCTCGGCGCAAGGTGAGCAGCTGATGGCTAGGAAGAAGCAGCAACAAATTTTGAGGAACGGCGATCCAGTAGCGATGGTTCTGCGTTGTCATAAGCTCGCCTGTGAGTATGGTCGCCGTTATGCTCGTTCGGCCTTTGAGGAATTGGTCAACTATCTTGGTCATAGACTCGGAATCAACCCGGACAGGTGTAAGTTGTCAGAGGCAACGGTTCAGGCGCTCGACAAGGAGTTCGATATGGAGCAGTTCACCGGGATCCTCGGGGATCATCTCGGTGAGGCTTTCTCACGGCTAGAGTTGGGCAATAGTGCGCTTAGTCAATGCTTAACGCCTATGCACATTGCGGACTTCATGGTCGCCATGAACGGTTGCGCTCACATGAAGTCAGGAGAGACGATTCTCGATCCATGCTCGGGCACAGGTGTATTTCTCGTTGCAGCATTGAAGGCGATTCCTCCGACGGTGCAACTCTACGGTATCGAGCTTGACCTGACGTTGTACCGGGCCACGCTTGTCCAGTTGACGGGCTTCACAAGCTACGGCAAGAAGGATAACCCGTTCTTTCTGCTGAACGCGAACACTCTAATGGACGAGTTGGATTGGTCGCAGGCGAATCGTTGGGAAGGCAGACAGGGCCAACCGCTTACACCTGTAATTACTCCGCCAATCGCTCAAGAAGGATTGTGAATGTCTAATGGTGCTTGAAGTAATTGCAAGGATTATCGACAAGGTTCCAGAATGCCCTTGCAGACGCAGTCAATACGGGCGCAGCCGCCATTACTATGGGGGCGGAAAGCGATGCCTCTATTGTGGGTACGAGAAGGGAACTGGGACATTCTTGGCGAGAGAGGTAATCTCATCTTGAAAGATCGTGAAACTCTTTTCGAGCCATATTGTGGCGCTGGAGGCATGGGCTCAGGTTTCGCACCCTACTTCCAGATCACACGTGCTGTAGACGTGCTTCCAGAAGCCGTCGCAACCTATCATGCGAACTTCCCAGGAGCCGACGTGCAGACCCGAGACGTCCATGCTCTTTCAGGTGTAAGAGGCGACTTCGACGGAATTGCAGGCATAATCGGCGGCCCTCCGTGCCAGAGTTGGAGTATCATCAACGTCAAGCGTGGTGTCGGTGTGGATCCACGTCGAGAGCTCTGCCAAGAGTTCATGCGTCTCGTAACCGAGATTAGGCCACGCTTCTTTGTGCTCGAAAATGTGCCGTTCGTGCCGAAACAGGTGAAGGAGACCTGTCGGAAAATTGGCCTCGATAATCATTACACCTGTAAGACTGAGTACCTTGACGCGAGCCATTACGGAGCTGCCCAAACACGGAAACGCTGGCTCCTAATCGGCCTCAGAAACGGAACGATCCGAGAGCCACGGAAAACTCAGAGCAAGACCGTTCGTGATGCCTTCCAAGGGCTCCACAAAAATTGGGGCCTGATGCAATCAAGGCCTGACATGCTCGCTCGTCTTTCAGGTGTAAAGTCCTGTGAGTGGGTGCCGATCTCCCAGGGAGGTTTCAGGAACGCCTGTCGCCTCAACTGGGATAGGCCGTCACCGACGATTGTGAATCTCAAGAAGGTCTACATGATTCACCCAGACGAGGACAGAAACATCTCATTGGCGGAGGCGGCGGCGCTACAGGGATTCCGAGCTGGCTTCACATGGAAGGGCACTGAGTCGAAGATCGCTCAAATGATCGCTAATGCGATGCCTGTCCAACTCGCGGAAGCAATCGCGGAATCGCTATCGCTCGATGAAAGGCGAATGGAAACATGAGTGCTCTTCTTCCGTCTTTTGTCGGGTTGCCTTCGCGTCTGCGCTGCTTCTTCTGTGGAGCGATAAGAGAGCGCCTCGCAATCTTTGAGAATTGCAGTGGCGTGATCATCTACCTTTGCTTTCACGGATGCCAGCATTTCCCTGAACCATTCCGTGATACGGGGCTAGTGGATGTTTGGACGCGAATTGATCCGTGGCAGAACGTGAAACGCCATCAGCCCCGCTTACAGGTGAAAGGGCCCATTGAGGGTATAACCTTAAAACATCCAACAACCAAAGCGATGGAAGGAAGGAAGTGAGCTACTCCATGAATAAATTCGGGAGCTTCAGGGTGATTTCGTTCTTGCGTTCACCTTCATCATTCAATGGCAATTTCCGGGTTGGGATGCGGCTCGCCGAGCCCTTTAACTCCAACTTCATCTTGCCTGTCGTGCCCGCTCACCGGGGCACCCATCAGCTTGGGAATCTGAGACTCAGGTTTTTAGAGCGCACCACGCTTACGGCCTCGCCCCAAACCATCAAACAACATGCGTGTTCCCAATATTTAGTTGGGAGAGGCCCTCGAAAGTGTTCGCTCCGCAATTCCTCTCCATGCCTGAAGGCAGGAGTTTCCTTGCGGTGATTTCTATGAATATGACACCAGAAACGGCTTTTCTGATTCTCGTCGTCGTACAGATTGGTGTAGGAGTAGGAGCTGCCATATGTCTCACGCATTTCATTGATTCGTGGCTGGACGCTCGCTGCTCGCTTAGGTGTGGCTCGCTTACGGGTGGAGTTT
>Ga0315296_10004079_pt1 | contig 12039 bp, 8 predicted proteins | sample YL17G14_18_MG_FD_203921 | JGI IMG/M metagenome (GOLD analysis project Ga0315296, IMG submission 203921) | Sediment microbial communities from Yellowstone Lake, YNP, Wyoming, USA - YL17G14_18 | ecosystem: Environmental > Aquatic > Freshwater > Lake > Sediment | place: USA: Wyoming | collected...
TTCTTGCTCTATTCCATAATGAACTACAAGCCTTGTACCAGTGGGGCCTCCCCGGCTTTTCCATCCGAGTTTCTCACAGGCCCTGGACCAATTGTCTCCTATCCAGCCGATGCTTGTGTAATCTATGAAGAGCATGTTCGTCTTCACAGGGAACCGGAGCTTAATGCCGAGCTTCTTCAGACCTTCACCAAGGAGCTTTGCGTTTGCATGGTCCTCGGCAAGTCTATCCACCATCTTCGTCAACGCTATTATCCCAGGAGCCGCAATGATTCCTGCTTGACGCATAGTTCCTCCTAGAATCCCACGCCAGAATCTAGCTTTCTCGATGAAGTCCTTCGAGCCCACAACTACAGACCCTACAGGTGCAGAGAGTCCTTTGGATAGGCAAGCCTGTATGGAGTCGGCGTACTGGGCGATCTCCTTTACGTTAACGCCTAAGGCGACTGCGGCGTTGAATATTCGGGCTCCGTCAATGTGAACCGCGAGCCCATTGTCCTTCGCGACCTTCCAATCGGCCTTGTGCTGTTCAGGTGTCAGTGGAGAGCCGCCCGACGAGAGATGCGTATTCTCTAGGCAAAGGAGGCTTGTGCTAGGAAGGTTCCTCCTTCTTGTGATGACAGCTTGGATGTCTTCAGGCTTCAGGTAGCCATCTATGCCGGGGACTAGCTTCGGTATCAGTGAGCCTATGATGGACCAGTGGCCACGTTCTGTAGTGTAGATATGGCTTCGAGCCTCACATATGAACTCGTCTCCACGATTCGTGTGAGCCAAGACGCATACCGCGTTGCCCTGCGTCCCGCTTGTGCAGAAGAGCCCAGCTTCTTTTCCGAAGATCTCCGCTGCCACTCTTTCAAGCTCGTTCACGGATGGGTCCTCCCCATATCCCATGTCTCCGACCTTTGCACTAGCAGCGGCCTGTCTCATCTCAGGAGTCGGCCAAGTCACGGTGTCGCTTCGGAAGTCAAGATTCTTCTCAACCATGACAGCCCAATAATGACAATTGGTTGGAGTATAAAAGATGTCATTTTGAGACATGTTGCGGGTTAGCCCCCAGCCAGTTTCCAAGCACCACGGCTAAGGAACATGTCAGTTCGGAGCTTTGACCGATGCTTCTTTATCAATGCTCATGATTGATGGGATGAAGAATGCGACTGTGCCAATGCCTATCAAGCCGATACCTCCAACTATGAACCATATCTGCACCCCTAAAGCGTCAGCCACTGGACCGGCGATAGCTAGGCCCAGTGGCGCCATAGCTGCACTGCCACTTCCGAGAAGAGTGAAGATACGTCCCTGCATCTCTGGAGGGACTTTGGCCTGTAGTATGGCAAACAATGAGCCATTTGCGATCGGCAGCGCGAATGCAGATATGAAACGCATCGCCAGCGCAAGCAGAAACATGTTCGAAGGTGTTAGACCAATCACGATAGTTGCAGCTCCTGAAACTACTGCGGCTGACATGGCCGTCACAATCCGCCGCTTGAAGCCTCCCCAGACACCTAGAATCAATCCTCCGAGCACCATGCCGATTCCGAATACCGATGCCATCACAGCATATTCTCGGGCGCCCCCAGCGAAATGCCGCATAACGAGGATTGGTGTCATGGATGCTGCAGGTGTAAAGAGGAAGTTGACGATTAGAGCTCCAGTCATTATGAACAAGCCTCCTTTCCAGACCAACATGTAGTCGAGTCCCTCTCGAATGTCAGACAGTACCGAAGATCCTTTTCTCCTAGTATCCTGACGGCGGATGGGTTGAGGGATACTTATGAAAAACAGAACAAAAATCGCGACAGCAGCTGTAGCTACATCAATGGCCAGAACGCTTTGCATAGGCAGAATCTCAAGAACAACAGCGCCGGTAGGAGCTGCCGCAATGTTTACTAAGCCGTGCAGAGCTTGATTCAGGCCCGCCACTCGGGAGAGATGCTTCTCAGGGACCAGTAGTGTGGTCGAAGCCTGCATTGCTGGCCAGTGAAAGGATCCCGCGATCGAGCGGAATAACATGAGAACGTAGATATGCCAAATCTGCACAGCGTCAACAGCATACAGCACCGCTAGCACAACAACCGCCAGAGCGATCAGTCCGTCGGAGACTATCATCACGACTCGCCGGTTCCAGCGATCTACCAGCGCTCCTGCGAATGGTCCGAGAAGGACTTGTGGAATGATAGCCACGATCGAGCTAAAGGCTAGCACTGAAGCCGATCCTGATGTCTTCGTCAACCACCAGACTATGGCAAACTGAACAAGTTGACTACCGAATAATGAAACTGATTGCCCTGCAAAGATAATGAAAAAACTTGACATCGAACGAGGCTTTTCGCCGGGTGCAGTCTTAGCAGCGGTATCCATCAAGATGCCTGAAAAGGGATAGACCCCCTCTTCCTTTGATAAGCCTTTCGCATCCAGCGGATTCCTCTTTACTTGTCTACAGGTCGAATCAGAGGCCTTTAAGCAATCTTCTGCTCTTCAAGAGCTGCAAGCACAGGCCCTACGGTTACCAGCTTATCAGATCGTAGGAGATCCATTACCTCGTCACGCCAGTACGCACGCCACAGCTTCTCGACTGCACCGTTGCGAGAGGCCTCGTTTTTCAGGACCCACTCAAGCTTAGTCATACTTCACATCTCACCTCGCAGTCACACACCCATGAAATCGATAAAAGGGCTCTTCAAGACCAATAGAATGCTTGCAGGAAGGCCTCGGGAAGCTCAATAAGTCTGTTGAAGAAGTAACATCCATCTTGAAAAGACAGTCCAGCTCGATCGTCCGACTGAATGAACAAAACAGTCAAATAGATCTCGCTTTGTGTGCTAGTGTTGTGATAAGAATGGTTAAGGACCTAGTCTGTGGAATGGATGTTGATGAGAAGACCGCTAAGTGGAAGTCTGAGTACAAAGGTAAAACATACTACTTCTGCGCTTCAGGATGCAAACAGAAGTTCGACAAAAACCCAGAGAAATACGTCAAATAGCACTGAAGATTCGGCTCAGGCCGCTGTCGCGAAGCTGCCCTCTCCTCAGCCCCTTCATGGAAAAGGACAGGCCTTAGCTCAGGGTTGCCGGGATCTCTCAAAGGCAGACAATTCCCCGCTTTTTTCATATCAGCTTCAATCTGCAGTCGCATACTGCCTGTTGAGAACTGATTCTGGTTTTGAGAAGAGATAAAGGCATATATTTGGCGTGAGCTGTAGTTTCTCATTAAACATCAGGGTTGAAGGTCATATGTCTGAGACCAGTGCCTCTCTCTCCAGATTCCGTTTTGAACGGTTGCTTAAGGAGCTTGCCTCATTGGAGGGTAGGGGCACTGAGCTCATCTCTCTTTACATTACTCCTGGGAAACGGATTAGCGAAGTGATGGCATATCTTCGTGACGAGTGGGGCACAGCTGTAAACATCAAGTCGAAAACGACTAGGAAGAACGTTCAGGACGCCATTGTGAGGATAATGGAGCGTCTCAAGCTTTTCAAGGATATTCCAGAGACAGGGCTCTGCATCTTCTGTGGAACCATACCGACTGACAAGCCTGGCATCGGTTACATGGTTCTCCACACAGTGATCCCGCCAGAACCGATCAACGTTTACTTCTACAGGTGTGAACACGCATTCATCCTTGACCCTCTTTTTGAGATGCTGAGACACGAGGAGAGCTATGCCATCATCGTTGTGGACACTAAGGAGGCTACTTTGGCCATGTTGAAAGGCAAGAGAATGGACATTCTGAAAACACTTACATCAGGTGTACCTGGGAAGCATCGCGCAGGGGGGCAATCGGCCCGCAGATTTGAGCGCTTAAGAGAGATGAGCCTGAACCAGTTCTACACTCGAATAGGCAGCACAGCAAACCAGCTGTACCTAGGCGTACCCGATTTGAAGGGAATTATTCTTGCTGGACCAGGTGGGACGAAAGATGAGTTCAGGAAGGGCAATTATCTCCACTATGAACTCGGGGCCAAGATTCTAGATTCCTTTGACACGGCTTATACAGGTGAGATGGGAGTCAAAGAGGTAGTGGACAGAGCGGGAGACCTCTTCAAGAACGTCAGATTCTCAATCGAGAGAAAACTGGTCCAAGAATTCCTTTATCAAGTCGGTCATGACACCGGCTTGGGGACTTATGGTGAGACTGAGGTCATGAATGCTCTTTGGAGCCAGAACGTCAAGAGGGTTCTGGTCTCTGAGGGGCTGAGACGTGTACAAGTCAAGATTGAGTGCACAGGTTGCGGCTATAAGGAGACAAAGATAATTGACGGAAGCGAGGCTGTCGAGTTTGAGAGAACTTTGCCTCTTCAGAAGTGCCCGAAGTGTGCAAACAGCAGCCTAGTGCTTGAAGAGAAAAAGGAGCTCATAGATATACTCGCAGACATGTCAGAGGAAGCGGAAGCAGAGTTCGAAGTCATCTCCCGCGAGATAGAAGAAGGAGTAATGCTGGAAAAAAGCTTCGGCGGCGTAGCAGCGATCCTGAAGTTCAGGCAACAGTACTAGAGAAACTGAAGCTTATCTGCGGATACCCATCAACCGTTGTACCAGAACCTCTGCCCAACAGGACCTTCATCTCTGAAGCTTTCAATGTTGCAGAGATGTCTTCGCTGACCTTTTCAAGAGTTTTCTGGATGAACTCGTCTGCGGCGTAGATGGTCAGATCCCTCAGCTCAGCGTTGAGAGATAGCCCTCTACTAGCTTTTTCTTTCCGCACATCCCGGATAACAGCAACTATCATGTCTCCTTCGCTCTCAGCAGTTTCATCGATTGTCTTCTGGTCTGTCTCAGGCCACCGGGTAAGATGGATGCTTTGTCCGTCAACCGGTGCGAAGAGGCATTGGTAGACCTCCTCTGTGATGTGTGGACAGAATGGTGCAAGCAACTGCAGAACCCTGTACATTGCAGTGTACAATGTGGATTGAGCGGCCCGCCTTGATGTGCTCTCCTGGTAAAGCCTGTGCTTCACATCCTCGATGTAGTGGTCGCATAGCAGGTGCCAAGTGAAGTCGCGGACTTCGTTTAGAGCGTTGTTGAACTGGTAGTTCTCCATAGCTTCAGTTGCTTTCTGTATTACTCTTTCAAGGTGACTGAGAAGCCATTTGTCAAGTATGCTCGGCTGTATCTGGAGATCCGGGTTGAAGCCTTCCAGTTGAAGACTTATGAACCTGCAGGCGTTCCAGAGCTTTCTCATGAATCTGCGTCCATACTCAACATCTTCCCATCTGAAGGGGATATCAGACCCCGTGGAGCCTCCTCCAGCAGCCCACTGTCTAGGAGCATCTGAACCATACTTCTTGAAAACCTCAGAGGATGTCACAAAGTTGCCAAGGGACTTGCTCATTTTTCGGCCGTCGCTTCCGAGAGTCATCCCGTTTATGAGGACATTCTTGTAAGGTGTTTCTCCGAACAAGGCAAGACTCCTTACCATAAGATAGTAGGCCCATGTCCTGATGATGTCATGTCCAGAGAAATGGAAGTCAGCAGGGTAGAATCTCTGCCAGTCTGCGCGGTCGGGCCATCCTGCGTGATGCGCACAGCTCAGAGAAGAGTCGAACCATGTGTCTAGCACATCTCTCTCCGGTAAGAAAGAGGTCCCCCCACACTTAGGGCACTTGGCAGTCCTAGGCGGAGTTGTCTTGGGGTCAACAGGCAGCTCAACATCGTCAGCCAATATGGTTTGGTGGCAATCGGCACAGTACCACACAGGGATCGGCGTAGCGAAGACTCTCTGTCTAGATATGACCCAGTCCCAGTCCAGTGATCTGGTCCAGTCTATCAGACGGTATTTCATGTGATCTGGATACCAGCCTATCTTCAAAGCTGTGTCTATGACATCATCTGTAAGCTTCTTGGTTCTCATGAACCACTGTTCTTTGAGAAGTATCTCGATAGGAGCCTTGCATCTCCAGCATATTCCGACCTGCTGGTCAAGGCTCTCGACTTTCTCAAGTAGGCCAGCCATCTTTAGGTCCTTAAGAATCTCCTGTCTGGCTTTCTGGACAGTCAGGCCTGCGTACTTTCCACCTGCTTCAGTCAGTCTTCCTTGCTCATCGACGAGCTTTATCACATGCAAGCCTAGTCGGGCTACCGCGGCTACATCAGCCTTGTCCCCATAGGTGCAGATCATCATTGCCCCTGTTCCGAACGCCTTGTTAACTGCCTCGTCTCCGACTATCGGTATATCTTGATGGAAGATGGGCGTGTAGGCGTTCTGGCCAATGAGATGCTTGTATCTTTCATCTTCAGGGTTGACTGCAATGGCTACGCATGCAGGTATGTATTCGGGCCGGGTTGTGGCTATTAGTATTGAGCCTTCTCTCAGTCCGAAGCGTATGTAGGAAAGATGTCCTTTGACTTCTTCGTATTCCACCTCTGCGTCGGCGATAGCGGTCTCACATCTTGGACACCAGTTTATGGGGTGTTCACCCTTGTAGATGAGATTCTTGCCATAGAGCATTAGGAAGGAAAGCTGCGTCTTCCGCCAGTACCTGGGGTCCATGGAACTGTATTCTAAGGTCCAGTCTATTGAGCAGCCGAGACGGATGATCGAGTCCTTCATTATTTTTATGTATTGTTCGACCCATTCTTCGCAGAGCTTTCTAAACTGGTCTGGGGGAACCTCTGAACGCTTGATATTATGCGCCTTCTCTGTGGCAACCTCTGTGGGTAGGCCATGACAGTCCCATCCTTGTGGGAATAGAACATTGTAGCCTCTCATCCGCTTGTAGCGGGCTACGATGTCGATGTAGGTCCAGTTTAGGACGTTTCCCATGTGGAACTCGCCGCTGGGATATGGAGGCGGAGTGTCGATGACGAAGACTGGCCGACTTCTGTCTTCCCAGTCGAATCTGTAGATGCCCTGCTCCTCCCAGAGCTTTTCCCACTTTCTTTCAAGTCCTAGAAAGTCCACTTTGCTTGGCAGACCATTCATTCAAGATTCCTCTTTGCTTTGGACTCTTAGTGCGGGACAGGCATTTGCAAGCAGGAGAAGACGCTATTCTCTCAACTCTTCGGCCGTACAGGCTATCTAGATCCTGTTCGTTTTGCCCGTATATCGGGGCGATCGACAAAACAATCCCTCATTTTAAGCCCCTCCCTCATTCGAGATGAAGACACCTGTAGATCAGATAAACTTTGTCCTTCCAGAGTCGTGCAGGTTCTAGAGGCTCACTCAGGCTTCTATGGTTCTGGTCGGAGTGCCCCTTTTCTGGCTTTTCACTTCAATCTTGTCCCCTACACGGATTTCCATACCATCCTCGGCAGCGGTTGTTGGAACGCCTGTTTCTTTCTCCATCCATTTCGCCTGCTCAGCTGCTTTATCGCCAAATAACCCCATGCCAAAGCCAGTGAGAAGCACATAGCGTGGCTTGGCCCCCGTCACAAGCTTCGCAGCATCATCAACAGAAAGGTGAAGAGGCAGAGGTGATCCTCTGGGTCTGATAGTGCAAAGGATCAATATCCGTGTCTCACGATAGTAGTCTTCTATCCCCTCGTATAGGGCAGTATCCGAAGAGTAGCCTATCTCTCCTATGTCTGGGATATCCATTAGGAAGCCTATTGCGTCTGGATCGCTGTGGACTGCTTTGGTCGCCCTAATGCGCACCTGTCCAAGTCGAGCTTCACGGTCAGGACTTAGCTCAGCTATTTCACTAACTAAGCCTTGATGATACCTCGATATTGCGGGTCCACATACGTCGTTTCCTCTTAGGACACTTCTCGGCGCAGCTACCAAGCCCCGTTTCTCTGTTGTCCCATGGCTCATACCTTCGATAAGGACCTCGGCGTCACAGTAATGGTCCGGGTGGCTATGTGAGACAAGAATCCCATCTAAGCCCTGTGGGTTCAACCTAGCCCAGTTGGAGAAGATGAGAGCACCTGGGCCCGGATCAAGGTGCAGATTCAGAGTGTCCTCTTGTATGAGTCTTATTCCGGCGGTTCTGCGCCGCTGTGTAACCATTACGAAGCGCCCTCCTCCTGTTCCGAGGAAGTGAAGATGAAGGCTTTTCGAATGACTCATGATGTGACCTCTGCAAAAAACTCTTTATAGGTGGTCAGGTATTGAAGATTTCTGTGCGGGCCCGTAGCTTAGCATGGTTAAAGCGCTCGGCTGATAACCGAGAGATCAAGAGTTCAAATCTCCTCGGGCCCATCAACCCTTAAGTTCGTTTTCATATGTTTATAGGTTTGTTAAGCCGTTTTTTTTTCCTGCTTCTCGTTCACAAAGCTAAGGAAACAATCATTCAGTTGATAGACATTGCTATGATAGACCAAGGGCATGACGAAGAGCTAAACAAGCAAGTCCAACAGCTGATTAGCAAGTATCCCTTTCGCTTTTTCTAGTGAAATAGGACATACCCCCAAAATTCCGATTCCAAGAAGGGTATTCAAACCCTATAAAACAAGACACTTCACAACTCAGACTCGATTGATCGATCTCGCCGTTCTTCGATACCATTATGGGGTGGAACAGACCGATCGATCGCCGTATGGAGAAGAGGAGAGCCCTCGGATTGAAACCGATTCCATCTTCATCTGATTCTCAATCGTAATGTCGAATAGTTTACGTAACTTTTCTTCGATCAGGGTTTCAGTAAGGCCATAATTTCATTCCGAACCTCGAACAATTACTCTCTTGACCACTCACTCGCATGCATCGATCGAGCGCAGCCTGGTTCTTGTTCCTGTTAGGGATCGTGAAGACGAACTTGACGTGTTCACCATTGATCGACGTTACCGGAGATATCCCTAACAGGCCTGTCTCTCTTTTCTTTCTTTGAACTCAAGAGTCCGCTTGACTCTTGATTCTGAGGATCGATCGATCAACAATTGAGCTTTCAAAAACAAGGCTCCTGTACTAGCCTGCTAAAGGTTGGGTGGGAGGTCATTGCGTCACCCGGCTTAATCTCCCACCCAGTTTTTCGATCGATCCGATCAGGGTCATCGCCGACACCGGTATCGGCTCTTGGTGACTGTGAACTGGCTTCAGTTGTTGAAATGCCGAAGAGAAGCTCGATCGGGTGCGACTCTGTTTGTCTCTGGCGAGTCCTTTGAGCCAGCCTGAGATTCCGAGTTCTTTGACAACTACCGTTGCTGGTTCAGGTTCGTGAGATTTGTACTTTCCCGCTTCGTCGAGATAGAGAATTCTTGGTTTTATCTGGAAGGTTCCTTTGTCCAAGGGTTTCAGGATGAGATTTATTTCTTCTGTTCTCAGTTGGCCAAGGCTTTTTCCCCCCCATGTTGAGGCCACTGTCTTCGATATGGTAGATGTCAGGCTTCTCAACGACTTCAAAGCTTTCTGGGATAATCTCTGCAACTTTGATGAGCTGAGCTGCTCCTTTCCCAGCGTTCACGAGATCGATCGATCATGCGGCATCAGGTTTGCCTAGATCGATACAATGAAGAAAGCCGTCGAAAATCTATAGAGATCGTCTTCTATCAATTGCGAAAAAGGGCTGCTATACGATTAGAAGATCCAGAACTACAGAGAATTACCTTCATGAGCCTAAGACATTTTGAAGCTTCTCAGGAATATAGGAGAACAAGAGACATTCTTCATGTTAGAGACATTCTAGGACGTAAAAGCTTAAAAAACACTCTGATTTACACACATCTCTTAGAAATTTCAAAGACTCCAGAAAGAGAAGTATGGATTTGAAAGCCGTTTAATCGTCTGCACGACCTTCCTTTCATTAGAGCAATCATTTATTAAGATGTTAATGTTTCTGTTGATGGCTGCTTCTATTATTTCATAAGTGTATACTCTAGATTTAACTTCAGAAATAACAGCGGGAAAAGGAAACTGAGTGAACGAGTAATATCGATCTGAGTTGAAATCTTGTCTTGGGTCGTTTGGATTATAAAACAACTCCGCCAGGTTTAACTGTTCAATACCGATTTTCTCTAGGATTTTTAAACCGTCTTTGTCTATCATCCATGCCTTCACTTTTTGTGTTACAGGTATTTCAACAGTGACCCTAGGAAATATTTCTCTAGCGATCTTCAAGTGATCCATAACTTTATCAGCGAAATTAGAAGCGCTGATATGGAATCTAATCTCCTCTATGTTTGCATTGAATACCTTGGTTAAGTTCGTCCTATCTGCCAAAACTCCGTTTGTATAGATCCACTGATAGCAGTTAGGTTTCTTCTCTTTTATGAAATTGCCCATTTCTACAACTTTATTTAGATATAGAAAAGGCTCTCCCCCAGAATAGGAGATCCCTTTTATTTTATCATCGGGCGCATCTTCAACCATCAACTGAATATCGTCTATCCACGAGGTAGTGAAGGCTCTATCGTGGTCCCACATAGAATCCCTTTGAAATCTGCCTCCTTGAGGACAGTAATCGCAATCTAAATTACATTTCATCCCAGGAAAGAGGCATATCCCCGTTCCTTCCCTACAGCATTCACATCCTTTAGAAAGTGCGTAAGTTGAGTTGTTAGTCCATACCGACATATGATTGTCGAGCATAACAAGATGGTCTTTCAGTCTGTTCTGCATGGGTCTAATATATTTTTCTAAAACATCGTTTCGATCCAGCATCACTTTGTTTTCTTTCGTGTTATGTGGTCTCTTTAGTTTTGTTAAATACTTTAATAATTCCAACTTCGTTTCGCGCCCTGATCGATCGATCGGTTAGATTCCTGTAACTACTAGGCTTCGTTGAATTCTCTTTTAAGACTTTTTGTTTATTTTCGATCGACGAGTTGGCTGTGTTTCCCAGTGTCGTTCTTGACACTTCTGTTGGAGGGGACCCAATAGTCAAACCTCCAAAAACCGAAGATGATCACTCAAAGCAGCATGAGAATCTGAGAAATCTGTGCTATGGGTTGAGGGAGAGGATACTGAAAGACATCAATTCTGACATAACATTCAACCCAGCACCACAAGACTACATTGCAGTTATGAGACGCAAGACCTTCATCGCAATTTATTCCAAGAAGAAATGGATATGGCTCACGACGGTTATGCGGGCTATGTCTTTGACGGATTATCATACCTGGGAAAAGTAGTTAAGCGACTTGACGGGAAATACATTGTCAAAGAATAGGTTGATGGCTGCATGATTTTCTCATCAATGTCCCGAGTTCCAGCGCCAGACGATCCCAAACTCTTGTGTTCCGAAGACGTACCAGAAGCTGGCGCACAGGCCGATCATGTCGAATACATCTTCCAGTGCTGTGAATGTTACTTGCTTCACATCGATCGACGGCGTTAAGAGGGTTGCGGCTCTTACGATCGATATTTCTATCTACGGGGTGCTTTCTTAGGAGACCGTTAGAATTGTACATCAAGCCTATGCCTGACTGGGACTAGTCATTTCCTAAACTGCAAGTAACATAACTTATGAGACAGTGAATTGTAGAAACCTCCAAACTAGTATCACGTCCGATAGATCGATCTCAATTTAGTCGCAAGAGATGCGCATACAGGTATTTAATCGATCGATTCTTGTAAAGTCAAGTTTCCAACGTTACACTTTTCTATAGGTGAAGCTTGCAATTGTTTGCTGGGATGGCGTGTTGAGGCTGGACCCCGGCGTAAGGGGACTCTTCGGGAAGTTCCTCAAGAAAGGGCTGACGGTGACTCGCATTGCAGAGCTGTTCGACACCACGAGGCAGACCGTGCATAGATGGCTGAAACGGGCCAGACACGTGGGCAGAGAGTACTACAAGGATAAGCCGAGGCAACCGAAACCAGGCAAGGTCACGGAGGAGGTTGAATTATCCATCCTGGCTCTGAGGAACACGATGAAGTGGGGAACCGCAAGGATACAGCAGGGCCTCCTCAGGCTCCCAAGCTTCATCGTGGAGGCAACCCGCTGCGTGCAGGGGATCCACCTGTCCAGAGAATCCATAAACAACGTCCTCGCGAGGCACGCCTTGAACGGGTACCCACGCGACTACAAGCGGTGGAGGTTCTTCAGGGCGAAGGAGCCTGACGAGCTGTGGCAACTCGACTTCAAGGGCCCGTTCACAGTGCAGGGCAAGAGGTACTGGTTCCTCGTATGCATCGACGATTACAGCCGTTTCCTGGTGCTGGCTGAGCAGT
>Ga0315296_10004080_pt1 | contig 12038 bp, 16 predicted proteins | sample YL17G14_18_MG_FD_203921 | JGI IMG/M metagenome (GOLD analysis project Ga0315296, IMG submission 203921) | Sediment microbial communities from Yellowstone Lake, YNP, Wyoming, USA - YL17G14_18 | ecosystem: Environmental > Aquatic > Freshwater > Lake > Sediment | place: USA: Wyoming | collected...
TTGCCAGTCTAATGCTGCTGGCTGGCATCCATCCCAAGATAGTAAGTGAAGCATTGGGCCATTCAAGCGTAGCCTTTACTTTGGATGTATATAGCCATCTTGTGCCAGGACTTCAGGAGGCAGCTGGAAAGCGACTGGACGAGGTGCTGGAGCCAAGGCTAATGGAGGCGAGAAATGTCGGCAAAATGTCGGCAATCGACCATGAGAGGATGGGGCAAGGGGAGAAAATTGACCTCCGCCAAAGCTAAAACTGGCAGGTGTGGAGGGATTCGAACCCCCGACCGGCGGTTTTGGAGACCGCTGCTCTACCGGGCTGAGCTACACACCTATCCCAAGCCAAGTTATTTTATCATAATTCTGGGGAAAAGTTAACTTTTGCGGTGTCGCTGGACGAAGCGGGTCAGTCGCCGCAGCGCTTCTTCGATGTGGGGCAGGGAGTAGGCATAGCAGATGCGGACAAAGCCCTCGCCCTGCGCGCCGAAGAGACTCCCCGGCAGAATCAGCACCTTTTCTTCGAGCAAGACTTTCTCCACGAACTCGTCCGAGGTCAGGCCGGTAACTTTGACCGACGGGAAGGCGTAGAAGGCGCCTTTGGGCTCGTGGCAGGTCAGACCGATGTCATTCAAGCCTTTGACGAGCACCTTGCGCCGCCTATCGTATTCGGCGACCATCTGCTGGATATCGTCTTCGCCGGCCTTGAGCGCTTCGATGGCGGCGTACTGCGCTACGCTCGACGGGCTAAGCATGGTGTGCTGGTGAATCTTGGTCATCGCCGCGATGATGTCCGCCGGTCCCGCGGCAAAGCCGAGCCGCCAGCCGGTCATGGCGTAGGCTTTGGAAAAGCCATCGAGCAGGATGGTGCGCTCCTTCATCCCGGGCAGGCTGGCAAAGCAGGTGTGGTCGATGCCGTAAGTCAACCGATTATAAACTTCGTCGGAGATGACCAGGAGGTCGTGTTTTTCCGCCACTTTAGCGATTTCCGCCAGTTCCTCGCGGCTCATCTCGGTGCCGGTGGGATTGGCCGGATAGCCCAGGAGGATGACCTTGGTCTTTGGCGTGAGTTTAGCCTCAACATGGTCGGGCCGCAGTTTGAAGCCGTCATCGCCGCGGGTGGTCACGGTGACCGGAATGCCGTGGGCGAGGCTGATGCAAGAGGGATAGCACAGGTAATAGGGGTCGGACAGGATGACCTCATCGCCGGGGTCGACGGTGGCGCGAAAGGCGAGGTCCATCGCCTGGCTGGAGCCGACGGTAATGACAATCTCGGTCTCAGGGTTATACCTGATGCCGTAGCGGTTTTCCAGGTACCTGGCGACGGCGCTGCGGAGCTCGGGGTAGCCGCTGGTGGGCGTGTAGCCGGTAAAACCCTTCTTCATCGCCTCGATGGCCGCTTCGCAGATGTGCCACGGCGTCTTGAAGTCCGGCTCGCCGACGCTTAGCGAGATAAGCCCTTCCTTACCCAGGGAATGGGCCAGGCTCAGGAAGCGGGCAAACCCGCCTTCCGAAACCGAGTCCACTCTTTGGGCGGTTCGTTTCTTCATTGTTCTAACTACCTCTGACTTCGAAGTTCAGATAAACCGCTCAAATCTATCTTTTTTGGCTTTGCAAATGGGGCAGACTTCCGGAGGGCTACCCCGGGCGCAGAGATATCCGCAAACCTTACACCTCCAGACGGGCAGAGGTAATGATTTTAAGGCGGCAGGCATGCCCTTGGTTTTCATTTTGACCCTCTCCGCCTCCGGCGGTCTCCGCTCCGGAATAGCGCGGACTTTCTGCTTGCCATCGAGAACGGCTTGAGAGACGTAAAGCGCGCAATAGCAGGCGTCGTAGTCGGTAAGGTCGGGGTCACGGTAGTCGCAGGGGCAGATGATGTCGAGGTCTGCCTCTTTTTTGCCTGAAGCGAGCCGGCAGGGACAGGCTTGATAGCCGTATCGCTTCTCGTTGGTCAGCAAGCCTCGCGCGAGGTCTTTGGTAAAAACTATGTCTGGATTAAGGTGGTAGCCGCCAGCTTCGGCGTCTCGTTTCAGACTCTCGTACAGCCTATCGATTTCCGCCGTGGGTATGTCGGCTGTCACTTCAGCGCCTCTCTGATTTTATCCTCCTGGAAGCCGATGATGCATTTCTGGTTGTTGATGACGAGAGTCGGGAAGTTGCACGCCGGGTTCCATTTCTTGACAACCTCTAGGACTTCCTTCTGCTCCTTATCGGGCAGGAGGTCAAGGTATTCATAGGAGTACTCGACTCCCAGGCTGTCCAGGAAGGCTCTGGTCTTTTTGCACCAGACACAGGTGCTCAACGCGTAAAGCATAACGGAGCCAGCCTTCCTGCCGGGGACCTGCTTGACAGTTATATCGCACCTCCTATTTATAATATTACTATAAGTGTGGGCTAAAGAGTAGCAGGTCAGGAAAGCCTAATAGCAGGGGTTCTGGTACCCCTGGGGCGATTCGAACGCCCCACTTCCTAGTCCGAATAGAAATGCGGTCGGAGTTCGGTCTCCGGGATATAACGCGTTGCTTGTCTAATGATAGCCTTCAGTGTCCCAACATCGAGTTCCGCATGAGCGGGAATGGTCAAGGTCTGCTTCTGTCCGCCGGCAACCATTCTGCGCAGTTTCACGTGGCTTCCTTTTTGAGAATGTATCTTAAAGCCAAATGCACAGAAAATGTCCACCACTTGTGAGCCAGAAAGCTGCCTCAGCTTAGGAGACAACGGCTGGCTCCAGTTCCAGCGTTACCAGCAAAGAAGGATTGGGCACAAGGTCAAAGTCCGCCGGGTTCTCGCCCTCAAGGTGAAGCGCAACTGCTTGCCGGAGGTTAGCGATGGTTTCGTCCAGGGTTTTCCCTTGCGTCACCACGGCTATCTCCAGACACTCGGCGATATAGAACTTCTCGCCCTTGTGGATGAAGGCCTTAATAGTATGTCTCATCGTCCCTCCCTTCCCGCGCCTATTTCGTTTCTGGCACCCCTGGGGCGATTCGAACGCCCGACACGCGGTTTAGGAAACCGCTGCTCTATCCTTCTGAGCTACAGGGGCACGCCAACTATATTCTAGCGTTAATCCGCCGCTTGTTTCAATGAAAGACAGCGAAAAGGTCACTAGAAAGTAGTCTATTTTGTTGCTTTGATGTGAATTTCAGAACCAAGAAGGTAGGGTATCAAGAAATTTGGCACCTTTTCTATTAGCAAATAGTACCACAGAAGCTTTCTCGAAAAGTATTTGTATCTTGGGTTTTTGCAGAGTGTAACCTTGAACTTGTCGAAGCCGGCAGTCCTGAATGGTTGAACCCACTCGCCCATCGTATACACCCGCTCTTTTATCTTTGCCAGTGTCTCAGTTCCTTTGCTCTTCCAAATCCCTCCTGGAGTGAACAGGAATTTGAGTAGTGGGGACATCATCGTCTCACCGAAACCATAATAGGCACCGCCTGGTTTGAGGATACGGTGTATTTCCTTCACCGCTTTGTTGACGTTGGGGAGATGGTGCAATACTGCGAAACCATGCACAATGTCAAAATAGTTGTCAGGGAACGGACTTGACAGGATGTCGGTTGCCATAAACTGGTCAAGCTCAACGCCAAAGACTCCAGAAACTTCCTTCGCTTTGGTGAGACTTGAGGCAGCCACATCGGTTGCAAACACTTCCAGAAAAGGGCGTTTCATCTTCAAAAGCATGGAAGCCCAGCATACTCCCCCCCCCGACCTCCAGAACTCTGCCACGCTGAAGCGCGTCCCACTCCACATGGTCCAGGAAATCTCTCATTCTGGACTCCAGTCCCAGGAGAGCTTCAATAGGCGGTAAGTGCTCGATTCTGCCGCTGGCGTTGTCGTCCCACGCTCTTATGTCCTCCTGAACAGAGCTGTCTATGGTGGCAGGCAGGAGTATAGACACCCCGTCTCTAATATCAAACGTGGTTTTGCAAGCCGGGCACAAATAGGAATCTCGCGTGGTCTCTAGTTCCGACCTGCAGTTAGGACAAAGCAGACCTTTCAGCATTTTTCGTGCGCTCCGTTACCGTTCAATATTAGTTCTTATTCTTAGAGTCTGCAACTTACTTAGACGTTTCAATTTAGCGTGCGTTTAAGGTATCACCTTCCTCTGCGCCACCGCCATATCATGCTGGCAGAGGAGAATATCGGCAATGCCCTTAATTTTGAGCATGCTGGTGTACCCGGCCATGAGGTCGGTATGAGTGCCTGGCGGAATGACCGGCGAATAAGCCCTGATTTTCTCCGGCGGGTTGAAATTGTCCGGCACGCAGCAAAAGCCGGTGATGACCGCCTTGCCTTTCTCCGTGTTGATGGCTACAGCCATGCTGCCCGGGGAATGGCCCGGCGCTGGAATCAGGTCGATGCCCGGCTCGACTTCATACTCACCCTTGATAACCTGGAAGTTCACGCCTGCGAGGAGCTCTTTCTTATAGCTCAGGCCGGAAATGGGGTGGGGCGCCAGGGCAAACTGGAGCTCGTCTTCCTGGACGATGACCCTCGCCTTCGTGCATTTCTGGGTGTTGGCGCAGTGGTCCCAGTGCAGGTGCGTCTGAACAACGATATCAATGTCCTCCGGCTTCAACCCAAGCGTACTCAGCGCCTTATCGAAGTTCATGACTTCTTCCGCCGGAAAACCCCGGTAGGAAGTCGCCAGCGCGGTATCGGCGCCGGTATCAACCAGGATGTGGGCGTCAGCGCCCTCGATGTACCAGGCGACCACCGGCGACTTGATTATCACGCCGTAGTTGTAGCGGTAGGTCAGGATACTCTCGTCGATTTCCATAATGGTCAAGAGGAGGGGGCGGATACGGTAGGTCTTCATTCGGTCCTCCTTCTGAGCTACAGGGGCACGCCACTCATATTCTAACGCCTCTCTGCCTCTCATTTCAATGAAGCGTAATCCCCCCATCCACAAACAGCACCTGCCCTGTGACAAAGTCGGCGGCATCAGGTAGTCTTGCTCTCAATCACACAGCCGCAGATTGTAGGCCACAGTTAAAAACCTCCGGCACGCATCGTTTGGCCTATTCGACTACATTGCGTGACTATCTCCAACGGGTTTATGGGACAGGCTCTTTATTACCTTTTGGTGGAGCTGGGGTGATAATAGGCAGAACTTTTGAATTTGCCTTCGCTCTTTCAATCTAGCAGGGCCAGTTGCACATTCCAAGCCAATATGACGCCACGCTCTGGACGATTATTTAACGTATCGTAATTGACAGGTACTGTGTTGCCGTGGTAATACCATCAGCTACCTGGGCAGTGAAGTTAGATGTGCCGGCGGTGGTTGGTGTCCCGGAGATAACGCCGGTGGCAGCAGCCAGCGACAGCCCGGCAGGCAGTGAGCCAGCGGCTATTGACCAGGTGTAAATGCCGCTGCCACCAGAGGCAGCTAAGGTCTGTGAATAGGCAACACCGACATCACCACCGGGTAGTGGGGTGGTGGTGATGGTGAGTGCGGGATTGATTGTAATTGACAGGAGCTGTGTTGCTGTGCCAATACCATCAGCTATCTGGGCGGTGAAGTTAGATGTGCCGGCGGTGGTTGGCGTCCCAACGATAACGCCGGTGGCAGCATTAAGCGATAGACCGGCAGGCAGTGAGCCAGCGGATACTGACCAGGTGTAAATGCCGCTGCCACCGGAGGGAGCTAAGGTCTGTAAATAGCGAACACCAACATCACCACCGGGTAGTGAGGTGGTGGTGACGGTGAGTGCGGGATTGATTGTAATTGAGAGAGGCTTGGTTGCCGCGGTAATACCATCAGCTACCCGGGCGGTGAAGTTAGATGTGCCGGCGGTGGTTGGCGTCCCGGAGATTGTGCCGGCGGTGATTGGTGTCCCGGAGATAACGCCGGTGGTAGCAGTCAGAGATAGCCCGGCAGGCAGTGAGCCAGCGGCTATTGACCAGGTGTAAGTGCCGCTGCCACCGGAGGCAGCTAAGGTCCGTGAATAGGCAACACCAACACCGCCATTGGGTAGTGAGGTGGTGGTGACGGTGAGTGCGGGATTAATCTTTATTGAGAGAGGCCTGGTTACCGTAGTAATACCATCAGCTACCTGGACGGTAAAGTTAGATGTGCCGGCGGTGGTTGGTGTCCCGGAGATAACGCCGGTGGCAGCAGTCAGCGATAGCCCGGCAGGCAGTGAGCCAGCGGATACTGACCAGGTGTAAATGCCGCTGCCACCGGAGGCAGCTAAGGCCTGTGAATAGTCACCACCAACATCACCATTGGGTGAGGTGATGGTGATGGTTAATGCTGGATTAATCTTAATTGAGAGAGGCTTGGTTGCCGTAGTAATACCATCAGCTACCTGGACGGTAAAGTTGGATGTGCCGGCGGTGGTTGGTATCCCGGAGATAACGCCGGTGGCAGCATTAAGCGATAGCCCGGCAGGCAATGAGCCAGCGGATACTGACCAGGTGTAAATGCCGCTGCCACCGGAGGCAGCTAAGGTCTGTGAATAGGCAACACCAACACCGCCATTGGGTAGTGAGGTGGTGGTGATGGTGAGTGCGGGATTGATTGTAATTGACAGGAGCTGGGTTGCCGCGCCAATACCATCAGCTACCCGGGCGGTGAAGTTGGATGTGCCGGCTATGGTTGGTATCCCGGAGATAATGCCGGTGGCAGCAGTCAGCGATAGCCCGGCAGGCAGTGAGCCAGCGGATACTGACCAGGTGTAAGTGCCGCTGCCACCGGAGGGAGCTAAGGTCTGTGAATAGGCACCACCAACATCACCATTGGGTAGTGAGGTGGTGGTGATGGAAAGAGGCAAGAGCCCGATATTAATAGTGAGGGGCTGGGTTGCCGTGGTAATACCACCAGCTACCCGGGCGGTGAAGTTAGATGTGCCGGTGGTAGTTGGTATCCCGGAGATAATGCCGGTGGCAGCAGTAAGCGACAGCCCGGCAGGCAGTGAGCCAGCAGATACTGACCAGGTGTAAGTGCCGCTGCCACCGGAGGCAGTTAAGGTCTGTGAGTAGGCACCACCGACATCACCATTGGGTAGCGAGGTGGTGGTGATGGAAAGAGGCAAGAGGCCAATATAAATAGAGAGGGGCTGGGTTGCCGTGGTAATACCACCAGCTACCCGGACGGTGAAGTTATATCTGCCGGCGGTGGTTGGTTTCCCGGAGATAACGCCGGTGGTAGCAGCAAGCGACAGCCCGGCAGGCAGTGAGCCAGCGGATATTGACCAGGTGTAAGTGCCGCTGCCACCGGAGGCAGCTAAGGTCTGTGAATAGGCAACACCGACATCACCATTGGGTAGTGAGGTGGTGGTGATGAAAAGCGGTGGGGTAGGAGTAGGAGTGGGTGTGGGTGCAGGTGAGGGCGCTGGTTTCGGCGAGGGAGTCGGCGTTGTCTGGGGCGCGGGTGTAGGACTTAGAGTGGGGGCAGGCGCAGTTGTGCCAGCGGGTGCGGAACAGCTAGCAACCATTGCGAGCAGAACCGGAAGGAAAAGAACCAGATGTACGATTCTACGGTTGGCTGACACTTCATGCCTCCCATCTGGGACAGGAGCTCTCCCTCGGCTGTTCCTCCATTATACGCCCCTTAGTCTGTTTTGTGTCAAGTAGCAGCCATATGTCCTGCCTTCAAGCGCTGGCCCTATCAAGCGATGCCCCAACTCGATACAGTGTCGTAGATGTCTCTGAATCAGTAAACTGGTACCTTCTCACCAGTTAGCATTGAGCTTTTCGTCAAATCATGACCCGCTGGCGCTTTGTTAGTCCTACCGCGGTTTGGACGTCGGTTTCGTGCATTTGAACCTGGTAGTCCGCTTCAATCTAACTAATCGCACCTCGCATTTTGTCTTTTTCCTCCATTCCTCCGCCCTTGACTTTGCCTTAAATTGTGTCAAGATACTGGGTAGAAGCTACTTTCGACTGGCTGGATGAAGGGGGTGACGGACATGGTTGTTACTGAGTACGTAAAGTCATCCTATATCGTCATCGACGCCGAGAGGTGCAAAGGATGCCGCCTCTGCATCCACACTTGCCCCAAAGGAGTTATTGGACTCGCTTCTCACATAAATGAGAAAGGCTACATCCCCGCCGCTGTCATCGAAGACAAAGCTCACGAGTGCACCGGCTGCACCGCCTGTGCCATGATGTGTCCCGATGCCGTCATTTCCGTGTATCGCCACGCAAAAGTCCTGAGCCAGGGGATTTCCTAGCGCACGCCACCTCCGGAGGACCCGATGTCACCAAAGGGCTTAATGACCGGCAATATCGCTGTTGCCGAGGGTGCCATCCTAGCCGGTTGCCAGGCGTACTTCGGCTATCCCATCACACCCCAGAATGAGATTCTGGAGCACATGTCCCAGCGTATGTCAGAATTGGGACGGGTCTTCCTCCAGACGGAAAGCGAACTGGCGGCAATCAGCATGGTCTACGGCGCGGCCGCCTCCGGCTGCCGGACGATGACCTCTACCTCAAGTCCCGGCTTCAGTCTCCAGCAAGAAGGTATTTCCTATATGGCTGGAGCCGAAATCCCCGCCGTGATTGTCAACGTGATGCGAGGCGGTCCGGGGCTGGGCAATATCGGCGGCGCACAGGGTGATTACTTCCAGGCGACCAAAGGCGGCGGCCACGGGGACTACCGGGTTATCAACCTCGCCCCGAATTCTGCTCAGGAGATGATGGACCTGACAATGCTCGCCTTCGAGCTGGCCGACAAGTACCGCAACCCGGTAGTCGTGCTCTCCGATGGCTTCCTTGGCCAGGCGATGGAGCCGGTTGAAATGCGCGAGCCGGTTGCCAGACTCCCCGCCAAGCCCTGGGCAATCACCGGCGCCAGAAACCGACCCAAGAACATCATCAACTCCTTCGAGATGGACCCGGCCAACTTTCCGCCCCGCGTGCGGCGGCTTTTCGAGAAGTACGAACGTATTCGCCAGAATGAAGTCCGCTATGAAGGCATTGGTCTCGAAGACGCCTCTCTAGTGATTGTCGCTTATGGCAGCGTCAGCCGCTCCGCCCTGACGGCATTGAAAACGGCGCGGGAGGAGGGGCTAAAGGTAGGGCTGTTCCGTCCCGTCACCCTCTTCCCTTTCCCCACGGGACCTCTCGCCGACCTTGCCCGGCGTGTCGATGACTTTCTCGTTGCCGAGCTCAGTTTTGGTCAGATGATTGAGGACGTGAAGCTGGCGGTGGGGCGGGATAAGAACGTGGGACTGGTCAATCAATACGGCGGAGTGCCATTGCCTTCCGATATGATACTTGAAGCCATCAAGAAAGTGAAACAACCGGTAGGCAAGTAATATGACGACTTTAGAAAGCTCCGAACTGGACACCGTCCTCTACCACAAGCCGGAGTCGCTAGAGGACTATCCTCTCCACCTCTGCCCCGGCTGCGGGCACGGCATCGTGCTCAGGCTAATTGCTGAGGTAATTGACGAATTAAAGCTCCGGGAGAGGGCGGTCTGCGTGGCGTCCATCGGCTGCACCGTGACGTCTTACCACTATTTCAACTTCGATGGGCTGGAATCGGCTCACGGCCGCGCGCCCGCCGTAGCAACGGCAATCAAGCGCTGTCATCCTGACCTAATTCCCTTCACCTACCAGGGTGACGGCGACCTGGCGGCGATTGGCACCGCGGAGATTGTGCACGCCTGCGCCCGTGGCGAGAATATCACCACTATCTTCGTCAATAATGCCATCTATGGAATGACCGGCGGGCAGATGGCGCCCACTACCCTTGTCGGTATGTACTCTACATCGACCCCCGGCGGACGCGACCCCGCTCGTGCCGGTTTCCCCATCCGTGTCTGTGAGATGCTATCTACCCTGGAAGGTCCGGCCTACATCGCCCGCACCGCAATACACAATCCCGCCGCTGTGAGAAAGACCAGGCAGGCTATAAAGCTTGCCTTCCGGACTCAACTCGCAGGTCTGGGGATGTCGCTAGTAGAAGTACTCTCCCCCTGCCCGGTAAACTGGCGGATGGAGCCCGTGACGGCTTTGAAATGGCTTGCCGAGCGCATGATTCCCCACTACCCCCTCGGCGAGTATAAAGTCGCCGCTGAGGTCGCCGCGCTCAAGAAGGAGACGGGCCGTGCATGAAGGCATAGTGATTGGTGGGTTAGGAGGACAGGGAGTGCTCTTCATCGGGCGGCTCCTTGCCGAGGCGGCAATGCTGGAGAGCCGGGAGGTCGTCTGGCTGCCGTCCTACGGGGCGGAGAAGCGGGGTGGCAGTGTCTGGTGTCACGTCACCATCTCCGACGAGAGGATTGGCGAGCTATTCGTCACTAGACCCACCGCCGCGATTGCCATGAACCCCGCTTCCCTGACCAAACTCGAGCCGATGATGAAGCCAGGGGGCTTGCTGGTGATAAACCAATCGCTCGTCTCCTCCAGAGTCAAACGAGATGACCTTCGTACCGTCTACGTGCCCGCCATTGACATGGCAACTGAGCTTGGTGATGATTCGGTGGCGAATCTGGTTGCTCTTGGCGCTCTGGTGGGAAGCCGCCCGATTGTGGCAGTGCCTAGCCTTGTGACTGCCATGGACAGCATGCTTTCAAAAAGTCCGAAACTGGAAACGAACAAGCGGGCACTGGATAAAGGCTATTCTATGTTCAGGATGGAACGGTCAGGCAGAGACCCAGATTTGTCTGAAGCCAGGAATGACATTGTTAGTAAGACCTAAGTGAGACTGGTCTCTTGAAGGTGAAGAAGAAGACAGGCCTATGTCTGCCAAATTACCGCCACAGGTCCAGGATTTCTACCGGCAGGCAGAGCTTGACTACGAAGGTTTTTGGGAAAAAGCCGCCCTGGATGCCAGTAACCAGGAAGCCATCCACCATCATCTGGCCTACACGGATTTCCTGGAACTGCTTATAGAAGACGAACTGGCGAAACGCCGAGACCGGCTCTTTGCTCGCCGCCTGAAACAGTCGCACATCCCCGGCGTCAAGGATTCATCCTGAAGGATTCTTCCTGAAGGACCTCGAGAGTTTCGACTGGTCCTTCAATCCCCGGTTACCTAAGCCACTCATCCTCGACCTGGCGACGGCTCGTTTTGTTGCGGAGCACGCCGGCGTCTTGCTGCTCGGACCGCCCTTCGGCGGAAGGGCAAGACGCATATCGCGGTGTCCCTGGCAGTGGCGAGCCATCATCGTCACTTCCAATCGTCCTTCCTCGGAAGGATTGGGGAAAGGTGCTGGGAGATAACGCCGCGGCGGGTGCCATCCTGGACCGCTTTCTGCATCACGCCGAGATCATCCGGCTGGAAGGGAGGAGCTACCGCATGCATGACCGGAGAGAACTCCGAAAGGGGAATGCTGAGAATTTAACCTTGACCCAGGAGACCAAATAGTATATCGTCTAATCGCCCACCCAAAGTGGCTGGTTTTGACCCGTCCCTCGGTGGCTGGTTTTGAGTGACCGGTGACAGGTCAATAGGCGTGGGTAACCACCTTGTCTTCTGTCTCCAGAATATTGCATTTTAACGGAAAGTGGTCTTGACCGCCACTACAAATGGCATTAGAATCAAACATAATATGAACCGAATTAGTCGAAACCTAGCTGCATTCATCACACATGCAATGAAAGGATATGCTAAAACAACATATAGAGAACTTTCTGTTGAACGTTGTAATATCTTCGACCTCATGGCAAATTATATGGGATTTACCGTGCTTCATCCTGGTGGGCTCAAAGCCACTAAAAGGTTGGCAGAGTCTTGCCGGATAGACCAACGTATGAGGGTGTTAGACATTGCTTGCGGTAAAGGCAATGCGAGTGTTTATCTGGCTAAACAGTATGGATGCTCAGTCGTCGGAATAGACACCTCTGAAGATTTCATCGCTCAGGCAGCAACACGGGCACGGAGAAATGAGTTGGAGGGTGTGGTAGACTTTCACGTCGCTGACGCTTTGGACATGCCCTTCTCCGATGATGAGTTTGACGTCGCTATGGACTGCACCCCTATGAGTGGACAGATAGGGTTAGGAGAGTCTGGCGGGGTTGGTTCTTATTCTGCTGAATAATTGGTAACTCCTCGAACTCATTCGGTGGCCGGTAGCCCAGTGCCGAATGGA
>Ga0315296_10004081_pt1 | contig 12038 bp, 13 predicted proteins | sample YL17G14_18_MG_FD_203921 | JGI IMG/M metagenome (GOLD analysis project Ga0315296, IMG submission 203921) | Sediment microbial communities from Yellowstone Lake, YNP, Wyoming, USA - YL17G14_18 | ecosystem: Environmental > Aquatic > Freshwater > Lake > Sediment | place: USA: Wyoming | collected...
ATGCCCGCCTCTATCAGATCTCCGAGGCGGAACGCGCCAAATTCGAAGCCACCTTCTCCAATATGAATGATGGTGTTCTGATCCTGGATGACAAGAGGCATATTATATTTACTAACAAGAGCCTGCGCAGTTCGTTCAATCTCGGAACGACACCGGTTGAAGGTCATTTGATCCTCGATGCCATTCCCCATCCGGATCTGAGCGCCCTGTTTACCACAAGTAAAGACAACGAATCGCGATTTCACGAAATCAACCTGGTTGATGGGAGGACTTATAATGCGGTTTTTACACCGATTCCAGGTGTTGGCTCAGCCATCATAATGCAGGATATCACCTACCTGAAAGATCTCGACCGGCTGAAAAATGATTTTATCCATACCATTTCGCATGACTTGCGTTCCCCTCTGACCGCCGTTCTCGGTTATGCAGAATTACTCGAACGCGCAGGTGAACTCGGCACACAGCAACGCGAATATGTTCGTCGAATTCAAGCCAGTGTTCAGAACATCACGGTGTTGGTCAACGATCTACTCGATCTGGGACGAATCGAGGCAGGATTCGACACGCTTAGAGAAAGTATCCACCTTGAATCCATCCTTCAGCATTCATTGGAAAACCTGCAGCCACAGATCGATAAGAAAAAGCTTCATGTGAAGGTTAATATCGCCCCAGGGCTCCCGTTTTTACGAGGTAACCCTATCCGCTTACGACAGATGCTGGACAATTTGCTTGGCAATGCCATGAAATATACACCTGCCGGTGGAGAGGTGCAAGTTGAATTACGTTCTGAAGGTGATCAGGTAATCCTGCGGGTGAATGATACAGGAACTGGAATCCCTCCAAATGATCAGTCACACATCTTCGAAAAGTTCTTTCGAGCGAGCAATGTCCCGGCTGAAATCCCCGGATCAGGCCTGGGTCTGGCGATCGTTAAATCGATAGTAGATAACCACTACGGACGCATCTGGGTTGAATCCACCCTTGATCAGGGTTCAACATTTTTCGTTGTTCTGCCTGCACAAGTTAAGGAACGAGGCAGATAACAGGCAGCCATGTAACGAATTCAGGGACATCACACCCCGCTCAAATGGGGTATTTTTTTATAGTTAAACGCATGCCTCCGCTGGGTAAACAATCCCGGCGGAGGCCTTCGCCAAAGGAGGAGACAGTGAGGAGCATTTTTGAGGTGTCGATGTCTGTCTCCCATATCATCATAACGTAAAACCCTTTTTAAAACAAAGCCAAAAGTCACAAATAGCTAGTAATTTTATTCACAAGTCATTATTGAGAAAAGTACGCATATGGCTGACCGCCTGCTTCACATCCCGATAGGCTTTCACGGTTAAAGAGGGATGGTTATTGCCAGTGATCATCTTCGATATGCGCTGACCATCCTGGTAAAGACAAAGCACGGGTTTCTCAAGGCTCAATGCCAAACCAACCTCGTACCCCACCCCATGTGAAGGTACACTGACTTCGGCAATCAGCGAATCGCAGGCCTTGATCCAGGCAACGTCACGGGTGTACACTTCCCGAGGCTCCACAACAGCTTCCATCTCTAAAACGGTTGCGCTTGCCAGGTGCGCGGTGGGCACATCGTGCCCAGCCTCCAATAACGCCCGGGTGATCGCCTGGTAGACTGCCTCGAATTCCCTGCCTCCGGTTATCGAACAAGCAAAATAGATATTCACGACCCCGCTCGCGGCAATCGGGATAAGATCGAATCTCCCATGGTCTTTTGTTGAGGCAATTCACCATTAACGTGCTGGATGTCTATCGTAGTGCTTAAGCTCATCCAATCGCGCACCAGAATTACCAGGTGCGGAGTCATATCTTTGAAAAAGAATGGTGAGAGGAACAAGCGTAATAAAAGCACTGGCACAGGATAGCCATTCAAGTCAATCACTACTGCGGTCTGTGACATCATTGGGGTCATGGCTTCGCGCATCCAGCCGGATAATTTCGCTGGTGGGAAAAGGACATTCATTTCCACTATTGAAGTACGGCGTATACGCTGGTATGAGATGTTAATCCGTAAGAATGGTGTCCTTAAACATAAGTATTTGTTGAAAAGCTCGACACAGGCAGCCTTACGAATAAGAAACAGGAATAAAGTAAAGACTAAAACAATCCCGCCGATGGCTAACATACCATAACCACGCCACGGTTCCTCCTGGCCTATCGGGTGGCGGGAAGCAAGCCACCATAGACCGACCAGGACCAAACCCAGGGTCAGTGTGGCTGGCCACCACCGGTTGAGCATGTGTTCGTAGAGCAGAAGCGGATAACGATGTATTGCCCGGCTCATATGCTTTTTATAACTCCTGATCCTCAAACGGGTGCAGCCGAATATTTTTCCCGTTCTCTTCTTCCTGTTTGACCTGGAGTTGCTGGCTGAGGTGCGATATCGATCGTACGAGGTGTTCACCCCGTAAACTGAATGTCACGTCGCCCCGAGTTCGCTCAAGGATACTGCGCACCACATCCGTTTGCCGGCGCAAACCGTTGGTGATAGCGTCCGGGTAATCCATTGTTACCAGCACGGCATAGATATCGTCCATGTGACCAAGCAATCGTTCGACTTCCTGGGAATAGCCCTGGCGGAGGACATCCAAACATCGTCGTCGCAGTTCACCGATCACTTCAGCCAGGCCATTCAAATACGTGAAGTGCTCAACTTCCAGATCGTCCGGGGAAGGCAGAGGTTCATTCCTTATCAAGGCGCAGGTTACACTGGCTTCAGCAAACTCTTTGAGCGCGTCCTGGGTGTAACCAGCAAAATACAGGTTGGGATGCCGGGAGAGGTCAAGCCGCAGAGCGCCAGCCAGTATGCCTGCCTCCATCAGATGCTCATCCATCACGTTATATTCATCTCGATGGACAGCCCGGATAGCCAATGCACAATGACGGGTCAGTGCGCGCGCCTGGGTTAATGCCTGGTCGCGCGCTTTCATCTGTGCGTCAAACTTCTTGCGCACCTGTTCAGCGATCTTTTCGAGTTTTTGCATATCTGGTTAAACTTCAGGATCGGGTTCAGGCGGCAGGAAAGGGCGAAAGAGATGTTCTGCCAGCGGTGTGTTTCCCGGGACAGCAATCTCGCCGAATGCAGCTTCGTACCTGGCCAGATTCTCACCGAGGGCGCTGTAAAGTAACTTGGCACTTAAGGGTGACATTAAAATTCGGGCACGCACCGGAGCCTTGGTCTCACCAGGCAGGAGATGGGCAAAATCCAGCACGATATCCGCTGGAGAATGGGCGATTCTTGCCAGGTTGGCATAAACAGCCGCGAGGTCTGATGGGACTTCAAGAACTGGCGAGGACGGTTTTACTGGAGGTGTGGTCATACGTATCTCCTGAGCTGACTAGAACGGGATGTCATCTTCCGGCGGAGCGCTGAGGGTTTCTTCAGTGCCTTCTCCTACAACCGCCTCACCACGGGGTGTGAGGAAGCGAACGGTCCCAGCCGAGACTTCAAAAGAAGCGCGCGGCGAGCCATCCTGTCCCGTCCAGATGCGAGGTCCCCCTGTAGTTGCGTCAGCGGTTAAACGACCTTCGACCAGAACTTTGGCACCTTTCTTTAAATATTGATTACAGGTCTCAGCCTGCTTTCCCCAGGCAGATACGCGGAACCAGATGGTTTCTTTGACGGTTTCACCGCTGCTGGATGTATATTGCCTATTGGCAGCAACCGAAAAACTTGTCACTGCCTGGCCAGAAGGTGTGTAACGCATTTCGGGATCGCGGCCGAGATTACCAACAAAAATCAATGTCTGAAACATGGGGGGCTCCTTTTCCAGTTTAAAGGTAACGCCATGATGCGGCGTTGATGGGTTATCATTTTAATTTTACACCACTTCCCCAAAGTCGTTGTCAGCGATTTCATTCTCACTTATACTAAACGGGAGACACAGTGCATTTCTAACCATACTGACAGGTGGTATGGCGGCAGGAGTCGCATTTTTAATAGCACGGGTGATTGGATAGTGTATGACCTTGAGAGGATTCAGATGATCAAACTTACTCCAATGAGTAAAGCTGAGTTCGAAGAATATTATCGACAAGATGTGCAGAAATATGCAGAGGAAAACGTCAAAGCCGGTTATTGGACTCCAGGGGAGGCTCTCGAAAAATCGATCTCTACCCACCAGAAGCTGTTGCCACAGGGATTAGCCACACCCAATCACTACCTGTTCACGATCAAGGATACGCAGAGAGGGGAGAAGGTCGGGGCCCTTTGGTTGGAAGCGGACAGCCATTCCCCTAAACCGGATGGATTTATTTACGACCTGCTCATCTATGAGCCATACCGGCGCCAGGGGTATGCCACCCAGGCAATGCTGGCTTTGGAAGATGAGGCCAGAGGAATGGGCTTGCAGGCACTCTACCTGCACGTATTTGCTCACAATCCAAATGCCAAAGCACTATACGACCGGCTGGGTTACCAGGTGACCAGTCACCGGATGAGCAAGCCGCTGACAAGTTAGTCACGGCAGTGTTCAACAACCTGAGATCAGCTGAGTCAATTGCGGTATCAAAAGGATATCTGACTACCAGCAGATAGGAGGCGGAAATCATGGACCCTCTCTCAGACCAGGCAGATGTAAAATCCATTTCGGCAGAGATCAATGCCGAAATTCGTGGTTTGCCCAAATACAACACACCAGCAGAACGTGCGCTGCTGCGCAAGTACTCGGTAATGTTCAAGGAAAAAAGTCCTGGATTTATTCACAAACTGGCAAGGGAATTGATCAAGAACTACAATTATCGGTCTCTCCCCTACGAATTGATCGAGAGGCATAAAGCGGCATATCAGAGCCTGAGAACCGAGGACCTGGTCGAGCTTGGTCAAGGGATCAACAGCTGGTGGTCTGTGGATTCGTTCGCCCGCACTCTGGCTGGACCGGTTTGGCGCGACGGGCAGGTGCCCGACGTACTGATCCACACATGGGCTCGTTCACCGGACCGATGGTGGCGTCGGGCTGCGCTGGTCAGCACGGTCGCATTGAATGTCCGCTCCAGGGGTGGATACGGGGATGTACCCCGTACGCTCGCAGTTTGTCGTCAACTGGCACATGACCATGATGACATGGTGTTAAAAGCTCTCTCCTGGGCATTGCGGGAACTGGTACCGCACGATCCGCATGCGGTGCAGGCTTTTCTCAACGAATACAATGATACCCTTGCTCCTCGGGTAAAGCGTGAGGTAAGGAACAAACTGGCCACCGGCCTCAAGAATTCCCGTCCCCATGGAGGTAACAGGTGAGTTTTTCAAAAAGACTTGAACAAGCCCGCCAGGCTTTCAGGACCGGTGATATCGAGTCATCCGCCCTGGCTCATTCTCCTCAACAGATCGCTCAAGCCGCGCAGGAGAGACACGGCGGCGCCAGCAGCCAGTATATCGGCGCATGGTCTACGGTGGCCTGGACGGCATCGTGACCACATTCGCAGTCGTGAGTGGTGTAGCCGGTGCCCAACTGAGCAGCAACATCATCCTGATCATGGGTTTGGCTAACCTGTTCGCAGATGGATTTTCGATGGCGGTCGGCGCCTATCTGTCCACCAAGAGCGAGCAGGAGTATTACCAGCGCGAGCGGCTGCGCGAGACCTGGGAGGTGGAGCACTTCCCAGATGGTGAACGGTCTGAGCTCCTCGAAGTGTATCGCAGCCGGGGGTATTCTGAAGAAGATGCGCAAGGTCTGGTTGATATCCAATCGCGTGATACAGGTCGCTGGGTCGATGCCATGATGATTGATGAACTGGGTATGCTGCTGGACGACCGTAAACCAGTCCTGAGCGCGCTGGCGACCTTCACGGCATTCGCCATTGCAGGGTCCACTCCACTTATCGTTTACATCCTGGGATTGTTCACCCATACACTGGTAAGAGGTGCCTTTTTTATCTCTCTGGGATTATCCGGGCTGGCTCTGTTCACATTGGGTGCTTTAAAAATACTGGTCACAAAACGTAATCCTATCATCAGCGGTTTGGAAATGCTTCTGGTGGGCGGGCTGGCAGCAGGAGTAGCGTATCTCGTAGGGAATCTTTTAAAAGGGATAGGCGGCTGAAGAGGAAGCGGAATTAAAAAATGGGGGGTTACCAGCGAGCCTGGCTTTGGCATCAGTCAGAACAGAGGATTAGTACGCTCGCATTTCTTTCTTAATAACTGTTTATGGGGAAAGCTCGGATATGATTAACGGGACCAGCATTTCTCCCCGCGTCAACCCACCATGCTGACCATGGTACTTTTGCTCGAATTTGTCCTTCTCATACCACCAGACCGACTCGTTGCGGCAGGGTAAGACCACCAGGTTACCGACCCGTCCAAGAAACTCGGATGAGATCACCGGACCAAAATAACCATCTTCGATTAAAGTCTTCACCTCCATGACTTCCGCCCTGCCTTCAAGTCGTTCGACGAGAAAACCTTTGGCTTCATCGAGCAATCCCTCTTTGATATACAGGAACATATCCCGGGATGAGCCAGCCGGCACCATCAACTCCCCCTTACGGTTGGATCTGATGAAACGTTCGAAGCCGGCGAAGTGATGGTCAAGGTTCAAATAGATGGTGGTCACCGGGTCGATTTCCGCCTGCCCGTGGTCGGCGGTCAATATCAGAAGGACCTTTCTTCGTTGCCAGGAGTATTTAATCGCAAGAACTTGTTCCAGGGTCGTCAGAATGTAGCGGATCTCTGCCTCGACCTGGGGTGAGTTCGGCCCATATTCATGACACCTGGCGTCGATCTTGTCATAGTAAATATAGAAGTAAGCAGGTACCTGGTCATGGCTGAGGATGTCTTCCAGTTTTCCAAGGGCATCCGTAAATCTGGTATAAGGATGGACTACCGCACCATCGAGCAGGATGTCAGAGAATGTTGAGGGTGTAAATTCCTTATCTTGAAAGACGAATGGCGCAACCCCGCTGCGACGCAGGTCCTGGTATAACGTTCTGGTTGGGTAGAGGCAGCGTGGATCAATACCAGTAGACTTAAGCGTTTCACGCACTGTCGTCCCCGCGTGAGAGAAGAGCAACGGAGCGATGATCTCATCCAGTTGGGGTTCGTAGTAATACCATTCAAATACTCCACTCGCACCAACCGGCAACCCGGTATGCATACAGGTGACCTGGTCAGCGGTCGTGGACGGGAACTGCGCGGTCAACTGCCTGACAGCGCCGCCTCCTCCCATCTGCTTGAGAAACGGCATATCCTGGAACTTCTCGAAAAAGTTCCAGCCAAACGAATCCAGGAAAAAGAGGATGATGGTATCGTACTCCCCATTAATAAAATACCCTTTAATTTGCTCCGGCAGGCTTGCGAATCCACCCGTATCATAGCGTGGTTTTACAAAGCTGGAATGCTCCATCGTTCTCCATATATGGTTTTTTGTTGATTGTACCCTGCGAGACCGTTATCAAGATCATTGACTTACATTCAGCCTGCAAATAAGATATACTTACCTTGATTACTCCGATATGCAACGAAAGGAGCCTGTATGTCTGCGTCTGCTCATTATGACCGTAAACTGGTTTTCATCCACTGGCTGTCTGCCTTCCTGATCATTTTTATGCTGTTATTTGGCATGTTGGTGCTCAAACGGCTGCCGAACGATGAGTCAAAACTCATATCACTCGCCGTGCATATGGTCATTGGTTTGACAATTCGTGTGATTACCCTCTTACGGATTTTTGTGCGCAACACGACCCCGAAACCCATCCCCGCTACGACCGGTAACCGTGTGCTGGACATGATCGGTACGGCGGTGTTGGAATTGCCGTGCAGGCGAGGCTGTTCCAGAGCGTCTTTGAAAGGGTGGGGCCGCTGCCGCAGAATTTCTATATCTACCCGCCGCGCATTGGACACGGTTACATTGCCCTGGCTCTTCTAGCACTGATAGGATTACACATCGCTGCGGCGTTATATCATCAAATAATTCTCAAAGATCGGCTGCTCAGCCGCATGTGGTTCGGGCATAAAGGGTAGGGATGCTGAAGCACATATGCCTTCGATCTGGATCAGTTATATTTGAAACAGAGAGGTTTTGCGGAACCGCTAATTTCGACGGTTGTTTTTAACCTTCCATCATGATGCCAGCTGCACGCCTGCCAATCTCCACTGCAAAATTCGTACCCCGGTCCCAGGGATAAACCTGGCTCATGCTGGCAAAATACAATCCATTCACAGGTGTCTGGATCGATGGAATGTTCTTCGAGTGGGACAACAACGGGACGGGTTGAGCGTATACCGTCTTGAACAGCCAGGTCTTATTGATCCATTCTGGATCGAACCGGGGATTGAACCTTTTCAGACTGGGCAGGAAGCGCTCCAGCAGTTCATCCTGACCAAGCCGGAAGTATTCGTGATCGGGCTCCAGGTAATCTCCCAGGTACACAATGTGATCGCCGCCAAAATTCTCAGGTGGGATGTAATTCGTGTGCTCGACCAATGCCAGGAAAGGGTAGCCTGCCGACTTGGGCAGGTTGAACCAGTAATAACCCTGCTCCGAAAGGCGATGCTTGAGGGATAAGATCAACACCACTGCGCCCATGCTTTTAAGTTCGAGCAAGCCCTTGAGATAATCCTGCGGCAAGGAAGGTGCCAGGCGAGCCATCAAGCCCGGCGAGGAGGTCACCAGCACCCTGTCAAAATCGTCCCTCCCGGCCTCGCCCTTCACGATCAGGCTCCTGTTATCCGCAGCCTGTTCGATCTTCACCACTGGCGACGAAAGTCGGATCGTGACCCCCCTCCCGCGCAGATATTCGGCAAACTGATCGGCGAATGCCTGGAATCCACCAACGAATGTACCCAGGCGGGTGGTGCGCGCCTTGATACGCGCCCACATCCAGGCCATATTAACCAGTTTGGCATAACGTTCCCCGAATTTTCCGATAACCAGCGGCTCCCACATCATCCGGTAAACCTTTTCACCAGCCCACTTGCGCATCCATTTTTCGACCGTGTACTGCTCAAGAGGTTGCCAGTGGTCTGTCAGGCGCAGGTACAAACCAACCAGACCAAAACGCACCTTGTTGAGCCCCCAGCCAAGCCCCGGAAAGACAAACGCACGAAGAAATGAGTCAAAGGGATACCATTTATCGTTGTGAAGCAGCACGGTATAGGGGCGTGGGAAAATCACTCTATCACTCCAGCCCAGCTCATCGATCAAACCTAGCATGTGCCTGTCACTGGCAAACCAGTGGTGATAAAAATATTCTACCGACCATTTCCAGTGTGGTTCCTTAAAACCAGATGCCAGTCCGCCAACATGACCAGCCGAATCGTACACGGTGACCTGGTGCCCCGCTTTTACCAGGTCATAGGCTGCTGCCATTCCTCCATATCCCGCACCGATGATGGCGATCTTCATCCTATCTCCCAATATGCAATAAAACTATTAGACATTAAGCCGCCAGAACAATTCTTGGTTTACCCGTATTCACTTATTGTTGGATTTATTCTCACCGGAATTTAGTCTTGTACTCTTATCCGTTTTTTCATAGCTGTATCAATTCGCCTCTCTCCTCAAGGAATCGCTCCACCTGACCCCTTCCCGTGCCAGGAAATATGCACCCAGAAGGGTTATTGGCAGCCATAAGGCCGCGTGTAAAACCACGGCGTAGCCCAGGGCGTCCGCTGCCTCCACACCATACGCCACCAGCACGGCTTTCGTCACGGCCTCCCAGGTGCCGATATAACCCGGCGCAGAGGGAATGGTGGTAGCCAAGTTGGCAATGCCATTCAGCAGCATCAAGCCAAAAAAACTGACCCGGAAGGAAAAGGCGTGCATCACGAACCAGTATTTCCAGGTCTCGAACAGCCAGATCAGCACAGAGGTGAAAAAGACCATTATGACATTGTAGGGTGAACGCAGCGATATCAATCCCTCCAGAAAGCGTTGCATCAGGCCGCTCGTTTTTTCTCTCACCCGAACCGGGAGCAAATGGTCAATGAACCATTGACCGAGTCTGACGGTGCTGCGTGGGAACATGGCTGCCAGCAGAAAGATAACCAATGCCCCCAGGAATATACCTGCCCCCCATAACGCCAGGATCTGGATGTTACCAATGAAACCCGAGTCACTGCCTGCCACCTTCGCCAACTCGGGCAGGTTCAGGAAGACAAACGCCAGCATCACCACGCCATCAAAGATGCGCTCGACGATGATCGTTGCCAGTGAAGCCGAAACCGACACGCCCTCCCGTCGCTTGAGTACTACCGCCCGCAGCACTTCACCTGCCCTGGCCGGATAGATATTATTACCCATGTAACCGATGGTTGTGATCGGGAACATCGTCCTGGTGGGGATTTCTTTTACGGGCTTAAGCAGGTAATGCCAGCGCCAAGCCCGCACCCACACCCCGAGAAAATAGACTGCGATCCCAGGCAGCAGCCAGTAATATTTTGCCTCAACCAGAGCCTGCCAGAACTCATTTATTTTCAGACCACGCACAGCCAGCCACAGGAAGATGACGCTGATCAGCACTCCGACCCAGAACTGCCACCGCTTCATGGGCGTGATTGTAATCGATTTCCTTCCAGAGCACAGCAATGCAACTGAGGCAGGTGCGAGAACCAACCTCCTTGAGCCACGCCCCACTTTCCCATCGGGTTTATAATCCACATCATGGGACCCGCTTTACAAATCAACCATCCTGCCCCAGATTTCATGCTTACAGACTTTAAGGGTAGGTGCACCACTTGAGCGATCATCGCGGAAAAATCGTCATCCTCAACTTCTGGTCCGCCCAATGTCCACATGCCGAGCGAACGGACCGGGAAACCCTCACCTACCTGGCTGAATGGGAAGAAAGGGTGGTCGTGCTATCGATCGCTTCCAACGCCAACGAACCACTTGCTCTCTCGATAAAAGTTGCAGGTTCGCGCGGGATGCAAACTGTCCTGCAGGATGCTGATCATTCTGTCACTGATCTTTACTCGGCAGTCACCACCCCCCACGTCTTTGTAATTGATTTCGAAGGAAATCTGCTTTATCAAGACGCATTCGAGGATACCAACTTCCGCAAAAGCGTTCCCACCAAACAGTATTTGAAATCTGCGGTTGATGTCTTGCTGGCTAGCGATCAGCCTGAGCCGTCTGAAGTGCTTTCATATGGCTGCAGCATCGTCCGTTATTGCTGATTTATGCTAGAATTCAGACTACTATGTATTCTTATCTGCTGGAATTCTGCAATTCGTGAAACACAGTTCTCTGGCAGGTATTTGAATTGATACAAGGAGCAGGATAACCGTGATTGAGAATGAGCAACTTATTTCCTTCCTCAGGAAAATTCACCTCTTCCAGGGGATGACTGACGAGGAACTGACCACGCTCGCTGGACAATTCGACGAGGCAAATTACCAAACCCATACCCGACTATTTGAACAGGACAGCCAAGCAGATTATTTTTTTCTGATCTACACTGGCAAAGTAAAACTCCTGCAAAAAACAGGCAGGGAGGAACGCCCTGTCGCCAGTCTGATCAAGGGGGATTACTTTGGCGAGGAAGTACTCATAAAAAACCATCTGCGTAGCGCCGCAGCTCTCTGTGAGAATGATGTCACGCTCCTGACACTTTCACGCGAAAAGTTCAAAGAGTACACCAAGCAGTTCCCCAAATTTAGATCAAACCTGAAAATCTCATCAGCCAGCCGCTTATGGGCACGGAAAGCGCGCCTAAAATGGGTGCGTCCGGATGAATTCGTATATTTCCTGGCCCGCAGGCACCCGGTTGTATTCTTGCGGAGCCTGCTTGGTCCGCTCTTCCTGTTGATCGTGTCCGCTATACTTTTCGTCGCCTTTCTTGCCACACTGTCCTTCACGCTGGTATTTTTATGCGGGGTCGCGATCCTGGGTGTTCTCCTCTGGACGATATGGGGTTGGATCGATTGGAGAAATGATTTCTGCATCGTCTCCAACCAGCGGGTCGTTTGGCTGGAAAAAGTGATCGCGATCTATGAGAACCGCCAGGAGACTCCCCTCAACATGGTCCTGAATGTTGGAGTCGAAACCAGCCTGTATGGACGGGTTCTTGATTATGGG
>Ga0315296_10004082_pt1 | contig 12037 bp, 10 predicted proteins | sample YL17G14_18_MG_FD_203921 | JGI IMG/M metagenome (GOLD analysis project Ga0315296, IMG submission 203921) | Sediment microbial communities from Yellowstone Lake, YNP, Wyoming, USA - YL17G14_18 | ecosystem: Environmental > Aquatic > Freshwater > Lake > Sediment | place: USA: Wyoming | collected...
ATCCCGGTCCCGCCGCTTGATGGCAGCTCGGTCCTGGCGGGACTGCTGCCGGAGAGCGCGGCGGCAGGGTTCGATCGGCTCCGTCCGTACGGGTTCCTCGTCCTCTATGCGCTCATGCTGTCTGGCGCGGTCTGGTACCTGGTGGGCCCGCCATTCGTCTGGATGCTATCGTGGCTCCTGTGAAACCTCGCGTCGTGTCCGGGCTTCGCCCGACAGGAAACGTCCATCTCGGTCATCTGGTCGGCGCCCTGAGGAACTGGGCGGATCTGCAGCATCAGTACAACTGCCACTACTTCGTGGCTGATTGGCATGCGCTGACGAGCGACTACGCGGACACGGGCGCGCTGACGTCGTACGCCTTCGACAACGTCGCCGACTGGATGGCTGCCGGCCTCGACCCCGAGCAGTGCACGCTGTTCGTCCAGTCGATGGTGCCGGAGCACGCGGAACTCTACCTGCTCCTGTCGATGGTGGTGCCCGTCCCGTGGCTCGAGCGGGTGCCGACCTACAAGGAGCAGCGCGATCAGCTGACCGACAAGGACCTCTCGACGATCGGGTTCCTCGGATACCCGCTGCTGCAAACGGCCGACATCATCGTGTACGACGCGCAGTACGTCCCGGTCGGCGAGGACCAGGTGCCGCATCTCGAGCTCTCGCGCGAGGTGGTGCGGCGGTTCCACCAGTTCTACGGGCCGGTCTTCGTCGAACCGCAGCCGCTGCTCACCCGGTTCCCGCGCCTGCCGGGACTCGACAACCGCAAGATGAGCAAGAGCTACGGCAACGCGATCGACCTCGCCGACGACGCGGAGACCGTGCGGAAGAAGGTGATGCAGATGTACACCGATCCGAAGCGCATCCGCGCGGACATCCCTGGCACCGTCGAGGGCAACCCGGTGTTTCTGTATCATGACGCGTTCAACCCCGACACGGGGGAGGTTGACGACCTGAAGGCCCGCTATCGGGCGGGGAAGGTCGGCGACGTGGAGGTGAAGCAGAAGCTGGCGCGCGCGATCAACACCGTGCTCGATCCGATGCGCGAGCGCCGGGCCGCGATCCTCGCGCGGCCGGGCCGGGTCCGCGACGTGCTCTTCGACGGCTCCAGCCGCGCGCGGCGGATTGCCAGCGCGACGCTTGAGCGGGTGAGGGAGGCGGTCAGGATCAGATACGTGTAGTGGTCAGTGGCCAGTGGTCGGTGGCCAGTGGTCAGTAGATAGTGGGTGGTGCATCGTGGATGGTGCGCGTGGCTGAGCCTACAGTTCCGGAATTCGAGTCGTCGATCGACGCCTACGCGGTCAAGCTCGAGAACTTCGAGGGGCCGCTGGATCTCCTCATTCACCTCATCAAGCAGAACGAGGTGAACATCTACGACATCCCGATTGCCCTCATCACGTCGCAGTACCTCGAGTATCTCGACCTGATGGAGGAGCTCGACCTCGACGTCGCCGGCGAGTTCGTGGTCATGGCGGCGACCCTCATCCACATCAAATCCCGGATGCTGCTGCCGCGCCCGGATCCCGGCCAGGAGGAACCCGAGGAGGACCCGCGCGAGGTGCTGGTGCGCCGGCTGCTCGAGCACCAGAAGTACAAGGCCGCCGCCGAGCTGCTGCACGAGCGCGAAACGCTGCGTGAGGCGCAGTGGCTCAGGCCGGACGGCCGCGTGGCCGCCATCGCGGGCGACGAATACGAGCCCGAGCTCGAGGTCGACCTGTTCAGTCTGCTGAGCGCGTTCCGCGCCGTGCTCGAGCGGGCGAGCAAGCGGCCGACGGTCGATTTGCCGGCGGAACAGATCTCGATCGAGGAGCGGATCCACCTGCTGCTGGCGAGATTGTCGGAGACGGAGGCCTGCGGCTTCGAAGATCTGTTCGACGCCGCGGCGTCGAAGAGGGAGCTGATCGTGACCTTCCTGGCGCTCCTGGAGATGATCCGCCTGAGACTCGTGCGGGTGTTCCAGGCCGGGCAGATTGGGCCCATCCGCATCTACAGGCGCGCGCCTCCGGCCAACGCGCCCCACCCGGTCGGCGCGCCGAGCGTCGCATGAGAGGACAGTGACCGTGCCCGCAGACACCGAGGACCCGCGCGACGGCGCGCAAGCGACGCAGGCTGAGGCGTCAACGCCCGCGGCGGCCCCTGCGGCGGAGACCCGGCAAGGGCTGGACGACCTGAAGGCCGTCGTCGAGGCGCTCGTCTTTGCGTCCCCCGATCCGTTGACGCCGAAGACGCTCTTCAAACTCCTCGACTCCGAGCCCCAGGAGGATGTCGAGGCCGCTCTGGCGGCGCTCAAGGCCGACTACGAGCACCGGGGCGGCTTGCAGCTCGTGGAAATCGCCGGCGGCTTCCAGATCGTCACGCGCACCGCGCTGCACGAGTGGGTGCGCCGGCTGTTCCACGAGCGCCGCTCGCAGAAGCTGTCGGTTCAGGCGCTTGAGACGCTCGCCGTCGTCGCCTACAAGCAGCCGGTCACGGCGCCGGAAATCGCTGAGATCCGCGGCGTCAACACGTCGGGCGTGCTGGCCACACTGCTCGAGCGGCGCCTGATCAAGATTGCCGGCCGCAAACGGGTCGTCGGCCGGCCGTTTCTGTACGCGACCACGCGTGAATTTCTCATTCGGTTCGGCCTGCGCGACCTGAGCGATCTGCCGAAGGTCGAGGACCTGGCGGACGTCCTCGGGTTCGACCTCCCCACGCGCCTGGCGGCCGGCGGGCCGGTCGAGGGCAGGTTGCCGCTCGAGCCGGAGGAGGCCGCTCCGGAAGCCGCTCCGGAGATCTCGACGTCCGACGGAGGGAAGCCGGGACAGGTGCATTAGCAGTGGTCGCTCGGGCAGGCGAGACGCCTGCCCTACTGCAGTAGCGCGGGCGTCCCGCCCGCGCAGACGTACCGGCGTCCCGCCCGCGCAGACGTACCGGCGTCCCGCCGGCAGCAAGACAGGTCGGCGGCTGCTGGCCGGCAGCCAGACAACAGGATCCCGCGTGCTGATCCGCCTTCAGAAGATCCTCGCGAGCGCCGGCATCGCATCGAGACGCGCCGCGGAGCGATTGATGGCCGAGGGACGGGTGTCGGTCAACGGCGCCGTGGTGCGGGAGCTGGGTTCGCGCGCCGATCCCGCCGCCGATGACATCCGCGTCGATGGGCGATCGGTCCGGCCCGCGACCTCGTTCCGCTACCTCCTTCTCAACAAGCCCCGCGGCTTCGTGACGACGCGCTCGGATCCCGAGGGCCGCCCGACGGTCCTGGACCTGCTGCGAGGCGTTCGCGACTATGTGTATCCGGTGGGCCGGCTCGACTACGACTCGGAAGGGCTCCTGATCCTCACCAACGACGGCGAGCTGGCCGCGCGACTCATGCACCCCCGGCATCATGTCGAACGAGAGTACCTCGCCCGTATGAGGGGCACACCCGACGCCGCGGTACTCGCCCGTCTGTCGCGCGGGATCGTGATTGACGGGCGCCGGACGGCGCCTGCCGAGGTGCGCGTCGTCGATACCGGGCGGGGCCAGCGGAAAGACCAGACGCTGCTGTCCATCACCGTGCACGAGGGGCGGACGCACCAGGTGCGGAAGATGTGCGAGGCGGCCGGTCATCCGGTGGTGCGGCTGCGCCGCGTCCGGATCGGCCCGCTGACCGACCCGACGCTGAAGAGCGGCACGTTCCGGGAACTCTCGCCTGAAGAGGTCGCGCGGCTCAAGCGCGCGGCGGGTCTGGATGACGCGAGCAGTCCGCGCGTACCGTGTGTGTCCACGCGAACCGCTGTCCGGCGCGGCCGAGGGCGTGTTCGACCAGCAGATCGCTCATAGGGTGCGATCCGTCGGTCTATCTACTGCCCACTGCCCACTGTCTGTGCAACTGGTTTCAAAACCGACGTGGGGCGGCGCTCACTCTCCGCCGAGGCAGGCCTGAAGGCTGCTCTACAGGTTTTGAAACCAGCTCCAGTCACTGCCGCTGCATGCTCGCCCAGAAACTGATCAATTGCCAGATGTCCGACCACCTGGCCTCGCGGTTGACCTCGGCATGCGTGATCAGGGGGGTGACCAGGAGCCTAACGGGCACCGCCGGCCCCAGATGCCGGGCCAGGAGCTTGGACTCGGTGGCTGGCACAACGTTATCGTCGGTGCCGTGCAGGAGGAACACGGGTGCGTGGGGGGCTGGCGACCGCTCCGGCGAGAGAGCAGGATCGTCGCCCAGCGCCCCGACGAAGGGGAGCAGGCGCGCCCCCAGTGCGTCGACGTTCCGGGTATTTACCAGATGCAGGAAGGTGGCCGCCGGTTCCGCCAGCGTCATCTCGAGGTCGCGGGCTCTTGCGAACTCCCGCTCCGCGCCGTTCGTGTCGTGCAACGCGAGGTGCGACGCCTCGAGGAACACGAGGACGCTCCGCCGCAACGGTTCCGCCTGCTCGGGCGGCACGAGCTGGTGCGCCAGCCCCAGCACCATCACCGCTACGCCGTAGTCATGCGGCGGACGGCGCACCGACGGACCAGGCATGGTCAGATCGCCGCTCGACCCGGCCGCTGTGCCGGGGACCATGGACAGGTCCGGCTCGAGCCCGGTGCACAAGTACCGCATCACGCGCTGAAAGTCGCCATGCCCGCCGAACGAGAACACGAACCTGAGCCGGTCCGCAATGGCGGGCCGTCCCGCGGCCACGACGGACAGACCTCCGGCAAAGCTGATGCCGACGAGGCCAATCCGGCCGTCGGGGCAAAGGTCCGTACTGGCCGCCAGCCACCTCGCGGCGTCTTCGATCAGGTCGGTCGATCGGGGTGTGATCGCGTACCGTTTCAGATCCGGGATTTCCGGCGTCACCACGGTGAAACCGGTCGCGGCCAACTGGCGGGCGAACCCGACCAGGCGAGGCTCGCCGATGCCCATCGCATGCACGCCGGGGACCAGCAGCACCGCGGGAGGAGAGGGATGATCCGGCCGGTAAAGCTTCGCGCGCAGCACGCCCTCCCGCGACGAAACAGCCAGGTCGCGCTCGGTGAACGGCTGCCGCTGCCACGACGCAACAACGGGGTGGTCCTTTTCCAGTCCCGCGCTGCGGACGATGAGCGACGCGGCGCGGATGTAGGGCCCCAGCACGCTCAGACCGCCTGCGCCGACCAACGCAATCGCCAGCAGCAGCAGGACGAGGGCCCGTGGTGTCGGACGCCGCATTCGCATGATGTTACACTGGCTGGGGCTCAGGGGCGCGGAGAGGCACGGAGGGGCACGGAGGGGCGGGGGAAATCCATGAGCCGACGTCTTGTGATTGCCATCGACGGCCCCTCCGGGGTCGGCAAAGGCACGGTAGCTCGCGCCGTGGCGGAAACGCTCGGCTACCGGCACGTCGATACGGGCGTGATGTACCGCGCCGTGGGATGGAAGGCCGTGACCCTCGGGCTCGCCCTCGACGACGAGGACGGCTTGGCGCGGCTCGCGCGGGATCTGCGGATGGAGATGGCCGGCAGTCGGGTGTTCGTGGACGGTCAGGACGCGACGCAGGGCATTCGGACGGTGGAGATTGACCGCGCCGCCTCGGCGGTGGCACGTCTGCCCAGGGTCCGCGAGGCGCTTGTCGGCCGACAGCGGGCGATGGGCGCCGGCGGTGGGATTGTCATGGAAGGGCGCGACATCGGGACCGTCGTATTCCCGCAGGCCGACGTGAAGATCTTCCTCGAGGCCTCGCCTGAAGAGCGCGCCCAGCGGCGCGCCAACGACCCGGCTCACGCGGGCGGCGGGACCCAGTCGGTCGCCCACCTCGCCCAGGAGATGGCCGCGCGCGACCAGCAGGACAGTGCCCGGGCGGCATCGCCCCTCAGCGTGGCAGCCGATGCGACCGTGGTCGACACGACCCACCTTTCGATCCCGGCCGTGGTGTCCCGGGTGCTGGCCATCGTCCGCGCCAAACAGCCCGTTTCTTGACACTTCGCCCGTAAGTATCGCAAGATGTATTGTTTGTCGCGATTCACGGGTCGCGAATCTTCAGCCGGCCAGTGCTGAGAACTGGCGAATCCGCAAGGTAGGAGGACGCGCAACGCATGTCGAACGTTGAAAGGGGTGACAACCCCAACCAGGCGGCGCAGAAGGGATGGGAGTCCGCACGCGCCCACAAGGGAGGGGAGTCGCTCAAGACGATCGGCCGACCCCTCGATTCCGACGACCAGGTCGATCCCGAGGAGTACGCCAAGCTGCTGGACATCTACGACAACAGCTTCCGCAACATTGCGGAGGGTGAGGTGGTCAAGGGCACCGTGCTGAAGGTGACCCCTTCGGAAGTGATCGTGGATGTCGGGTACAAGTCGGAGGGGGTCATCGCACTCCAGGAGTTTATCGACGAGCAGGGGCAGGTGACGGTCCAGCCGGGTGACATCGTCGACGTGCTGCTCGAGCGGACGGAGGATCGGGAAGGCTACGTGGTCCTGTCGCGCGAGAAGGCCGAGAAGATGAAGATCTGGGACGAGGTCGAGAAGGCCTACGCCGACAAGAAGGTGGTCATCGGGCGGGTTATCGAGCGGATCAAGGGCGGGCTGGCCGTTGACATCGGCGTGCGGGCCTTCCTGCCCGGCTCCCAGGTGGACGTGCGGCCGGTCCGGAACCTGGACGGGCTGCGCGGCCAGGAGCTGCGGATGCGCGTGATCAAGGTCAACAAGAAGCGCGGCAACATCGTCCTGTCGCGCAAGGTGCTGCTTGAGGAAGAGAACGCGGAGAAGAAGAAGCAGACGCTCGGCACGCTGGCCGAGGGCAAGGTGCTGCGCGGCGTCGTGAAGAACATCACCGACTACGGTGCGTTCATCGACCTCGGCGGTATCGACGGTCTGCTGCACATCACCGACATGTCGTGGGGCCGTGTCGGCCACCCGTCGGAGGTCTTCAAGGTCAACGACGAGATCGACGTGAAGGTGCTGAAGTACGACCCGGCGACCGAGCGCGTGTCGCTCGGCTACAAGCAGCTGACCGAAGATCCGTGGCTTGCGGTGGCCGATCGGTATCCGGTCGGCGTGCGAGTGTCGGGCAGGGCCGTCAGCCTGACGGACTACGGTGCCTTTGTCGAGCTGGAGCCAGGTGTCGAGGGCCTCATCCACGTCTCGGAGATGTCGTGGAGCAAGCGCGTCAAGCACCCGTCGAAGATCCTGACCGTCGGCGACACCGTGGATGCCCTGGTCCTTGGCCTGGATCCGGCAGCGCGCCGGATCTCGCTCGGCCTCAAGCAGATCGAGGCGAACCCGTGGCAGGAGCTAGCGGATCGGTACCCGATCGGCGCGCGAATCGTCGGCAAGGTCCGCAACCTGACCGAGTTCGGCGCCTTCGTCGAGGTCGAGGAGGACATTGACGGGCTGATCCACATCTCGGACATGTCGTGGAGCAAGCGGGTGAAGCACCCGTCGGAAGTGCTCAAGAAGGGTGACCGGGTCGAGGCGGTCGTGCTCAACATAGACGCCGAGAACCAACGATTGTCGCTGGGCCTCAAGCAGCTGGCGACCGACATCTGGGACGAGTTCTTCTCGCAGCGTCACGTTGGCGACACGGTCGAGGGCCGGGTGGTCCGCCTGACGAATTTCGGGGCCTTCGTCGAGCTGGCTGAGGGGATCGAGGGGCTCATCCACGTGTCGGAGTTTGACGATCAGCAGGCGGGCGACAAGATCGAACTGCAGGTGGACCAGACGTATGCGATGAAGATCATCAAGCTCAGCCCTGCGGAACGGAAGATCGGGCTGAGCATCCGCGCGATGAAGGCGGATCAGGATCGGGCCGATTGGGAGGCCTACAACCAGCAATCCGGCAACGGCGTGGCCACCATTGCGGACCGCCTGAAGCACCAGTAGGATGTGCGGGGTCCGGATGCCGTCCGAGGGGCGGCTCCGCGGTGCCCGCGTCCTGAGGTCGAAACGGCGTTCAACCCTTCGTCTGCGCTCAAGGGAGCGGAGCGTGACAGCAGGGGGGAGCATGACCAAGGCTGAGCTCGTTGAAGAGGTCTCGAAGGTCTCGGACCTGACCAAGAAGCACTCCGAGGTCATCGTCGATACCGTGTTCAGGAGCATCATCACCGCCCTCCAGCGAGGCGAGAAGATCGAGCTCCGCGGATTCGGCAGCTTCCGGCTGCGCCACCGGGAGCCGCGGAAGGGCCGCAACCCGAAAACGGGCGACAGGGTCGACGTGCCGCCGAAGAAGGTGCCCTACTTCAAGCCTGGCAAAGAACTGAAGGAACTCATCAACCGCGAAGCCCCCGCGCCCGCGAGCGAGCCCGCGCGTTCGGAATCCGGTTCTGCCGGCCCGCTGTCGTGACGGCGGCCGGGTAGAAAGCGGTTGCGCTCGTGAAACGTCTGTGGTCCCCGTGGAGGCTGCCCTACGTGACCGGTGCCGGCGAACCGCGCGGCTGCGTGTTCTGTGACGCGCTGGCCCGCGCGGCCGACGAGCCGCTGCTCCTGTATCGGGGACGTACCTGCTTCGTCATCCTCAATCTCTACCCCTACAACAACGGCCACCTGATGATCGTGCCCAACCGGCATGTGGCGACGCTGACCGACGCCGCGCTCGACGAGCTGGCCGAGTTGATGGCGTTGACGCGCCACGCCGAGATTGCGCTCACGGAGGCCTACCGGCCGCAAGGGCTGAACGTCGGGATGAACATGGGGCGGCCGGCCGGGGCCGGGATCGCCGATCATCTGCACGTGCACGTCGTGCCGCGGTGGAGCGGCGACACCAACTTCATGTCGGTCGTGGGCAATGTGCGGGTCCTGCCCGAGGAACTGGCCGCGACGGCCGCACGGCTGAAGCCGATTTTCGACCGGCTGGGCGAGCCGCAGTGGCAGGCATAGGTATCTCTCTGCGTCCTGTCGCACGTCGGGGACCGGCAGCCCGTGGCGAGACTCCCCGTTCGTCCTACCCCAGGATCTGCTTCGCAATCGTCTGCAGCTGCATGTTGGAGGTGCCCTCGTAGATCTGGCCGATCTTCGCGTCTCGGTACAACTTCTCGACCGGGTAGTCCTTCACGTAGCCGTACCCGCCGAAGAGCTGAACCGCGATTGACGTCACGTGCTCGGCGACGTCCGACGAGAACACCTTGCACATGGCCGCTTCGGTGAGGAACGGCCGCCCGGCGTCGCGCAGACGCGCCGCGTTGTACACGAGCAGCCTGGCCGCCTCGAGCTCCATGGCCGCGCGCGCGAGCTGGAACTGGACCCCCTGGAACTCGGCGAGTGTCCGCCCGAACTGCTTGCGCTCCTTGATGTAGGCCGCCGCGTGCGCGAGTGCCCCCTTCGAGAGGCCGATCATCTGCGCGCCGATGCCAATCCGGCCCTCGTTGAGCGTCTCCATCGCGACCTTGTAGCCTTTGCCGAGCTGACCGAGCACGTTGGCCCGTGGCACGCGACATTCCTCGAGAATCAGCTCACAGGTGCTGCTGGCGCGAATCCCGAGCTTGTCTTCCTTCTTGCCGACGGCGAAGCCGGGGAAACCCCGTTCGACGATGAAGGCCGTGATGCCGCGGTAGCCGGCCTCGGGATTGATGTTGGCAAACACGATGAAAACGTCGGCCTCGTTGGCGCTGCTGATCCAGAGCTTGCGCCCCGTCAGGATGAACTCGCCGTCCTGCTCGACGGCCCGCGTCGCCAGCGCGAAGGCGTCCGAGCCCGCCGCCGCTTCGGACAGAGCGTACGCCCCAATGGTGGACGTCGCCAGCTTCGGCAGATACCGCTGCTTGAGGTCCTCGGTGCCCCATCGAAGCAGGGCGTTGGTCACCAGCGTGTTCTGGACGTCCACGAGGAGACCAACAGACGGGTCGACGCTGGACAGGGCTTCCACGGCAAGCACCGAATGGAAGAAACTGGCGCCAGCCCCGCCGTACGCGTCGGGAATCTCGATGCCCATGACGCCCAGATCGAACAGCTGATCGATCAGCGCACGCGACATTTTGGCGTGCTCGTCCATCTCGCGCACGAGCGGCCGGACCTGGCCCTCGGCGAACTCGAGCACGCTGTCACGGAAGAGCTTCTCGTCCTCGGCCAGCTCTGTCAGCGGCCGGGCCCCCTCGGAGGATTCTTGTGGCACAGGCATGTCTCCTCAAGTGCGGACAATGGTATCATCGAAATCGGGGTCCTGGAGGAGAGAGCAGGGCGGGTATGGCAGGGCGTCGGGACGGCCCCGTTTGATCTGCTCGCGGCTCGGAAGCTAGGCGAAAGGTGCGGCCATTCCGCGCCAGGCGGCGTCTGAGACTGATGAGAGGCCGACGTGACACCAGCATGGCCCCGGCGCATAGGGCGGGGAGGACGCCGATGACGGGTCGACGCCTGCGCGCCACGGTGGCGGTGCTGGGGACGCTCGCCTGCGTGCTGGCGACCGCCGGTCCGGCCGCCCAGAACCCGCCCCAGCAGAAGCCACCGGTGACCCCTCCCCCGGCCGCCCAGGCCCAGCAGCCGCCGCCGCAGCAGCCCCAGCAACCGACATTCCGGACCGGCATCAGCTTCGTGCGGGTGGACGTGATTGTCACGGATCGGAACGGCAAGCCGGTGACCGACCTGAAGCAGACCGATTTCGACGTCTTCGAGGACGGTGACCTGCAGTCGATCGAGACGTTCAAGCTCATCGAGATCACCGGCATCCCAAGACCCGGCGACGAGCTTCCGCGAGAGATTCGAACCGACTACGACGAGGAGTACGAGACGTCGCGCGAGGATGTGCGGCTGTTCGTGATCTTCCTCGATGACTACCACGTGCGGCTCGGCTCGAGCCTTGCCGCGCGGCAGCCGCTGGCGAATTTCATCAACAACCAGGTGGGCGCCATGGACCTGGTCGCGCTGATGTACCCGCTGACGCCGATGGCCGCACTCAAGTTCTCCCGGAACCGCAACAGCCTGGTAAGCGCGGTCCAGCAGTTCGAGGGCCGCAAGTACGACTACACGCCACGCAACGAACTCGAACAGACCTACACCTTCTATCCTGCCGAGATCGTCGAGCGAATCCGCAACCAGGTGACCCTCTCGGCGCTCGAGTCGCTGGTCACACACCTCGGGTCGCTCCGCGAGGGGCGCAAGGCGGTCATCCTGGTCAGCGAGGGATTCACGAACCTGCTGCCCCCGCAGCTGCGTGATCCCATCGCGTCGTTGCCGGGACTCGGCAACCCGAACCGGAACCGGCCGCTGGCCGGTGAGAACGATCCAAACGAGGAACGGGCGCGATGGCTCGCGAACATCGATCTGATGGGCGAGCTGCGCAACGTGTTCGACGCGGCCAACAAGAACAACACGGCGATCTACGCGCTCGATCCGCGGGGCCTTGCGAACTTCGAGTTCGATCTCGGCCAGAACATCGGGCCCGGTGCCGACCGGGAGATGCTCCAATCGACGATGGACAGTCTGCGTATCCTCGCGGACAACACCGACGGCCGCGCGATCGTCAACCGGAATGATCTGGACGGAGGGCTCAAGCAGGTGGTGCGGGATTCGAGCGCGTACTACCTGATTGGCTACAACTCGACGCGCGCTCCGGCTGACGGCAAGTTCCACGAGATCAGGGTGCGCCTCAAGCGCCCGGGTCTGCAGGTGCGCGCGCGCAAAGGGTACTGGGCGCTCACTGCCGAGGACATGAAGCGGGCAATGGCGCCGCCCCCGCCGCCGGTGCCGCCTGCCGTCGGCAAGGCCCTGACGGCGATCGTCGAGCCGCCGCGCGGCCGGCTGATTCGGAGCTGGATAGGCACCGCACGGGGCGAGCAGGGGAGGACCCGCGTGAGCTTCGTCTGGGAGCCGTTGCCGCCGGTGCCGGGCGCCGAGCGGTTCCAGCCGTCGCAGGTCACTCTGGTCGCGACGGGCCCGAACAACCAGACGTACTTCCGCGGCCGGGTGCCGAAGGAGGTGCCAGTTATTGTCTCCGACCGCGCCGTCGACAGCCGCGGCAACCTGCTGGATCCCGTTCCCCTGCCGCGTCAGCCGTCGCGCGTGGAGTTCGACGTGGTGCCCGGTGCGTTGGAGCTCAGGATCTCGGTGCACGGAAGGGGCACGGACGTCGTCGACACGGAGATCCGCCAGATCCAGGTGCCCGACTTCACCACGCCGCAGGTGCACCTGAGCA
>Ga0315296_10004083_pt1 | contig 12036 bp, 10 predicted proteins | sample YL17G14_18_MG_FD_203921 | JGI IMG/M metagenome (GOLD analysis project Ga0315296, IMG submission 203921) | Sediment microbial communities from Yellowstone Lake, YNP, Wyoming, USA - YL17G14_18 | ecosystem: Environmental > Aquatic > Freshwater > Lake > Sediment | place: USA: Wyoming | collected...
GCGCCCGGGGCGCGCGCGTTACCGATATCGCAGTGATCGTGGTGGGCGCCGATGATGGAGTGATGCCCCAGACGATCGAGGCCATTGACCACGCGCGCGCGGCGAACGTTCCGATGGTGGTTGCAATCAATAAGATAGACCTGCAGAATGCCAACCCCGACCGCGTCGTGCGGCAATTGGCCGACCAGGGCCTGGTGGCCGAGCAATATGGCGGAGACACCGTGTGCGTGCCGATCTCGGCGAAGCAGGGAACGGCCGTTGACCATCTGCTGGAAATGATACTGCTGGTTGCCGATCTGCAGGAACTGAAGGGCGATCCGAGAGCCAGCACGATGGGGACGGTAGTGGAGGCCGAACTCGACAGGCAGCGCGGGCCTATGGCAACGGTTCTGGTGCAGCAGGGGACGCTGCGCGTGGGCGACTGGGTGATCGCAGGGGTGGCCACCGGGCGCGTGCGCAGCATGAGCGATGAGCATATGCAGCCGGTCGAAGCGGCCGGGCCGTCGGCGCCGGTGCAGATAACCGGGCTGGACGTGGTGCCTGCTGCGGGGGACCTGCTGGAGGCGGTTCCCGATGAAAGGATGGTAGCGCGCCTGGCGGAGTCGCGCCAGGCCCTGCGCCGCGCCGACCATGAGCGGCAGCGGGTGCGCCTGACCGAAGTTTACCAACAGGCGCTGGCGGGCGCTGTCAAGGAGTTGAACGTAATCCTGAAGACCGATGTCCAGGGCTCGGCCGAAGCCATCAGCAAGGCGATGGAGGAACTGGGCACCGAGGAACTGCGGGTGCGCATCCTGCACACGGGCGTGGGAGAAGTAACGGAATCGGACGTGATGCTGGCCAGCGCATCGGACGCGATCATCATCGGCTTCAACGTGCGCGCGGAGCAACCCGCGCGCCAGGCGGCTTCGGAGCAGGGGGTTGATGTCCGGCTCTACCGGGTGATCTACGACATCCTGGAGGACGTGCGCAAGGCGCTCATCGGCATGTTGGAGCCGGAATACCAGGAAGCGATACTGGGGCGGGCGGACGTTCGCGCGCTTTTCAAGATCAGGCGCCTGGGCACGGTGGCCGGATGCTTTGTATCCGAGGGCGCTGTGCGCAGGGGTGAGAAGATGAGGGTGCTGCGAAATGGCGAGACCGTCTATGACGGGCAACTGGACTCCCTGAAGCACTTCAAGGAGGACGTGGCGGAAATCAACGCCGGATCCGAATGCGGCATCTCTTCTTCCGGGTTCAACGACTATCAGGAGGGGGACATCATCGAGGTCTATCGCGTGGTCGAGGTCCGCCGCGAGACTCTTTAGAACCTATAACAAGACCGCACCACCGTGTCACCCTGAGTCCCGACACAGTCGGGACGAAGGGTCCCACAGGAACGCGCGCACACAGGGCGTGTGGCAAGGTGGGATTCTTCGCTTCGCTCAGAATGACATCGGGTGTGACACCGGCTTTGCTAGACGCTCTAAGGCCTGAGAGCGCGGGTTACATGCCATGTTCATAGGAGCCGCTACCCTGGAACTGGAGATTACCGACGCGATGACCCTGAAGGACAAGCGCCGGGTCGTGAAGAGTTTGCTCGACCGCATCCGGTTGCGGTTCAACGTGGCGGCGGCCGAGGTGGACCGGCAGGACAACCCTCGCCGGGCGACTCTGGCGGTCGTAACGGTGGCTAACCGGCAGGATTTCATCCACCGGGCCCTGGAAACGGTAGTGCGGTTTGCGGAGGCGGAACCCAGAGCCGTTCTTTGCGATTATTCGATAGAGATGTTCTAGGGCTTGTCTGTGAATGGCCAGTTGTGTAGTGTAGGGGCAGCACCCCTGAATGGCAGGCGCGGGCTGACGGGTGCGCAGGCCGGAGGCAGTGGCGGTTCGGTTGTCATTCTGAGCGAAGCGAAGAATCCCATCACGGGGCGCACAATGGGATGCTTCGTCCCGATCCGCCGGCCGGTTGGCGGACTGGCGGGACGGGACTCAGCATGACAGGCAAGGGCACTCGGCAACTGTGCCGCATGTAGGCAAGTATGGGAAGTGAGTGGCAATGCCCACGCAGCGTCAGGAAAAAGTGGGGCAACTGCTGCGCGATGAGATCAGCCGCATCATCCATCGCGGGATGCGCGATCCAAGGCTGGGACTCGCGACTATCACGGAGGTGGCAGTATCCCCTGACCTGCGCGAGGCGCGGGTTTACGTAAGCGTGTACGGCGACGAGCAGGCCGTGCAGCAGACGGTGGATGCCCTCAGCGGCGCGGCGGGGTATATTCGAGGGGAACTATCGCGGCAGATAAGGCTGCGCCACATCCCGGAACTAAGCTTTCAGTATGACAATTCCATTGCTAGGGGGGCGAGAGTACTGGAACTGCTGGAGCAGTTGAAGCGTGAGCAAGCCGATCAGGATAAGGAATGATCTTCGCCCGCTGCTGCGGGCCTTGCCGAGAAAGGGGGGCTGCGCGGTCTTCACGCACGTGCGGCCCGAGGGAGATGCTATCGGCTCCCTGCTGGCGATGAGCGCGGCGTTGGAGCAGAGGGGAGTGCGGGTGATGCGCTTTTGCGCCGACCCGGTGCCAAGCGTCTATCGTTTCCTGCCTGGCAGCAACCTGATACGTCGGCGCATACCGTCTTCGCTGCCTGAAGTCGCCATCGTCGTGGACTGCGACGGCCCTGCCCGTGTGGGGCCGCTGGAAACCGCCCTGGGCCGCTTCAAGACGGTGATTGACATTGACCACCACAGCGGCAACCGGCCCTTCGGAACGGTGAACTGGATCGAGCCCGATGCGCCTGCGGCCTCGGAGATGTTGTATAGGCTGCTCAAGGCCATGGGCGCGAAGATTACGCCTGAGATGGCCACCTGCCTGTACGCGGGCATACTCACTGACACTGGGCGCTTCACGAACGCCAGCACGAACCTGCGGGCGCTCGATGCTGCTGCGGCCCTGGTGCGCCTGGGCGCTGATCCGGTGCGCATTGCGGTCGCGGTCTATGAGTCCAGGCCCATCGGCTCGGCTAGGCTGCTGGGGGCGGCGCTGCGCAATCTCGCGGCACATGCTGGCGGCAGGTTGATCACCAGTTGCCTGACCCTGGATGACTTCGAGCGGTGTGGTGCCGGGCAGGAAGACACAGAGGGGATCGTTGACCACCTGCGCGGGGTCAGGGGCGCAGAGGCTGCGGCCCTGTTCAGTGAACAGGAAGATGGCAGCGTGCGCATCAGCCTGCGCTCGCGCGGGCGGGTGAACGTGGCGCGCGCCGCGACTGCCTTGGGTGGAGGCGGCCATCCGAGGGCAGCGGGCTGCATCGTGGCCGGCCCGCTGAGATCGGCGATGCGCCGCGTCCTTATTGAAGTTCGCAGAATACAGTTGGCAGGCGACAGATGAATCGAGACAGCCGAGAAAAATGAACCTATCCGGATTCCTCAACCTGTATAAGCCGCCTGGCATCACCAGCCACGCCGCGATGGTCGCAATCCGGCGACCATCGAAGGCGAGGGCCGGGCACTGTGGAACTCTCGACCCTGGTGCGCAGGGGGTGCTCGTGTTGTGCCTGGGGAAAGCAACGCGGCTGGTATCGTTCACCCTCGAGTCAGACAAGGAATATCGCGCCGAGATAGCGTTCGGCGTGGGCACGAACACTTTCGACGGCCAGGGCCAGGTAACCGCCATTGTGGACGCTAAGGGCCTGACTGCCGAGGCGGTGCAGGAGGCTCTGGCGGAGTTCGTCGGGGAGATAAAGCAGCGGCCGCCATCTTTCTCGGCGATCAAGGTGCACGGGCAGAGAGCCTACAGGTTGGCCCGGCGCGGCATGCCGGTCGTTCTGCCCGAGCGGCCGGTGGTCGCTTACGAACTGCAACTTCTGGATTTCAGGCCCGGCCACCCGGCGGTTGGCACCGTGCACGTGCGGTCGAGCAAAGGGTTCTACGTGCGCAGCCTGGCGCGCGACCTGGGCGAGCGGCTGGGCCTGCCGGCTCATCTGTCATTCCTGCTGAGGACCCGTGTGGGCGTGTTCAAGGTTGATGAGAGCGTTACCCTGGAAGAGGCGCAGGAGGCGGCTCGCCGCGGGGAATTGGCGGAGAGGCTGACGCCGCTGGATGCGCCGCTGGCGCATCTGGCGCGCGTATTCGTTGAGGGCCGCGAGGCTGAACTCGTGCGCAACGGGGCTGCTGTACCCTGGAGCGAGCCGCTGGGAGAGGGGCCGGTGCGCGTTTACGATGAGCATGGCAATTTCCTTGCCCTGGCGAACCCATTGCCCGACGGGCAGTTGCAGCCGTCAATCGTGTTCGCCGAAGAACCGTAGAACATGCGCATCTTGCGGGATCTTCGCGGGGCAAAGCCGCGCCCTTCGTGCGTTACTTTCGGCGTGTTCGACGGCGTGCACCTGGGCCACCAGGCGCTCTTGCGGCGCACGGTGGAACTTGCTCGGCAGCAGGGCTTGCGCTCGGTTGCGCTGACGTTCGATCCGATCCCTGAAGTTGTGCTGCGCGGCGTTCGCGTGCCGCTGCTGACCACGAACCCCGAGAAGGCCGCATTGATCCGCCAGGCAGGCATTGACCTTCTGGTGATTGCGAGATTCGACCGGGCGTTCGCTTCGATCACTCCGCTTCGGTTCATCAACGAAGTGCTCATCGGGCGGCTGGGCGCGCGCATCGTGATCGCCGGCCCGAGGACCAGGTTCGGGCACCTTGCGCGCGGCGACCTGCGATTCCTCAAGCAAGCAGGCAAGCGCTTGGGTCTGCACGTCGAGGGAGTTCCTGCGGTTGCACACGGCGGGTCGCAGGTCAGCAGCAGCATGGCCCGCCAACTACTTGCGATGGGCCGGGTTGCCCTGATGCGCGGGTACCTGGGCAGGCCGTATTCGCTCACCGGGAGGGTGGTGCCGGGCGCGGGAAGAGGGCGAAAGATCGGGTTTCCGACAGCCAATCTCCGGATCAGCCCCGACAAGATGCTGCCGCCTGATGGAGTTTATGCCGCCTGCGCAGTGATCGGCGATGAGAGGCTGGCTGCTGCTGTCAACATCGGGACCAGGCCGACGTTTGCAAGGGGCCGACCCGCGGTCAGGGTCGTCGAGGCGCACGTGCTTTCTTACCCTGCTCGCCCTGCCTGCCATGATCCGCCAGTCCGCCAATCCGCCAACTGGCGGACGGGCGGACGAAGGGAGCGCAGTCGAAGGCCTTGCCCTGAGCTTGCCGAAGGGGCGCGTTGCCCAGACTTGCTTGGGCGCACGATCACGCTCGAACTGCTGACCAGGCTGCGATCGGAGCGGCGATTCGCAAGCGTCGAGGCCCTGCGCGAACAGATCTCGCGCGACTGCGCCCGCACCCTGGCAGTATTCTCTCGCCAGCAAGGTGGTGCTGGACTTCGAGTCAAGCGGCTTCAAGGTGGTGTGGGCCAATGGCCACGGGTGGAGTGCGACCAATACGGTGACCACCTGCACCTACCAGGTAACGCCAACTGAGTCGCCCATCAACCCTGGCAACTCGAAGATGTTCAGCACCAAGGTTACGCTGCCGTGGACTATTGCGCAGTACGACTTTCTGGTAACGACCTACGACTCTGCGGGGGGCACCGACACCAAGCGCACCACTCCCAAGGTGAACGTCAGTTATGCATCGTGTGGGAATGCTGATTCGGTTGACCTGTTCCATGCGAGTTCCACTCCGACGGCGAACATGCTTCTGGCGCTGGGAGGGGATGCAAAGTATGATGGGGCGATTCTTCGAGACGCGACAATCTCGGGAGCCAAGTTGCTGGACGCAGCGGTAACGTCGGAGAAGTTGGCTCCCTTGAGCGTCGGGGGACTGCATATCGCTGACGGGGCGGTGGCAACGGCGAAGATCGCCGACGGGTCAATAACCGAGCCCCAACCTGCCAATGGGGCAGTTACGACATCTAGACTTGCCCATGGTGCTGTTGGATCGGCCAAGATCGCTGCGGGAAGCGTCACAAATGCTCACCTGGCTGCCGACAGCGTGGCGACGGGCAACATGCTGGTGATTGGCCCGGCAGGTGGGAATCCAAACGACCTTGTGCTGGTTTACATTCTGCGGGTGCCGGCAGGGTTGGGGCCGGAACTGCCTGATGACGCACACCTGCTCGCTGCGCGGCTGTCGTATACCGCCAAGCGCTGACCGTTCCGCGAGGACCGGTAGGGGCGCGTTTGGCGGCCGGTCCCTCCTACAGTCGCAGTCTTGGGAACGGCCCCCTGAACTCGGACTCCAAAGATGTGCGCGATCGCCCCGCTGGCTGGGCGAAACAACGGGCAGGGGAATCCAAGCCAGCGCAGAACACGAAAGGCGAGGGAAGGCCGGTGCGGGTGGTGTTATACACGGGGCCGATGTGAAGCGATTGCGAACTGGCCAAGGAGTTCCTTGGCAGGGCAGGCGTAGAGGCAGAGATCAAGAGCATACAGGACCCAGGCGAAGCGCAGGAACTGCGCGAACTGACGGGCCGGGTGGTTGCGCCCACGATAGTGATTGACGGGCAAGTGTTCGAGGGGTTCTCCCTGAACAGGGAGAGAATAGAGGGACTGATCAAGCGGGCGGGAGGCAAAGATGGCTGAGCAGCAGCCAGCAGCGCAGAAGTCGCAAGAGGAGATCGCGCAGGAGAAGGGCAGGAGGGTCAAGTATGCCCTGACGATCGGCGCCATAGCATTCGTGATCGCGGTTCTGTGGTACCGGTATGCGACCACGCAGCGCCTGATCCGTGCACTTGACAGCAGATCCGTGGCGGTGCGCGCCAGGGCTGCGGGGAAACTGCTGACGCGGGGGGTTCTGGAGGATTCGCTGCCTGCGCAGCCTGTTAACCGAAGGGCGAAGACTGCGGCGGCCCTGGCGATGGTGGGCAGCAAGGCCGCGCTGGAACAACTTGTGGTGCTGATCAAGGACCCCGAGGACAAGCCGCAAGAGGCGGCGTGGAGAGCATTCGGCACTGTGCCGGCGAAGAGAGGGCTGCGATACCTGCTGCCGCTGTACAAAGAAGGAGACGTGCGCGCCAAGAAGGCTGCCGTGAGGGGTGCAGCGCTGATGGGCGAGCCCGCGATACGGGGCCTTGCAAGAACGCTGCTGGGAACCGACCAGGACTCCAAGGACCGGCGGGAGCAGGCAGCCAACGCGCTGGGCCAGATGCGCAAGTTTGCGCTCGGGGTTGACGCCAGGCCGGCTGGCTTCAGCAAGCCGTCAGGCCCCAAGGTGGCGGAGGAGGCGACGCTGCCGCTCCTGAGGGCGGCCCAGAGCGATGACAAGGACCTGCGCAAGATTGCGATCACCGTGCTGGGGGACGTGAAGGAGAAGCGAGGAGTGCCCTTTGCGCTCAAGGACCTGGCGGAGAAGGGCAACCGAAGGGCAGCGATCATCGCGCTGGGCCTGATGCGCGATCCCCGGGCGACCGAGGCGCTGGTACCGTTTCTGAAGGACGAGGTGCTGGCGATTGACGCGGTCAACGCTCTGGGCAACATAGCCGATGCGCGTGCGGCAGCGGCGATACTCGAGAAACTGAAGGATCCCGAATTACAGTTCAGGCAAGCGGGTGTGTGGGCGTTGCAGCGCATGGGCAAGTCTGCGGTTCCGGTTCTGGTTGCGCGCCTGAAGAGCGCCAATGTGAACCAGCGGAGGTGCGCGGCGGAGGGGATGATAGGGACAAATGACCCGTCTTCCATACCGGCCCTGCAGCAGGCGCTCTCCGACCCCGATGCGAGGGTGCGCACGTTCGCGGCGAGGGCACTGGGGTGGAAAGGGAACACGGCGGCTATGCAGGCCCTGGTGGGAGCACTGCGGGATGCCTCCTGGCAGGTCGCGGACGCGGCGGGATATTCCCTGGCGAGCATCGGGGAGGCAGCGCTGCCGACGCTGATGGCGCAGTTCGAGAGCCCGGACGTGAACGCGGCCTATCAGGCGAGCCTGGCGATTGCGCGCATGCCCAGGCTGGGCTATGGTTCGCCGGGGGAAGCGCTCAAGCGCGCTCTGGGGGCTGCTGACGCAGCGAGCAGAAAGTGGTCTGCCGTGACTCTGGGCAACATGCAGGACGCGACTGCGGAGCAGCCGCTGCGCGATTACTTGCGCAAGGCGCAGACAGCGGACGAGAAATGGGTGGCGGCTGAAGCGCTGCGGAAGTTGGGGGTTGTTGTCGGCGGGTAACCGCAGGGGGCAAACCATGCCGGTGTTCAGTTACGTGGCAAAGGACAGCGAGGGCAGGGTGGTGCGCGGAATCTCCGACGTGGAGAGCGAGGATGCCTTGCGCGCGCGGCTGGAAGGGCGCGGCTACAAGGTGGACAGCATACAGCCCGGATCGGAAGTTGCCCAGTCGGAAGATGTGAAGCCTGATGAAGCCGCAGAGCGCGTCCTGAAGGCGCTGCTGCACGACGCGGTGGTGCGCGGTTACGGGCGCGTGGAACTGGAGATTGCCGAAGCGGAAACCAGGAAGACACGGGTGGAAGCCTGGGTAACGGTCGGCGATGAGCGGCAGAACATCATGAGCGTGCCACATTACGTCTGGCCGCACCTGCTGCAGGCCGTGTGCGAGATGGCTCGCGCCCCTGTTCCCACCGAGGGAAGTGAGTCGGGGGGCTACTTCCAGTTCGAGGCGCACGGAAAGACCATCGAGGTCTCATTCACGGCGTCAACGACTTACATCAGCCTCGAAGTTGTGCCAACGTCAGACTAGGGCCTACTTCTGGGGCGCAGGCTGTTTCACGCTCCGCCTGGGGGCGCGGCCGCGGCGCCCTCCGCGGCGCGGCCGGCGTTCCGCGGCGCTCTCGGGCACCGCCTCCCCGAGAGAGCGCCCCACTTTTCTGACTTGCGCTTTCACCTTCGCACCCACCTCCGCGTCAGGTTGCTTCAGGGACACGTGATAGCCGTCGGCGACCGCCATTGCGACTCCATTCGAGGGGGCCTGTATCACGACTGCCTCCACGCGCTGCCCGGGCGTTGGGAGGGTGATCTGCTGGGCAAGCGAAGCCGGAGTCGCGGGAACGATATCGTAAGTGTCCACCGGTCGCGCGGGATCGCTCCGGATATAGACGTGCTTCTTGATTGACTTCTCCAGGGAGTCAACCCGAGCGCCATCCGGCCCAATCAACTGCAGGGCAGCCGCGGGAGCCACCCGCACCAGGAAGAGTTCGGCGGCGGCATCCGCAGCGCGGCGCGCCAGTTCCCTCTCGACCCTCAAGGCGACGCTGAGCGGGGAAAGAACGCGACCCGCTCCGCCGCAGCACGAGCAGGCTTCGGTGAGCATCTGGCGCAGGTTGGCCCCCACTCGCTTGCGCGTCATCTCCACCAGGCCCAGGGGGCTGATGTGGGTAACCTCGATGCGGGCGCGGTCCCTGGTGAGACCGGCTCGCAGGGCATCCACGACGCGCTCCCTGTGTTTCGCGTTGTCCATGTCAATGAAATCAATGACGATGATGCCGCCCAGGTTTCTGAGGCGTAACTGGCGCGCTATCTCGGCGGCGGCCTGCACGTTCGTGTGAAGCACCGTGTCCGCCAGCCGCCCGCCGCCGACGTAGCGCCCGGTGTTCACGTCAATCGCCGTCAGGGCCTCTGTCTCGTCAATCGTGATGTGACTGCCGTCGGGCAGGGGGACGCGGCGGCGCAGCAGTTTGTCCACCTCTTCCTCGATGCCGAGAGCGACGAAGAGGGGCACCTTGTCCTGATGGAGCACGACGCGACGCTTCAGGGAGGGTGCCATCAGGCCCACGACTTCCAGCACCTCCTCGTAGGCATCTCGGGGCTCGACGATGGCGCGCCTGACGCGCCTGCCGAACACGTCGCGCAGGAACTGAAAAACGAGGGGCACGTCGGCGTGAAGCAGGGCGGGGGCGCTGACTTCCTTTGCCTTCTGCTGCATGCGGGCGGCCAGTTGTTCCAGGAAAGCGAGGTCCTTCTTCAGTTCGCGCTCGTTGCGCCCCTGGCCCTCGGTCCTTACGATCAGGCTGCGCCGAGGCGGGCGGATGGCCTCGGCGGTCTTGCGCAGCCGGGCGCGCTCCTGCTCATCTTCGATCTTGCGCGATACGCCGATGTAATTGCCGGTTCCGAGCATTAGCACCAGGTAGCGGCCGGGCAGCGCAAGCCGAGTGGTAACGCGCGCGCCCTTCGAGCCGATGGGCACGCGGCTGACCTGGACGGTCAACTCCTGGCCGACCTTCAGAAGGGAGGTGATGCCGGCGGCCTTCTGGGTGCGAGCGGCCTTGATTTCTTCGTCCGCATCGCCCATCACATCGTCCATCGCGAGAAAGGCGTTGCGCTCGGTGCCGATGTCCACGAACGAGGCATCCATGCCGCGCAGCACGCTCACGACGCGCGCCTTGTAGATGTTCCCGGAGAGCATCGGCTCGCGCTGCACGCGATACTCGGACAGCGTGCCCTCCTCGAGCAGCGCGACGCGCGATTCGAGATCGGCGACGCTGATCAGTATCTCCCGGTCTTGGCCGGATGTGTCGCGCGGTTTTCTCCGCGCCTTGCGTTGAGGCACTTGCTAACTCCTTTTTGATCGCCTGCCCCGCGGCAGCAGCGGTGCCGTTCTGCGGCGGGCTGCCTTGCCGGTAGTTCCGCTGGCGTAGAGGCTGACGCGGTGCACGCCGACTGCGAACGAAGGGCTTGCATAGCCCAGGGCCGCTATGACCTCGTGGGGACTTGCGCACCCTGCGCCGGAAGCCTTGAGCCGCAGGTGAAGCCCGGCCTTGCCCGGCTCAGCGTTCTCCACGGAAAGAATCTCCACGAAGGGGCGCAAGTCCAGATCGCGCCCCCGCTCGCCGCGCCGCCTGTGGTAGATCACGGCGCTGCTTTGGGTGAATTGCGCAACCTTGTCGCAAATGGCATCGGGCGCCACGTCGCCTACGATAGTAACACGGTAATCCGAAGTGTCCAAGTCTCCCAGCGCGAACCTGCGCCTGTGCGCCGGGGTGCTCCAGCATTGCAGGACCTGGATTCCTGCCGGCAGGCTGGTGTTGAGCGCCTCCTGAACGACGGACGGGTCGAGCGGCTCCTGCAGTTCGAGCACCAGATGCTCGGCTTCGCTGGTGGTCCCGACCCCGAGGGCAGGGCCGAAGGCGATCTTGGGGCGCGGCGGCGCGCCCTGTGTGAAAGCGAGCGGCAGGCGCGCGCGCCGACATGCGCGCTGCCAGGCGCGCATCAGGTCCAGGTGAGACAGGTACTTCACCGGTTCACCCTTAGCGTATCGGCACACTATTTCCTGCATGTTGGCAGCCCGATGGCCTGCGCTGCTGCCGCAAGTTCAGCGCGCGATGCGGCAAATTGCAGGTGGTCCCAGGGAAGGCCGTCATGCGCGTTCAACTGGCGAGACGCCTGGCCCTGCACGTCCACGCCTGCCTGCCGAAGAGCGTGAAGACATGCCTCCGGGTCGAGCCCGCTTTCAGCGTGTGCGCAAATCGCGTGCAGCGCCCCGGACATCTCTCTTCCGCCGCGCGCCAGCAGTGCCTCGAGGAGCACCGCCTCGCAGGGCGGCACCCGCAGATGCGCACGGCGGCCGACGGCCTCTTGGAGCGCCGCCAGCCTGCGATGCAGAACATCCGGCGGCAGGACCCCGAACCACTGCGTCGGCGCGTGCGGCTGCGGGCAGAATGCATGGATTTCGGTTGTCAGCCGAAGTCTCCCCTCGGGGCCCGCGGCCTCGCGCGCAAGTTGCGAGGATCGCCTGATCCAGAGCGCAGTCTCGCGCACGTCCTCGTCGGTCTCACCGGGCGCGCCGACTGTGATATGGAAGCGAACGGTCCGCGTTCCCGCCAATGCCGCCTGCTCGACGGACGCCAGCAACTGATCCATGGGTTCGAGCCTACGGGCAGTGCGAAGCCTGTCGGACGCCGGCCCGACATCCACATCCAAAGCAGGCAGGCCCAGCCCGCCGATCGCCGCGATCTGCTCGCTGCGCAGGGCAGGCAGGTAAACCCGAACCCGCATCTCCCCGAGGGATTCCAGGCATTCGGAGACTGCCGCCGCAAGTTCGCCCGGCGTCAGGCCATCCGCGCCAAAGAGGCTCAGCGCATCGTAACCGGTGTTGTTCACCACGCGTAGGGCGAGCGCCGCAATCTCGGCCGCGG
>Ga0315296_10004084_pt1 | contig 12034 bp, 11 predicted proteins | sample YL17G14_18_MG_FD_203921 | JGI IMG/M metagenome (GOLD analysis project Ga0315296, IMG submission 203921) | Sediment microbial communities from Yellowstone Lake, YNP, Wyoming, USA - YL17G14_18 | ecosystem: Environmental > Aquatic > Freshwater > Lake > Sediment | place: USA: Wyoming | collected...
CTTGGTGTGGATATAGTCCCGTTTCAGTGTCGAAACCCGCCCATCGTAGATCACTTCGCCGTGGTTGATGACCATCGCCCGCTTGCACAGGACCTCGACGTCGCCCGCGTCGTGGGAGGTGAGGAAGATGGTGACGTCCTCCTGCCGGTTGAGTTCGAGGATCAGGTCGCGGATGCGCTGCTTGACGACGACGTCCAGCCCGATGGTTGGCTCGTCCAGGAACAGGATGCGCGGGCGGTGCAGGAGCGAGGCGGCGATCTCGCAGCGCATGCGCTCGCCCAGCGACAGTTTGCGCACCGGCACCTGGAGATATTCGCCGATCTCGAACAATTCCACCAGGCTGGCCAACCGCTGGCGGTAGGCGGCGCGCTCCAGTTCGTACCGGTTCCCCCCCCTCCCCCCCCTATAGGGGGGGGGTAAGGGGGGGATGCAGGTCGAAGGAATCGGCCGGGGGCAGGTGGTACCACAGTTGAGACTTTTGGCCGAACACGGCGCCGATATCGTAGGCCAGGCGACTCCGTTCCCGCCAGGGGACTTTGCCGAGCACGAGCGCCTGGCCGGAGGTGGGGTAGAGGATGCCGACGAGCATCTTGATCGTGGTGGACTTGCCCGCGCCGTTGGGGCCGATGAAGGCGACGCGCTCCCCTTCCTCGACGGCAAAGGTGACGTCTTTCACGGCCTGTGTCTCGCGGCGGGTGGGGCGGAACAGCGCGCGGACGCTCGCGCGCAAGCCCGGTTGCTTCTCGCGGGTAATGAAGGTTTTGGACAGGTGCTGGACGTGGATGACGGTCACGTGTGCCTCCTTGTGGAGTCCACAACCACTCTTACGTTGAGGAAGCATGGAAGAAACTCAACCAGGCCTGGAAATTCATTTGCTGGGGCCTCCGATGGTTGTCCAACGGGGGAAAGTGGTCAGTATCCCCCGTCGCAAGGCCCAGGCCCTGCTCTACTATCTGATCTCCGACCAGCGCGCTCACGCCCGGGACAAACTGGCCACCTTGCTCTGGGAAGAGTGTGACGACGCGCGCGCTCGCAGGAATCTCAGCAACGCCATCGCCACACTGCGCGGTGTCCTGGGCATTTCCCCACAGGGGCGGGACTACATGCTGGCTGAGGGCGATACGCTGTGCTTCAACACGGCTGTGGACTACCACCTGGATGTGGCTGTGTTCGAGCGCCTGGTGGCTGCAGCCTTGAAGGAAGTGCAGGAGCAGGGCATACTTCTGCCTGCCACCTGTGCCCAATTGGAGGAAGGGGTCGCCCTGTACCACGGGGACTTCCTGGAGGGGTTTGTCCTGCCGGAGTGCCTGGCGTTTCAGGATTGGGTGAGCTACGAACATCAACGGTTGCAGAATCTCCTGGTCGAAGCATGTGAAACGTTGGGCCACTACCATGAGAGCCGAGGGGCGTACCGGCAGGCAGTGGCTTGTGTGGCTTGCCTGGTGCAGATAGATGATTGGAACGAGGATTTCCACCGCTGGCTCATGGGCCTCTACAGCTTGGACGGTGACCGGGCCGCCGCCATGCGGCAGTATAAGGTCTGTCAGCAGGTGCTGGCGCGGGAGAACATGCCGATCAGCCCGGAGACAGAGGCCCTCTTTCAGCGCATCCAGCAGGGGCAGGAGACCCCCCGCCAGCGGGAGCGATACGAACTGCGGGCAGAGTTGGGGAAAGGGCGCATGGGAGTGGTGTATCGGGCCTGGGACGCCATCCTGGAGCGGGAAGTGGCGCTGAAAGTGCTCTCGGAGGCCGGGTTGGATAAAGGGGCCCTGGCTCGTTTCCGCAGGGAATCCAGGGTGCTGGCCTGCCTGAAACACCCCAACGTCGTCACGCTGTACGAGATCACGGAGCGGCAAGGTGTCCCCTGTATCGTCATGGAGTTGGTGGAGGGAAAGAACCTGCACCAGGTCTCGCCCCCGGACATTCCCCACGCCGTCGAGATCGCAGTGCAAATGTGCGCCGCCCTGGAACACGCCCACCAGCAAGGGGTGGTCCACCGGGACGTCCGTCCCGAGAACGTCATGATCACCCATGACGGGCTGGTCAAAGTGCTCGATTTCGGGCTGGCCCGCGTCCTGGGGCAATCCAGTATCACCAGCAGTGGAGAACTGATTGGGTCGCCACTGTACATATCTCCGGAGCAGGCCCGGGGCGGGATTGTAGACCACCGCGCCGACCTGTACTCGCTGGGAGTGGTGCTCTACGAACTGGTCACCGGCCGGCTCCCCCCCCTCCCCCCCCTATAGGGGGGGGTAAGGGGGGGATGGGCGGTTGTGCGCGCCCACCTGCAAGACTCTCCTCCACCTCCCCGGTTCGTGAATCCTGCCGTGTCCCCGGCGCTGGAGCACATCATCCTCAAACTGCTGGCCAAATCCCCTGAAGCCCGTTTCCCTTCGGCGGCTGCGGTGCAGGAAGCACTGGAGGGGTTGCTCCGGCAGAGGTTGCTTTCCTCCACGGTGGTCGTTCCTGCAGAGGTCGCCTCGGCCCGGCTGGTCGGGCGGGAGGAGGAGTGGGGCAGGCTGGAGCGCTGTTGGCAGCAGGTTTTGGAAGGGAAAAGCTCCCTGGTATTCCTGTGTGGTGAAGCGGGGATCGGCAAGACCCGCTTGGCCCAAGAGTTCACTGCTCACGTGCAACGGTTACCTGGCCAGGCTGTGGTTCTCCAGGGGAGTTGCCGTGAGCCGTTGATGGAGGTCCCCTATGCGCCATGGACCGAGGCCCTGCGGGGCTACCTGCGGACACTCCCCGGCGAAGAGGTTGCTGAGATTGATTGTTCATTGTTCATTGTCTCATTGTTCATTCGCCAATTGTGCCTGTTCCTGGACGACCTGCACTGGGCTGACGCGGCCAGCCTGCAACTCCTGGAACACGTCTTCGCACGGACGGAGGAAGAGGGGCGCATCTTGTTCCTGGGAGCCTATCGCAGCGGGGAAGTGGGACCGGAACTTTCTTTGCCAGAAGTACAGCAGCGGATATGGCAGACGCATCGTACCTTCACGCTGGAGTTGGCCAGGCTGAACCTGGCGGGCGTGAAAGGGCTGGCGGAAGCCCTGTTGGGGGACCAGCAAGTCAGCCCGGACCTGGCCGATGCCCTTCACCGGGAGACGGCGGGGAATCCCTTCTTCGTCGAAGAGGTGGTGAAGGTGCTGTGGGAGGAAGGGGGAATCCGGCTGACCGCTGAGGGATGGGAACGGCCGCGAAGCGGAGTGCTGACTGTGCCGGGCACCATCCAGGCGGTGCTCAACCGGCGGTTGGATCGGCTCTCCGAGACTTGCCGGCACGCGTTGGTCCAGGCCAGCGCCATGGGCCAGGAGTTCGACTTTGACGTGTTGAAAGCGCTGGTAAGCCTGGACGACGAGGGGCTGCTGAACCTGCTGGACGAGGCGCTGATGGCCGGGCTGGTGGACGAGGTGCGCCTGGAACAGGGGGAGATGTACCGCTTCCGCCACGCGCTGATCGCCCGTGCGCTGTACGAGCGGATGAGTTCGCGCCGCCAGGCGCTTCTGCACCGGCGCATCGGGCGGATCATGGAGTCGGTGTACGCCGGAGACCTGTCCGCCCATGCCGAGCAGTTAGCCTACCACTTCTTCCAGGGGGTACGAGGAGAGGAGGGCCGCGAAGAGGCGCTGCGCTATTCGCTGCTGGCGGCAGAGCGGGCCGCGGCCATCTATGCCAACCAGGAGGCGGTGCGTCACTATCGCCGGGCGCTGAGTATGCTGCGGAGACCTGGGCAAGAACCTCGTCGGTTGGAGGTTCTGGAGCGACTGGCCGACGTATATGCTACGTTAGAGATCCGAGAGGCGGTGACCCTGCACGAGGAGGCGCTGGCACTGTGGCGGGGGATAAAGGGGAATAAGATCGCTGGAGCGCGGTTGTACCGCAAGCTGGCCGAACTGACCGCCTTCTGGGCTGGCACGCTGGGCCTGCCTTACGACTGGGACCGCACCCAGGCCCTGGTTAAGGCCGGATTGGAGCTGTTGGGGAATGAGTCACGCTGTGTGGAAAGGGTCCGGCTGCTGATCGCCTGGAGCACAAACGCCTATCGCTATCGCTTGGGCCAGGACTATGAGACTGCCCGGCAGCGAGCCCAGGAGGCAGTGGCCCTGGCGCAACAGTTGGGAGTCACTGATGAATGGGTCGCTGCGCTGAGCCTTCTAGGGGAGATCTATCTCTGGCAGGGAGAATTACGCCAGGCCAGGGATGTGTTCTGCAGCCACCTGGAGGAGGTCGAACAGAAAGCCGACCTCCAGAGGAGGGCTGAGTTCCATCGTCAATTGGGGCGGGCGTTGTGGTTTATGGGTGAGTATGCTCAGGCTGTCAAGTACCTGGGGTTAGCCGGGGACGAGTTCGGACGGATAGGGCACGTCCGGCTGCTCAGTGCGTGCCTGATTTTCATCACCTGGGTCTATGTGCAGTGGGATCGCTGGCCGGAAGCCTTTCAGAGCGGGACCCAGACAATCGAACTGCGGCGGAAACATGGGCTGGGCCCCTGGTTTGCTCCCCTGTTGTTGGCCCGGGTGCATGCTGGCCGACCATTTTTTCTATCCCTGCCTAGCGGAGTGCGTGGCGCGGACGGGGGACGGAGAGGCGGCGCTGCACTATGCTGCCCTGGCCGAGGAGATAGCCCGGCGGGGTGGAAGCAAGTCGTGGCTGGCGCTGGCGCTGCGGGCACGAGGACTGGTGTACACGGACCAGGAGGGGTATGAGCAGGCCGAGGCCCGCCTGAGGGAGGCGCTGGCCCTGTTCCAGGGCATGGGCTGCCGCTGGGAGGAGGGGCGCACGTTGGTGGACCTGGCCCGCCTGTACCGGCGGCGGGGGGACGAGGGCGACCGGGAACGGGCCTGGCAACACTATCAGGAGGCGCTGAGCCGCTTCGAAGAACTGTGGGCCAGGCCGGATATAGAGCGGGTCCAGCAGGAAATGCTCGGTTTGTGACACTCTTGATGCATTTCTGCAACACCTCTGTGGTAGACTGCCGTCAAAGTAAGGCGGCAGTTTTGTTTTTTCAGGCGGTGGAATACCTGATGGAGAAACGACGGCGAGTGGCAGTGGTGGGTGGCACCAGGTTCCAGCGAGAGAGTTTGACCAGGCGGATGGGGACTGAGGGGGATTACCAGGTCGTGGTCAGCGTCCCGGCTGAGCGGGCAGCCGCGGCCCTGGTACAGGAGCCCCCCCCCCGACCTGGTGTTGGTGTGGCTGGATTCGCCGATCGTCGAGGCCATGGACGTGGTGCACTGTGTCGTCGAGATCTGGCCCCAGGCGGAGGTGTGGCTGGTAGGGGACAGCCCCTCAGGAACATACACCCCCCTGGCCCAACGCTGGGGAGCATCCGGATATTTTCACTGGCAATCTCTGGAAATCCAGGTGCAGGACGTGAGCACGTAACGCGCAGCGCGGAACACGGAACACGCAACACGCAACATACACGGAGGTGAAACATGCGCCAAATCATACCTGACGTCTACCTGATCGAGGACCTGCGCAGCGACAGCGGCAACGTCTACCTGCTGGTCTCGGGGGAGGGGTTGACGCTGGTGGACAGCGGACTGGCCGGCGCGGCCGACCAGATCGTGGCCCAGTTGCAGGAGGCAGGTTATGCCATCTCCGAACTGCGGGCCATCGTGTTGACCCACGCGCACGGCGACCACATGGGCAGCGTAGCGGAGTTAGCCCGCCGCTCCGGCGCTCAGGTCCTGGCTCACCAGGACGAGATGCCTTACATCGAGCAGGCAAAGACTATGCCGGGCGCATCACCCTTCCAGAGACTGATGAACTGGCTGGGCGACAGGACGATCCTGAAGCGATCTCCCTGCAAAGTGAGCCGACCCCTGCAGGACGGGGACGTGATCGAAGCGCTGGGTGGGCTGCAGGTGATCCACACGCCCGGCCATACTCCCGGCAGTATCGCACTATACCAGCCGGAGCGGCGCATCCTCTTCTGCGGCGACATCTTCTTCAACAAGAACCCGATGACGGGCAAGGAGGGGCTACAACTGTCACTTCCGCTGTTCACGCTGGACGTGGCCCAGGTACGGGAGTCAGTGCGCAGGCTGGCCACCCTGCCGGTGGAGGTGCTGTGCTTCGGGCACGGGGAGCCGATTGTGGAGGGGGCGGGGGAGAGGATGCAGGCGTTGCTTGGGGAGAAACCAAACTGACGGGCTGTTGGTGCATCTCTGGGACACTTCTGCAATGCGCCTGTGGTAAGGTGGAGACGTCATAGAAAGGCTGTATCAATGTATGTCTTCTTCGGTGCCATTCTGGGTCTGGCGTTTGGACTCCTGAGCCCGTTGACAGCGAGGGGACAGCGCAGCCTGGCAGCAAAAAGGGGAAAGCAGGAAGGAGTTGTCAAAATGGAACAGCCATTGTCTCCAGAGGTCGAGAGGCTTCTGCAGGAGTTGCGGCCTGACCAGCCTTTCAATGCCGTCAGAATAAAGGCGGCGAGAGAGCTTGGCAAGTTGGGTGCAAGCAACCTGCGAGTCGTGGAAGCCTTGATAACGGCGATGGAGTCTGATCCTATAGACGCAGTTAGGGAAGCGGCCAAGGAATCGCTCTGGGCTCCGGCTCATCAGGAGGTCCTGAAGCAACATCCTGATCTGATGATGAAAGTGCCTCCAGTCCCTGTACGTACTGAGGGACCGGATTGGCTGCCTGAGATGAGAAGCTGGGCGGAGGAGTTCCGGCAGAGTCTAGCAGCCGTACCTTCGAGGGTCAAATCGGCATACCAGCCGAGCGGGGTTGCCCATCCAGGTTCCATCTGGCGGGTGATCCTGGGTGCGATCCTCGGCATTCCACTGGGTTATCTGGCCGCAGCCGTATGTGGGCTTGTCGTCGTCCTTCTGAGTTTCCTGTTGTTGAGACTGAGTATCACAGTTCTGGGACAGCCGGGCGCTGTGTGGCTCGTCAACCCCAAGTCGAGCCTCTCGGCCCTCATTGCGCTGCTTAGTCTTTTAGCGATGATTGTGGTGATGATGCTGGCCTTACCATTTCTGCCAGCGGTTGTGGTAGGATGGATGGCGAGCGTGGGTGCCAGGTGGGGCAAGGACCGTAGACCCTCACATGCCAGTTGGACGGCCACGATTGTAACCTTTGTGGGCGTCGTGCTGCCGATCCTGATCCTGGTGGGTAGGGCTATTGCGGATTCCACCGCTATCCAAGATATGGCCGGCGAGCAGATACCTGTGTGGGGGATTCTGATCGGGGCAGGACTGGTAGCAGTCTTCGCTGTAATCAGTCTGATGGTGACTTACTCCCGGGCTAAGAGAGCGGTCGAGCGGCAAAAGTTCTGCGAAGTATGCCAGGAGTACATGAAATCGAGACGCTTGTATACCTTCCCAATTGCCGAAACTCGTCAGGTAATACTGCACATGCTGGACTGGAACCTGGATAAGTTGTCCCGCACTTACAAGTTCCAGGAAGATGCCAAGAATCGCTGCGAGATGAATCTGTGGACCTGTCACGGCCATCACACGAATTACCTGGAACTGACAACCTATGGCAAGGTCGGTAGGAAGAACTATAACGGCCGGCTCGTCTTCTCGGCCAACTTGCGCCTTGAACACGTGAACCGCCTTGCTTCTGCATTGGGAGCGACTCCGCTTGATGAGCAAGTATCGCAGCCAGTGCAACGGCGGGTGGAAGAAGAGCCGCATGGACATCACGACGAGGTGTTGCGATGAAAAAGACCAAATTGCTGCTGACGTACCTGTTGGTGTGTCTCTTGCTTTCTGCTTGTGGTTTTTCTCTTCCCACAACCCCAGCCGCCCCAACCTCATCGCCTCAACCAAGCCTTCCTGTCCCCACTGACACGCCAATGCCCTCCCCTACGTCCACATCCACACCCGTACCGACTGCCACGCCGACACCGCTGCCTACGTCTACACCCACACCAACCCCAATACCACCCACAGGTTCGGCCTGGTTTGGAACAGACCAGGGGTTATGTGCCCTGGATAGCGATGGGTGGAAGGACTACACCGCCCAATTGCCAGAGTATGGGCATCGGGTAGAGGCGATGGCGCTGGATGGGCAGGGGCGTCTGTGGGCTTCCGTGGGATCCGCGGTCGTGGTTTTCGATGGCGCGAATTGGCAAGGCTATGATCCGCCCGGGTTCTATGGTGTATCGGCCATCACCTTCGACGGTAAAGGGCGGGCCTGGTTTGCCCACTATGAAGGTGTCTCTGTTTTCGACGGTACCAGTTGGACCACCTATGGTTCCGACGATTTTGGTCTGGGGGAACACGCTTCCATGGTGACGGACCTGGCTGTGGATGCCCAGGATAGGGTTTGGATCGCCACAGCATCGGGGGTGAGCGTCTTCGACGGGAGTGCCTGGACTCCCTACGACGAAAGCCAAGGACTGCCTGATGAGAGCATAGCTGCCGTTGAGGCCGACGCCGCGGGACACGTGTGGCTCGTACACGACAAAGGACTCAGCGCGTTCGATGGTGAACGGTGGGAGCACCATCGGCTGGATTTCTTTCTTCCTGAAGGAAGCCTGGCGATAGATGCTGAGGGGCGTGTCTGGGTTACTGGCTGGGACGAGGTTAAGGTATTCCGCGGCGGAGAATGGACTACGTACGAGGGTACAGAGTTCTGCGGGCATGTGCAGGCCATCGCGGTGGATAGCACCGGGCGCGCTTACGTGGGGACAGATCAAGGTGTCAGCATCTTTGACGGTGAGCAGTGGGTCCATTACCGGCAGGCAACCTCCGGCCTAGTCAGCGATGACGTCACCGTTGTCGTCGTCTCGGATAGCGGCCCGGTCTCGCTGCCCCCGCTCACCGAGCCTCGGGTTGGCCGCGTGACAGGACGGGTGTTGCGCGACGGAGCCCCGCTGGAGGGAGCCAAGGTTGAGCTCTGCCTGAGCGTCGGTGTGTTCTTCTCTGGTAGTTCCCCCTGTGCAGGTCAGTGCTTCTATGCCTCTGCCACGACCGATGCCGAGGGAAGATTCGCATTCGAGGACGTCCCGGTGGGCACCTGCGAGTATGCCATCAAGTGGGGCGACAAGTGGTATGTGCGGGGGTTTCTCGGGTCTGAGGGCATTGTGGTCCGGGAAGGAGAGACCACAGTGATCGAGGACTATGACCTGGCAGAAGCAGAGGAGTAAAGATCAGCTGTGACTTTTGTGAGTAGTGTCCTGCCCATCCTGGTCTTGGGGGGAATGTCTATAGCGAATACTACCTCTGTCCAGCGGACAACTGGCGAACAGGTACCAATATGGGGCATCGTGATTGGGTCCGGCCTGGTCGTGATCTTTGCCGTAATCAGCCTTGCAGTAGCTCACTCCAGTGCCAGGGGTGAAGTTGAAGGACGAAAGTTCTGTGAAGAGTGTCAGGAGTACATGAAGCCATCAAGGCTTTGTGCGTTGCCTCTCGACACGACCCGTAGGGCAGTGCTATACCTGTTGGACTGGGATCTGGCCGGTCTGTCGCAGATGCGCAAAGTTGATGAGAATGCCAAGAATCGCTGTGAAATGGACCTGTGGACTTGCAGTGGTCACTACACCAATTACCTGGAACTGACCACCCATGGCAAGATTGGCAAGAAAGAGTACAACGGCCGGCGGGTCTTCTCGGCATATCTCAGCCCTGAACACGTGGGGCCACTCGCTTCTGGTCTGGGAGTGACTCCGTTCGCTGAGTGACTCTGCTCCACTGTGCACCAGCGAACCTATACTCAGGAGGAAACAAATGCGATGTCCGATGCGCCACACTTGGCTTTCGTATAGATGGTGCCTGTATGCACTGGACGGCGCGATCGGCCAGGCGGCGGCCGGCGTGGTTGGGAATGCTCCCTACGGACTTTGCGCTGGCTTCTGGTGTGGGCCGGGGGCGGCGGTTCCGCCAGAGAACCTTCGTATCTACCTACCGCTGGTCATGCGGAATTCGTAAGATGTGTTCGTTCCGCCTGGACAAGATGCGTTCAAGAAGAAGTAGCAAATCCCGATCGCCAGACGGCTTCCTGCTCTTCGATTTGGCTTGGGAAAGTATTGACTTTGTGAGAATAATCTGCTATAATGTTTTTTGAAGCCCCACCACAACAGCAACATTTTTGAGCAAGGTACGTGAGCGCGAGATTGCTTGACCATCAAGACAGGCAGAGACTCTCTCGCCGGAGCATTGGCAGGCGCGCAGGAGCAGTGTTCGATGACTTCCCGCCTCCGGTACGGCGAGTGAGATTATGGCCCTGTCTGTCCCCCAGAGGGTTCTGCTGCCCCTCGTTGTACCTATCCCCTTCGCTTTTCACTCTGCCACGAGTTTCATTCCACGTCTCTCATACACCGGAGGTCCATATACGAAACATCACCACGTAACACGCGACACGCAACACATCATCATAACGGCGGGGGAAAGGTGAAATGACATGCAGATTTGCAAAACTGAATAGAGGGTTCAGGCTCGCTTTGACCGGCGGCTTGAGCCTGATCCTCGGGCTCGTGTCCCTGTTGGTACCCACTCACATTCTGCAGGCTGCCTGGTCTGCTGCTATCAACCTCTCCAATTCCTGGACAGACTCCAGCTAGCCGGCGATTGCCCTCACCAGCGATGGTACGTTACACGTGGTCTGGGAAGAGGAAGGCTACATCTACTATACCAACAAGCCTCCAGATGGCAACTGGTCCACGCCAACGGCCATCTCCGGTTGCCCTCAGAACTCCTACGATCCGGCCCTGACGGTGGATACGAATAATGCTCTCCATCTGGTGTGGTGGAGTTCTGACCTGATTGGATTATATGGTGTTCTGTACGCTTTCAAACCCAACGGGAGTACCTGGTCATCTCCAGAGCGCATTGCGCCGGATTCATCCGAGATTGAAGGCACTGACGTTGCTGTAGACAGCAGTGGCACTGTCCATGCAGTGTGGTCTTATCCCCTCAGCGACTCGCACTACGTATGGCACGCCAGTAAGCCGCCCGGCGGTACCTGGTCGTCTCCCGCGAACTTGTCCAGCAACTTTAGTTACTCGACCGACCCATCCATCGCTGTAGACAGCGCCGACACCGTTCACGTGGTATGGAAGGGCACTTCCTACGGTGACTATGAAATTCTCTATGCCTGCAAGCCCGATGGTGGCAGTTGGACGAGTCCCTTCAACGTCTCCGACGATTCGGCTGCTTCCTATGAGCCGTCGCTGGCTGTAGATGACGCCGATGCCTTGCACGTGGTGTGGCGCGACAGCACGTGGAGTGTGCTCTATAAAACGCGGCCGGGCGGAGGGGAATGGCAGGCCACTGAATTGGTGGGGTCAAACATGCTCGGGCTGTACCGCGCTCCCGTCATCGCCGTCGAGGGCGACGGAAAGCACGTGGCCTGGCAAAGCCCCAGGGGAGAGATTTTCTTTGCCTACAAACTGGGCGGCGCAGCCTGGTCTGTGGCTGAGAACGTGTCCAACTCTCTGGGCTCCTCAGGAGCACCCGACCTGGTTGTGGATGACACAGGCATGCTCCACCTGGTCTGGGAGGATGATACTCCGGGCAGTAGAGAAATCCTCTACAGCAGCGGAACGCCGGGAGTGGCACCACCCCCGAATCCTCCGTCGGATTTGGTGGCAACTGCTATATCCAGCACCGCCATCACCCTGTCATGGCACGACAACTCTGGCGATGAGTCCGATTTTCACATAGAACGCTCTCCCGACGGCACGAGCGGCTGGTTACAAATTGCCACGTCAGGGTCCAATGCCACCAGTTATCAGGACGATGGCCTGACCTGCAATGAGACTTACTATTACCGCGTCCGTGCTCATCGTCACGGCGATGCGCAATACTCCGCTTATTCCAACACCGCCAGCGCTACGACTCAGACCTGTTCGTTGCCTGCACCATCCGGCTTGAGTGCTATCTCAGTCTCGTCCGGCACCATTGACCTGACCTGGCAGGACAACTCTATGGGTGAGTCTGACTTTCACGTCGAACGCTCCCCCAACGGTGTGAGTGGCTGGATAGAGATAGCGACAGTGGGAGCCGACGTTACCACCTATCAGAACACTGGCCTGGCCTGTGATACGACTTATTACTACCGTGTCCGGGCGCATCGT
>Ga0315296_10004085_pt1 | contig 12033 bp, 7 predicted proteins | sample YL17G14_18_MG_FD_203921 | JGI IMG/M metagenome (GOLD analysis project Ga0315296, IMG submission 203921) | Sediment microbial communities from Yellowstone Lake, YNP, Wyoming, USA - YL17G14_18 | ecosystem: Environmental > Aquatic > Freshwater > Lake > Sediment | place: USA: Wyoming | collected...
TGCGGTAGCAAAGGAGGCGGTAGCATCTGCCCAGTCAGAGCCAGCAGAATTGGTGGCATAGCAGCGGTAGTAGTAGGTAGTGCTGGGGGTTAGGCTGGAAATATCTGTATTAAAAACACCAGCAGCTTTAGCCCCAAGGTCGACATCGTGAGCCCAACTCCCTGGCGTTGTGCCGCCGTTAGAGGGCCCCCAGTAGATATGGACGGTTGGGTTTTCACCACCGGTTGCTGTTATCTCTCCATTCAGCCTGGCTGAGGTTGGCATAATACTACTGGCGCCGGTGGAATTGGTCACCGTGGGCGCAGTGGGAGGAGCACTTGTGGTAAAAGATGCCGTGGCATCTGCCCAGTCAGAGCCAGCCGAGTTGGTGGCATAACAACGATAGTAGTAGGTAGTGCTAGCAGTCAGGCTGGAGATATCAGTATAGAAGGTACCGGCGGCTTTAACCCCGAGGTTGATATCGTGGTCCCAGTTCCCTGGCGTAGTGACACCGTCGTTATCACCCCAGTAGACATGGACGGTTGGGTTTTCACCACCGTTATCAGTTATCTCCCCGTTTAACCTGGCTGAGGTTGGCATAATATTGCTGGCGCTAGTGGAGTTGGTCACCGTTGGTGCACTTGGGGGTACAACAAAGCCCCAGCCGGCCAGTAGACCGTTGCTGGCAAGGGAAGAAAAGCCTGTGCCCGCCGGGTTAGGGAAGGAGAAGGTAGAGTATGTTGTCGTTTTATACCTTAATGTTCCTCCTGCTGACTGGTAGTAGCCTATAGCGGAGTCAGAGTTATAAGCCAGCCAGTAGTAGTTACCCGTGACCACAGAGGTCGAGGTGATGGTGATGTTATTCCAGCCGGCAACTACCGGGGTGCTGGTATTAACCGCGTTGAGCAGGGCTCCGGGCGCACCGGAGTTATCAGCGTAGATTGCCGCCTTGACATTGCCGCTGGCGGATGTCTTGATCTTAAAGATAACTACATTGCCCGTGCCTACAGCCTGGAATCTATACAGGAAGAAGTAACTTCCGGGGTAGGCGCCGGTAGAAGGTGCGCCAGCATCAACACCAATTAGCTTCTGTGGTGCTGCTGCGGTAGCAAAGGAGGCGGTAGCATCTGCCCAGTCAGAGCCAGCAGAATTGGTGGCATAGCAGCGGTAGTAGTAGGTAGTGCTGGGGGTTAGGCTGGAGATATCGGTATAGAAGGTACCAGCGGCTTTAACTCCAAGGTCGACATCGTGAGCCCAACTCCCTGGCGTTGTGCCGCCGTTAGAGGGCCCCCAGTAGATATGGACGGTTGGGTTTTCACCACCAGTTGAGGTTACCTCACCATTCAGCCTGGCTGAGGTTGGCATAATACTACTGGCACCAGTGGAGTTGGTTACCGTTGGGGCACTGGGAGGGGGCAGGGTAGCAAAGGAAGCGGTGCTAGCTGCCCAGCTTCCTCCTCCTGAGTTGACAGCATAGCAGCGATAGTAGTAGGTGGTACTGGCAGTTAGGCTGGAGATATCAGTATAGAAGGAACCGGCAGCTTTAGTCCCGAGGTTGACATCATGAGCCCAGCTGCCTGGCGTAGTGCCACCGTCACTGGTACCCCAGTAGATATGGACGGTTGGGTTTTCGTTGCCAGTTGAGGTTATCTCCCCGTTCAGCCTGGCTGAAGTTGGCATAATGTTGCTGGCGCCGGTGGAGTTGGTCACTGTTGGTGCACTGGGGGGGACAGTAAAGCCCCAGCCGGCCAGCAGGCCGTTGCTAGCAAGGGAAGAAAAGCCGGTACCTGCGGGGTTGGGGAAGGTGAAGGTAGAGTAGGTTGCCGTTTTGTATCTTAATGTTCCTCCTGTGGAATAGTAATAGCCTATAGCGGAGTCAGAGTTATAAGCCAGCCAGTAGTAGTTACCCGTGACCACCGGCGTTGAGGTGATGGTGATGCTATTCCAGCCAGTAGTTACCGGGGTGCTGGTATTAACCGCGCTGAGGAGGGCTCCGGGCGCACCGGAATTATCAGCGTAGATTGCCGCCTTTACATTACCGCTGGCGGATGTCTTGATCTTAAAGATAACTACATTGCCCGTGCCTACAGCCTGGAATCTATACAGGAGGAAGTAATTTCCAGAGTAGGCGCCGGTGGAAGGTGCCCCAGCGTCAGCACCAATTAGCTTATCAGACGCGATAAAAGAGGCGGTAGCATCCGCCCAGTCAGAGCCAGCCGAGTTTACCGCATAACAGCGGTAGTAGTAGGTAGTGCCGGGGCTCAGGCTAGAGATATCGGTATAGAAGGTACCGGCAGCCTTTACCCCGAGGTTAACGTCATGAGCCCAGCTCCCTGGTGTCGTACCGCCGTTAGAGGGCCCCCAGTAGATATGGACGGTTGGGTTTTCACCACCGGTTGAGGTCACCTCCCCGTTCAGCCGGGCTGAGGTTGAAGTAATGTTGCTGGCGCCGGTGGAATTGGTTACCGTAGGTGAGGTATCAGGCACCGTTCCAGTTTGGACTTGGACGGAGTAACCTGACTGGGTGAGAGATGAGCTGTCGGGCGTCTCATTCAGCACAATAAGAATTACTGCACTATAAGACGACGTGCCGAGCGTAATCGAACCTGAAGCCGGACTCCCACTCATAGATATGTTAGTCACCGTGGGCACACCACTTTGCATGCCCACTACCTTTGCGGCGTAGGTTATACCGGGAGAGGCACCGGTTACTGTAATTCGTACTTGGTCTATCGTGGAGTTAATTCTTATGTAGTCTGTAGCATAGTTGCCCACACCATCGGAGGGTGTGTAGTTAACCGTGCTTCCAGAGAAGTTTATGTTGCCTTCAATGTAGACCGAGGGGTAGGAAGAAGCCTCTTCATAGCAATAGGGGCTGTTGGTGGGAGAAGTAGACTTCACATAATTAGCCACGGTGAAATTGTTAAATACGGCAGCAAGGCTGGTACCGACGGAGCTTAGCGCATCTTGGATGGCATCAAATGAATGGTAAACAGCAGTATTATAGATGCTATAATTTACGCTGTTTTCCCAGATACTTCTCACCGTGCTCTGGCCACCGTGGCGCTCAGAGATATAGCGGGGGAATATCCAGTCCCCATACCAGTGGAGGCCAGGGGTCTCGCTGGACATGGCAATATCGGGATAATCAAAATAATAAGACAGGTACTGGAGATTATCATTAATAGCGTCGTAGACTTCGTCCTCCATCCAGGTAGCTGTGGCCTCCATCAACCATGTTTCCTCGAAATAATCGTAACCAAACTGGATAGCATGGTTGAATTCATGGGCGGCTGTCACCTTGATACAGTTGAGAGGGGTCAGGGGAAATCCCACATAATCGTTCTCCAGGCCTATATAGCCGTAAACAGCGTTGACTTCGGTTACACCCGGTGAATTCTCGTTGTCTCCTTCCGCCGTCCCTTGGTCAGCAAAGTCCTCAGGCTGGGTGTAACCGTAGTAGATCATATCGTGGACATAGACATCAAAGTCGGAATTTCCACTATCCCCAGATGCATCGGAGGGAGGCCGCAGCCAGCCCATAGTGCTCAGTTCAGTAGTCCATACGTTTTCCAGTTCACTACCCATGCTCTCTATATAGTCGGGTATACCGTTGAAGTTGCTGTCGGTGGTATTAACAGCATCAACGCCACTTTTGGTGTAGTGAATCTGGAAGTGTGTGGTACTGTAGGTGAATTCGCTTCCGCTCAATGGGGGGCGGAGCAAGGGAAGCCCACGACTTAGCCGAGCCACAGGGTAATCGGACAGCCTGTCTTTTGTCTCGGGCCTTAGGACTTGCCAGTTTCTGCTCACCTCTATCAGGATAGGGGTAGCGCATTTTACTGGCGTGGTGCTTTGGTACTCAACAGGTAGCCCCCGGGGGTTGAATATAGATTGCACCTTGTATTCAATGGCGGTATCATAGTCGATTCGCCCGCTTTGGTACGCCTGCTCAATCAACACAACACTCGGGGGCGCTTCTCCATTTTGGTCTGATTGGGCAGTACTCGGTAAAGTGACTACCAGCAAGATTGAGAGTAGCGTAACAGTGATTGCTAATCTTATTACAGACTTCATTTATTCCCCCCTTAATTCTGATATAGTCAAAATACTGCACGGGTCTATATGCGTTAGGTTGAGTTCATCTTCTCCAATGGCTGGATATATTGGGAGATTTTCTGCTGGGTTGCGGGGCTAAGCTTATCCCAGTTCCTCTGAATTTCTAAAATTATTGGGGTGGCATCCTTCATGGGCACTTTGCTTTGATACTCTGGGGGTAGAGCCTCAGCATTATAGATTGAGTAGGTTAAGTAGAGTGCCCGCGTGTCAAAATCAATAATGTTCTGTTCATAGGCTCTATTGATAAACTGTGCGCTGGTTTGCCCGGTCTCTCCGCGTTGGCTGCAACTCAACGCCCCCGACGCTACTATTAAAAGGAGAGCCAAAATCGTGGCACAGGTTAAAATGTTTTTCATCTCTCCCCACCGTCCAAAACAACTACCGCCATTTGCCTCTATAAGTGCACGAATTTATATGTGAACATAACATCCTGTGGCTCGCATTATAATAGTTCATTTATGAAGTGTCAATATACCTCAACCAATAACACCATTCGATAGCGTTGACAGCACCCTTGGAATTGCCCTATGATATTCTCTTGCATGTCCCATGAAGGCCAATTAGAAAGTCACCAGGAGATATGGGCATTTTGATAGAGGTAGACCACGAGGACGCTGTCCTGAGCACCTTTATACTATTCGTGCAGACTGCACAGGCAGTGCTGAAGTATGCGGACGCTCATTTCTATAGAAAAGCAGGTCTCTCGGTAGCCAAGTTCGTAGTGCTGCGAATCTTGGCCACCAATGGTGGCACCATGATGCCCTCTGAGATAGCCGGGTGGACGAATACTGAGCGGCACAATATAACGGCGTTAGTCAACCGCATGAAGCAAGATGGACTGGTCACCGCCGAGCGCAATAGCAGCGACAAGAGACTCATGAATATCAACCTGACGGACAAGGGGCGAGAAGTTCTTGGCCAAGCTATGCCAGTGGCGAAAGAAGTTGTTAACCAAGTGATGTTATCAATCACTGAAGGTGATGCAGCGCTGCTTAAAGAAAAGCTGAGAATCCTGAGGCAAAATGCACACTATGGCTTGGAAGGTTCTGCCAATCGTGCTAAACCCGGGCGCAGGTAGGGCAAGGGTGGACGTATATAGACAACTGGGGCGTAGGTAAATATGTTGATATTAAAAGTAAAAAAGATGCGAGTGATGTTGGGCTAAGATTATGATTTGGGATAATTTGTCAAGAATATGATTACTCCTTAGAAAATACTCCCTCGCAGTAGTGGGGGTTAAAATATTAGGTTAGCTTCATTTACCCACAACTTTATCCAAAAGAAGAATCCTATGGAAACAAGAGCCAAACCAAGGCCAACCATTGAAGGGTCCCGTCTTAGCTTTGCTATCCATTCTTTGCGATAGGAAATGACCATCGTGAATAAACCAACGATTAATAGGGCTACCCCTGCTATCCAAAGCAAAATGTCCCAAACCATTTTCCCCTCCTGCGATTTAGTTATTTATCCAACATCACTACAACGGATTGCTAGTCCCATCGAGCCTGAGGTAACATTCTGAGTAATTGTGTAATTGAGATGAGCAAGCGCATTACAGAATTACTTCTTGCTCTCTAAAATTCCTTTAGCCCAGCCGGCAGCCCGCTCCAGTTCTCCCTCTCTCAGTGGACCTTTGGTGCCTTTAACGAAGAAACCTTCCGGAGACGCTACCAGAGTACCGCCTTTTGTTTTCAAACCGCGAGCGATTTTTCCTGCGGCATAGCCAAAGATTCCGACCCATTTCGTCGAGATTCTGGTATCGAACGCAGCTACGTTGATACCTTTAAGAGAAGGCTCAGGGACTTTGTTAAGGAAGTCTTGAATCGCCGGCGTCGGCCTGCCTCCCTGGGTTGGAGAGCCAACGATGAAAAGGTCAATCTTTTTAAATTCGGAAGGATTCGCTTCATCCACACGGAGCACCTTAACCTCACCGATAATAGCACCGCCGATAGCTTTGGCAATTTTCTCCGTGTTCCCATAGACCGAGTCATAGACAATTAAAACCTTCATTGCCCACCTCTACTCCGTACTCGATTACCCATTGTACTCTAAAATTAACAAAGCCTCAAGCATACGTAGCCTCATTTAAGTGTAGTGAGACTGCACAAAAGTCAGTTTTGTTCAATAGTCGCTATTCACGAGTTGCTGCACAAACCAAGCGATTGTTGAGCGTGAAACTGCCTATAAACTTGGCAGGTTGCTCTACCGTGGTTATAGAGCAACCTGCCACCTGCCACCTTCACTGCTATTTAATCCTGCCCACTTATCCCGAAATCCGAGTACTTCATCATGTTCTTGCCCTGTTCCTCAGCCGGGAACTTGGGATAACCATATTCCTCCCAGTATTTCTTGTAGATGTCTAACATATTCTTAACCTTGATACTACACAGATACATGTCCTTGCAGGGAACGATCTTAAAGACTTCCCACTTACCATCCCTTACAATCCCTACGCCGTGGCTAAAAGCACCGTCTATGGTCCTGAAGTTACCCACATCTGGCCTGGCCAGCATCGTGGTAAAGCCAACCAATGTCCTCGCCGGGGCTGGGGAATTGTCAAGATATTTCTTGATAACATCAGGGTCCACGCTCTGAGTATGGTTGATGGCATCTTCAACTACGAGCCAGTTATCGGCACCAAAGAAGATGCCGTCGAGCTCAAACTTGCCATATTCCTTGGCATAGGCATCCATTAATGACAGCATCCGGGGGTCCTTCTGGTATCCTCTGGGGTCCTGAATCACGCCTTCGGCGCCTTCCAGGTACTCTTTACCGACCTTGGTAATCATTTCCGGCAGATGTGATTCAATTGGCATCGATAGCTCTATGGGGCCTTTCCACCCGGCGTCCCTCAGTGCCGGGACGATTTGAATCTCGGCGGCGTACATCACGCTTACACAGTCAGGATTAAGGCTCTTTACCTTGGTGGCGATGGGCCCAAAGTCGGATGTGCTAGGGTCATAGAAAACGGATGGCAATACCTCAAGTCCCACTGCCTTCGCCGCTGTCGAGTTAAGCATATCGAAATAATGACCCATCATGTCGTCCGACTTCACCTCAACGATGCTCTTGCAGCCTCTAGTCATAAAGTCACTGTAGATTGTGTAGTTCGTGCCCCGTCCCCAAGTTGTGTCACAAGTTCCATACCAATATTGGAGGTTGGGTTTCACGCCTGCACCCGTCATGTCCTGCTCGCAAATTAATACCTTGTTCGGTTCGGTGACCAGGCCGTCCACTGCGGCGCTAGCTGACCCGCCCAGGATGAACTTACAACCGTCCTGGAGCACCAGCTTTTCCACATCGGACTTTGCCTTAACCTGATCACTCTGGTTATTATAGATTATCACCTCAACCTTGTACTTCTCGCCGCCGATTTCCCAGCCGCCCGCATCATTGTAAAGCTTGGCGAAAAGGTCAAACCATTTCTTTTCTTGTATCCCCATAGACGAATTCATGTCAAGGCTAGCGCCAATCTTCAACACCTTCTGCGGTGGTGGTGGCGTTGTTGGTGTTGTTGGTGTTGTTGGCGCGGGCTTGGCGCAACCACCAAGAATCAGGCCAGCCATCAATACCACCACTAATGCTACAAAAAACAATTTTCTCACTGCTTACTCCTTTCCTTTAGTTGTGTGTACCTATTCTAAGTCTATCCCTCGTTTGCTATTTTCTATTCTACACCTCTCTATTTTTATGGCTAATTTTCGCCCCTTTGCCTTCTTTCACCTGATTGTTTGTCCATAAGCACCACCCCCTTTGGGCTATCAACCCCCCCATCCTCCTTTTTTAATAAAATTCTTTATTCCATAGCAGTTATTTAATTGATTTTGCGTATTCAGCCGCATTTTCTCCAGCCATGCGCCCGCTATTCAGAGCAAAGCCCATGGTATTGCCACATAGAACGAATACATAACTGTCGGCATATATTGAACATGCATCAGTCCCCGCAGCATAAAGTCCGGGGATCACCTCAAAGTCCTTGGTCACAACCTCCGTTCTATGGTTAATCTTTATTCCGCCCAGGCTTCCATAGGCGCTAGGGAAGAGCTTCCCGGCGTAGAATTTGGGCTTTTTAACCGGCCTGAGGTACTTGAGGCTCTTGTGGAAAATCTCATCACGGCCTGTCTCGCAGGCTTTGTTGTATTCCTCTACCGTTTTCTTTAAATTATCTGCATTAATCCCGGTTTTACTGGCTAATTCCTCCAGCGAATCCGCAGCAAAGACGATGTCACTCCCTTTGTCAAGTAGCTGCTTCAATACGGCATCAAGATTCTCAAGTTTGTTAACGGGGAGAGGAGACGTCCCAAAATCCAGACTTACATTCATAAAATGGTTCTTTGTAGCTTCATCGAAAATACTGAATCCACAGCCATTCTTCTGCCTGGCGAGGGCATTGGCCGTAAATGTCCATGCCCCCACTATCTCTTCGCTCATGAACCGCTCGCCTAACAGGTTAACCATAAGGTTTGGCTGACAGAATGCATAGTTTGCTTCCATAAGTTGCATCATCGCTGCCATGCTGGCAGGATCCATGCTCCCTCCCATCATCCCTGCCAGGCCGTAAATAAGTTCCATATTCATTCCTTCTTCAGCTGCCCCCACTTCCCAGGCCATTCGGATACCCTCACCGGCTACACCGGGAATTCTCATCGAGAATATATTTTTGCCCCACTCATATGGAGTGTACTTCTTAATCATTTCCGTATTATCGCCAAAGCCACCGGTAGCAATTATCACTGCCTTGGCGTTCGCCTGGATGGTTTCCCCATCTCTGTCTTCGGCTATCAAACCGGTAATTTTACCCTTCTCCTTGATGAGCTTCTTAATCGTTGTGTGGAGAAGGATTTTGACTCCCAGTTCATTGGCTCTATCAGTCATGCACTTCATCATGGCAGCCGTGGCCATAGGTCCAGGAGAACCCCCCGGTGGCTTTACAAGATGATGGGTAGTATAAGACCCCCGAAAATAAGATATGACATCGGCAAATACAACTCCCATTTTCTCCAGCCAGTCGATGGTGTCGGCTGACTTATTTATATAGTTAGACACTAAGCGGGCATCGACACGCCAGTGGGTGAAGTCCATGAAGATTTTAAACGCTTCCTCTCTGGTAAGTAGGATATTTTTCATACGTTGCAGTCTGCTTTCTATGGCAAGTGGCCCCATCCCCATATTACCGGTCCCGCCGGTGGTGGACGCTTTTTCAAAGACGGTTACCTTGGTGCCTTTCTCTGCCGCCGCTATCGCCGCCGCCAACCCAGCAGTACCAGCTCCAACAATCGCTATATCAGTTTCTATTTGTTTCATTGTTTTTCCTCCAAAAATAGTTTTTAATTCTCGTTTTCAGCCCTGGCTATTCATGCCAGAGCCTTGTGCCTGCAGTAAAACCCGAAACACCCTTTGAGTTGTTTGTCCATAGGCATCACCCCTTTTCTGTGGTTTTACTACCGACAAGCAACACTCAACCCCTAATCTATATCTTTATAGTCCCAATTGATGTGGTTGTCAATAACCCAAAGCAGAGATTAACCTGATTGTATTTCGTAGCTGCGACTTTGCAGAGGAAAGCATTGTTGACACCGGGTAATACTAATAGATACAATTGAAAGACGAACGCCAGACATAGACAGACTTAGTGGCATAAGGTGGGACATCCCTTTTCGAATTCCTAAACCGCGTGTCGGGCGTTCGAGTCGCCCCAGGGGTAGTGGTTAATTTTTGCCCACAATCTAGAGAAGCTAGTTGAATGGGCGGGTCCGACTCTCGAAAAGATAGAAAAATGGGTTAAAGAATAGGAAGCCGCGATTCGCAAACTTGAGCGAGGGCTGTGATTTAGATAAAGAAGTGGAGAGAGTTGAACAGGGCGACGCCTGGGAAGAGAGTGACGAGGTAGTGCGTGTAGAAGTCAAGAAGATGTCCTGCTACACATTCCAAGCGATTGCGATAAGCCTCTGACAATACTCCTACAGTGAAAATGCTAAAACTATCAATACCAGCTACTAACGTCACAAAGCTCTGCGTGAAACCGATTAGTTCGGGAATGACAAAGGCAATTGGTTGAAGGTGTTATTTTCGAGGGGTTAAACCACATACTTGGAGAAGAAGCTAACACTTGCTCTCCAAATATACGGTTCGTAGAAATTACTGCCTGGTGTAATTAACTCTTGTATCTTACTACTTCTTGAATCGGCCGGCGGGGGCTGCGGTAAGTATTGATGATACTATTCGGATTAGGATAGCCAAGTCCAATACCGGCGACAATATTTAAACTCTCAGGAATTCCCAGTTCCTGGCGCAGGACGTCCGGTTGAGATACAAAGGCTCCAGCAATAAGGGAATCGACACCATAGCCCTGCGCCGCTATACAAATGGTCTGAATAAACATTCCGATATCTAAATTAGAAGACAACGCTTTATCCATGCAAATTACAACTAGTGCCGGTGCTCCGAAAAGCCGGGAGCCCCACTCCATGAAGACTTTACCCGATGCCGGATCAGCAGGGTCCAATCCCAGTAATTTAAGCCGTTCGTTTCTGATTGTGCTCATACGCTCTTGGATAAAAGCAGGCATAGGGGGTGGCCCACCGGGACCACCAGGACCACCGGGTCTACCGGGACCTCCGGCTCCACCCTGTGAACGTTCCTGATACATCTTACGAATCTTTTCTATAGTAGCTCCACTGGCAACGAAGACTTCCCATGGCTGACCATTACCGCCGGATGGACTGCGAGTGGCTACCTCCAAAATCTTCATTACAGTCTCTTTTGCAACGGGCTTGGAACTGAAGTCACGCACGCTGTGCCTGACTAAAATAGCCTCGATAACATCCATAAATTAAACCTCCAACCTTACCTAATTTAGTAGAAAGTATAACATTATCGAATCGGATTTTACCATAAGATATTGTGTTAAGAGGGAAATGTCCAACAAAATGGACGATTGTGCAATTGGGTCTGTGCTCTCGGGTCCTAGATAATCACATGTCGAACTGTCCCGTAGGCATGTTCTTTACTCTTTGGATTTTTTCCCCCGCCCCTCGCTAGTCAGCATTGACATGGATTTTGACGGCCAAGCAGGTGTACACCCCTTTTCTGGAGGTGGAGAAAGCGGCGCTTAAGCTCCCCTTGACGGGATGGAACCAATGAGTTATCTTTTAACCACTCGCCACTGGCTGGTTTCAAGTACCCCGTGACAAGAGATGAAAAAATTATTAAGTTCCTTTAGAAAGGCTGGTTTTGTTTTAAGTTGCGTTTTGGCAGTTGTCTCAGTATTCCTGTTTTTTAGAATTCCCAGGAGCCGGGGGATAATAGAAGAAGTTTGCCAAGAGAAGAATTTCTCTTGGAATAAAGGCAAACGGATTTTTGTCTCCAATCATCCATCCTGGCTAGACCAATTACTTAGCGCTGCTCTTCGTCTTCCCTATTGGAGTGTTAACCTTTTGCCCTACATTGCCGTTGCCAATGATAGTATTAAGAGGATTCCCTTTTTAAAGTTTCTTAATGCCCTTAGTTTTGTGACCCCGATTGAGCGGAAAGGAAACAGTTCAATAGCAAGCGGGCATATTAAAAAAATGCAAGCGCTTTTGAATAATGGTTTTAATTTAATGATGGCTGGGGCTCCGGGAAGAGATTTCCGAGGCACAAAAGAGGAGATAATTTACAGTCCCCTAAAAAAGAAACCCCTTCGGCAATTTACTGAGCTTTCTGGTTTATTAGCCATTCTTCCAGGAATAGAAACCGTGCCCTTCTGTATTGATGGGACCCAGAAGTTTTATCGAGAAGTGGAAATTAATGGGCGGAAGGAGATGGAATTCTCTCTTTGGAAGTTTTTTGTGATGTTTTGGTTACTTGGCAAGATTAAAATTAAGATTATCTATGGGCAACCGTTAGTTTTAGAGGGGAAATCTCGAGATGAAGCTACCAGAATTATCCAGGAGA
>Ga0315296_10004086_pt1 | contig 12032 bp, 6 predicted proteins | sample YL17G14_18_MG_FD_203921 | JGI IMG/M metagenome (GOLD analysis project Ga0315296, IMG submission 203921) | Sediment microbial communities from Yellowstone Lake, YNP, Wyoming, USA - YL17G14_18 | ecosystem: Environmental > Aquatic > Freshwater > Lake > Sediment | place: USA: Wyoming | collected...
GCGTGCCTATACAAGTTAAATCTTTTGTAATCAAATATGATGTTCTAAGTAAGTTTATTACTGACGCAAAGTATCATCCTAACACTGCCAAGCCTATTAAAAAGGTTATAGTAGTTTCTCAAGCGGGCTTTGATGATGGAGCTAGAAAACGGAAATTTGAAATTGAGACGGCTGAGAACATAGAGGTTCAACTGATAACACCCGAAGAAATGCTGAGATTACAACCCTAAAATAATATCAACGTAAAGCGAGCAAAATCAACCTTGCATGGGTATTGACAAACTTTTGAATTAATGGTATCATTAATTTTTGACTATGGCCTCTAAGGGTTTAACCCCATTAAATGTTTCCATTCACTAAAGGCATTATTGCCACATGCCTCATTTGAAGCAATAGATTAGGAATTTTGCGTCTTTTTTAAGGAGCAGGTATAGCTATGGTTTCTATTTTACCGGTGAGTGAGCAGACCATTCAACCCGTTCCCAGAAAATCTTACGCCAAACTACCCCAGATTCTCGATGTTCCCAACCTGATTAAAGTCCAGCTGGACTCCTTCCAGCGCTTCCAGGAAAATGGACTCAGGCACCTACTTCAGGAAATATCGCCCATCAAAACGCTGACCAGCAGCAAGATGGAGCTCAGCTTTATCGGCTACGAGTTCCGCGAACCGCGCCCGGGCCGTTCCGAGACGGAATGCCGCGACCGCAATTTAACCTTCTCGGCACCACTTTATGTCCGGGTACAGCTTCTCATCAAAGAGACCGGGGAAATAAAAGAACAGGACTTATTTCTCGGTGACATACCGCTGATGACGGCCAAAGGCACCTTTATCACCAGTGGCGCCGAAAGAGTGGTGGTCAGCCAGCTCCTGCGCTCCCCAGGCGTCTACTTCACGGTTGAGGAAGACGTCGCCACCGGACGTGAACTCTGCTTTGCCAAACTCATCCCCACCCGCGGCGCCTGGCTGGAATTCGAGACCAGCAACCGTGACGTTATATCCGCCAAGATTGATGGCAAGCGGAAAATCCCCATCACCACCCTGCTCCGTGCCATCGGCTATGGCAACGATGAGCAGCTGCTTCACCTTTTCTCCAGTGATGATGACAACCCCGAACACCAGTATATTTCCACAACCATTGAGCGCGACCCGCTCATCAAGGAAGAGGCAGAAGCCCTGCTTGATATCTACCGCAAAGTCAGGCCGGGAGAGCTGCCGAACCTGGAGAATGCCCGGAAGCTGATTCGAAACCTGTTCTTCGATTCACTGCGGTATGACCTGGGGACAGTCGGGCGCTATAAGCTCAACAAACGGCTCGGCCTTTTCCACATCGCCGCGGGAAAAATATTAAATCGCCTTGAGACGCTGGAGCTGCCTTTTGAAACGGCCGAATTTATTTCCCACCTGCGTCAGGCCGGAGAACGAAACGACCGCGAGGTGGTCAGGATAGGCAAAGACCTCAAACTGGCACTTGCCAGCAAGCTTGACCAACAGGAAGAGCTGCTCCAGTTTTACACCGTGCTTGAAGAGACCCTCAGACCGCTGGAAGAGCGTGCTCTGACCAGAGATGATATCCTTGAGATCGTCCGGCACATCATCATGATAAATAACGGCATTGACTCCGGCGATGATATTGACCACCTCGGCAACCGGCGGGTGCGTACGGTCGGTGAGCTAATACAGACCCAGTTCCACGTCGGACTGCTGCGCTTCGCCCAGGCGGTCAGGGAGCGCATGAGCATCATCGGCACCGAGGCCATCACCCCCAGCGCCCTGGTCAACATCCGCCCCGTGGTCGCCGCTGTCAGGGAATTCTTCAGCAGCTCGCAGCTTTCGCAGTTTATGGACCAGACCAACCCGCTCGCCGAGATTACCCACAAGCGTCGCCTTTCCGCCATGGGCCCCGGCGGTCTCTCCCGCGAGCGCGCCGGCTTTGATGTCCGTGACGTTCACTTCTCCCACTACGGTCGGATATGCCCCATTGAAACACCGGAAGGCCCGAACATCGGACTTATCGGCTCGCTGGCTACATACAGTCGAATCAATGAGTACGGTTTTATTGAGACACCCTACCGTAAAATCATCAGCGAAATGAGCAGCACCGATAAGCGGCTGGTAGGCAGGAAGGTCAAAGAGGCAGTGGCCGATAGCAAGGGAAACACGGTAGTTAAGGCAAAGACCACCGTGACTCCCGCCATTGCCTCCAGACTGGCTAAACTCGCGGATACCAGAGTCAAGGTAAAGCGCTTTGTATCTGATGAAATTGTCTATCTATCCGCTGACGAAGAAGAGGAATTCACCATCGCCCAGGCCAATGCTCGTCTTGACGAAAACAACCAGTTCCTGGAAGAGAGGATTGAGACCAGGCGAGGAAGCCACTACCTGCTGGAAACGCCGGATAAAATAGACCTGATGGATGTTTCCCCCAAGCAGATCGTCAGCGTGGCCACGGCACTGATTCCCTTCCTCGAGCATAATGACGCTAACCGCGCCCTGATGGGTGCCAACATGCAGCGGCAGGCGGTGCCCCTGCTCACTCCCGAGTCGCCCGTGGTGGCCACGGGTATGGAGATAGAGGCTGCCAGACACAGCGGCCAGGTTATCTTTGCCCGAAACGCCGGCGTCGTTACCGAAATGGGCCGTGTCAATGGTGCCGGTGCCGAAGGCAAATACCGCATTGTCATCACCACGGATAACGGCCGCAAAGACGAATACGAGCTGATGAAATTTGTCCGCACCAATCAGGGAACCTGCATCAACCAGCGCCCCCTGGTACACAAAGGTGACCGCGTGGCCGCTGGCCAGGTGATTGCTGATAGCTCGGCCACGGAAAATGGTGAACTGGCCCTCGGCCAGAATGTGCTCTGCGCTTTCATGAGCTGGGAAGGCTACAACTTTGAGGACGCCATCATCATCAGCAACCGGCTGGTGGAGGATGACAAGTTCACCTCAATTCACATTGCCAAGCATGAGGTGGAAGCCCGTGATACCAAACTGGGCCCGGAAGAAATCACCCGGGATATCCCCAATGTTGGCGAGGAGAGTCTGCGCGAGCTTGATGAGAACGGCATCATCCGCATCGGTGCCGAGGTAGGCCCCGATGATACGCTGGTGGGTAAAATCACTCCCCGCGGCGAGACAGAGCTTTCTGCCGAGGAGAAGCTACTGCGGGCGATATTCGGTGAAAAGGCCCGTGATGTGAAAGATACCTCGCTGCGCGTGCCGCACGGCGAATGGGGCAAGGTTATCAATGTGAGGATATACTCCCGCAAGGACAGCGGTGATGACCTGCCCGCAGGCGTAAATGAATGGGTACAGGTATGGATTGCCCAGAAACGAAAAGCCTCCGTTGGTGATAAGCTGGCCGGGCGCCATGGCAATAAGGGTGTCATTGCCCTCATTGCCCCCAAGGAAGATATGCCCTTCCTGCCCGATGGCACGCCGGTTGATATCATCCTCGACCCCATAGGTGTCCCGTCCCGGATGAACATCGGCCAGGTTCTGGAGACCCATCTCGGGTGGGCCGCCCAGACACTGGGCTTCAGGGTGCTCACACCGGTCTTTGATGGTGCTGATGACCTAGCGATAGAGGACGCCCTGGCAAGAGCCTGGATTGGCCACGAAGCAGGTGCGGTTGATTATACACCGGACAGAAAACAGTCACCAATTCAGCTGGAGATGGCCAAGGCGTGGGTGGACAGTCGTGGCTATGACGGCGACCGGGTTTTCAACGAGAACTATCCTGGAGAAGCCAGAGAGGTCTGCCTGCGCATCTGGCTGGAAGAACTTGGCATACCGAGCCGTGAATTGAGCCAGCAGGAGTTAATGCCGGCGGTGAAGAAGGCTAGTCAGGAAAGGAAGGCTGTCCCGCCGACATTCGGCAAGGTAGTTTTGCGGGACGGGCGCTCCGGTGAGCCGTTTGACCAGCCAGTGACGGTGGGCAACATCTATATGATGAAGCTCATCCACCTGGTTGAGGATAAGGTTCACTCTCGTTCCACCGGGCCATACTCTTTAATCACGCAGCAGCCTCTGGGCGGCAAAGCCCAGTTCGGTGGCCAGCGCTTTGGTGAAATGGAAGTGTGGGCACTGGAGGCCTACGGTGCTGCCCATAACCTCCAGGAAATGTTGACCATAAAATCGGATGACGTCACCGGGCGAGCTAAAGCCTATGAAGCGATTATCAAAGGAGAAGATATCCTCCAGCCTGGAGTGCCGGAGTCATTCAAGGTTCTGGTCAAAGAACTGCAGAGCCTGGGCCTCGCCCTCGAAGTGATTAACGAGAAAGAGGCAGGCGTGACCGCAGGTGAAGAAGTAATTGAAGAAGCCCCCAAGCTGGAAGCCGAATCTACTGCGATTGAAGACACGTCTTTGAGAGAGGTAACAGAAGAAGATGCTGGAAGTTAACGATTTTGATGCCGTACGAATTTCCCTGGCCTCACCGGAGCAGATCCGGAGCTGGTCATACGGAGAGGTAACCAAACCGGAGACCATCAACTACCGCACATTGAAGCCAGAACGAGATGGTCTGTTCTGTGAGCGAATCTTTGGCCCTACCAAGGACTTTGAATGTTACTGCGGTAAGTACAAGAAAATTCGCTACAAGGGCGTCATCTGCGATAAATGCGGCGTTGAGGTCGCCCGGGCCAAGGTGCGCCGGGAGCGCATGGGCCACATTGAACTGGCCTGCCCGGTAAGCCACATCTGGTTTGCCAAAGGAACGCCCAGCCGCCTGGGACTTCTGCTAGACCTTTCGCCACGCAGCCTGGAACACGTGCTCTACTTCTCCAATTACATCGTCACCTCGGTTAAGGAAGAGGCACGCCAAGAAACTATCAAACAACTGCAGGAAAGCACCTCCAGCGAAATTGACGAACGCCAGAAAGCCATTGACGAGAGAATCGCCCAGATGGAGCAGGAAGGGGCCAGCGTTGAGGAAGTCAACGAACTGCGGCGCCACTTCACCGACGAAAAGATACAGCTTGAGGAGAAGGTGACGAGCAAGGTGGAACGACTCAAAACCCTCCACGTAAAAGAGCTGCTCACTGAGAGCCAGTACCACGAGCTGAAGCAGACATATGGCGAGGTTTTTGAAGCCGGGATGGGCGCTGAAGCCATCCTGCAGATTACCAGGGATATCGATTTGGACAAGCTGCGCAATGAGCTGCTTCAGGAGACCCAGTCGTCTTCCGGCCAGAGGCGCAAGAAAGCGAGCAAGCAGTTGCGGGTGGTGGAGGCTTTCCGCAACAGCGGCAATAAACCGGAATGGATGATCCTAACCGTTCTGCCGGTACTTCCCCCCGACCTGCGCCCCATGGTCCAGCTGGATGGTGGCAGATTCGCCACCAGCGACCTTAATGACCTGTACCGGCGCGTCATTAACCGCAATAACCGCCTGCGCCATCTGATTGAAATCGGTGCGCCGGAGATTATCATCCGCAATGAGAAGCGCATGCTGCAGGAGGCCGTTGACTCCCTCATCGACAATGGCCGCCGCGGCCGGGCAATATCGGTGAGCGGCAATCATAAACTGAAATCGCTCTCCGACATGCTCCGCGGCAAACAGGGACGCTTCCGCCAGAACCTGTTAGGCAAGAGGGTCGATTACAGTGGACGCTCCGTTATCGTGGTTGGCCCGGAACTCAGCCTGAACCAGTGCGGTCTGCCCCGGCGAATGGCGCTGGAACTCTTTAAGCCATTTGTCATGCACCGCCTGGTGCTGCAGGGACTCGCCCCGAATATCAAGAGCGCTCGGCGCCTTGTGGAAAGGGCCAAGCCAGAAGTCTACGATATACTGGAAGAAGTGGTAAAGGAACGTCCGGTCTGGCTGAACCGGGCCCCTACCCTGCATCGCCTCAGCATCCAGGCATTTGAGCCCGTGCTCATTGATGGCAGCGCCATCCAGATTCATCCGCTGGTCTGCTCGGCGTTCAACGCTGATTTTGACGGTGACCAGATGGCCTGTCATGTCCCGCTCTCCAAAGCAGCAGTACGTGAAGCGAGAGAACTGTCGCTCAGCCAGCACAACATGCTGCTGCCCAGCAGCGGTGAGCCAACGGTCACTCCCACCCTGGATATGGTCTTTGGTTGCTACTATCTCACCACCGAGAGACCCGGCGCCAAGGGAGAAGGCAAACGCTTTGGGAGCTACGATGAAGCCAAACTTGCCTATGAGCTGGGCAAAGTCGACCTCAGGGCCAGAATCCTGGCCAGAGACCAGAGCCGAGACGGCCAGGAAATCGAGACCACCATAGGGCGCATTATCTTCAATGAAATTCTCCCTCCAGAGCTTGGCTTCCAGAACAAGATAATTGACAAGTCCGCGCTCAAGCAGATTGTTTCGGAGTGCTGCCGGATACTCAGTGATGAAGACACCGCCCGAGTCCTTGACAGCATCAAGCAGCTCGGCTTCCGTTATGCTACCAAATCCGGGATCACCATTGCCATGAATGATATTGAGGTGCCGGAAAGCAAAGTCAAGATGCTCGAGGAAGCGGAAGAGAGGATAGCCATCATTGAGAACCAGTATAATCGCGGCTTAATAACCGAGGGCGAACGGTATAACAGCGTCGTTAGTGTCTGGATGGAAACCATGGACCGGATTACCAGTACCATCTCGGATACCCTTGACCGCTACGGTGGTATTTACATGATGGCCACCTCCGGGGCCAAAGGCAATATCTCCCAGATAACGCAGATGGCCGGCATGCGCGGTCTGATGACTGATCCTTCCGGGAAAATCATCGAATTCCCCATCAAATCCAGTCTGCGTGAAGGGCACACCGTTCTGGAGTACTTTATCTCCACACACGGTGCGCGCAAGGGCCTGGCGGATACGGCACTAAGGACTTCAGATAGCGGTTACCTCACCCGACGACTCATTGACGTGGCCCAGAATGTTATCATCTTTGAAAAGGACTGCGGCACCTTGGATGGTATCTGGGTTTCGGAGCCGAAAGAAAAATCGCTGCTGCCATCGTTTGCCGAGCGTATTACCGGCAGGCTAGCAGCAAGCCAGATAGCCCATCCGGAAACCGGGGAGGTTATCGTTGACCGCAATGAGGAGATTGATGAGCGGAAGTCAGCGGCAATCATCGCGGCTGGAATTAACCGGGTACACATCAGGTCGCCCCTCTCCTGCCAGTCCAAACGCGGTATCTGCCAGATGTGCTATGGGCGGGACCTGGCCCGCGGCAGGCAAGTTGAACTCAATACTGCCGTGGGTATCATCGCGGCCCAGAGCATTGGTGAGCCGGGCACTCAGCTCACGCTGCGTACCTTTCACACCGGGGGCGTGGCCGGACTCGATATCACCAGCGGTCTGCCCCGGGTGGAAGAACTCTTTGAAGCCAGAACCCCCAAAGGTCAGGCCATTATCTCCGAAATAGACGGCATGGTCGATGTCATTCAAGATGAGGAAGGCAGGAGAGTCAAGGTCAGCAGCTCCGAGACCTACCGCGATGAGTATGCCCTGCCTGCCGGCTGGAAGGTAATGGTAAGTGATAAACAGTGGGTGGATATCGGCACAGTGCTCGCGGCTCCAACCGCGGCCAAGAAAACCAAAGGCGAAACCAAGGCGCTCACCAAGGAGAAGCAGCCCATTGTGGCGCGCATCGCCGGCGAGGTTAGCCTTAAAAAGAGCCGGCTATACATCAGCTATGAAGAGCGGGAGGAACGGGAGTATGATGTCCCCACTGTTGCCGGTATCAGAGTCCAGTCCGGAGAAACGATGCACGCCGGCCAGCAGCTTACCGATGGCTCGGTGAACCCCCAGGATATACTGCGTATTCTCGGCCGTGAGGCCGTACAGCAATATCAGGTTGATGAGGTACAGAAAGTGTACCGCTCTCAGGGCGTGAACATAAACGACAAGCATATCGAGATCATCGTCCATCAGATGCTGAAGAAAGTGCGCATCGATTCCGCTGGTGACACTGACCTAGTGCCGGATGAGCTGATAGACAGGTTTACCTATGAGGACATCAACGCCAAAGTACTGGCCGAAGGCGGCGAGCCGGCCACAGCACATACGGTGCTGCTGGGCATAACCAGGGCATCACTGAACACGAATAGTTGGCTGGCAGCGGCTTCCTTCCAAGAGACAACCAGAGTGCTCACCGAAGCAGCGGTTTACGGCAAAATAGACAAACTGGTTGGTCTCAAAGAAAACGTCATTATCGGAAAACTAATTCCAGCCCATTACCTGCATCTAGAAGAATTGCTAGCCGCACCGCCCGAAGAGGTAGAAGCATTATCGGAACTGTCATTCGGTGAACTGACCGAACAGGCACTGGGCCACATGGCCGCTGAAGCACCAGAGGAGCCTCTGGGCCAGCTACTTGATAAAGAGAATGAAGAAATATCCAATTTGACAACCTTGGAAGATGAATCTGGCCCATCGGGCGGTAAAGATGATGACCTGAAATCAGAGAATTAACGGGGGTGAGATTTAAATAGCTCGTATCATATCGGGTAAACCCAGCGTTGAAGATGCTCCTCTTGACACCAGCCTCCGGCCGCGCCGCATCGATGAATTCGTCGGGCAGGAAAAGATCAAAGAGAACCTGAACATTGCCATCGCGGCGGCAAAAGGTAGAGGTGAGGCACTTGACCACGTGCTGCTTTATGGACCGCCTGGACTGGGAAAGACGACCCTCGCTTACATCATCGCCGCCGAAATGGGGGTTAACATCAGGGTTACCTCAGGGCCAGCCATTGAGCGTACCGGTGACCTCGCCGCCATACTGACCAACCTGCATGACCAGGATACCCTCTTTATCGATGAGATACACCGCCTCGGCCGCACCGTTGAGGAAATCCTTTACCCTGCCATGGAGGAATATGCCCTGGATATCATCATCGGCAAGGGCCCTGGCGCCAGAAGCCTGCGACTCAACCTGCCTGATTTCACACTTATCGGCGCTACCACTCGTTTTGCCCTGCTCAGCCCACCTCTCCGCGACCGTTTTGGTGCGGTCTACCGACTTGATTTCTACGACCAGAAATCCATAGAGACAATCCTGCACCGCTCCGCCCGCATTCTGCAGATTGAGGCCGAAGGAGAGGGGTTAAAGGAGATCGCTCGTCGCGCCAGGGGGACGCCGCGTGTGGCCAACCGCCTGCTCAAGCGGGTCAGAGACTATGCTCAGGTGATAGCCGATGGCGTGGCCACCCACGAGGTGGCCGTTGAGGCACTGGCCAAGCTTGAGGTCGACTCCATCGGTCTTGATGAAATCGACCATAAGCTGCTGCGGACGATTGTGGAGAAATTTAACGGCGGCCCGGTCGGTCTTGAGACCCTGGCCGCCGCCATTAGCGAGGAATCAGACACCATTATGGATGTCTACGAGCCCTACCTGCTGCAGCTGGGCTTCCTGGAGCGCACCCCCCGCGGCCGCACCGCCACCCAGCTGGCCTACCAGCACCTCGGGCTGCCCTATAACAAAGAGAAACCTCCCCAGAGAACCCTGTGGTAGCCACTCCGCCTTTTAAGGCGTTATTTATAAATCTCCCGAGGCGGACTAAACGCGTCTAAAATCAGAGCCTGTTTCCTATGGGTGACCCCTCCGTGGGTGGTATTGGATGGGACAAGATACATGTCACCCCTTTTTAGCAGCTTGGTCTCCCCACCGATGGTCATCTCAAATTCCCCTTCCAGGATAATCCCCATCTGCTCCTCAGCATGGCTGTGGAGAGGTGCTTTAGAATTTGGCTGCAGAGTTACGTGGGAAAGCATTTCGTTTTGCCCGGAAACCGCGTGCACCAAAAATCCAGGCGCGGGCTCAAATAACTTAAAGTCCTGTGGAAAACGATAAAACATGCGCCACCTCCCGAATTATTTCTCTACGGTGCTCAAAGCAACTCCTATCACAAAGCAAGGCAAAAAACAAATACACCAGTTACCTTGTTCCAGTTCTTCTCAACAACAATCAATCCCGTTAAATACCACCCAGAGTAGCGAGCTGGGCCAGAGCATCATAACGATAATCTTCCGCCGAACTGACACGTACCTGGTCCGGCCTTCGCACCGGAGGCTCACCTTTGATAGACTTGACCAGCTCAAAGGCCTGCTTAACCCTCTTTTCATCACCTTCCAGCGCCAGCACCACCGCACCCTCAGAACCAGCAATACCACCGGAACCGAGGTGATACGCCCTGGCGCCGGTCATCACGCCGATTGCCTGAATTTCGGTAAGCACCTTGCCCAGAACCACCGGCATTAACTTGGCGGGCAGTCCCAGGCTGTATTTGAAATAATAGATTCCGGTGTGCCGGGATGCTTCAATCACTGACGGCACCAGCTTCTCCAGACCCACCGGCATGATGAGATGTGAGCCACGCGGCGTCACGATGGGCCAGCACATACCGATGGTGCCACCTTTCACGCTGGCAGCAAAAACACCGGCATTACCCTGCATATCGATGGCATTGGCACCTTTGAGAAAGACATCGTCTGGGCCAAAATTGAGAATTTCCACATTGGAATCGGCTCCTTCCACCACCTTCCCTTTCCGTATGACATGCCAGGTGCAGGGGGGTGGTCCGGAGTTGGCATTGGTTATGCCGCCGCCAACGTAGCCCGCGGTCTGATTGCCTTTGTTCTCAATCTTGATCCCGAAGAGCTCCTCGCTGATGAAAGCGGTAGTGATACCGCGCCCGATGATAATCATGCCGTTTTTATAGGCGTTCTTCACCTCGGGCAGTGCCACTGTGGCTTTAGCCAGCAGCCTTCTTGACTCCGCCGGGTTCAGCACCACCAGAGCTGAAATCTGCTTCTGGCCGGGCTCGGGCTGTGGATACTGTACTTCGTAAAACAATTTGCGCCTCCTTTAGAAAATTTGTCCTATTCTAGCATTTTTCGCCGCTTATTTAAAACCCCAGGTGATTTTGCCTTAAATTTTGCGTCTTGCCCTCCTGATTGTTTACAATTGTAGCCAGGATGAAATCGGTGCTGGTTCATGTTTGCTGCGCACACTGCGCCGCCTACACTGTCAAATACTGGCGGGAACAGGACTGCGAGGTCAGTGCCTTCTGGTACAACCCGAATATCCACCCCTATATGGAACACGAACGACGCCTGGAGGCAATGAAAGCACTGGCGACACAATTAGCCGTTCCCCTGATTGTAGCCGAGGGCTACGAAATCATCGATTACTTCCGCCAAGTGGTGGGGCATGAAGGCGAGCGCTGCCGCCGCTGCTTTCACATGCGCCTCTCCCGGACCGCCGAAGCCGCCCGTGACAATAAAATCAGCGCTTTTACCACCACGCTGCTTATCAGCCCCCACCAGAAGCACGATTTAATCCGCGAAATCGGAGCCAGCATTGCGGAGGCAACAGGCGTTGAATTCCTCTACGCGGACCTCCGCCAACGATATTCGGACAGCCGCCACCTGACCAAGCCGCTTGACCTCTACCGTCAGCAGTACTGCGGCTGCGTTTACAGCGAGTGGGAACGGTACGCCAACATCAAAATAGAATAAATATCAAAAGAAGAGGGAGCCCATTGCTGGGCTCCCTCTTCCTATTCCGGCATGTATTATCAGTTCAGTCTGTATTCTGGTAAGGTAGCGGCCCGCGCCCCCCCTTCGGGGACGGCAATCATCTGCCGACCGCGCACCGCATTCATAATTCGGGGCTTTGGCGCCAGCTGGCTCAAAACCGCGGGCTTATTGCCGGCCCACGCCTTGATTTCAGCGGCTTCGTCCTCGGTAATAAGACCTTCCTCGATGGCCTTTTCCAGCATTTCCAGCCTTAATTCAGGTTCTGCGCCTTCCTTAAGCCGCTGCTGGATATTTCGCTTTATCCCCTTGAACTCTTTCCCGCCATTATTGGCCAGAGCTTCGGGATGCAGGCGCATCATAAAGAAGGCCTGTCGCAACAGGGCCCAGTTAAGGGCTTCCGGCTTCTGCTCCCACCATTCCCTGATCTCCGCGGCTTCATCATCAGTAATCAGCCCTTCCTCAACCGCCCTGTCCAGGAATTCGTAGAATGCCTTCTCTCCGCGCTCAGCCAATATCTCCTGCCTCGCCTGT
>Ga0315296_10004087_pt1 | contig 12032 bp, 14 predicted proteins | sample YL17G14_18_MG_FD_203921 | JGI IMG/M metagenome (GOLD analysis project Ga0315296, IMG submission 203921) | Sediment microbial communities from Yellowstone Lake, YNP, Wyoming, USA - YL17G14_18 | ecosystem: Environmental > Aquatic > Freshwater > Lake > Sediment | place: USA: Wyoming | collected...
TCCCTCAGAGGGTGCGAGGAGATGCAACCCCTGTACCTATCACCGGGTTCCCTGACCAGAGCTCTCTTTGGAGCCATAGATATCGTGTGAATAATTGGTGATCACGTTTAAAAGTGGTATTGTCCTGGAATCGTCTTTCGATAGATTTTTCATTAAATATGTTAAATGAACCTGATAGAATTTATAAACTTTAACTTATTTGATCATTGAGGGCTCTTCAGATTGTTGCCGTGCATGGTTAATAGAAGCATGGTCAACCTCAAATGTATGAGGTGCAATCGATGAGGTACATCGCCACAGTTTACGTCAGGCTTAAGCAGGGCTACTCGGATCCCGAGGGAGAAACGACGGCCAAGGCATTACAGGGTTTGGGTTACTCCGTGACGGATGTACGTTCCAGCAAGGCATACGACGTGACGCTGGAGACCTCAAGCAGGGCGGAGGCGGAGAGGCTCGTCGACGAGATGTCAAGGAGGCTCCTGACGAATCCCACCAAGGATGACTATCGATACGAGCTAAGGGAAACCAGATGAATCGCATCACGAGAAATACGCAGCTCGAAGATCTCTTCTCCGTTCATCTTGAAGGAGCCGGCGACGATGAGCTAAAGACTACGGCAAGGGCACTCAGCCTGGGGCTGGGCATCGAAGAGCTGAGGACCATTCGAGATCATTACGCCCCCAAAAAAAAGGACGCGACGGATGTTGAGCTGCAAACCTTCGACCAGACGTGGAGCGAGCACTGCTTCCACAAGACCTTCAAGGGCACAATCGATACGCCTGAAGGAACCATCGACGGGCTCCTCAGAACTTATATTCGCCGGGCTGTCGAGGAGCTCAGGCCAGACTGGTGCTTCAGCGTCTTCGAGGACAACGCTGGAATGGTGGACCTCGACGACGAGCATGTGGTCGCAATAAAGGTCGAGACGCACAACCATCCCTCCGCGATCGAGCCATTCGGAGGAGCGGCCACCGGCCTAGGCGGCGTTATCAGGGACATCCTGGGAGTCTGGGCCAACCCGATAGCCTGCACAGACGTCCTCTGCTTCGGACTCCTGAATACATCTATTGAATCGTTGCCGGACGGCGTAAAGCATCCATCCTACATTTTCAGCGGCGTCGTCGACGGCATCGGATCCTACGGGAACAGTATGGGGATTCCGACGGTGAACGGGGCGGTGTACTTCGACGAGGACTACACCGGCAACGTCATCGTCTACGCCGGCTGCATAGGCCTCCTGAAAAAGGAGAGGTATATCAGGAACGTCAAGCCCGGCGACTGGATAGTTCTGGCCGGAGGTAAAACGGGGCTTGATGGCATCCACGGGGTCACCTTCGCCTCCGCCGAGCTGACGGAGAAGTCTGAGGAGGTCTCCAGGCCGGCGGTGCAGATCGCCAACCCGATCGAGGAGGAGAAGATCAAGCGCGCCGTCAAGCAGATCTCGGACGAGGGGCTCGGGTCGGGCATCACGGACCTCGGCGGGGGAGGATTGAGCTGCGCCATATGCGAGATGGCTGACCGATACGATCTGGGTGCCGAAGTTTCGCTTGATGAAGTCCACCTCAAGTATCCCAAGATGGCGCCCTGGGAGATCTGGATCTCGGAGTCCCAGGAGAGGATGTGCCTCGGTGTGCCCCCCGCTAACCTTGAGAGGGTCCTGCAGATCTTCCGAGACGAGCAGACGGAGGCCACGCCCATCGGCAGGTTCACCGACGGAGGCGTTGTAAGGGTGCACTACAGGGGTGTGAAGGTGGCGGAGCTCGAGATGATGGCACTGTTCAACCCTCCAAGGGTCAGGAGATCGACCTCTTGGAAGCCACCCAAGCTAGAAGAGCCGCGCTTCACGCAGCCAGAGGACCTCGGAGAGATCCTGAAGAGGCTTCTGGCCGCTCCCAACATTGCCAGTAAGGAGATCGTCGTAAGGAGGTACGACCAGGAGGTCAAGGGCTGCACGGTGGTCAAGCCGCTGCAGGGATGGAACGCGGGCCCCAACGACGCCACGGTTCTGAAGCCCCTTGATGGATCGTGGCGAGGCATCTCGATATCGAGCGCCATGAACCCCCGTTTCGGGAAGATCGATCCCTATTGGATGGCCGCCTCCGTCATCGACGAGAGCGTCAGGAACGGCGTGGCAGTCGGCGGAAGGCGCATGGCCCTCCTCGACAACTTTACGTGGGGAAACCCCGAGCATGAGGATAGGTTGGGTGGCCTAGTAAATGCCTGCCGCGCATGCTACGACGTCTCCAAGGCATATGGTACGCCATTCATCTCCGGGAAGGACAGCCTCTACAACGAGTCTCCCCTAGGGCCAGTTGCTCCGACGCTTCTGATAACGGCAATTGGACTGGTCCCCGATGTAAGGAAGAGCGTCACGATGGATCTGAAAAGCCAAGGAGATATCCTCTATCTGGTTGGAATCACGAAGCCCGAGCTCGGGGGGTCAGAGTACTACAGGCTGCTGGGGCACCTAGGCGCCTCGGTGCCGAAGCTGGACGCTGAAAAAACAGCGGAGTCGTACGGTAGGCTCACCTCAGCCATGGACGCTGGGCTCGTTAGGGCGTGCCATGATCTCTCGGAGGGCGGGCTAGCCGTCTCCGCGGCTGAGATGGCTTTTACGGGAGGGCTTGGATTGGCGATCGATCTGGATTCCATAGTTACTGAGGGGATCCTGCGTGACGATGTCAAGCTGTTCTCAGAGTCAAATGGCAGGCTTCTAGTTGAGGTGCCGGTCGAGCTGGGCGGAAGCTTCGAAGAGATCATGGCTGGAACGACCACTCGAAAAATAGGTTCGGTCAACGATGGAAGCAGCCTGGTAATGCGCTCCAGGGGAGTGGCGTTGATAGATGTCCCTTTGGTCGACCTCATGAGCGCCTGGAAGACCCCGCTGGGAGGGCCGAGATGAAACGCTCAGAGATTAGGATCCTCATCATGAGGGCTCCAGGGACCAACTGCGATGCCGAGACCCTGAGGGCTTTCTTGGACTTGGGGGTCAGGGCCGAGGTTGTCCACACACAGAGGATCTTCATGGAGCGCAACCTGTTCGACTACGACGCCTTAGTCTTCCCTGGAGGTTTCAGCTACGGGGATTACGTCCGCAGCGGCGCCATCTGGGCGAAGGAATGCGAGTACAAGTTGGGCTCTGAGTTGGAGAAGTTCGTCGATTCGGGGAGGCCGGTGCTCGGCATCTGCAATGGTTTTCAGATGCTCGTGGAGATGGGGTTTCTGCCTGGGTTCAGGGGAAAATCCATGTATCCCGAGGCGGCCCTCGGGAACAGCACCCACGGGTACCAGTGCAGGTGGGTGAGGATAAAGAATATCAATAATGGCGCCTGCAAAATGCTGGCGGATGTTCCGAGGGGAAGAGTCTTGCAGATACCTGTGGCACATGGCGAGGGAAGATTCCTTCTCCCGAAAGAGAGCCAGGATAAGCTGCTCAAGAGGCTTTACGATAACGACCAACTGGTCTTCAGATACGTCATGGCGGACGGCTCCCAGCCCAATGAGGAGTTCTGGAGCAACCCGAACGGAGCATTCCACGATATCGCCGGCATCTGCAACCCCGAGGGAAACGTGCTGGGGCTTATGCCCCACCCTGAAAGGGCTTACTTCGGCTGGCTCATGCCCGATTGGACCAGAAAAGTGAGCCCACCTGAATACGGCGACGGAAGATACATCCTTGAATCTATAGTGAACTTCATCGAGGAGAAGACCTAGCCGCGGCTCGACCACGATAATCCATTAATTTATTTCGCAGCTCCTTATCGTGCAGAGCTAATATCTCCACGGCGAGAAGGGCCGCGTTCTTGGCTGCATCTATGCCTACACAGGCTACGGGAACGCCCGTTGGCATTTGGGCAATGGATAGAAGCGAGTCCAGGCCACCGAGCTTCACCTCCTTCGGGACGCCTATCACGGGTTTCAGGGTGTGGGCGGCGACGAAGCCAGGGAGGGCGGCGGATAATCCGGCAATAGCGATGAAAACGGAGGCCTTAGACGATTCTATATATTCTGTGAGCTCCTTGGGATTCCTGTGGGCTGACAAGGTGCGGAGCTCTTCATCCACGCCGAACTCCTTGAGCATAGCCACAGCGTTTTCGGCGAGCTCCCTGTCCGACTCGCTCCCGATGATGACGGATACGAATGCCATGAACGTCAGATCACGATGAAGATTTATGAAAGTAGTGGATACCTCTGCAAAGTGTTTTTAGAAGTTCTCATAGATCCTTCCATTCTCCCGTTCGCCTTTCTGTATGCGCTCCTTCATTTTCCTGGCCATCTCGTTGGCCATGGGAGTCGGATACTCTCCAGTGATGCACCCGAGGCAGAGCTCGTCCCTCCGCAGACCAGTCGCCTGAACGTAGTTTTCAATGGGCTGATAGTTGACGGTGTCGGCGCCCACCTCGGCGGCTATCTCCTCAGGCCCCTTGTGCGCGCCTATCAGCTCCGCATAGCTCGCCATATCCACGCCGTAGAAGCAGGGCCCGATAATCCTGGGGAAGGTTATGAACAGATTTACCTCTCTGGCTCCGGCGGCTCTCAGCCTTTTCACAACAGATCTGGTGGTGTCACCCCTGACGATGCTGTCATCGACGACGGCCAGACCCTTGCCTTCGATCTTGGGTTTCAGGATGTTCACCTTTCTGTACACTACCTTCGACCTCTCGTCGACGCCGGTGATGAAGGCCCTCTGCGACACGTATCTATGGCGGCGCGTCGACATGTCCCAGGGCAACCCAGACTCCTCGTGAAAGCCGTAGGCGGCATCGTTGGCCGTCTCAGGAAGAGAGATAACCACATCGCACCTCGAAGCCGTATCTGAGTACTCTCTGGCCAGATTCGCGCCGAAATCTTTCCGCGCCTCGTACACGTACCTGTGGTCGAATTTAGAGTCTGGGCGCGCGAAGTAGGCGAACTCGAACGCGCAGAATGCCTTCCTCCTGCAGGGGACTATTTGCTCCCTCGTGACCGATTTGCCGTCAACGGTCATCAGCTCCCCAGGGTTGAGCTCGCGCTGCCAATCGATTTCGTTGATGTCAAGCCCTACGCTCTCGGAGCTGAAACCACGCAAGCCATCGCTGCAGCCGTAGCACAGGGGTTTCACGCCGACAGGGTCCTTGAAGGCGAACAGGGTTCCGTCTTCGGTCAAGCCCACTATGGCGAAGGATCCGTCTACCGCCTGCATGCATGTTCTGGCCGCATCGGCTATAGATCCACGCTCCCTCAGCTCATTGAGGATCGTCCTGCAGAGGGCGTGGGCGTCGGAGAGGCTCCGGTCCATGCCGAGCTTGTCCTGGAGGCTCCTCACGTTCACGATGTTGCCGTTGAACGAGATCGCCACTGACCTTACCCCATCGGAGTCAAGGAGCGGCATGGCGTCCCTTCGAAGCGAATCCATGTTGGATGAGCCGGACGTCGCGTACCTGACGCTCCCGACCCCCACATCACCGGAGAGCAGGTCCTTGCGGCACTCGATGCCAGACTCGGATATCGGCGGTATCAGACCGAGCGCCGTGTGCACGTTTATCCTGCCGTTGTAGGTGGAGAATCCATGGCTCTGGTGGCCTCGGTGGTTCTGGGCGAGCATCCCCCAGTAGATGTATGGGAACACTTCTCCTGCATCCGTTTTGACGCCGAAAACTCCGCAACTCTCCTTGACACTCATTTCTCCATCTCCTCCATCACATCGTCAACTGTTCTCAGCTCGAAGCTTGAAAGGCCCTTCAGCCCGCTCAGAACCTGGTAGGATGCCACGCAACGCTTGGAGACCTCGCGAACGACGGGTTCGGCGATCTCAGGCGCCGCTCCATCCCCTGAGTATCCGATCCTCCTGAGGCACTCCCTCAAGAACTCCTTGTCCAAGCACTTGGCCTCCTGGGAAACGCCCGGCTCGTAGAATTTCTCTGCCCAAAAACGCGCCGAATCGTGGGTCGGTGGCTCGTCGATCTGTATCAGACGACCGTTCAGCCTGCCGTATTCCAGCTTGAAGTCCGGGATGATTATGCCGTGTCTCCGAGCCTCTGTCTTGTAGAACTCGAAGAGCCTGTACGTGGCCTCCTCCAATTGCCCCCACTCATCCATTGAAGCGATGCCGGCCTCGATCGCCTCTGATCCCGAGATCTCCTTGTCGTGCCCCGTTTCCGCCTTCGTGGTCGGCGTGAGGATTACCTCGGGGAGCTCCTCGGCCATGGAGAGGCCGTCAGGTAGCTTCACTCCGCTCACGACGCGCGCGCCATCCCTGTAGGCCCTCCATGCCGAGCCGTACAGGTATGCCCTGCAGACCCACTCGATGTCGATGCGCTCCGCCTTCAGGACGCGCATGGACCTCTCGTCGACCAGCTGCTTGAAATGGTTCGGAAATATTTGACTGGTCTGTTTGAACCAGTGGGCGGACAGTTTGTTGAGGCTCTCTCCCTTGTGGGGGATGAGGGTTGGAAAGACGACGTCGAAGGCGGATATCCTGTCGGTGGTCACGATGACCATCTCGCCTCCGAAGTCGTAGACGTCTCGCACCTTTCCCCTCCTCGCGGGCTTCTCGGCTCCCTGCAGATCCGAGGCTCTCAGCACCTCGATCATCCCAGGGCCGAGGGGATCGGGGACCAGGTAGGACTCCCTCAATGTCATCCCGCCGCGATCGGAGGAGGATTCAGCATACGAGCTTATACGGTTAATGATATCTTTTAAAATTTATCCCATCCATTTTAACATAATTATGCAATATTTAGATCGTTCATTCATTAAAGGATTTAAGTCATCGATTGAATTTCCATCTGGATCTCGTTGAGAAAAGTGGTCATAGTCGGAGCCGGACCGGCGGGTCTCTTCGCCGCCGACGAGCTGGCAGGTCGATTCGAGGTGACGATCCTCGAGGCAAGCAGCCACGTTGGCGGGTCCGGCCTGTACTCCGATGGCAAGCTTAATTTTCATCCACTCATAGGCGGGGACCTGACGGAGTTCGTCTCGGAGGGCGATGCCTGGGATCTGGTTTCGCACATACGCCGTACATTCGAGGAGCTGGGGTTCTCAGCCGGAAGCTACGACGAGGCGGGCATGGAACGTCTGGAGGCTCAGGCCATCAGAGCCGGCATCAGGTTCGTCAAGATCATTCAGGGTCACATAGGGTCGGACCACCTGCCTGAAGTCATGGCTCGCATGCGGGAGAGGCTAGAGAAGCGCGGAGTCTCGATCAAGTTAGGCGCCAGGGTAGCCGAGATGGAGTTGGAGAATGGAAAGGTTAGATGCGTGAAGACCAGCATTGGGTCATTTCCAGCCAATGCCTTGCTGCTCTCTCCGGGAAGGATCGGCTCCAGCTGGCTCACAGAGCTGATGAAGGATCACGGAGTCGGAATGAGCTTCAACCCGATAGACATAGGCGTTCGCGTCGAGGTGCCGAACGAGGTCATGGACGAGGTCACCATGGGGCGCGGATGCTGGGATCCCAAGTTCCACGTCTACACGCCGAGCTACGACGACTTCACCCGGACTTTCTGCGTCTGCCCCAAGGGGTTCGTGGTCAGGGAGGCGTACGAGGACGAGCTCTTCGGCGTCAATGGGCACTCCATGAGGGATAGGGGGAGCCCGAACACGAACTTCGCCCTTCTGACGAGGGTCAGCCTCACGGAGCCCCTCGAGAACACGACGGAGTACGGGAGGAGGATAGCCCAGATGGCGAACACCCTCGGAGGCAGACACCCCATCCTCCAGAGGCTCGGAGACCTAAGGGGACACAGGCACTCGACATGGGAGAGGCTCCACCGCAGCTACGTCGAGCCAACTCTGAGGGAGGTGACCCCTGGCGACGTGTCAATGGCGTACCCCAGCAGGCTCGTGAAGGACACGCTCGAGAGCCTGGAGATGCTGGACAGGGTCATACCGGGCGTCAACTCGGACTCGACGCTCCTGTACGCCCCCGAGATAAAGTTCTACTCCATGCGAATCCAGACCGACAAGCAGCTCAGGACCTCGATCCCTAACCTCTACGTGGCCGGCGACGGCGCGGGGGTCTCAAGGGGCATAGTTGGAGCGGCAGCCACTGGCATTATAGCTGCCAGAGGCATATTGTCAGAGGCCTAATCCTAATTCTATTTTTTTAAAGTCAATGAATAATCGGGATTCGATAGGATCATGCTCCGCTTTACGACTTTGAGGTTAAGGCTTAAACGTGGTTGTCGAGACCTTAGAGACGGTATATTTGGTTTCGAGCAGGCTGAAGAAGAGTTTCGAGGCCTTCTTCGCATCCAGGATCACGAAGCTGTCATCCATCGGCTTGACGCCTAACGCCCTCACCGTCCTGGGCGTCCTGTCTTCAGCCTTCGCAGCCCTGCTCTATGCAAGTTGGAGGATGAGCCGAATCGCCCTGCCAGCGGCCGGAGCGTTGATCCTCTTATCGGGGTTCATGGACGCCCTGGATGGCGTTTCGGCTCGATCCAGCAACAAATCCTCGGCGTTCGGAGGCTTCCTCGACTCTGTTTCCGACAGGTACTCGGACTCAGTGGTGCTCGCTTCCATCGTGCTTGCGGGCCTGTGCGATCCGGCTTGGGGGCTTGTGGCCATCATCGGATCCCTCATGGTGAGCTACACGAGGTCTCGCGCGGAGGCAGCAGGCGTTTCGATGGCCGCCGTCGGCTTCGCTGAGAGGGCCGAGAGGATGCTGATATTGGCTGCTGTGACCTTCCTGGCGTTCTTCTGGTTCGATTTCCTGGGATGGGGGGTGATTTTAATAGGAGTCGTAGCTCATATTACGGTTCTTCAGCGAACCTTCCATTTCTATAATTCGGTTAAAAGGGTATAATCTATCCTGCGAGGAATGTCATCTGCGAGGAGGTCTGTCGAACCGCTCGTCCTTTCCCCTGACCTTCACGACGCCGCGATGGACCGCGCAGCTGATGCATAGGTATTTGACGGTCCTATTCCTGGACACCGTCGCCCCCTGCTGCTGCAGCTCCTTGAGCAGTCGAGAATCCACCAGTGAGGTCCACCTGGTCTGCTTCTTCGCCTTGTCCCTGGGCACCAGGGCTCCGCAGTAGTCACACTGGACCATGGACGAGTGCCCCTTGTCGCCCTTCGAGCGTCCCCTGCTGATCCTCTTCTTCGGCATCGGTGACCTCTTTTCATAGATTCGAGCATGCCTATAAATGCTGTGCAGCCTGATGAGCGGTCAAGATTTGGAACTGCCCCATTTACATAAATTTGTCCAGGATTTTTTCTAAGGCCTCACTATATATGGTGTAAGCTACCCTCTGATAGCCAGCGTTCGTCAGGTGGATTCCGTCGCTGGAGAAGCTGCGCCTCAGCGTCCCCGACTCGTCGGCAGTCGCCCTGTAAAGGTCCGCGAGGGACATGCCGTTCTCTTTGCAGTGTTTTCTAATCATCTCGTTCAGCTCGATGATTCTGGGCTGAATCTCGCCGAGGCCTAGCGTTGGAGTGAGGGTGCAGGCTATGGGCTCGATCTTTCGCTCCCTGGCCTTTGCGTATATCCTTTCTAGGTTTTTGAATACCTTCTTGGGGGTGCTGAGCGTCGTCAGATCGTTTATTCCACCCCAGATTATCACGTAGTCGGGATTTCTGGACGCCACGTGGGACTCGAAGCGCTCCAGCATGCCCCTCGTGGTGTCCCCGAGCAGGCCTGCATTGATGAACGAGACCTCGAGGTCGCCCAATCCCTTACCGGGCAGCTCCCGGTCCAGGATGATCTCCAGGAAGTGGTTGTATGGGTACTCTTCGCTGCCCTCCGTGAATTCTGAGGGAGCCTGAAACCCAAATGTGAGGCTGTCACCGAGGGCAACGATTTTTATCAGGTTCTTTCTCGCCATTGTACGCTCCAAGTTATTCGTGGCCACCACTATTTGGCTTTTCGATACTCGAAAAAAGTTCAGAGGCTGCTGACCGTCTTAAACAGCTTCCTCAGGCTTTCGAGGTAATCCGCCTCGAGCCCATGCTCCTCTGCCCCCTCCATCATTAGCTCGAGATAGCTGGCAGCGGGCGTGAATGGCCCCTCAGGCTTTACAACCCTGTACAGGTCAGCCTTATGGAGCCCTCCATCGTCGCCCAACACGAGAAAGGTCTCCCGCTTGTAGTGGCCTTGGGGCACGCTCTCGACCTCATCGAGCTTCTCGATCTCGTTGTCAGGGATTTCGTAGATCACTCCCCTGACCACGTTCCCTGGATCTAATATTATGCTGCTTATGCCGCCCTTCCTCTTCTGCGAATAGAATGGAAATGAGACTCGAAAGTTGGGTAGAAAGGCTCTCATCACGAAACTGGCTGACGGGCAGTACTGCTTGAGGAATTTGGAGGAAAGATTTGAGCCGTAGGCGAAGTGGAACATCCATGAACAAGATAATCAAAGGAAAAATAAAGGTAGTTGAAACCGGTTTAAACCATAAGGGTTATGTCAGCATCTGCCGCTACGTCGAGGAAGGTCGCCGCCCCAGCCAGTGTGTCCACCTCCGGGATCAGATCTTCCTTCTTTATTCCGAACATCTCCATCGTTGGCGTGCAGGCGTAGATCTTCAGGTGTCCCGATTCCTTTGCTCGCTTGAGCATCTGGTAGGGTGTCGGATAGTTCATCTGCTTGAGCTTATCACTGAGTGGCTTCTCCATCTCCTTGTAAGTGGCGGGCAGGCCCGCCTTGTCCATCTCCCCCTTCTTCAGCATGGTCAGGCCCCAGAAGGTGAAGTAGAGGTGGGCCTCGATGTCCATCGTCACGGCTGTAGAGGTTAAAATGAAGGCGCAGAGCAGCTTGTCAATTGTCCCGCTGTGAACGATCATGGCTAGCTTCTTCTTTTCGGTCAACTTAAACCTCCAGAAAATAGAAAAAGTTGGATAGTTATAAACGTTAAGCAGCCTATTTATGCGCTTTTTTCGATCAGTTCGAGTGCCGCGGCCTTTGCGCCCAGTTCAGCCATCAGCGGTTCATCGGCCGCCCCAATAATTAAAACATCTCCCTCGCTTGGTTTGAGTTTGGAGATCAATTCACTTTCCAGTTTAGAGGGAATATCCATGCCCAATCCGGGTATGCGTAGCTGGCCGCCTCTGTATGTTAAGGTGGTGGCCCCCCGTGCTCCGACGATGAGGGCTGAATCCCTCTGCTCTACGCCGTTCTGCACGTGCTTCGCGGACCCTTTCACGAGCACTGCGAAGTTGCTCTTGCCAACAGTGATCCCCGTTTCTCCCAGCTCCGTTGATCTTATCCTTTCAAGCATGTCGTTAAGCATGTCCGCGCCCTTCTCCGTGAGGCTCATTCCACCTCTGGAGATCTCAACAAGATCTTCATCTTTCAGGCGCTTGACAAGGGTTCGGACAGTTCCCTCCCCTATCCCCAGCTCTCTGGCGAGCTGCTGCCTTCCGACCCCCAAGGTTGAACCGATGATCTCCAGGGCTTTCAGGATATGGGCCGCTATGTAGGATGGCGTTCGGCTGGGCCCTGCCTTTTCAGCCATTATCTTAAGTTTTTGAGCTGGGTTCAAGGGTCACACGATCTTGAGTGTCCATCCCATGATTTAATCCTTTAAATGGGATTTTAGATCGCCGTGAAAACCCATGACACCGAATTGCCATCGTGCAGGATCCATTTGTCGCTACCGACCGGTCCGAAGGACCAGCTCGTCGTGTTTCGATCGAAATAGAGCCAACCCCAGAAGTGCTTGGTGTCTCCTTCGACTCCGTTAATCTTGGTAACGAAGGCTCCAAAGTCACTGATTGAGTACTCAACCGTAGCCACAGTTTTTGTGGCCATGAGAAGAGAGGCTTCCAGCGGAACTCTGGTGCTGTTGTGCCAGAGCACAGTGCCATTGCCGTAATCTATCTTAATATTCACAAGAATAGTGAGGTTCTCCAACTCTCTCAGAAGAGAATCATAGTTTGACCTGATGGACTCAGATTGACCCCAGAAGTACAGGGTCGAGTACGCGCCCACGATAGTGGTGCAGAGAAGCAGGGCCGAAGCCCAGGCCCAGAACTGTCTAACCATGATTACCACCTCTCAACCCGAGCGGAAGCCTATTAATCGCGTTGGCCAGCGGCGTCACCCCCAC
>Ga0315296_10004088_pt1 | contig 12031 bp, 8 predicted proteins | sample YL17G14_18_MG_FD_203921 | JGI IMG/M metagenome (GOLD analysis project Ga0315296, IMG submission 203921) | Sediment microbial communities from Yellowstone Lake, YNP, Wyoming, USA - YL17G14_18 | ecosystem: Environmental > Aquatic > Freshwater > Lake > Sediment | place: USA: Wyoming | collected...
GCTTCTAATCTTAGTAGCCTTCTCATCAGGCATAAACGCAATCGCAACCGGAACCCTAATAGACATGCACACAATGAGACACAAAGCTTAGACCTCGCTTGAAGTGAATCTATGATACTTAGTGGGTGCTGTTTTTCTTGAATCTAGATAAGGCAGAAACATTAATCTATCATTTTCTTTTGACCAAATATTGCATTTGATACTACAAATAGCTAGAGTTTCTTGTTTTGATGTTTCTGGAAGATGTTTCTACAAACTTAATATAGAAGCAAGGAGTAAGTTATTTTTAGAGATTTTGTTCAGGGGAAAGAGGAGAGAATGAGAAAGATAGTTTCTGGAATAATGTTGACTTTGCTTCTTATTAGCATGTTAACTTTAACGTTTAATGTTCAGTTTGGCAAAACTGATACTGGATCATCATGCGATTCTAACCTTGATACCAAAGTTTGTAGTAACGATGAGATTCAGATAGGAAAAGCACGCATTCGTGAACATAAGGTCACGGGGTCTGATATTGAAAAGCTGAAATCTCTGATTGGAACTTGGGAAAAGGAGAAGAATTACACACAGATAATCAATGGTCATGGAACTGGACTTCGTCCGCCGACTGAAGAAGAATGGATGCAAATGATTGGCAACGGGCGCATTGTTGAGAAGATTTCGCTTGATGAAAATATTCAAGCACTATCATTTGTGGATCACACCACTAAGCCATGGTTCCCACCTATCGGCAATCAAGGCACTGAACCATCATGCACATGTTGGGCTGTAGGATACTATATGAAAACTTTCCAAGAGGCGAAAGAGCATGGTTGGAATTTCCAAGGTGCAGCTTGGGAAAATATTCAAGACAAAGTTACCAGTCCCGAGTTCATTTACCACCTTATAAATGGCGGCGTTGGTGGTGGCTCATCATCCATGGAGGCCATCAACTTGATATGCTCCATTGGAGCAAGCTCTTGGGAGAAAATGCCATACAATCCAAGTGACCCTGCAGCCTGGCCTCCTGAAGAAGCGTGGAGAGAAGCTCCATTGTATCGTGGCGATTCCAGTGGATATCATACCATGGAGATCACTACAGACGAGGGGTTGTTAAACCTTAAAAATTGGATTGCTTCCGATAATCTTGCTGTAATAGGTATTGACGGCAGCAAGATTGCAAATATGTGGGGTTCACTTTTGACGGGTAATGATGCCTTAACGCTTGATAATTATCATCCACCGTGGGATCCGTCCGCGGGGCACGAAGTGACGGTCGTCGGCTACGATGACAATTTTGTGTACAGTGAACAAGGGCAGACTCGCTTTGGGGCTTTTAAGATAGCAAATTCTTGGGGAATAGGAAGTCTGCTCAACCCGTGGGAACATATATACGATGGCTGTTTCTGGATATCTTATGAAGCAATGAAGCAACACGTTAGATCATGTGAATTCTATAATGATAGAATTGGCTACGAGCCAGAGTTGGTTGCATCATTTAGAATGACGCACTCAAAGCGAGGAGAATGTGATATTTGGGTTGGAGTTGGATCGCAAACAAAGAAATTCAATGAATATATAGACGGTGGCGATCAGCCGTTCTGTTCAAACAACATATTATTCGACATTACAGAATTCAAAGACGCCATTCCAGACGTGTATGGTCAACAGTTTTACCTCAAAGTGTATGATACAGGTAGCTCTACTACTGGTACAATAAACAAGTTTGCAGTTGAATATGCGGAATCAGGGAATCCACCAATATCGACCATAAATGGCTTCAGCGTTTATGCATATGTTACGTTGTCTCCTCTGGAAACGAACTGGAGAATAGGAAAACAAGTCAATTCAGACAACGATTTCTTGGACAACAAGGTTTCGATGGCGACGGATAGTAATGGTTATTTGTATGCAGCTTATGATGATTGGTATCCTGCAGGAAACGTATACGCGATTTTTGTGAAGCGTTCTACAGATGGAGGCGAAACATGGTCAGATTTCAGGAATCTGTATCGGTATAAAAGTTGTCACAATCCAGCAATCACCATAGATCCACATGACAACAGGATATTTGTTGCGTATGAATTTGAGTATTCCAGCTCTGATTGCGATATTTATTGCTGGGTATATGCACCCGGTGTCATAGACAGCCACATAGCTGTAGACACAGATAGTGGTAACGACCGCTTTCCATCCATAACGTCTGAATACCAATATGGATCTGCAAATTGGCAATACATCTCGTATGAATACTTATATTCTTATAATGACCGAGATCTAATGTTTGCCAAATCCACAAATCACGGTGCCACTTGGTCAGTGAAGAAACTTTATGGCGATTTTCCCGACTGGGATGTACGTACACACACGTGCATAACTAATGCGGAAGGCACTCTGTACCTTGCTTATAGATGGGGAGCCGATTATGGCTCCATTTGTACAATCTGTGTAGATTACTCTGCTGATTTTGGCAACAGTTGGACTGGCGTAGCTGATATCGATGGATTGCCTAATGACTGTAGTTTTCCATCTGTTGCAGCGACACATGGAGGCAGCACTGTAGTGATAGCCTTTCAATATGCTTATTCTGCAAGTGACATTGATGTTTGCTATTCATACAGCACCAACAAGGGCGTTAGTTGGCACAAAGGATATGGTCTGTTTGGTTCTAGCCTAGAAGATGAGAAATCTCCAGTGCTGGCAGTTGATGGAGGAGGGTCTACTGGAAACGATGTTCGAGGATACTTTCACATAGCTTGTAAGGTCGGCAGTTATATAAAATACAGAAAAGCACATTATAGCACTCCATATTCTTGGTCCAGCCCCGTGATCGTAAGTGAAAGATGGATAGGGAAGAGCATAGCAGTTGCAACACAATATAGAAACGTAACCGCCGAGTTTCATCCTTACGTTTCTTGGAATGACGAACGGACTAACAACATATATTGCTCCACCGTAGGTCACGTGCACAACCTCAATAACGGATTGAAATATGAGTCGATCCAAGAAGCTATCAACGCGCATGAAACATTAAGCAACCATACTCTTCTAGCCGAGTCAAGAACATACAATGAAATGGTATCCCTAAACAAGAGCGTAACGCTTCATGGGGAAAACTGGGCCGATACGATAATCTATGGCAAGGGCTTCAACTACGTCGTTGAAGTGTCTGCAAATGACTCAGTGGTAGACGGCTTTACCGTAAAAAATGGGTACTGTGGTATTCATGTTCATAGTTGCAAGAATGTAACTATTCAAAACAATTTAGTGACTAATAATGAAATAGGAATTATTCTGGATTATCGCTCCTACTCTAACAAGATCCTACAGAATAATGTTACTCTAAACAAAAGGTATGGAATATGGATTCTTGGGTCACCTGAAAATCTCTTAAGGAACAATAGTATGACCACCAACAAGTATAATTTTGGTGTTCAAGGAGACTTCCAGGAAGAAAGCCTCTCAGCGTTTATCCAGAACATTGATGCCTCAAACACAGTTAATGGCAAACCAATCCAGTATTGGATTAACGAACGAAACAAAACTGTGCCTATTAATGCTGGATACGTAGCACTTGTAAACTGCACGCAGATAACCATGCAGAATCTTAGCCTTGCTAACAACGGAGACGGTTTATTGCTTGCTTATACAACAGATTCAAGCATAACAGGAAACAATATGGCGAACAATGAGTATGGCATTCGCTTCTACAACTCTTCAAGCATCACAGCATTTAAGAATGACCTGTCAAGCAATCAAATCGGTATTGGCCTCTTCTATTCTCTCAACAACCGTATAATTGAAAACAATCTAACAGCCAACGACTGGAGCGGGATCTATTTGGCTTTTTCCCATGACAACATTGTGATTGAGAATGGTATAGAAGCAAACAAAGATACGGGCACCCGTTTCTGGAATTCCTCCGACAACTCTTTCTACCACAACAACTTCGTGAACAACACGCATCAGATATATGATTATTCTTGGGATTACCCAGACCAATGTCTACCATCGATAAACTTTTGGGATGACGGTTATCCTTCTGGCGGAAACTACTGGAGTGACTATGCTGATGTTGACTTGTATAGTGGTCCTTATCAGAATGAGACTGGCAGTGATGGCATAGGCGACACTCCATATATCATTGATGCTAACAATCAAGACCAATATCCACTCATGAAGCCTTGGCCGACCAAAACGGTCGAAACAACAGTTAGAATAGCTGGAAAAGATTACCCAATCACAATAGAAAGCAACGCCACGATAACCCACGCTGATGCCACCAGAAGCACTCTACACTTTACCACATCTGGCACCACTGGAACAACAGGCTACATTAATGTCACCTTCCCAATGGGCCTAAACAAAACCGAAATCAAAGTATTCATCGACGATGTAAAGCTTACTCCACCGCCATTCCCAATAATCACCTCTAACGGAACACATTACTTCATCTACTTTGAATTCACTCTGAGCACTCACGAAATAACCATTCAATACGCAATCACAAACATACTAATTACCAACATAACATTATCCAAACCAAACCCAATTGTCAACGAAACAATACAAATATACGTCACTATTGAAAATCAAGGCAACTACACGGAAACTTTCGATGCAAGTGTCAATTATACACTTATCTTTGACCATCTAATAGGAACTCAAACCATAACATTGTCTCCTGGAGAATCCACAACACTAAACTTCACATGGACGCCAACAGAAGGTGGCAAATACGAAATAAGAGCGTACACGAGTGCTATCTCAGATGATATAAACCCATCTGACAACACTAGAAAAGCCTACATTTATGTTCGTCAACTAATAATAAGTGGTCCTCATTACACGCAGTTTGGGATTGAGTATTGGATAGTAGAGCTCATTGAAGGGAAAGCAGCCCGAGTGGTCTCAAATTATTACTAGCTTAACTGACTCCAGAAGAGATATGCTTTGGTTTGGAGTAGCATGGCGCAGATGCCGATGAGTTTTGTGAGTTTTTCTAGGTCTGCATTTTCCACAGCCTCTTTGTAGATTTTACTTTTGCCGTAAGGATCATGGAAACTGAATTCCTTCATAAACCGTGGATGCTTGTTCTCTGCAAACGCGTTCTTAAGCATGCTCAGATCTTGACTGTTTAGGCTCGCAAGTTTCTTCAAAACATATTTTGAGCTACGCAGAAAAGTAATGTTGAAGCCTAAGGTTTTAAGCACTTCTGCCATATGCAAGGCGCTTTTTACTTGTTGGCTTTCGGCGATTTTCCGCATGCCAGCTTTTTCAAAGAAGGGATTGTACTTTGCCATGACCGCTACGGTTTCTACGTAGGGCGTGCCAGCATGCTCTAGGGTTTCGCGGATAAGTTTGTGGCCTAATCCAATTGTGCGGTATTTGGGATGCACAACAACTCGGCTGATAATGCTCAATTTCTGATTGATCTCTCTCATGCTCATTTTTGGCAAAACCATTCTCCTTCCAAAGCATGCTGCAGGCGGATAAGAATAAACAACCACACCGCATAATTCTTCGCCGCGTTTGAGACAGAAAATCTTGCGGACACCGGCGACTTTGTGGCTGCGGTAATGGAAGGCTGCAAGTTGATAATAGTCTTGCATAGAACCTTCTACGACCTGCATTTCTCTAACTAGGCTGCATTCTTTGTTAATTTGGTTGGGATAATACTTGACTTCTATTTCTTTGCCGAATCGCTTGTGAACATGAACTGAAGGCTTCAGGTCCTCAAAAAGGTCGGTGTGCGTTGTAGCTGCCAGAACCGCCTTTCCTTCTTGCCTAGCAAGTTTCTGAAGGTTGTAGGCTACGATTTTGGCTGTGTCCCTGTCCAGGGTTGCGGCCATCTCATCCATAATCCAGTATTGCGCTTTGCTCTCCATCATTTTCGCTATTCGGTAACGGTATTTCTGCCCATCACTAAGCTGCTTGTAAGTTCGCAGGAAAAGAAATGCATCGTTTAAGCCAACTTTACTCAGAAGCTCCAAGCCTTCCCCAAGTGTTCCGCCAATAGTTTCGATAAGAGGCTTGTTAGGCTCCGGGTGAATATCAGCAATGTTAATTGATGTCACTTGCATGTCATTTTTGATGTCTTTTTCGAGAGCCTTTAGCAGGACGCTTTTGCCGCTGCCGCTGTCGCCCGTGATGTAAACAATATCCGTGGGTCCTATCTTGAGCTCAACATTGTCATAAACAACAAACTTTTCCCACTTGTCAAGCCCAAGACCGAAGCTTTCAGCAACAGAGACTACTCTCTGAGTCGGCTTAGGAGTAGCAGTCTCATAGGCGATGTTGACCACAAACTTCCCCGTGCGCCGATCATATTTACGTGTATACTTGGTGATTTGAAAAAGTTCTCGTCGCCTTGTCATTCTAACTCCTCGAAATAACTTCTAAACATTTGGGATCACAGCCACAAAAGGCTCAGGCGCCATATCAACTGTCGAATAAAGGCTCAATGCCGTAGCCCAAAAAACGTCATCATGTTGGTTAGTTGGATGAAAAAACCTGTAGGTTCCATCTTTTCGCAATTCAAACCTTTCAACATTCAATTCAACAGAATAATTCAGTTTCTTTGTGGGACCTAAGTTAATGTCTGCGTATGGGTAGGCGAAGGCGCCATTCAGCATCCGCTGTTTTAGAAGTGAAGCCATCTCCTGCTTTCGTTGGCTTGTGAAGTTTACGCCTTCAACATTTTCGATTCCGCCGTTAATCATGTCTTCAACAATGTAGTTGCCTACGCCTGTGATGTCTGCGCGGATCTTGCTGAAATTTTGCCACTTGTCAGCGATTGTCTTGACATAGCCGATGACAGTTGCATACTTTGTCTCGTGCGGCCACACTTTAATATGCCGTACAAGAAGCTTGTCTCCAACTTTTTCGATAACAACAAATGCTGAGTAGTCTTTTTCTTTGCCAAAATCTAAACCGCCAAAAAACTGTCCAGCATGCTCAGGTCCTTCGGGATTCCACAATTCTAGGCTTGTGTCTTGACACTTTGTAATTAAGGCGAGAGGCAACCAAACAGCTTCATCTTCTGCCCATTCTGCCATCATCTCACGTTGCCAACGATACTGATCATCACTATATTCTTGTTTCAGCTGCTCAACTTTGCGAAGTTTTAAGGGCCCATTCGGCTCAAGTGCCTGTTCCCAAGTTACATGACTTTTGGCAAAAGCTGAATATTGTGGTCTATTGAAGATTTTCCAGAACATTGACTCTGTGGACCCGGGAGTGCTAGAGCAGATGAATTTGCCATCTGTTGTTGCTAATGTAAACACTATCGCATCGTATAACTCAAAATCGTGGGGTATATAGTTGTACTCGTCAGCATATACGACATCTAAGGTAAATCCCCTTATCGTGTCTGGGTTACAGGGAAAGGCTTGAATCAAACTGCCATTTCGAAGCCGAACCATTGTAGCTTGCTGCTTGAAGTAAAATCCCTTTGAAATCTTCATGAGAAAGGCGTTCATTTTGCGAATGCTAATTTTTGTTTGGCGCCAAGACGGCCCTACAATTGCAATCTGACTATTAGAATAATAGAGTGCATACCAAAGTAGCCAGGCAGAAATGAGGTGTGTCTTTCCAACTTGACGGCTCCAACGCAGAGCAATACTATTATACTTTTCAAAAAGCTTCGATGCCTCTAGCTGATAACTCGTTAATTTAAGACCTAAGAAATCTCTGCAGAATATAGAGAAGCTACTTGGAATTAGGCTTCTCTGTTTCTGGATCAGATTTCTTGCTAGGTCCTCTATTTCCTCGAACTTCTGTTGCTGCCACTGCTTCATTAACAATCTTCTCCAAACGCCTCAACTCCAAAGTTACAAAGGCTTCATCAAAGGACTTGGAAACACTATTTATTACCTGAGCAACATAGCCAGCAATACGTACCCAGAATTGTCTTTGCTCCAAATCTAAAGCCGTATTTTTTGCTTGCCCACTTGAAAGATCGAAAAGCTCCTTCAAATTCTTCATTAAATCCTGTCGGATCTTCTGCGTATCAACCCTGACTTTTTTCTGAAGCCTGCGAACCCGGAGTGAAAACATTTTATTTTTTGCCAAACGACCCAATACGCACCTACCCCCTCCCCCTAGGTCTTGGCTCCGAAGATAGCGCCTAGGATGAATGTTATTGTACTCATGATGCCTGCGAAGATTTCTGTACTCCATTGCCGAAACACTATGATATATACCGCTTCCAAGACTGTGAGACAAATCAAAGCAAGAAGGGCGAACATCATTCCTAAAACAAGTATTTCGTTGGGATACTTCTGAACCCTCTGTAATTTCTTAAGTTTGCCAGTTTGCAACCATTCGTCTTTTGCCAACGCTCTACGTATTCTATTCCTTAATTTACCAATCATGTGTTTCTCACCGTAACTGGGCGTCCCCAAGCATGTTTAGACTGGAAAAGCCTAACCTTCTTCAACTCCATTCTTGCCTTAGGCAAAACTTCATCGAGAAAACCTCGCTGAACAAGTACCACGTAATCGATAAGTGAAATAGGTATGCGATCAGCCTCCCACAACTGAGGTTCAGGCGCTTTGCTACGACCAAGCAATAAATGTTTATGTTTGATACCTCTAATGCCCAAGAAAATTCCAACTGAGTGCACAGGCGTTTCAGCTTCATGATCCAAAGGAAGTCTAGCCGTATCAATCGATGCATCATTCCAACGAACCCAAATAAGATCACCCAACTGCAAATCAGAAATCATAATTTCCTTCATTCTATCACGTCTTTCAAATTATTTGAACTAAAATTCCTCCCGCTGGTGGCGGCGGTGGACCAGATGACCAAGTGAAGTTTTCTATGCGACTATTGTATGTACTGTTGCCAAAAAATATGCTGCCATAAGTATAGCGGTATTCATAAAGACGATAAGTATAAATTGTGAAAACCCATGTTACGGCGTTAAGTTGAGTAGCACCTAATTGGTCTGTTACAAATGCAACATCTAACGAAATACCTAGTATCGTTATTCTTATGCGTACAACAACTACATCGGTGGGAACTACAGTTGTTTGTGGACAGTTCCAAATGCAACTTTGGTAACCTTCTCCATCAGAGGAACGGCTGAAAAGAGCAAACCAATCTTGAATCAGAGTTTCTGAATTGTCGTTATGCCTTACGCTTACTTTCGCTCGAAAGTAAACTGTTACGCTTCCGCCTACACCTTCTTCTTCAACGGTAAAAGTGGTGCTTTGCGTTGTGTCTAATTTATATCCCGTCAAACCATAGATTGTTCTTTGGTCGCTACGCATGTAACGAGTTTCAGAAGTCATTTTGTTAACTCCATGTTATTGCTTGAGTGCACACGACTTCAACGGTTAAATCAGCGCCAGCAATAGTTGAGCCGATTTGGTCTATGTCTATGGTGAGTTTGTCGCCTTCTGCAAGCGCCGTCACATCTGGAGTTCCAGAGTCGCCTTGTGTAGCGCCAGCAGCGATTTGAGGACGGTTGGCTTGTGTAGTGAATATTGTAGTTCCATTCTTGTTTACGTCAACGATTATGGCTTGTCCCGTTGGAGCGGTTTTAACGACAAGTTTTACCTTTGTTATAGTTAGGCTGCATGGTGCTACGATGGTTGGTGCTTTGTCTACGCCAACTGTTAACGTGCCGACTACAGCAAACGAGAGAGTTGTTTTAATTGTTGTAGAAGGCATGTTTGCTGCTGGAACTTTTGAACCAGTGTCTAACGGAGCATAACCACTCGCAGCACCTTTATTTGCAGTTTGTTCATGTCCAGAGTGAGGCGCTGAAGCAGTTAGGTGAGTGTCAATTTGAGTATGTGTATTGGTTCCTTTGTCAGTTAACGAAGTGTGGCTTTTTTCCGCTAGATCATTCAGATTGTGGTTATGTGATGCCAGTGCCATGTCAGGGTCATGATATTCGTTGCCATGTTGCGCCATACCGCTTCCTCCGCCGCCACCACCACTAGAGACCACACCTGCAGAGGCACTTGCCTTATACTTGTCAAGCTTCTGAATCGACTTCCGAAAGCCGTAAATGAAGTCTGCCAAAAGCTGCGGCTCCTTGGCTAACTCTAACTCTATTTCTAATATTGTTGGATCTACTAAATTGTATTCAACAGAGATTAATCGATAATCAGCATCAACATTCTCATTAGGCAACGTGATGTGAGTTTTATCTGCCGCAAGAATCGGAGTTAATCCATAATCAATAACAGTGCTTCGCGCTTTCGGTGTTATGATTGGACCCTTAAGAAAGTCAAGCAATGCTTTGGCCCTGTATTCGCATTCTTTGTCGCTGTGCAATTCTTCATCAATTTCAGGAGGTCTTTCTCGTAAGCCGTATTGCGTCTGACTTGCAATGTCTTCAGCAACGTATTTCCAGCGGAACTTATCGAAGAACATTCCGTCAACAGCAAGATTAATTGGTCCAGCAGGCCTTGATACCAAAAACTCTATCCCTTGAATATCGCTCCAGCTTGGCGAACCAACTTTTATCCATGTACCATTTGGATTAGTAATTGCGTCAAACTCAGTTCCTCTTCCTGTAGGTAACTCATAAAAATGATAAACGTTTTCTGCGGCAAGATCTATAGTCCGTTCGAAATAGTTGCTCGCATCAGGAGCCCTCAAACGAATCTGAAACCCTGTAATTATCAACCCATAGATTGCCCAGAATTTTAAAGACGTGCCTTTTTCAACTTTCAAAGATGGGACAGAACGGTAAAAGTCTAGGGTGCCGTAAGTGCCTTTAACGGCGAGAACTCGGTATATGCCTGATTTTGGATCAACGGCGGAACGAGTTATCGTTGTGTCCGTGCTTACTGCAACCCAGTTCTCTGGCGGATCCTGAGTCGGCTCCGTCCATATATCTCTGTCAATCGGTTCTGGACGCTCTGCAGCTCCGTAAACTTTGATTCTATTCTTTATGCGAGTAATACTCCTTTTGTGTCTACCAACTTCTAATCGTTCTGAAAGGTCAACGGGTGATGTTTTACTGTTTTTTGGGAAAAACTCGAATTTGCCATCTGGCGCTATCCTGAAGTCAAAGCCTATGGCGCCTGCCTTATCTGCTGTTTCAGCGATGTATTTCAGAATATCGAAGACTGGAGTGTCATCATATTCAAGGTATGTGTAAGTTGTGTCAGTGTCTTCAATCAATTCCACGCTATTTCGGACATGACTAAGAGACGTATAGTTGTCTATGACGTATTTGACGACAACCTCTCCTTTCACGTTATCCCAAGACTTTGTCACATGACGTCTGAACAATTGCTCGCCGTTACATCGACCTCGTACGATGATATAATGTTCTGTAGCCCGTGATTCCGGATCAGTTTCTTCGACCATTCCAGTCAAAAGTAAAGGACAATTAGGAGATCTGCCGACATATATTATTGCACTACTACCTTCAACAATAGGATATGTTCCGCCGTCACTATACTTTTTGTCCCAATTTTGAAGTGTACATTCAAAACTAGAAATTTCTGTGCTACAACCTAAATGAACTGTTAAATCAACGATGTCGCCCTGAGGCGGAGTAACCGACCCAAAAACAACAGCCGCAACAGGCAAAGCAACACTCATCAGTCACCAACTCCACGCCTCAACAAAGCAGCCTCTTCTTCACCGGCACGACTAATTCCACGTGTAGGACCATAGACTCCACTAGCTGCAGAACCGTAATCACGCATGGCATTAGCCGCCATTGATGTTTGAAGGGCAAGAATTGACATGGCCGCGGCAGCAGCGATAACAACTCCTACACCCAGAGTTAACAAGCCAACTTTGAATGCCAATGCAACATTAAACGCCATAGTAGCCCCGGTAGCTGTCATAGTAGCCCCTGTCAAACCTAATAACGCTGCAACTTTTGCACCAATTGCCACCACTGCGGAATACAAAAATCCATGCCCAACAGCGAGAGAAGCATTAAATGCAACTTGCGTTCCCGTTGCAGTTAAGATAGCAGCAACTAAGCCTCCATGCGCTATAGTGGCGCCAGTCGTAGCACCTGCCAAGGTTGTCTGAATAACCGCACCAGATCCTGCGGCGACATTATGAGCAG
>Ga0315296_10004089_pt1 | contig 12030 bp, 13 predicted proteins | sample YL17G14_18_MG_FD_203921 | JGI IMG/M metagenome (GOLD analysis project Ga0315296, IMG submission 203921) | Sediment microbial communities from Yellowstone Lake, YNP, Wyoming, USA - YL17G14_18 | ecosystem: Environmental > Aquatic > Freshwater > Lake > Sediment | place: USA: Wyoming | collected...
ATACCGCAGGCCGTCGCGCCAAAGCTTCTTGGAACCGCATTGTGGGCATAGAGGGCTGGCGCCGGCGGATTCCGAGGAATCCGACTTCCCACTATTTGGAGAACCGGCTTTGCCAAACATGCTGATTTCTTGGAGGCCAGCCATCATCCATGCCAACGTTCAGGGTTTATTTGAAGAAGACTTCGTCTCTGACAGTTTCGCCTACTCTTAGAAAGCTCTTCTCTTTTTGGCAGAAATCTAGAATTTGCGTCAGAAGCGGGTCTGTGGCGCTTTCAAACTCTTTGATGAACCCTGCTTTTCCTGCGGCGATTCGGACTTCTATGTTTTTGTCGACGCCCAGTATCTGATAGAAGCCCACCTTGTATTTCGCGTATCTTGCAAAAACTTCCCACTCTTCAATGATGTTAACCATTCGTTCCACCTCTGACTATGTTGCCGCAAGAGTTTAAGGGAATTCTGGCACCGCCAAGGAACACTGTTCCTAACGAGCCTCACCAAGGAATAGTGTTCCTACACGAGCCCGCCAAGGAACAGTGTCACAAAACGAACATATCACGAAGGAAGACAATTTCGACAGCTTTAAATCCTGTGAAAACAATTATTCTTCGTATAATTCAAAACCGGGCAGCCATTTCTCAAATTGAGGCGACATCAATTTCAGCTAGGCCCGTGGCTCAAAGCCTGAGGTGCCCGTTTGGTGTCGCGGCTGCCCTTTTTTATTTATGCTCGGCTTGTTGAATGCGATCTCTTAGAGCATCAAGGGAATGGAAACGATTTACATAAAACCTCATTTCCTTGCTAATTGTGTGCTCGAATGCGGCAACTTCGATTAGTTTTTCCCGTGCTCTGATTTCCAACAACACTGGCAGGTAATCTTCGTCGCCGCTCACCAAAATCAGAGTATCAAAGAGATTCTTGAGTGTGGCGCTGAGCATGTCGGTGGCCAGCTTAATGTCGACGCCTTTTTCAATCCATATGTTCTCAGTGATAGCCTTAACAGGGCGCGTAATTACTTCGAAGCCTTCATTGCTCAAGGCTCGGTGGAACTTTTCCTGCGTTCTCTTGAATACCTTCTGCGCCTCGGATGTCGGGGTCGCAACAGTGGAACCATAGTAGTAAGGTCGCACTAGGGTTCTATCTCCGACAAGTTCTTTCACAAGCTTGTAATAATCGATCTTGAAACCGACTCGTTTCAAAGCATGGAAGATATTTGAGCTATCAATGAATACCATAACTCTTTCTTTCGTCATCATCTTTCACCTCGATTGTAGAACTGATGTGCCGCTAATCTTCTTTTCTGCGTTTGGTACATAAAAGAGCCGAAAGACGCATTTGAATGTTGGCTCGACTATGGCCTCATCCTTTATGAAAAAGCGATGAGTATAACGGGCGGGACAGAGATCTTCAAGGTAGGGCGACTTTCTTCCATCTGGAAGCACAAAAAAGCTCTTGGGAGATTCTTTTTCCGTCTCGCATGGTTTCACCAATTTGACTCCAGTAAGAACTGTTCTTTTTCCCAAGTTGTTCTCGAAACAGAATGTCACGCTCATCCTCGTTCCCGTAGGTTCCTTTCTTTCTCTACTGTGAGCGGGAGAATGCACGCACCTCTCAACGTTCACGTAAAGCCCTCTACCCTGGAAGCGAGGCAGAATCCATTTCTTGGAGAGCTTCCACAAGAATCCCGCAAGAGCTGTCGCAACTAATCCAGCCAAGAGCCAGAACCATTTGTCAACACTCGCCGTGAAGAGAGCTTCGAAAGACTGCCACGAGCGCGTCGATACTATGGCATCCCAATAATTTGCGGTTACACCTGCCAAGACAACGAGAATCGCGATAATCGCGAAAAGCATCTTTTTGTTAAATCTCACCGCTTGCGCCCTAGCATATCAAAAGCAACATAGAAAATATATGTTTTATGACTTTGTCAGCCTGACAACGCACACGTTTCTTTTTCATATTTTGCAGTCAAATCCAATCGCAAACGTTGCTGCCAAGAGAACCAAAGCTCCTTTCTCATCAGCGCTGGCAATTAGTTCGTCGGGGCTGACTGAAGTCAAAGCTATGCTCAGATAGGCCTTGAAAGTCAGATCATACAGTATTGCCCTAAAACCAGCTTTCGTTTCTTTCAGATTCGACTCCCTGATATATCTAGATTCCAGCAAGACCTTTACCCGTTTGTTGACGCTTGCATACTTGACTCTGGCTAGTCCTCTTTGTTTTCGTATTTGTTTGTGTATGTCGTAGATTGTTTGTGGGCCTTTGAGGGCTAGAGCTTGGAAGATGGCGCGGTTGAGTTTGGCTTCTCGGCCTTTGAACACTGAGAGCCTTGTGTTTTTGGGTTTGGGCACTTCATTCGCTGACCAGCAACGTGGGTAAAATCAGAACTATGTGTGGAAGTGCCTTTTCACGTTAATTTACACATTTTTGTGTCTACAGGTCTGGGGAAAAACGTTTCTGCAGGCAGAAACGCCCTAGCGCAAAATAGCTTTTCGGACAGTATTTAAACAGAATCTAGGGTTTAAGTTGCTGAACCATTGCTCTGGTGGTTTTTGACCGCGTTTTCTCGGGGGTGTTTGCGGCATGCCGCAACGTTTTCAGGGGTGTCAGAGTAAAGGCGAGAGAGTCTTTTTCAACCGTGACTTTGAGATCCAAATCCTGTTCTAGATAGGGTTTGATGGCTTCATGTGACTTCTTTGGGACATGCAGAGAAATCCGTTCGTACTCGTACACTCTTTTACTTTTCAGATATCGTTTTCTCGCAAGTCTTCTCTGCAATCTAACCAACTGCTTACACATCCTACAAAGTGAACGCAGAAACTCTTGACTCAGAGACCCTGCTACACTGCTCGTACTTAACTCACCACAAAGCCATTAAAAAGGCATTGATGAGACAACATCTGCCGACTGTACAGAGTGTGGAGCGAAAATGATGTGGGAAGGGCATTATCACTCGGTCTGGTGGAATAACGCGGCCGCTGGGTGGAATCTTCCACAACGTCCGGCGATTCCCTATTTTTTAAAATCTGAAGCTATTTCGGAGAACAAGCTGAAATCGTCCATGTCTGCGCAAATCTCTTCTCTCTCAAGGGCGCACTTCAGGATTCTAGCGCCTCCTGGTCGGATGGTAATGGGTAAGAAGTACGGGCTTCCCGATCAGTAGTTTTATGTTCCCTAAGCGACAATCGTACTTTATGGACGATGTCGGGGAAACTCTCTCTGCTTTCGAGACGCTCAAGAGCCAGCTTGATACGATTGTTGAAGGCGAAATTTCTGAAACCAGACGGACTCTTGGCAATCTAGCTATAGATTTGGTGAATATTGAGAAAGCAGAGCTCATTGAGAGCACGGCGAAACTGCGCAGTTTGGCGGATGAGTTGATCGAAATTGGAAAGAGAGAGTTCAGTCTCATGAAGGTTTTTGGGGTGGAAAATTACGAACTTGCACATAGTAGCTTCTTGGCGTGGCTTCTTGATCCTTTCGGAGACCACGGCTTGGGGTCACAATTCGTCGAGAAATTCATACATAAGGCAGCATCAAAAACCAAGAATCTCGATCTCTTACATCTTGACTTTTCGACTCTTCTCGTTGACAGAGAGATTCCAAGCGATGAAAGCAGGTTTGACATAAGAATCAGAGATCCCAATAGCTCCTTTCTTAGCATAGTAGAGAACAAAATACTGTCTGTGGAAGGATTTGACCAAACCAATCGTCTTTATAGGGATTTTCATTGCTTATCCCCAAATGAGCTGTTTGTATTTCTAACCCTTGATAGAAAAGCAACGCCAGAGAATGCCAATTTCATTTCTTTGACGTATGACGAAGTTCTGCTGATGTTGAAAAGTGTACTGGAAGGCGTTTCAAATGCTGACGCAAGATTTTTAATTAAAAACTACCTATGTACGCTTGAGCGGCTTATCATGTCCAAGAAATTTGAGCGTTTTTCTGAAAGAACTAAACTGTATTATCAATACCAGAAACACATCGAAGACGTCAACAAGGCATTCAATCAAGACAGAGAGCTACTTCTATCAACACTTGAAGATGAAATACAACGCCGCTCTTGGTGGGATGGCACATTGTGGAAGCTGGAAAAGACCGGAGGAGACATTACTGTTTGGAAAAACTCATGGTATCTAAGTGAACATGAAGGCGTCTATATCCAGCTTTATCTGTACAAGTCAGAATCTACTTTCTCTCTATACATCTACGGCGAACCTTCCGAATTCTCTGCCAAGTTCGGACCTGCTTTCAAGAGATATCTGGATGAAGAACATCCCGGAAAAGTCGCAAGCGGATTTTCGAAGACATTCGCAAAAGGTGTTAGCAAGTTCATGGAAAAAACCTTACCTCTTTCTCTTACAGAAAAGGATCAAGTGGAAAAAATCCTGAAAAATCTTGACGACATGGTGGGAGCTTTTGAGAAAGTGGTCGAGAAGAGTATTCAAGGATTCAGGTAAGGATCTTGGTTGAACCAAGCTTCGGAATGGGGCTTATCGAATCAGACTAGACCGCTAATGTGAGCAACATATTTTCCTGATTCAGTTATCTTTATTGTGTTGTATTTTCCTACACGTTCTCGTGTTATGTACCCTTCAGCTGCGAGCTTCTCCAATATTCCCTTGTTGAGTTTCATCAAATAATTGATTTTCTGAGGTCTTTCCAATCTCTCATACTCCTTATCGAACCCCTCGACACCTTCTTCCCGAAGGAAGCCTATGATCTTGTCTGTCTTCATTCCTCTCTCTTCTCTGCAAAGCTTGGCCAAAACCATCTGCGCTCTTTCATCAGGCAATGACAATCTAAGATTCTCTATAAACTGCATTCTTAGTTTCCGACATATGCTTATACCGTGATCCAGCAACTCTTCCTCTGTCTTTGAATAATCATCTGCAACCACATAGTATACGCGAGCACCCTGATGCATCGCAGCAAGAGCTGCGCCAAATGAGGTCAACCTGCCAGCTGCTGACATGTTGACAAAAACTCGGTTCTTCCGACTTTTTTCTTCGCGGATAATCTTGGCAATCGTTCCCACAACTTCAAGCAGGTCAAAAGTGTCAGTGTTACTGAATTGCACTTCAATTCCTAGACTGTTTAACCTCCTTGTTACGATGTCGAGATAGTGCTTCTGTCTTTGTAGCATCGATCTTGAATACTTGGGACTTTCTACGATACAGAGCAAGTATGCCTTGTTTGCCTTGTATTTTTCGAATGGCTTTACTGCCCTGTCTACCTCGAATCCAAGTGGAACGATATGAACGATTTCCTCTCCGAAACCTTGTCCTTCAATCAAGAAACGACCACCAGGGGAGATATGCTAAACTTGTTAAGTATGTTAAATCAATTACATTTAACTCTTTTCCCCGCTTTGTATAAAATGGTGGAAAAAATGGCAACCCCATTCAAGAGTAGTTGGGAAACGTCTGTGGCCAAGTATCTTTCGAAAAACAGTGTCAAATATGAATACGAGCCGATGAGTTTCTATCTCAATCATCGCTTGCGCTATACGCCCGATTTCCTTCTGGAACTGTGGCACGGCCCAAAAAGGATAATCATCGAGCCTCACGGCATCATGGACTCTGGCGATTTCCAAAAGTTCTCGCTGTTCCGCGAGGTCTATGGAAAGGATTATTCTTTGATCCTGCTGGTTCGCAATGATGACATTCCTTCTGTGCCCGAAGCAGCCTATGATGATATCTGGCCAATTGAATATGCTGAACTCCTAGTGAAGAAACTGAGAGCGGATCATCATGCAGCATAGAACTTCACTGCCCGAACTCTCACAGAAACCGGTGTACCTTTTAAACCCAAGAGAGGTGAACACTAGTATTATGGAACAAGAGCCGGATCCTGTTTGGTTGGATCACTTCAGAAGGACAATCATCACTTACAATGAGAATCGCGCACCAGATCCATTCATGATATGGTTTAGGCAAAAAGACACTGAAGGGTTTTTTGAAAATGACTTCGAAAGAGTTTTGGCAATTCTCATTGACGCACGTTTTGACCAAAGAACAACTGCAGAGAACGCGCTTGAAAACACTACTGAAGTCGTAAGACGAGAAGCGTTGAAGAAACTACTAGCGACTAGCGATGTGCCTTCATTAATCCCAAGGCAAAATGTTACAGCAGAACAATGGACGGACCTATTCTGTAGTTCTTTGCCGAAACTGAGAGCTCTTTCAACGCGAATAATCACGCAGAAAGACTGGGATGCTGCTGAGTTGCTAGAATCTATGCGGAATGAGTTCAGAGTGCCATATCTTGGCACGAAGACGGCAAGGCTTGCGGTAAGATGGCTTCACGAATTGGTTCCTGGCATCAAGATTGACATGTCAACCTACAAGATCCCAATAGATTCACTGGTTTACAGAGTATGGTGCCGGCTTGGTATTATCGATCCCAACATTGACAAGTACTCGGGAGAGAACAGCCCCGCGGACCTGAAAATTCAAGCATTCGTCGCAAAAGTCTCACCTGAAAAACCTTGGCTCCTTGATGAACCCTTGTGGAGCACGGGGAGACAACCGAACAGGGGTGGCCACTGCTATCCAACAAATCCAAACTGTGTCAGTTGCCTTTTTGAAGGCATTTGCCCAAAAAGGTTTCTGGATGCTGATCCCTCACCTCTGAAAATGGATTTGTCAACTACTGAGAGGCAACCGAAATCCTTACTAAAGAAAACGGACATTACGGGTAAGCAGGTAGAATTTGCACAGTTTGTTGAAGTATTGAAGCAAAAAGGGATAACAGGCGAGGAATACCGCGAAAAGGTAAAACAGTGGCAAAGAGAACATCAAGAAGGTGATAGGTCGAGTTGAGAGTACTGTTTTTCACTCACTGTTGCGCAAAGAAAGATGATCGGTTAAAGAATTCAGACAAAAGGGTTTCACCCCTGCAGCTTTACCAAGCTGCTCCAACCCAGCGGTTCATGAAGAGATGTATCGAGCTTGGTGCCGAATGGGCTATCTTTTCTGACAAATACGGTTTTGTCTTTCCGCATGACCAGATCCAATGGTATGAAAAACATCCAAACTCTGTGACTCAGTCTGAAAAGAGGAAGTTGTTTGGCGATGCTCTCGTGGCTCTGTGCCAATACGATTTCGCCTATTTCTACTATAACCCTGGCAGGATTCACCCTTTCTATCAAGAGCTTGTTAGTGAAATGCAGAACAGAGGCAGAAAAGTGCGAGAGATAACCCATTTGGGCGAAATCCTCAACCGATAACTCGACTTGCACGTCATAGATACGAGTATTTCCATTTTCTTCTTGATCTTAAGGCTGTCGACCCAGCATACAGCAGCACTGCACCGATCGGAATAGCTATGAAAAGAAGCCCTTGCTCGCTTGATAAATCCCATTGAGGCAGTATCGAGAGAGGGCCTCCACCAGCCCCATAGCGCGCGCGGGCGGAAACGTTTTTGCGGGGGGTTCTAACCTGCGAAAGAGTAATACTTCTAGTTAGACGAAATTGAACGGAGAAAGCAGAAGGCTCTCGACGCGGCTCGGCTGGTGTTGCCGTCTGAAAGATATGCGGAGCTTGAGAAGCTGATGCTGGAAGCCAAGAGCACGACGGAGTTTGAGGTTGCGCTGGACAAGTTTAAGAATGGAAAAGTGGTGTTGGAACCTGTGGGGAGGTGAGGCGAAAATGAAGAAATTAACGATTGTTATTTGTGTGATGATTGTTATTTTGGTCATACTAATGGCATCGGCGATTTGGTTATTTACTGTCTTGGTAAAACTTCCTAATGTTAGGGGACTTTTAGTGGTTCAAATCGATGACCAAAGTAGCAGTCAAATCGATCCTCAATATCGTAGAAAGATTGTTTATGTTGAAAATACTGGGAAAGAAACTGTGTTCATCACGAGGTTCTATGACGAGAATAATGATACATTGTGGACTATTCCGAATGCTGATCCATATTCATATCATTGGAATAGTACATGCTATGCGTTGTTTTCTGGAAAATATATCCTAGTATACATGGTTGCAGAGCAACTCTATTCGCAAGAAATATACGCCGAGTTTCCTGATGGATATAAATGTAGGCTATGGAAATTCAGCTAATCGATTCCCTTCCGCATCCTTATTTCTTTGATTATGTAATACTTCTAGGGTTCAGAATGGTGCACGCACGAAGAAGTTGCGGGTTAAGGGCAGTTTCTTTCTCAGGGATAAAGGCCGTTTCTTCAAGGTGATTACTGTGAGGCCTGTTGGGGATAATAGGTATGTCTTTGGTTGTCGAGAACTTTGCTCCGAGAAGAGTGAGGTTTTGACTTTCAGATTGTTAGGGTTGCTTGACGCAATGGAGGCTGCAGCTTCTGTGATGAGAGACCCGAAAGACGTCTTGCTGGTGGATTTGGACGATCAGGACAAATGGAAAATCATGACTAAAGATCAAATAGACAAAGCTACGAAGCGTCATTAACTATCGAGTTTTTTTAGCGGCTTCGCTTGTCTCTATCCCCTAGCGCGCGCACTAAGAGAGAAGGAGCGCAAACGAAGAGTGGGAAGAAACATAGAATAGGCTTAACGCGTGCGCTCTGAGAAACGGTTGAAAACCTTTTTATTTGGAACGGATAATATTTCAAACGAGAGAAATGTCAAAGCGCAGAGAACGCGAAGTTAAATCCTTTGAGGGATACATGAAAAAGGCGGAAGAGTTCCATGAGAATAAGGATTACTTCAATACCGTAATATGCCTATCCAAAGCCATAACATTAAATCCAAAGTCCGTCGAAGCTCATTTCAGGCGCGGGCTCGCATTCGAGTTACTTAACAAGCCAGAGGATGCATTGAAAGATTACAACAAAGTAGTAAAAATGTCACCGCGCATGATCCATGTCTATATTCATCGAGCACACGTATACCTTCAAACTGGAAAACATGACAAGGCTTTGAAAGACCTTGAGACTATTTCCAAATTGGATCCGAAACAGAAATTGTACTGTTTGATTAACGCGGGTACCGTTTACTTTTTTGAGGAGCAATTCGACAAGGCTCTCGAATATTACAATAGAGCTCTCAACCTGGAACCCAAAGACACGGACAAAGGAACGATACACCAAAACATGTCAACTGCTTATTGGAAGTTAGGGGTTATTGACAAAGCTTTGGAAAACGGAAAGCAGGCCACGATTCTAGCCCCGAAATCTTCAAGTCCATTCGTAGCACTAGGCACTATCTATGCAACACTAAAGGAAAATGACAAGGCTCTTGAGAATTTCCTAAGAGCCTTAGAGTTAGAACCGCAATCACACGTAGGCCTACTAAATCTAGGGATTTTTTACAGAAAGATGAAACAATATGACAAAGCTATTGAAATTTTCGCCCGTGCAATTAAACTCCATCCAACGAAAACAGAAGGATATTTCAATCTTGGTATATTGTATGAAGAGCTCAGACAATACGACAAAGCCTTGGAACAGTACAACAAAGTACAGGAACTTAACCCCAAGCTTGCACACACCTATACGCACAAAGGTATAGTTTATGGAAATCTCAACGAGTACCAAGAATCAATGAAGAATTTTCTCAAGGCGATATCCCTAAATCCCAAAGAATCAATTGCCCACCTCAACAAAGGCATACTCCAAATGGACTTAGGCAAATATGACGCCGCCTTAAAAGATTTCGAAGAATCTATCAAATTGGAACCAGACTTAGATTGGCCATACTTGGAAAGGGGGAAAGCTTTATGCTATTTGATGAACGACAAGTCCTCCTTTAAGGAAAAGAAAAAACATGAACGCGAGGTTCTTAATTCATTTGAGAAAGCCGAAAGGAATGCAGAGAATGCAGATTCGAAAGAACTAATAAAATGGTGGAAAGAGTTCTCCAAAAAATACTGCAATGCATCAGCTGAAAACAAAAAACGCCTGAGGGTGTTGGCAGAAATATATGAGAAGTCAATTGAAGTAGGGCTTTTTTCAAAGGTGCTTGACGAGCAAACTCGAATGAGCAAATTTCTGACTTCACAAAAGACGATCAAATCAGAGAGATTCTTCCAAGTTTTAAGAAGGTGGAATTCGTTCACGCCACTAATTCCAGAGAAGTCTAGGTCGAGCCTCGGAGGTGGATACCTATTTGCATGTGATGGCCAAGGCATCGCAATCGACCCAGGTTACAATTTTGTTGAGAATTTTATCAAACATGGTTTTTCTTTGGGTGACCTCACTAGTATAGTCCTAACGCACGCTCATGACGATCATACGGCAGACTTTGAGCCAATTCTAAGTTTGATGTCGAAACTTGAAGAACCAAGAAAAATATCTCTTTTCACAAACCTCAGTGCCTCTGTAAAATTCTCTCATCTCTTGGCAAAAAATGAGGACAGCTTCGATAACGTTGAGATTTTGAATGACGATCAGATATACCAAGTCACGCCCAAACTTAAAATGAAGGCCACAAAAGCCATTCATAAAGACATACTTACAGAAAATTCTGCTAGAGGCTTGATATTCGAACTCGAAAAAGAGAAGGGTGTTTACAGGTTAGGAATAACAGGTGACACTAAGTTCTTCAAAGGATCTGATAAGCAGAGAGGGTTATGCTCGTTTTTCGAGAACGTAGACGTGCTGGTTCTGCATCTAGGTTCCATTCACAAAAAGGAATTTACGTTCCTCGAAGACGATTTTGAAGGGCACAAATACGAGGGTGATCATTTAGGCATAAGGGGAATAGTTAACCTGATAGCTCAATGCAGACCAAAGCTGGCCATCATTTCAGAGTTTGGCGAGGAACTTAAGGAACTCAGAACCGACATAGCTTTTAGGATTGACAATTGTTTTGAGAATTATGATTCAACGGGCCGTTCAAGAGTTATCCCAGGAGACATCGGACTGACAATCATATTCATTGATAATATCAAAGTCAGATGCGAAGTTTGTGGTGCCTCAGTCAACCTCGAAGACATCACATATACCGAAACTCAAATCAATGACAAAATTGGCTACTACTGCAAGAACCATAGCCGACAAGAAATCATAGACAAGCTCAGGAGAGCAGAGGAGAAAGAATTACAAATCAGAGCTGCAGTTGTAGGATGCACAACAGACTTGTCCTTCCCTTCACCTAGCATCACAGAGTTCAGCCATTGAATATACAATCCATATAATACGGGTTTACCAACCTCAACAGACAACATAGGCACTATAACTTGACCTTACGCAGTTTTCCAAGACGGCTTTTTAGCCAAACTGAGTCATTTGCCAGATACCAATCCCAGACCTGAATCGCCTTTTTGATGTCTAGCGCGCGCACACACAGTCATGAGATCTGTTTGCCACATTTTTCACAGAACACTGCTTGTGGCTTGTTTTCCGCACCACAGAAGAGGCAGTATTTCCGTGACGACGGTTCAGCAGTTTGAGTAGTAACTTTCACACTGGCTTCTACGCCCTTAATGCTTGGCAACCGTAGCTTTCGGCTGTTCAATAACTGATTCACCCAGACCGCAATCGCGCCTATGAGTCCCATACCAGCTAGTGTTAGTCCAAAAACCCATAGAAACTCGCCCGTGTAGTATAATGAAGTGTACTCATAGTGATAGCCCTCCCAAAATCCTCCAACTAATCTTTTGCCGCTTTGCATCATAGCGTCACCGACCATCAGCATTATGCCACCGATTACGAGAATTATCAGGAAAATTATCACATGCCACTTTTTTCGCATAATTTAACCACTGCTGGGTTCTGCTATGAAAATTGCAGTATAAAGCTTTTGGGAAGCGCAATAGAAGTGACACATGTTGTCAAGGTTAGCAAAATCATAAAGCGGGGTATGTATCTTAAGTAGGAAGAACTAAGGTGAAAAAGGATGGGCTACGTTACTGAGTCAGAGACAAGATGCAGTGGTTGTGGAAGAGTAATCCGCAAGAAAGAACTGCAGTATGATTCGCCCAAAGGAAGACTGTGCAAGGAATGCTATGGGAAGCAAGCCCCAGATCAGGCTCTGTTCGATTATTCGATAATGTATGAAGACGCGAGATGGCAGATCTGCTATTTGGCGATCCGTAACTTCGTTCCAT